>Ga0193706_1001591_pt1 | contig 9955 bp, 11 predicted proteins | sample U3c1metaG_FD_160130 | JGI IMG/M metagenome (GOLD analysis project Ga0193706, IMG submission 160130) | Soil microbial communities from a riparian zone of the East river system, Colorado, United States - U3c1 | ecosystem: Environmental > Terrestrial > Soil > Riparian zone | place: USA: East River... | reverse complement strand
TTGCGGCGGTGGACGGGGAACGCCCGCGGGACCGACAGCTACAGGGCTCGTATCGGCGAATCTGACAGTCTCCATTGACGGCTTGGGTTCGGCGGTTGCGGTGTCCGGTGTCAGCCAGGTGCGATTCGATGCCCGAGCGTCCAGCGGGCCAGCCGAGCTGCGATTTTACATCGACTATGGCGACAACTCGTCGTCGCTCGAGGGGCTTTCGCAGCATACGTATGAATCTCCCGGCACATACACGGCGTCAATGACGGTCAGCGACGTGTCGGGCCGCAAGGCGACGACATCGAAGACGGTAACGGTCCGGGCGGTCGAAGGATCGTGGTTCCATGCCGCAGTGAACGCGCAGACGCGCCGCTTTGAGTTGAGGCGCCTGGTCGTGACGTCGCAGCGCGGGCGCAATGTGCAGGGGGAGTTTTCGACTGACACGGGCGCGCCCGTCTCGGTCAGCGGCGACGTGGACGGCGAACGGACGATCAGGTTCAAGATCGCGGGACAGCCGGAGGTCACGGGCACGATCCCTTCTGAAGTCTTTGGCGAAGGTGTCCTTTTCCAGCTGCGCGGCTTTGCCGGCACTGATGGTCAGGCCTTGCCGTTCCGGCCGATTGTTGGCCAGCCTGCCGGTGCGGCTCCCGCCGCTCGCCTGAATGTCTACATCGACGACGCGGGTTCGACCGGCGCGATCATGGGCTTTACGCCGATGCGATTCTCGGCGGCAGAACCGGTGGCTCAGTGGTTGTACTTCATCGACTTCGGGGACGGTGAGTACGCCACTGGCGCCTCGGCGGTTCACTCGTGCGGCCGTTTCGGCGTCCTGAAAAGCCGGCTGATTGTCGTCGATCCATTCGCCCGCATGTCGTCGAACACGTCAATCTATGCGTGTCTGCCTATTTTCGATGCCGGCGGTCTCGGTGACGTCTGGTTGAACAGCATTGAGAACCCGACGGCCGGGCGTCGCGAATCTCGTCAATTGAGATTCCGGACGCAGAGTGGCCATTCCCTGGTCGGGTCCTACTCGCATCCTGAAGGGTACAGCAGCCCTGTCACAGCGACCTTGAGCGGGCAGAACACCATTCGGATCGCGCTGGACGATGGGACCATGGTTTTGTCCGGAGACGTCACAATCAAGGACGCATTCGACGAGGGTGGGTCCTACAGCTACAACCGGCACCTCGTGTTGAAGGTGAAGGGTGGATCTGCCGATGGAATGACGCTGGATTTCAGGTTGTACTCGCCATACTAGAGTCCGGCGCTGTTTGGAGGGAAGAGTCGTGCGAAACAGATGTTGTGTCTTGTTGTGGGTGTTCATCTTCGGCGCGATGTGTTCCGCGGCGCAACGTGGTGCCGACGGAGCCGCTGCCGGTGAGGCGTTGCTCGGCACGTGGACCGGCAGCTGGGACGCAGCGGGCTCGGCCGGCGGCTTCGAGTTGATATTGGAGAAAGGGAAGGACGGCGTCATCGGCGGGCGGGTCTCGGTCACCGGCGAGCCCACGTACAAGGCGACGTTCAAGTCGCTCTCGTTCGATGGCAAGAAGATGAGTGCGAAGTACGATTTCCCTCCGGATCAAGGGGGTGAGGTGCTGCTCGACGCGTCGTTCGACGGCAACACCGCGAAGGGAACATGGTCGCTTCGTGAAAAGGCAAACGGCAACGAGGTCGCCACGGGCGGCTGGACCGTCACCAGAAAGTAACCTTGCGGACAAAAGAGATCACGTTTGCGCTTCTGATTCTGCTGCTACCGGCCGCGAGAGCGCAGGAGCGGGGTGCTGCTCCGTCGTCGCTGGTCGCGCCCGGCGACAAGGAAGCGTTTCTGTTGAACGCCAGCATTGTCGACGAGGGCGACGCGTCGACTGGCCCGACGAAGTTCTGGCGGGTCACCCTGGGTGACGGAAAGCGAACGCACGACGCCGCGATTGAGACGTCAACCTCGCGTGACGCGTCCCAGCGGGATTACAGATTCAACGTAGCCGCGTATGAACTGGACAAGGTACTCGCACTGAACTTCGTGGCACCCTCGGTCGCGCGCGCTGCCAAAGGGCAGCCGGCCGCGTTCACATGGTGGGTGGACGACGTCCTGACGAACGAGCAAGGCCGGCGAGGGCAGAAAATCGAGCCGCCCGATCCGGACAGCTGGAAAAAGCAGATGCAGGCGGTGCGTGTCTTTGACGAATTGATTGCCAACGCCTACCGTAACGTCAGTCCCGCGTTCTACATGGCTGACATGTGGGACAACCTCCTGATTACGAAGGCGTGGAGGATCTGGCTTGTCGATCACACTCGTGCGTTCGGTACCAGCAGGCAGCTGCAGAATCCCCAGAGCCTCGTCCAATGCGACCGCACGCTGCTGGCTGGATTGCAGAAGCTGACGAGGGACGTCACGAAGCAGAAACTCGACAAGTATTTATCCCCGGAGCAACTGGACGCGCTGGAGGCCCGCCGGGAGCTTCTTGTCAGGCATTTCGCCGAACGGATTGCCTCGCAAGGTGAAGGCGCCGTGCTCTACGACCTCCCGCCGCGAAATTAGCCTTTCCTGTTGACGTCACGTGACGTAGAGGTTCCCGCCGGCGTCTGCCGCGTGGTCTCGACGATCAGCTCGCCGTTCTCGAGGCGGTAGATGTCCCTGGACTCTCCGATTGTTCTTTCATCTGTCGAAATGACTGACGAAAGCACGAGGGCTGTACCGTCCCAGGCGGCCTTTGTCCTGAACACGATCGGTCCCATCTGATTGAGGCTTTCCGTGCCGTCCAACTTGTAGATGAACGTGATCACGGCTTCACCTCCATCCCTCTCGACCCGGCGATCGACTCTCAGCTCCGTTGCGGACTGCGCGATCGTCGTCGAGAGTGTTCGTGGTGGAGGCGGGGGACCGCCTGGTTTCGGTGGGGGCAACGGCGAGGACGTACTGGCCGGACCCTCGACCGGCTTCCAAATACCCGAAAAATCCGGCCTGGTCTGCGCCGCAGCCGCCGTGGTGAGAAGGGTCAGCGCCAACAGATACCCTGCGGTCGCGTACGCTCGCGTCATACACGCGCTCCTTCGAAGCTGAGTTACCGGACCGCTGCGCACTCGTTGGTGAGCTGCTCCCCAGCCCTTGGATTGCCCGCAAGAGCCATTCTCCTGGTGCGCATCTCGCGGTAGGCTGCGTCCGAACACAGTGCGGCGCTGAGGTGGGACTCCCTCTTGCCAGACACAGGACCGAGGTAGAGGATGGCATCAACCTGGTTTTCCAAGGTGCTACCTCTGGTCAAGGCGATACTCGGCACCGGCCAGGACTCAGGACTCGTGTGGAGCACGCCCAGGCTCGCATGCGGATGGGTAAGAACGACGAACGCCTTGATGCCGCCGTCCTTCTCCACGTGTTCGATCAGATTGGGGCCCTGCAAGCTTTGTTTCCACAGGTGAAGCGCGCCATAGATCACCAGTGCGCGCCGTTGCTTCGCGATCACTTCTCTGACGACGATGTCCGCGGGGTGCTTGCTTCGCGAAAACGAGCGGTTCCGCAGGTCGTCTGGGGTACGTACCGCGTCCCAGTCGAAGGGTGGGTCCCCCAGCAGAACCCGCAGACGTCGCTCGGGCGGCAGGTTCGCATTGATTGCGCGTACCGCACGGTAGAAGTCCTCATAGATCGGCCGGTCCCAGATCGTGTGAGCCTGCGTGGTGTTCTGCCAGACCTTCTTCAGGTCTTCATCGGCTACCGGTTCACCTCTGATGAATCGATCCAGCAGGTCCTGGTAACGAGAATTGCCAAATTCCACCAGGATGTCGTTCACGAGGATCGGAAAGCGCGGATCGCGGATCAGCGACAGTCGAAACGCATGAGAAGCTTCGTCCGCATGCACTTCGTCGAGTCCGACCACGGGATGTGTGAGAAACGCATCGAGGATAGTCGTAATCGCGTCGAGCGGCGCGGCGGCTCTGGCTCGTCCTCCCTCCCGCTCCGCGGTGTCCGCCGACAGAAGCACGAGCGCGATCGCGGAGGCGCCCAGCAGGACGTTCATTTGTAGGGCGTGCACGGCGAGAAAAGCTTGCGGCCGATCCCCGGTGGATTGCAGGGAGGCGGTGGCGGTGGTGGCGGCGGTGGATATTCCACGCGCTCCCAGCGAACCTCGGGAGTCGCCGGCGCCTGTGGGGCCGCTCCCGTAGTTATTCCTAGAACCACCCACACGCACGTCAGCACGGCAGTGGTGGCAATGCTGAGCGCGACTGCGCGTGCAACGTGTGAGTTTCTGTTCATGTGTCCAACCCTCCAGCGCACGTCGTCGAAGATACCGAGCACCAGGCGTCCGATGATCTGGATCGGAAGGGCGGGCGACGCGCCGTCGTCGGCCTGACATTCCCACAGGTCTGATTCAATCTCGGCGCGGCGCGCTTCGCGGACCGATCGTGGCATCCGCCACGTGTAGATAGACGTCCACGTACGGACAGCCGTGGCGGAGATACGCACGAGGATCGAGGTCATGCGGGCGCCACCCGTCTGCGGCCCCGCTTCCGCGGCTTCGCGGGCGCGCCAGCTTGACGACCCGCGCGTGCGGCGACGACGCCCTCGCCGGTGAGCGCATACAACCGCCGGCCCGGTCTGTTGTCGTTTGCCGCAAGCTGCGGATCTTCCCAGTGGCTCTGGAGCAGGCCCATTTGCTCGAGCCTGGCAAGCGCGCGATATAGCGTCCCGTACGCTGTCAGAAGCCTTCGGTCCGAGACGCCCGCCAGATGTTTTGCGATCTGATAGCCATGAAATTCACGAACGCGAGCGTTCTGAAGATCGACGGCAGCCGCGAGGATCGAGGCTTCGAGTGGGACCAACGCACCGGGCTTTCGCCGCACGCCCGGATTATAAGCAGATATATGCGTATTAAGTCAACAATCGAGCTCTGATCCGTTTGGTTGGCCCCAATGACTGGTCGTTATTCGTATACTTGGAGCCCGATGAAACATGGAACTCGCCTGGTCGCGGTCGCACTGGCGATGGGCTCGATGGCCGCAGCGCAACCGGTTCCAGCCGCACTAGCCGCGTTGGCGGCGAAAGCGCGCCTCGGGGGGCCGGTCGCTGCCTGGTGCCACGGCGAGTTTCGGCCAAAGCACCCTCGGGCATTTGCAGTGGCCATAGCCTCGGCTGCTGGTGGTGGCCGGTACGCCGTGCTTGAACCTGACGCGACAGTGACGCAACTGGGTTCGTTCACAGGTGGCGCAGATCTCAAGTGCTACAGCCGTGCAGCCGCTCGGAAGCTCAACGACGCGATCGCCAGTTCCGAGACAATTCACGGGCGCGTCATTCCACGGTGGAACACCACAGTGGTCTGCGCGTTTATGGATGACGTGACGTCCGTCTGCTGGCAGTATTCTCCAACCGATCGTGCGTTCGTCGAGGTCGGCGGATGGGTGACGTGACCCCGGTCTGACCCTCAGAGGGGATGCCATACATGCACATAACCCGACGTGACTTCGTGAGGCAGGCAGCAATGGCCTCGGCGATCGTCACACGACGATCGCCCCGCACGATCGCAGGCGCCTCGCAACCGTCAACGCGCGTGAACTTCAGGGTTCCGGCGGGAGCGTGCGACTGCCATACACACGTCTTCGGCGATGCCACGCGCTTCCCGTTTGTTCCAGGCCGAACCTACACGCCGGAGCCCGCATCCGTCGGTGAAATGCGCAAGCTCCACCGCGCCCTTCAGACCACCCGCGTCGTCATCGTTCAGCCCAGCGTTTATGGGACGGATAACGCCTGCACGCTCGACGCGATACGGCAGCTCGCGCCGAATGCGCGCGGTGTCGCGGTTATTGACGATCGCACGACCGATGCGGCGCTCGGCGAGATGGATCGGATTGGCATTCGAGGGGTCCGGATCAACATGGCGACGGTCGGCCAGACGGACCCGGAGGTCGGGCGGCGCCGGTTCGATGCGGTGGTCGAGCGCGTAAAAAGCCGTAAGTGGCACATCCAGATGTACGCTCAGCTGTCGGTGATAGAGGCGATGCAGAAGGAGATCGCCGCGTCCCCCGTGCCCGTGGTGTTCGATCACTTCGGGGGCGCGCAGGCCGCGGCTGGCGTCGGCCAGCGGGGATTCGATGTGCTGCTGGATCTCGTGCGAACGGGACGGGCCTACGTCAAAGTCTCCGCGCCATATCGCGGCTCGAATGCCGCGCCGGACTACGCAGACATGGCGCCCCTCGCCCGGGCGCTGATCCGCGCCAACGTGAACCGCGTTCTGTGGGGGACGGATTGGCCTCATCCGGACACATCGAACGCCGACGGGCGGAAGCCGACAGATATTTCACCACTGCGCCAGGTGGACGATGGGCGCGTGTTCAATCAGTTCGCGCTGTGGGCGCCGGACGCCGTCGATCGAAAGACCATTCTCGTCGAGAATCCGCGCACGCTTTACGGGTTCGCTGATGCGTGACGGCTGTTGACGGTGATCGAGTGCCCGAAATGTGCGGCGGCGTGCGCGGACTCGGCGATCGAGTGCCCGCGTTGCGGGATTGTGTTCGCGAAGTTCGGGCCGCGCGCCGCTGATCCTGTTCCCAGTGTCGCGCCGCTTCACCTCGAAACGCCGCGTCAGATCGCGCGCGATCACTTGCACAACGTGAAACGCCTGGGTCGAATGGCGCTGCTCGCCGTGCTGGTTGTCTGGACGTGGCAATTCGCACGAGTGCCCATGGGTGTTGCGGTGGCGGACTCGATGCTCCACATGCCCAACCTGGTCTTTCACGAGGCGGGGCATGTGCTGTTCGGATTCTTCGGGCGGTTCATGACCGTTCTCGGCGGGAGCCTCTTCCAGTTCGCCCTGCCGCTCGCCCTCGCGGGTGTCTTTCTCAAACAGCACGATCAGTTCGGCGCGGCCGTCTGCACGTGGTGGGCGGGACAGAACCTGCTGGATCTCGCCCCCTATATCGCCGACGCACGGGCGTTGCAGCTCGTGCTTCTCGGTGGTAAGACCGGGGCGGAAGTCGAAGGGCACGACTGGGAATACCTGCTGGGGCAGATGGGCTGGCTGCGCTTCGACCGCACGCTCGGCCTCGGGGCGCATCGGCTGGGGCTGGCGGTGATGACAGGTGCCCTGATCTGGGGCGCTATCTATCTCGCGAGAAACCGCGAGGAACCGCCGGAGCCGGTGGCGGACTGGTAAGGAAGGCGAACGCCTATGACTCGGGTTCGGCACACGCGGCGAGGGAGGTGTTCGATTGTCGCGCTGGCGCTCGTCGCCAGCGCGTGCACCGATGCCGCGACTCGCGTCGCCTATGACATCGAGTCTGGAGCCGGGAAACTGGGATCCGCTGACGGAGCTCGCGCGGAAGTCAGGCACACCCCACGACGGTGGCCGGAGGGCTGTGCCGGGTCATATACTCTGCGGATCGGGCAGGGGGCGTCAGACAGCCTCGGGAATAACAACTTTCGGATCAGAGGCAACTCGGATGGCCTGTCGGTGCGTTGTTACGCATCGGACGGTAACCTGCACGCCTGGGGCACGACCTACCATCTGCGGTTCGTGGAAGTGCCTGAGAGGGTCCAGATCGAAAAACAAGGGGGCGAGACTACAGTCATCGACGTCGAGCGCAGATCGGGCAAGGCTCTCGTCGTCGGGCTGCGTTGATGCAGACCACCATGAGCGATCGTGACCAAATCGCGGAAGCCTCCGAGAAGATGGCGGACGCCATCGCCCGGCGAGACGTGGCGGCGATCCGTGAGTTGCTGGCGCCAGGCTTCGTCCACCGCACGCACGGCGGCGCGGGGGTCGACGCGGACGCCTTCATCCGGGCCATTGAAGAGATCCCGTTCGAGATCGTGTCCGTGAAACTCGAGCAGCTCGAGATCGACATCTGTGCGGCCGGAGCCCTGGTGACGGGCATTCAGCATGCACGGGTGCGCGTAGACGGTCAGCCGGTCGATGACCGTCGCGGGTTCGTAGACTGGTTCGTACAGCATGCTGGTGCGTGGCGCATTCAAGCGGCCGTGGACCTGCCAGCACCGAATTCGGAGTGAGTGCGCCGGCCGGCGCCGCTGTTTGTCGTTCTTAATAGTCGTTTATTTCAGTGAGGTACGAATGAAGAGAGGATTGCTTCTTGGAACGCTAGTGGCCGCAGGCGCTCTATCGATGACGCTCGCGGCGTTTCAGCAGCCCCAGACCGGGCAGCCGGCCCCGAAGGTGATCGAGGTCGACAAGCTGAAGGACAACCTCTTCGTTCTGAAAGGCGGCGGTGGCAACACGGCGGCATTCATCACGGCCAACGGCGTCGTGCTCGTGGACACGAAGCTCCAGGGCTGGGGGCAGCCGATCCTGGACAAGGTCAAGACACTCACCGACAAGCCGGTGACGATGATTATCAACACGCACGCGCACGGCGACCATGTGAGTGGCAACGTCGAATTTCCGGCCACTGTCGATGTCATCACTCACGAGAACACGAAGACCTACATGGGACAGGCCAATCCCGTGACCGGCTTGCAGACTGGTCCGCAGCCCAATCTGTTCAAGGAGCATGGCGGCCGGGGATTGCCGAAACGTACGTTCAAGGACAAGATGACGATCGGCCGCGGCGCGGATCAGATCGATCTCCGTTACTTCGGCCGCGCCCATACCGGCGGCGATGCGTTCGTCATCTTCAACGCGCACCGTGTGATGCACGTCGGCGACACGATGCCGAACCGGGACCTGCCGATCATGGACAAGAACAACGGCGGCTCCGGCATCGAGTACGCCAGGACCATGGCCAAAGCCTCTGGTGCGAAGAACGTGGATACCATCGTCAACGGCCACAACGCGACGACGACGACACCCGCGGATCTGCGCCTCTACTCGGAGTTCATCGCGGACTTCGTGACGTTTGTCGAGAGCGCGAAGAAGGCGGGCAAGACCGTGGACGACGTCGTGACGACCTGGAAGACGCCGGAGAAGTACACGGGCTACAACGCACCCACGCCGGCGAGAGTGCGCGCGGATGCGCAGGTGATCTGGGACGAGATCAAGTAGCCAGAGAGACGCCGATGAGAACTGTCGCCTACTGGTGGACGCACCATCTAACACAGACCAGGTCAGAAGACTCGGGCTGCTTATGAAATCCACGACCAAGTACGCGGTCCTGGCCTCGGCGTCGTCCGCGGTCATCCTGGCTTCTCTCGCCTTTTCCATGCCCGCGCGAGGCCGACGCTCGCGGATCCGGTTCTCACGGTCCCCGCTGGCTTCGAGATCGAGCGCGTCGCCGGTCCACCGCTCGTCAACCGCCCGATCGTTGCGGATTTCGATGAGCAAGGCCGGCTGTACGTCGCTGACTCTTCGGGATCGAACGACAAGGTCGAAAAGCAGCTGGCCGACAAGCCCCACAGGATTGTCCGGCTCGAAGACACCAACGGCGACGGCCGGTTCGATTCGAGTGTCGTCTTTGCCGACCGGATGATGTTTCCTGAGGGCGCGATGTGGTTCGACGGGTCTCTCTATGTCGCGGCGCCGCCCAGTATCTGGAAACTGACCGATACCGATGGAGACGGCGTTGCCGATCGACGCGAGGAATGGTTCGAGGGAAAGACGCTGACGACGTGTGCGAACGATCTTCACGGGCCCTACCTCGGTCCTGATGGCTGGATCTACTGGGCAAAAGGCGCGTTCGCCCAGCAGACGTACGAACGCCCCGGCAAGACGCCGTTCGTCACGAGAGCCTCTCACATTTTTCGACGCCGTCCAGGCGACGCGGTGATCGAGCCGGTCATGAATGGTGGGATGGACAATCCGGTGGACGTCGCCTTCACGCCCTCGGGCGAACGCCTCGTGACAGCAACCTTCCTGGAGCATCCGCAACTGGACCGGCGCGACGGCCTGATCCACGCGATCTACGGAGGTCTCTACGGAAAGTCGCACGCGGTGATCGAGAACCACAAACGAACGGGCGACCTGATGCCGGCCTTGACACACCTCGGAGCGGCCGCTCCATCCGGCCTGACGCGATATGCCTCGCGGGT
>Ga0193706_1001590_pt1 | contig 9975 bp, 8 predicted proteins | sample U3c1metaG_FD_160130 | JGI IMG/M metagenome (GOLD analysis project Ga0193706, IMG submission 160130) | Soil microbial communities from a riparian zone of the East river system, Colorado, United States - U3c1 | ecosystem: Environmental > Terrestrial > Soil > Riparian zone | place: USA: East River... | reverse complement strand
AAGTCGCTCCAGCCGAACACGGCGGTGATCCTGATGACGGCGTTCGGATCGATCCACACGGCCGTCGAGGCGATGAAGATCGGCGCCTTCGATTACGTGCAGAAGCCGTTCGAAATCGAGGAGATGGAGCTCAAGATCGCCAAGGCGATCGAGCACCGGCGTCTGAAGCACGAAATCGAGTACCTGCGCCACACGCAGCAGGACATTTACGACTTCGACCGGATCGTCGGCGCGAGCGGCGCGCTGCAGTCGGTGCTGACCGTCGTCAAGAAGGTGGCGAAGAGCAATACGACCGTGCTGATTCGCGGCGAAACGGGCACGGGCAAGGAGCTCATCGCGGGGGCGATTCACCACAACTCGCTGCGCGCGGGGCGCAACTTCGTGAAGGTGAACTGCGCCGCCCTCCAGGAAAACCTCCTGGAATCTGAGCTGTTCGGCCACGAGAAGGGGGCCTTCACCGGCGCCGACAAGCAGCGCGTCGGCCGCTTCGAGCAGGCGGACGGCGGCACGTTGTTCCTCGACGAAATCGGGGACATGAGCGCGAACACGCAGGCCAAGATTCTGCGCGTGCTGCAGGAGCACGAGTTCGAGCGACTCGGCGGCACGAGAACGCTGCGGGTTGACGTCCGGCTGATCGCGGCGACGAACCGGAACCTCACGCAGATGGTCGCAAGCGGCCAGTTCCGCGAAGACCTCTACTACCGGCTCAACGTCGTCTCGATCGAGATGCCGGCGCTCCGCGAGCGCAAGGAAGACATCCAGCAACTGGCCATGTTCTTCCTCCGGCGCTTTGCCGGGGAGCTGAAGAAGCGCGTCGACGGCCTCGGCGCGGACGCCCAGAAGCTGCTGATGCGGTACAACTGGCCGGGGAACATCCGTGAGCTCGAGAATGCCATCGAGCGGGCCGTTCTGCTCACGGAAGGTCCGCAGCTCACGAGCCTCGACTTGTCGCTCGGGGAGTTGACCACGGGCCAGCCGTCGGGAGATTCGAGCCCGGTCGTCAAGATTCCTCCCACCGGCATCGCGCTGGAGGAAATCGAGCGACAGGCGATCATCGAAGCGCTCAAGATGTCGAACTGGGTGCAGAAGGACGCCGCGGAGCTGCTCGCGATCAGCCCGCGGGTGATGAACTACAAGATCAAAACGCTCGGGATCGATTACTCGCGCGGCGGCCGGAGGCCGTTGATGGAGCCCGTCGGGGTTTAGGGTCCGCCTTCGCCCTTCGGGCTACGGCGAGACGTGAGGGGCGGGGTCTTCAGACCCCGCCCCTCACGCTTTCGGATGGGCCTTCCTGTAGGCGTCGAGCAACTGGGCGGAGTTGACGTGCGTGTAGCGCTGCGTGGTGCTCAGGCGTGCGTGCCCGAGCAGCTCCTGAATGACGCGCAAGTCAGCGCCGCGTTCGAGCAGGTGTGTCGCGAATGAGTGCCGCAGCGCGTGCGGGCTGATACCGAAGCGCGTGCTGCACGCTGCCACATACCTCCGGACCAGGCGATCGACGCTGCGCGTCGACAGTCTTCCGCCGCGGTAGTTCAGGAAAAGAGGCTCGATCGAACGCCTCAACCGTGCACCGGCCACCTTCCGAACCGCGAACCGCGAATCGCGAACCGCGGCCACGATGTCTTCTCTATCCAACAACCACGCTCGCACAGCCGACTCCGTCGATCGGTTGAACGGCACGATGCGCTCTTTGCCGCCCTTGCCGAGGACGCGCACGACGCGGCTGCTGAGATTCACGTCCTCGAGCCCCAACCCGACAAGCTCGCTCAAACGCAGGCCTGACGCATAGAACAGCTCCAGGATTGCCCGGTCGCGCCGCCCGAGGGGTGTGGCGGTATCGGGCATTTCGAGTAGCCGCGACATTTCCGCTTCAGCCAGATGGGCAGGGAGACGCTGTTCACGCCTGGGCGTGCCGACGAGCGCGGCCGGGTCGCCATCGATGGCCCCCTCGCGCCGAAGGTATCGCCCGAACGTGCGAATCGCCGCGAGCTTGCGCGCCGCCGACGAGCGCGAGTTGCCCCGTTTGTGCAGGTCGCCGAGAAATGCGCGAATGTGCAGATGATGAAAGTCCGTCGCGAGAAGATCCGCCCGGCGGCGCTTCAGATGGGCCGCGACGAACGTGACGAACTGCGAGAGGTCGCTTTCGTACGCACGCACCGTATGCACCGAGGCGTTTTCGTTGAGGCGCAGGTGATCGAGGAAGTCGGCGAGTTGATCCTTCATAACAGAGTTACGTGGCTTCCCCTTTAGGCGGAAGGATCGCCCTTCATAACAGAGTTACGTGGCTTCCGCCTTTAGGCGGAAGGATCGCCGACGCCTTCAAGCGGAAGGACTCCATCCACACCTCGAGATCCGCCAGGGCCCGCTCAGACAGCGCAACTTTGCGATCCGCTTTCTTCCGCGGCACCCTTCGGCCCGCCTCGGGAACCAATGCCGGGATGATTCCGAACGCGATATTGGTCGGCTGGTAATTCTGCGGCGCCGCGTGCGAGACGTAGTACGCGAGAGCGCCGATCGCTGTCGTCCGCGGGGGCACAGAGATGGGCTCGCCGAGGACCAGCGCCGCGGCGTTGCGGCCGGCGAGTAACCCCGACGCCGCAGACTCCACGTACCCCTCGACCCCGGAAATCTGTCCCGCGAAAAACAGATCGTCCCGCGTCTTCGTCTGCCAGGTCTCGCGAAGCACCGTGGGGCCGTTGATGTACGTATTGCGGTGGATCATGCCGAAGCGCACGAACTCCGCCTGCTCGAGGCCGGGAATGAGCTTCAGGACCCGGGCCTGCTCTCCCCACTTCATCTGCGTCTGGAAGCCCACGAGGCTGAAATGGTCGCCCGCCAGGTTGTCCTGCCGCAGCTGAACGACCGCGTACGCCTCGCGGCCCGTGCGGGGATCGACGAGTCCCACCGGCTTCATCGGGCCGAACCGCAGCGTGTCGACGCCGCGCGACGCCATGACCTCAATCGGGAGACAGCCTTCAAAGAACTTCGCTTCGTCGAAGTCGTGCAACGGCGCCCGCTCCGCGGCCATCAGCGCCTCGTAAAACCGCGCGTACTCCGCGTTCGTGAACGGGCAATTCAGGTAGTCCCCCTCGCCGTCGTCCACCCCGCAAGCGCCGTCTGTTGCACCCGTGGCACCCATGGCACCCCCGGCACCCCTGAGGCTCCGCCCCCAGCGCGACGCGCGAAACACCTTCGACATGTCGATGCTCTCGGCCAGGACGATGGGGCTGATGGCATCGTAGAAATACAGATGCTTGTTCCCGACCATGGCGGCGATGTCGGCGGAGAGTGAATCAGACGTGAGGGGCCCGGTCGCGATGATGAGCGGGCCGTCGAGAGAAGTAGGAATCCTGGCCATCTCCTCGCGCACGAGCGTGATGCGCGGGTGCGATCGAATGGCATCGGTGACGGCTGCCGAGAACCGCTCGCGATCGACCGCGAGCGCCGCTCCGGCCGGCACCCGCGCGGCATCCGCCGCGCGCATGATGAGGGATCCGAGCCGGCGCATCTCCTCTTTCAGGAGACCGACAGCATTATCGAGTTTGTCGCCCCGGAAGGAATTGCTGCAGACGAGCTCCGCCAGCTGAGCCGTCTTGTGGACCGCCGTCGCGCGGATCGGCCGCATCTCGTGGATGGTTACATCGACGCCGCGCTCAGCGGCTTGCCAGGCTGCTTCGCATCCGGCCAATCCCCCGCCGATGATGTGAATGCTGCGCATTGGAATTGCTGATCTTTGGTTGCTGACTGCTGATTGCAATCACAAATCAGCAATCAACAATCAGCAATTCAGTTACGCCGGTGCGAGCTCTTCGCTGCGGACATAGTCACAATCTTCCTTGTGGCACAGGAGCTGGCGTCCATGGCGCTTTGTGATCTTCTCGACGAGGAACTTCTCGCCGCACTGCGGGCACGGCTCGAGCACCGGCCGGTTCCACAAGACGAAGTCGCAGTCCGGATAGTTCGCGCACCCGAAGAAGACTTTCCCGCGGCGTGACTTGCGCTCCACGACGTCGCCGCCGTCTTTCGGGCAGACGAGGCCGGTTGACTTCTGCTTCACGTACTTGCAGGCGGGATAGCTGGTGCATGCCGTGAACTCGCCGAACCGGCCCTGCTTGAGCACGAGGTTCGAGTCGCACTTGGGGCATTTCTCGTCGAGGATCTGGTCCGGCTTGGCGGCGGTCATCCCCTGCTTCGTGGTGATGATCTTTCGCGTGGTCTTGCACTCGGGATAGCCCGTGCACGCGAGGAACTGTCCGAAACGGCCGCGCTTCATGGCCATCGGCTTGCCGCAGTTCTCGCACGCTTCGTCGATCCCCTCGCCGTCGGCGCCAGGCTCCGGCGTCTCGAGCTCGCGCGTGTTCTCGCACTCGGGATACCCGCTGCACGCGAGGAACAGGCCGAATTTTCCAGCCTTGATGACCATCGGCTTCCCGCACTTGTCGCAGGCGATCGCGGGATCGGGCTCCACGCCCTCCTTGAGATTGATCATCTCCTTCGCGGCGCGCTTGAGGTCCTTCTCGAACTTCTTGTAGAAGCTGGTCAGCGTCTTGGTGTAGTTCGAGGTGCCTTCTTCGATCTTGTCCAGGTCCTCTTCGAGATTCCTGGTGTACTCGACGTCCAGGATGTCGTCGAATGCCGGGCTCAGGAGGCGATCGACCAGCATCCGGCCGAGGACGGTCGGCTTGAACCGCCCCTCGATCTTGTTCACGTAGTCGCGCGCCTGGATGACGCTGATGATCGACGCGTACGTGCTCGGGCGCCCGATGCCGTTTTCTTCGAGCGCCTTCACGAGCGTCGCTTCGCTGTAGCGCGGAGGCGGCTGCGTGAACTTCTGCTCCGGCCTCAGCTCGCGCAGCTGGAGCGTGTCGCCCTCGCGCATCGGCGGCAGCACGCTGCTTCCGTCCTCGTCCTCGGCCGTGACCGCGTCGGGGCCGGGCCCCTCGGTCTTCGCCTCGACGGTCTCCTGGTTATAGACGGCCAGCCATCCCGCGAACTTCGGAACGGAGCCCTTCACGCGGAACACGTAGTCGGCGGCGTTGATGTCCACCGTCGTTTCGTCGAACGTGGCGGCGGGCATCTGCGAGGCGACGAACCGGTTCCAAATGAGTTTATAGAGGTAGTACTGATCGCCGGTGAGCTGCGCGCGCACCGATTCGGGGTCGTATTGCATCGAGGTCGGGCGAATCGCCTCGTGCGCGTCCTGCGCGTCCGCCTTGGTCTTGTAGGCGTTCGGTTTTTCCGGAACGAAGTCCGGTCCGTACTTGCGGCCGATGAACTCCCGCACGTCGGTCAGCGCCTGCTCCGACACCCGCGTCGAATCGGTTCGCATGTAGGTGATGAGGCCGACCGCCCCTTCACCCGGGAGCTCGATGCCTTCGTACAGCTGCTGCGCGATCATCATCGTCTTCTTGACGGGGAATCGTGCAGCCTGCTGCAGCTTGCTCGTGATGAACGGCGGAACGGCGCCCTTCTTCCGCTCCTTCGTCGTGACCGCGCCGACGATCCAGTCGGCCTTCTTCAGGTCCGCCAGCACCGTGTCGGCTTCCGCCTGGTTCGTAACCTTGATGTTCGAGCCACCGCGCTTCTGCAGCTTTGCGTCGAACTCGGGCGGGATCGCGGCCGCAAGATGGGCCGTGATATTCCAGTATTCCTCGGCCACGAACTTGTCGATCTCGGTTTCGCGATCGCAGACAAGCTTCAAGGCCACCGACTGCACGCGTCCGGCGCTCAAGCCGCGACGCACCTTGTCCCACAGGATCGGGCTGATCTTGTAGCCGACAAGGCGATCGAGGACGCGGCGTGCCTGCTGGGCGTCCACCATCTGCTTGTTGATCGTCGTCGGATGCTCGAGCGCCGCGAGTACGCCCTTCTTCGTGATCTCGTTGAACATCAGCCGGCGGATCTTCTTCTTGTTGCTCGCGCCGAGCTCCTCGGCCAGGTGCCAGCCAATCGCTTCGCCTTCGCGATCGGGGTCGGTCGCGATGAAGATGTCGTCGGATTCCTTGGCCGCGTCCTTGAGTTCCTTCAGGATCTTCTTGCGGCTGGCAATTACTTCGTACGACGGCTCGAAGTCGTCGTCGATGTCCACGCCGAGCTTGCTCTTCGGCAGATCGCGGACGTGCCCCATCGACGCGATGACCTTGTAATTGCGCCCGAGATACTTGTTGATGGTCTTCGCCTTTGCCGGCGACTCCACCACGACTAGTGCCTTTGCCATAGAAACCTTTTTAAGACCTTATCACCGTCGCGGCGCGGTGCGGGTAAATCGACCTCCACCCACAGCAGCCACGTGCCCTTGCAGTTCAAGCTCCATCAGCCTTGGCAGGAGCTTCGACGGCCCCATCGCGGTGGCCTCGACCAGCTCGTCTAACCTGTACACCTCGCCAGCCTCCATTCGTGCCAGCAAAGGGTCTGAAGTCAATTGTTTAGCCGATTCCACAGCCGTCCTGGTCGACGGCCAGCCCAGCTCCTCCAGAATATCGTCCGCTGTCTCGACGACCTTTGCCCCATCCTTTAAAAGACTGTGGGAACCGCGGTTACGGCCGGTGAGGACGCTGCCGGGGACCGCCATGACGTCGCGCCCCTGCTCCATGGCGCATCTGGCGGTGATGAGCGATCCGCTCTTCTCGGAGGCTTCGACGACCACAACTGCCAGGGAGATCCCACTGATGATACGGTTCCTCAGCGGAAAGTTCTCCGCCAGGGGCAGCCCGCCAGGACCTAGCTCGCTCACGACAACCCCAGTTTCTGCAATCATTTGCGCCAAATTTTCGTGCTCGGGAGGATAGACCCTGTCGAGCCCCGATCCGAGCACCGCGATTGTCGGGCCTCCGGCCTCGAGGCAGCCCCTGTGGGCCGCCGAATCGACGCCCCTGGCGAGCCCGCTCGTGACAACGACGCCTCGTTCGGACAGTTCGGCCCCGAGCCGCGCCCCGACGTCGAGCGCGTAGGTCGTTGCCACCCGGGAGCCGACGATCGCGACCGCGGGTTGACCGAGGACCGCCGCCCTTCCGCGCGTCCAGAGGACGGGGGGCGGATCGGCTGCGCAATTGAGCAGGGCAGGATATCGGGGATCGAACCAGGGCACGATCTCCATCCCCGCCGACCGGCCCGCAGCAAGGGCGGCCTCCGCGCGGGATCGAGCCATGTCGTTCAAGGGCTGCTGCTCGATGCCCGGCACGCCCAGCGCATCGAGCAGAATCGTGAGCGATGTGTGGGGATCGCGCTGCCGCAGTTCCTTGTACACGGTGCACACGCGACTGCGCGAGATGGCGAGCATCGAGACGGCGACGGCGGTGTGAAGGTCCATGGCCTCCTCCTGCGCCGCCCTCTCGTCAAAGGCAAAGGGCCGGCGCCATATCCGGCTGCCACAGCAGCCGTACGGCCCGACCCCTTTGTCCACATTATAGGTGAGGTGTGTCTCCCTGCGCAACGCGTCCCGGTTACGAGGCACGTCGGCGACTTACGGAAAAGGCCGATATTTATCCAATCCGCCGGGTTTCTCCGCGCCAACATCATGGTACGTGCATTGCTCCGAGCGATTCATCGCGACCGACCTGCGAGCCTTGAAACAGCTTGCGGTGCCTCGAACGGGTGACTATAGTGGACCGAACGCCCATGGTATTTCGAGCTCTGGTTTTCGCTCGAGCTGTCGCTTTCGCCGCGCTGCTTGCCGGTATCGCGCAGCCTGCGTTTGCGGATGCGCGCTCCGACGCCAAGGCGCAGGTGGATTTCGGCATCAAGGTCGCTCAGAACGGTCTCTGGAAGGAAGCCACCTATCGGTGGCAAAAGGCGGCTGAAATCGATCCCACGTACGCCGCCGCGTGGAACAACCTCGGGATCGGGTACGAACACGAGGGGAAGTTCGAGGACGCGCGCAAGGCGTATGAAAAGGCTGTCGCGCTCGATCCGAAGAACATCCTGATTCGTCAGAACTACGATCTGTTCAAAGAAATCAATGACCGCGCGAAGCGCCGCAACGATCGCTAGTGTCGTCCTGCTCGCCGCGGTGAGCGGATGCACGAACTTCTTCGAGGTTCCCATCGAGACGCCCCTCTCGGCGAAGATGGACGTCTCGGCGTTCCGCCGTGTCCTCGTCGCCGGCTTTATCAGCGGCGGCACCGACGATGTGGACGCGAACCTCGAGACCGTGCGGCTGCTGCGCAGCCAGCTGCGATCGAAGTCCCAGCTCCGCGTGATCGAAGCGGACGTCCTGCCGCTCGCCGAGCTCGCCGCCGACAAGGCCAAGGGCACGCCGGCGTCGACGACCGAGAACGGCACGGTCCCCCGCGTCGCGGCCGATGTGCAGGCGCCGGGTCCGACAGTTCCGCCTCCTGTCGCGCAACTGCCGGAAGCGAAAATTCGCAACGCCAAGGATCTCGAGAAGTATCAATCGATCTTTGCCGACGTCGCGTTCTGGAAGAAGGTCGGCGAAGAGTACGAGAACCCGCTCATCGTGACCGGAACGCTCCTCTTCACCGCCCAGCAGACCGCCGGGTTTGTGACGCGCAACGTCGAATCGGTCGACAACCTCGGCCGCCGCACGGTGATTCCGCAGAGGCTGTACATGGAGCGCAAGGGCTTTGCGCTCACACCGAAGTTCATCTTCATCGACGGCCGGACCGGCGTCGTGCTGCATACCGAGTCGATGCACATGGAACGCCTGTATTCGTCCCAGCAGAACACCCCCGCGCTGTCGTCGTACTTCGAGCTGATGGACGAGGTCATCCCGACCTTCCTCGGAACGCTCAGTACCCAGAAAATCCGCGGCACGCGCGTCCTGCTCCGGTAGGGCTTGCCACGCCGAAGGCGTCCGCCTTCGCCCTTGCAGGGCTTCGGCGCGACGTGCTACCCTAATTCCTTTGCACACAGGCACAAAGGCCCGTCCGTAGGGCTTCCGGAGGGTGGGAACGTGTTCGCAATTATTCAAGCCGGCGGCCGCCAGGTGAAGGTCAACCCGGGCTCGGTCCTTACCGTGGACCGGCTCGAGGCCGAGGTCGGCAAGGAAATCACCTTCGACCGCGTGTTATTTCTTGAAAAAGACGGCGGCGAGATGCTCGCCGGCGCGCCTTTCGTGGCCAACGCAAAGGTCGTCGGGATCGTGGACGGCGAATCGCGCGGTCCGAAGATTCGCGTGTTCAAGAAGAAGCGCCGCAAGGGCTTCCGGAAAACGCGCGGCCACCGCAGCACGTATACGCTCGTGCGGGTCACCGACATCATTATTTAAGCGGACGCGAAGCAGCATCATGGCAACAAAAAAAGGGCAAGGCAGTTCCCGCAACGGGCGCGACAGTAATGCGCAGCGCCTGGGCGTCAAGCGGCACGATGGCAACGTCGTCACCGGTGGGTCGATCATCGTGCGGCAGCGCGGGCGGCGGTTCCGTCCGGGACTCAACGTGGGCCTCGGCAAGGACGACACGCTCTTTGCGAAGATCGACGGCACGGTGAAGTTCGAGGATCACGGCGCAAAAGGCCGGGTCATCAGCGTCCTTCCACTCGAAGGGTAACAACCCCCCGACAACGCTGGCGTGTTTGTAGACGAAGTCGATATTCACGTCGCAGCCGGCCACGGTGGCCGGGGCGCCATGGCATTCCGCCGCGAGAAGTTCATCCCGCGCGGCGGACCGAGCGGCGGTGACGGCGGCCCCGGTGGATCGGTCTACCTCGTCGCGAACGCCAACCTCAACACGCTCCTCAACTATCGCTTCCAGAAAATCTTCGCCGCGGGCCGCGGTGGGCACGGCGAGGGTTCGAACCGCACGGGCAAGAACGGGCAGGACATCGAGCTGCTGGTGCCGACCGGCACGTCTGTGTACGAGCGCAAGGCAGACGGCGAGTACCTGCTGGTGGCAGATCTGACCGAAGAAGGCCAGAGCGTCGCGATCGCCAAGGGCGGCCTGGGAGGGCACGGCAACGCGTCGTTTGCCACATCGACCAATCGGGCGCCGCGCAAATTCCAGCCTGGATTGCCCGGCGAGG
>Ga0193706_1001589_pt1 | contig 9977 bp, 7 predicted proteins | sample U3c1metaG_FD_160130 | JGI IMG/M metagenome (GOLD analysis project Ga0193706, IMG submission 160130) | Soil microbial communities from a riparian zone of the East river system, Colorado, United States - U3c1 | ecosystem: Environmental > Terrestrial > Soil > Riparian zone | place: USA: East River... | reverse complement strand
ATGCCGGACGGCACGAAGATCGTCACGGACATCAAGCCGGAGAAGAAGGAAGTGATCGCGCGCGGCGACAAGCTCGCGCGCAAGCCGCGCGTGGCCACGTACAAGCCCTGGTCCGCGTCGATGGACGAAGGCTGGACGCGCTGGGTGCTCGACACCTACGGTGTTTCCGCGAAGAGTCTGACACCCGAGGAAGTGCAGAAAGGGATCACGGGATTCGACGCGGTGATCCTCCCCGACATCCACAAAGAGGTCATCGCGTCGGGACGCCGCACGACGGGCGAGCAGATGCGCTACGACGAGGACGTCCCACCCGAATACAACGGCAGCCTCGGCGCCACCGGCCTCGAGTCGCTGCGCAAGTTCGTGGAGAACGGCGGCACGCTGCTCGCGTTCGGCGACTCATGCGACTACGTCATCGAGCACTTCAACGTCCCCGTGCGCAACGCGCTCGCGACGGTCAAGTCGGACGACTACTCCAACCCCGGCTCTCTCGTCCGCCTGCGCATCCGCCCCGACCATCCCGTCACCGCCGGCATGCCCGCGGAGACCGCCGCATTCCTCGACTCCCCCATTGCATTCGAGACGACCGAGCCCGGCCCCGACATGCAGCGCTGGGTCCTGGCCACATACCCGGAGGACGAGCGCGACGTCCTCCTCTCCGGCTGGATCCGCGGAGCCTCCCGCCTCACGCGAAAAGCAGCGGCAGTGGCCATGACCTACGGCAAAGGCAAGATCGTGCTGTTCGGCTTCCGCCCCCAACACCGCGGCCAGACGCACGCCACGTTCCCCCTGGTGTTCAACGCACTGTGGTGGAGCGTGGAGAAGTGAACGTAGCGCCGGCCGCCGGCCGGCCGTGACGCCGGCGGCCCGCCGGCGTGTGGCAGGGCACTCTCACGACCGTTGTCGTATTCACCGCCCGACCACAACGTCAACCCCCGCGAGAACCAGCGCAATCTTCGCACGCGGGATCTTTCCGACCCGTTCTGTCAGCGCGGTCTTGTCGAGTGTCACGATTTGCGACACGTTCGCCACGGAATCTTTCGGCAGCCCCGTTGTCACGGCGGAAAGCAGCACATTGCCGGGAGCGTCCGCCCACGCGAGGTTGCTGGTGAGGGGCACGCAGACGACGGTCGCAATTCTGCTGCGATTCAGCGCATCGCCTTGCACTACGACCACAGGACGACGGAACGCAGGAGCTGAGCCACTGGGCGGGCCCAGATCCGCCCACCATATTTCGCCCTGCGAGATCACCATTCGATGTTCTCGAGGATGCGCCGAGCTGCAGTCCGGACGAATTCGCCATTCTGTTCGCCGACGCGATCGCAGACTCGGTTGATCGAATCGGTGACCTCGTCCGGCGCGTGTCGTGCGACATACTCGCGAAGCGCTGCGCTGAACACCTCGCTACGAGATCTTTTCTTGCGACGAGCGAGCCGTTCGACTTTCTCGAACACGTCATCAGGGATGGATACCGCCGTTTTCATACCCGGAGTATAACCAACTCGGCACAAGGGAAATGCCCCGTCTTCCTACCCTAACAGTCCAACTGAGCCGTGACCCGGTTCCTGTGTGGCGTTGCCGCTCCCCAAAACGTGACTCCGATCACACTCTCCCGTGACCCGGTAGGCGTATCCGTAAGCTGGAGGCAACGGATGAGCGTGGGTGTGGACGTCAGAGCGCTTCGCCTTTTGATCGTCGAGGATGACGCGCGATCGGCGGAGCTTCTGCGCGAGCTTCTCGCGACCTCTCAGGATCCTCACTTCGTCGTCCGGCACGTGACGACCGCGACCGCGGCGTGCGAGATCATCCTCACCGGCACCATCGACGTCGTCATCCTCGACCTCGGCCTTCCCGACGCGCGCGACCTGCAGGCGCTCACCCGCCTCGAGCAGTGCCTCAACGAGATCCCCGTGATCGTGCTCACCGGTCACGCCGACATGACGCTCGCCGCCGACGCGCTGCATCGCGGCGCGGAGGACTATCTGCTCAAAGGCTCGTTCGACACTGAGTCGCTGCTGCGCTCGATCCGCTATGCCGTGGAGCGGCATCGCGGCGTGCGCGACCTGGCGCGCGTGAAGAAGGAGCTCGAGACCGCCAACCGCGATCTGCAGCGACTGACGCTGATCGAGCCGCTCACCGAGCTCCTCAACCGGCGCGGGCTCCAGCAGGCGCTGTCCCGCGAGGTCGGGCATCTCAGCCGCGGCGGCACGACGACCGCGGTGATCGTGGCGGACCTCGACGAGTTCAAGCAGATCAACGCCAAACACGGGCACGCCGTCGGGGACGTCGTGCTCAAGGAGATCGGCCGCCGCCTGCGCTCAGCCGTACGCGCAGTCGACTACGTCGGGCGCATCGGCGGCGACGAGTTCATGCTCTTTTTGCCCGACACAGATCCGGCCGAGGTGATGCGGGTGGCGGAGAGGATCCGGCTGGCGATCGCCACGGCGATCATTCAATACAACAACGGAACCGTCACGCTGACCGCGTCGATCGCCGCGCTTCTCCTGACGCCGGACATGCCCGCCGTCGACCAGCTCCTCACTCGCGCGCACCTGCTCCTGATGCGCGCGAAGAGCGAGGGGAAGAACCGCGTCGTCTTCCAGAACGACGACTTCGACGACACGGACCGGCGTCTGCGCGCGCAGGCGGACATGTGCATGAATCTCACGCAGGGGCGGAACGTGGTCACGCTCAAACAGGCCATCTTCCGCCTCGACGACGAGAGCCCGATCGGATACGAGTTCCTCAGCCGCTACGCAGGCGATGGGCTGGAGCTGCCCGAGAACTTCTTCCGCCTCTGCTCCGAGCGCAACGTCCTCACGCTCGTCGACCACGCGTGCCTGCGCGCCGCAATCGAGGCGGCGCAGGAGCTCCCGCCGTACGCGCGCTTTCATCTGAACATCTTCCCGAGCACGCTGCTGGCCATCCCCGTACAACATCTGCTCGAGCTGTTTCCGCGGCCCCTCCCTGCGGATACGTTCTGCCTGGAGATCAGCGAGCAGCAGATCATCGGCGATCCCTCGTATCTCGCGCCGGCCGTCGACGCGCTCCGCGCGGCGGGCATCCTCATCGCCATCGACGACGTCGGATTCGGCGCCAGCTGCCTGGAGAGCCTCGTCCTCCTGAAGCCCGACATTCTCAAGATCGACAAGCGCTGCGTCATCGGCGTCGACCAGGAGCCCGGCCGCGTCGAGCAACTGCGCCGCTACGTCAACATCGCCCGCACGCTCGGCTGCGAGATCGTCGCGGAAGGCGTGGAGACCGAGGGCGAGCTGGCGGTCGTGAAGGAGCTCGGCATCGAATACGCGCAGGGGTATTTCTGGGGCCGGCCCGCGTGATTCAGCTATTCAGCTATTCAGCTATTCAGTGTTCAGCTTTTCGCGGAACTCGCGGACGCAGATGTCGCACACGCGGGCGTCTCCGTTCTCGACGATGCGCGTGACCTGATCGGGACGGCGCCCGCAGAAGCTGCACTTCTGGTCCTTCCATAGCTCGTCGAGATACGGGGATACGTCGTCCTGCGAGAGAGGGCGATCCACCCACTCCACTTCCGGATGCGACGCCTTCGCCTTCTCCACCGATGCGTATGCGGTCTTCTCGACGACACTCCAGCGCTCGTCGCATACGAGGACCAGAAATTCTTCCTGATCCATCGACTCGCCGATCGCGAGACGCGCGGCATACGCGATCACAACGCATCCGGCAAGGACAGGCGGGGGCGCTTGCATGTCGCGCAGTCTACTTTGGACTGCGCACGTAGCGCCGGCGGCCCGCCGGCCGGCCCGTGGCACGCGCCCGGGTCCGCGCACCGGCTGGCAGCCGGTGGAACGGCCGGCCAGCGGCCGGCGCTACGTTCCCACCGGGCTTCTGAAGAACACCATTGCGAATGCAACCGCGAAAATCGCGTACGCAGCCGTCGCCGCGATCATCGCGGGCGATGATGTCTGCATCGTCGCCTTGCCGAGCGCCAGCGCTCCCATCACGAAATGCGTGAGGTTGCCGAGTGCGAGCGGGCGGTTGTAGATGCCGCCGATGAGGCTTCCCTTCGCCGCCCAGTTCGCCATCGCGAACGCGAACAGCAGCGCGCCAAGAAGCTGGATGAAGACCGGGTGCATTCCACCGGAACCGCTCCCGAACATCGCCAGAATCTCGTGAGGCAGAAACGACGCGGCCACTCCCGCGACTCCCATGACCACGGCGCTCGCGCCGAGCAACAACTTCGTATTCATCGCGCCATGGTATGGGTAAGCGGCACGTAAGCACGCGCGGAGCTATCATCAGCTCCATGCTCGACGCTTCTGCATTTCCCGCCCCCGGCCCCGGCGTCTGGGAAGTCGAATCCACGCACATCCTCCGTCCTGTGTCACGCGCGATGGCTGAGGTTTTCCCCGCGGCGGCGACCGAGGGGTTCCGGAGGGGCATGGCCCGGTACGGCCTGCTCCTCGACTACATGGAGTTTGCGGTCGTGAACCGCTTCGTCTATCTCTGTCCCCGGGGGGTCGGCGCGCCGAAAGGCGCCAAGGGCCCGCCGCCCAAACTGATTTTCAAGGCGCTCACCCACCTGCATCCGGAGATCCGCAGGCGCGCTCGCACGATTGCCGAGACCTTCGCCACGAAGCGCTGGCGCCAGGATGTCATCAGCTGGGACTCGGAGCACAAGCCGGCCATCGCGCGCGAGAACTCCGCGCTGCAAGCCGCCGACACCAGGGCCATGACGGACGAGCACCTGGCCGCGCATCTCCGCCGTTGCTTCGACGCGGCGCGCCGCTCGATCCTCACGCACCACTCTTTCAATCCCACGGCCATGCTTCCCGTCGGCGACTTTCTCGTGCACGTTCGGGAGTGGACCGGGCTCGCTCCCACCGAGGTGCTCCCGCTCTTCCGCGGCGCAAGCCGCGTCTCGCAGGGCGCGATCGAGGAGCTGGATGCGCTGGCGCGAGTCGTCTCCGCCGATGCCGGCGCGATGACCACACTCGCGTCGACCGACCCCCATGCGGTGATCGACGCCCTCATCGCGCGCAAAGACCCGGTAGGCGTCGCCGCACGCCTGTATGTCGACGCGGCCGGAGTGCGCATCGCCAGCGGCTATGACGTCGCGGACGTCACACTCGCGGAGATGCCGGAGCTGCTGGTGGCCAACATCCGCGCCGCCATCGAAGGCAAAGCGGGCCGGACCACGGACGATGTCGCCGCTCGCGAGTCTTCCATCCGCGACCGCGTCCCCGGACCTCATCGCAACACATTCGACGAGTTGCTCAACGAGGCCCGCCTCACCTATCGCATGCGCGACGAGCGGACGTACTTCAACGACCTCTGGGCATTCGGCATCGCGCGCCGGGCCATCCTTGCGGCCGGAATGCGCCTGGCCGCGAAAGGGATGCTGCAGGACGCGGAGCACGCAGTGGAGCTGACCGAGGCGGAGATTGTCTCGATGCTGGCCGGGGGCCGTGGACGATCCTCCGAGGAGGCGGCCGCGGACGCACAGTTCCGCGTCACCCATACCTTCCGCGACGCCCCGCAATTCCTCGGCGGCACACCCTCTGAGCCGCCGCCGGCCGAGTGGCTCACTGGAGCAGCAGCCCGCGGCGCGCGCGCCACCGCCATCGTCCTGGGAGAGATGTTCGCGGCCCGCTCGCGCGACGCGGTGACATCGCAGGTCACCGGCTTCGCCGCCAGCCCGGGGCTGGTGTCGGGCATCGCGCGACTCGTCCTCGACCCGCGCGACATGGGCCGCGTGCGCAAGGGCGAGATCCTGATCACGCGTGCCACCGCGCCGTCGTACAACGCGCTGCTGCCGCTGCTCGGCGGAATCGTCACGGACCGCGGCGGAACGCTCTCCCACGCGGCAGTGGTCGCGAGAGAGTACGGAATCCCGGCGGTCGTCGGCACCGGCGACGCCACCGAACGGATCCGCGACGGCATGCGCATCCGAATCGACGGCTCGAGCGGCACGGTCGAGCTCCTTCCGTGACGATCGCGCCGCTCGACCGCGCCATACCGGATGAGACGTTCGGCGGGAAGGCTGCCTCGCTCGCGCGCGCGCTCGCAGCCGGGCTTCCAGTGCCGGACGGCTTCGCCGTCGGATGGGGCGCGGTAGCCGGCGCAGCCGACAGCGACGCCGTCGCCGCGGGCGCGATCCTGACGGCGTGGCGCGAAAGCGGACTCCGTCGTGCGGCCGTGCGCTCCTCCGCGATCGGCGAGGACTCGCGCGACGCGAGCTTCGCTGGACAGCACGTGACGATCCTCAACGTGACCACGGAGGACGCACTCCTCGATGCGGTGCGAAAGATCCATGCGTCGGCGAGCGAGGCGGGCGCGACCGAGTACCGCAGGCGCATGGGCATCGACGGCGAGCCGCGCATGGCGGTGGTGGTGCAGGAGATGGTCGACTCGGAGTCTGCAGGCGTGCTGTTCACGCGCGATCCGATGAGCGGCGCGCGCGAGCGCGTCATCGAGTCGTCATGGGGACTCGGCGAGGCAGTCGTCTCCGGTCTCGTCACGCCGGACCGCTTCCGCGTAAGCGATCGCGGCGCGGTCCTGGAGCGCCAGCCGGGACGGAAGGACTTCGTGATCCGGTACGCGCCGGACGGAGGCACGGTCGAGAGGCCGGTACCCGCCGAGGACATGGCGCGGCTCAGCCTCACCGACGAGCAACTCCTCGCGCTGCATCGCCTCGCCGAGCAATGCGAGACGTTCTTCGGCGAAGGACAGGACATCGAGTGGGCGATCGCAGACGGCGAGGTGCGCCTGCTGCAGGCGCGCCCGATCACGGTCCGCGGCGGCGGGGTCTCACCGAAGAATGAGGAGGTCACGGACCCGCTCACGGCGCGGCGCTTCACCGGCCTCGCACTCGCCGCATTGCTGGCGCCCCTGAACTCCACGATCATCGCGGTCGCGCTGCCGTCGATCGCGACTGCGTTCGACAGTCCGGCCGCCGTGGTGACGCGCTGGCTCGTGACGGCGTACCTCGTCGTGAGCATCGTGGCGCAGAGCCCGGCCGGCAAGCTCGCCGACCTGTGGGGCTACTCCCGCGTGCTCACGATCGGCCGCGGGCTGTTCGGGGCCGGCGCGCTGCTCGCCGCCCTCTCCCCCGCCCTCCCCATCCTCGGCGCCGGCCGCGTGCTGATGGCCGTCGGCGGTGCGCTGTCGGTTCCGACCGTATTCGCGCAGCTCCGCAACAGCGTGCCGCACGAGCGGCGTGGCCGCGTCTTCGGGATCTTCGGCGCGATCATGGGCGCCGCGGCGGCGACCGGTCCGGTGCTCGGCGGATTCCTCACTGCGCGGTACGGATGGCACTCCGTGTTCGTCGTGAACGTCCCGGTCGTGCTGCTGTCGTTTCTGCTCGAGCCGCCGCGACGAGCGGAGACAACGCGGGCCGCGGCAAGGCGCGCGCGTTTCGATGTCCCCGGCAGCGTGTTGCTCGCCGTCGCCGTGCTGCTGCTCGTGGCCGGCGTGGAGACCTCGATGCCTGCGTACCTCTTCGGCGCTGCCGCAGCGGTCGCCGGGTTCATCGTGCGCGAGCTTCGCGCGGGCGATCCCGTGCTCGACGTACGCCTGTTCACGCGTGTTTCGTTCGCCGCCGGCAGCGCGATCGTGGCGCTGCAGAACCTGGCCATGTACTCGATGCTCTTTCTGCTGCCGTTCTTCCTCGCGCGGGCGGGCGGCGCGCCGTCGACGACGGGACGCATGCTGCTGCTCTTCACCGCGGCGATGGTCGTCGCTTCGCCCATCGGCGGCCGCGCGTCGGATGCGATCGGCGCGCGCGTCGTGACTGTCGCCGGCGCGCTGGTGGCGACGACGGGCGCCGCGCTCTTCGTCGCGCAGGCGGACCTGATGACGGCATTGCTCCTGATGGGCGGCGGGATCGGCATTGCCACGAGCCCCTCCCAGGCCGCCGCCCTCGGCGCCGTCGCCGCAGAGCAGGCGGGAGTCGCGTCGGGCGCGCTCTCCACGATGAGGTACGTGGGCGGAGTGATCGGCAGCGGACTGGTGGCAATGCTCGTCGCGAGGGGCGACGTGCACGACCCGCGGCTGATGGTCTTCCCCGCGGTGCTGCTGCTGTCCGCGGCCGTGGCGCTGGCGTTGCCGGGAAAGAGGCGTTTGCCCGATTGACGGCGAAACGCCTGACCATTGCTGGCGTAGCATGCCGGGATGAAACGCCTGCGCGACCTCACGCCGGCCGACCTGGAGCGCGTCGCGGTCTGGCATTACGACGGCGCGTGGGACGACGTCGCGGAAGTGCGGGCAACGGATCGCGCTGAATTGCAGGCGTCAGCGGACGGGGTCTACATTGCGCGGACACAGTTCTCGCTCGCGAACGGGGCGCAATTCCTCGGTTTCTGCTCACCGACGGATGACTCCGGTCTCGACTACCTCCAGCCGGTCATCCTCACGAGCGAGGGTCCGGTGTTCTTCTTCTTCGAGCAGCCGGCCTCTCAGGAGACGCTCAACGAGCAGTGGCGCCGCCTCGGTGCCGGCCACGAGCAGATCTTCCCCGTGCACTACCGCTGTCTGGTGCCGGTGGACGGCACTTTCGTGACGGGCGTGATCGAGGCGGAGGACCTCGACGGAGCGGCGTAGAATGGCCCCCCAATGAAAGTCGCATTCCTCAAGCCCCCGGTGGGCGGAATCCTCGGTCTGGAAATGCTGACGTTCGTCGAGCCCCTCGGCCCGATCTGCGTCGCCGCCTGTCTCGAGGCCGACCAGCACGTCTGCAAAGTCATCGACCTCCGCATCGACGGCGTGGAGCACGGGCTGGCGGACTGCCGCGCGTTCGATCCCGACGTCGTCGGGCTGCAGTGCAACTTCACGACGGAACGCAACCGCACCATCCGCCTGGCCGAGCGCATCCGCCGCGAGATGCCCAACGCGTTCATCGTCGTCGGCGGACACGACGCCTCGCGCGACCCGGAGTGGTTCCGTCACTCGGCCATCGACGCCATCGCCATCGGCGACGGCGAAGAGGTGATGCCGCCGCTCGTCAACGCGCTGCGCGACGCGAGCGATCTGAAAACGGTCGAGGGACTCTGGATCCGCGATGAGGACCAGTTCCTCTTCACGGGCCACGCGCCCACGCGGCCCAACCTCGACACGTACCCCCTGCCGGCGCGGCACCTGATCGCGCACTACGCGGACCGCTACTACATCAACTTCCGCAAGCCTCTCGCTCTCATGGAGACGGCGCGCGGCTGTCCCTTCAAGTGCAACTTCTGCTCGGTGTGGAAGTTTCACGAGTCCACGTTCCGCGAGAAATCGCCGGAGCGCGTGGTGCAGGAGCTCGAGCAGATCACGGCGCCGAACATCTTCATCACCGACGACATCTTCTGGATGAACGTGAGGCGCGGCGAGGAGATGGCGAGGCAGATCAAGGCCTCCGGCATCCGCAAGTACTTCACGGTGCAGACCCGGACGGACATCATCTGCAAGTTCCCCCATCTCATCGAGCAGTGGAAGGACTGCGGCGACCTGGCCATCTTCCTCGGTCTCGAGTCCGTGACGGACGAAGGCCTCAAGGCGGTGAACAAGAAGAACACCGCCGACAACAACGTCCAGGCCATCAACATCCTCAAGGACCTCGGCGTCGGCTTCACGCCCAACTTCATCGTCGACCCGGCCTGGGATCGGGACGACTTCAAGCGCCTGCGCGACTGGATCGAAACGATGGGCGCCTACAACAGCGGCTTCTCCATCCTCACGCCACTGCCCGGCACGGATCTCTGGGACAGCGCCAAGCAGGACGTCAACACGCACGAGTGGGAGATGTTCGACATCGTCCACACGGTGCTTCCGACGAAGCTCCCGCTCGACGAGTTCTACCAGGAGTACTCCGGCCTCTGGAGACATGCGCTCGACGTCCGCTACAAACTGCGCGGAAAGCTGAAGACGTACGTGCAGCTCGGCGCCGCTCTCGCCACGCGGAAGGTCACGTTCAAGGCCGTGCGCAGCGGCATGAACATCGCCAAGGTCTTCTCGAAGCC
>Ga0193706_1001588_pt1 | contig 9978 bp, 8 predicted proteins | sample U3c1metaG_FD_160130 | JGI IMG/M metagenome (GOLD analysis project Ga0193706, IMG submission 160130) | Soil microbial communities from a riparian zone of the East river system, Colorado, United States - U3c1 | ecosystem: Environmental > Terrestrial > Soil > Riparian zone | place: USA: East River... | reverse complement strand
TTCCCACCGCGGCTGAGGCTCAGTCGGCCGCGGGCGGTTGTGCTGGAGCGCTGCGCAGAGCTGATCGTGGAAGAGTGCCCGGCGTACGATCGCATCAGCGAGCGTGTCGGGGTCGATGTCGTAGTCGCCGCGTGCGAAGCCTTGCGAGTGCGGCGTCGATCGAGCGTGAGCGGAACGCCGCGCCGCGGAGTTGGCCGAGGTAGCCAGGGAAGACGGCGGTCATGAACTCGCGCTCGCCGAAGATCCCCACGTGCCGTTGGCGGCGGTCGACCACAGGAGCCGCATAAAGGTCGCTGTCGAGCAGTCAAGGCGAGCCCCGGGCGGCTCGGAGTGCGCTGACACCTCTAGAAAGCCGCTGTACCCCAAGGCCCCCTCGAAACGACCTTTCGTGAGGGGGAGCTGTTTCATAGCGGGGGTGGGTTTCAAACAGACATCAGCGACCGTGTACCGGCTCGAGGCGACGGTCGACCTCTCGTGAGATTTCCCCGCCTGAACGGGGGACCGGAGCATCGCCAACGCGACGTCATCCGAGCGCAACAAGCTCATCGATGCAACGATGAAGACGGGCATATGACGGGCATCGCTCCACCACCAGCCCGTCGTCCATCGCACCGGCGAGACGTGGCTGGTGGGTCGTCTTCTTGTAACGCCCATTCGGCATTCGCGACTTGATCGATTGCACAGCCCCGGGGCCTTCGTAGTCCCTGGGGACAGGCTCCCAATGCTGGCCCTGGATCTCGTCTGCGGCGAGCCAATTCTCAAACTGACGGGCCGCGAGGCATACACGGACTGGCAATGGATCCGCGGCCACGCTTGCACGAGTCAAGAGTTCCGGTCCCAGCGGGCAGACGGGATCGTCCTCGGCGTCCAGCACAACCAAGATCGCATAGACATCGGGAATGCGCTTGGCGATCCGGATGTTCTCCTCGATACCGCCAGCAACCACCAGATTGCCGCGGCCTCGCGCATTCAGGGGCGGATACGTGAGCCACACAGCTTGGCCAGTCACCCCGCCGACCTGGCCCACCGCAACAAGGCGGCGCTGCAAAATGAGCGGAAGGGATTCGACCTCGCCGAAGCCCTCGACAATCTGGGCAATGAGTCGCGTCACGCAGCGTGGTTGGCTGCGATCGGCTGATCTTCGGCGTGGAGCGCACCCTTGCGGAGAAGCTCACCGGGGCTCACCAGCTCCTCCTTGATCGTGGCGAGCGTATGCGCCGCCAGTGGAGCAACGACCGACGCCCCGCCTTCATCGCGGACGACTCGGACCTCTCGAGCAGACGTGACGTCGATCAGATCGGGGTCATGCGTCGTGAAGAGCAACTGCACCTCGTCAGCGAGATCTTGGAAGGTCTCGACCATCGCCTGAGCCGCCGCGAAATGCAGCCCAGCCTCGGGCTCCTCAATCGTGAGCACAGTCGGTCGATTCGGCTGGAACAACGCCACAAGAACGCCAAAAAGGCGGAGTGTCCCCTCGGACATCTGAAGCGCCTCGAACTCGATCTCGCGGTCACCGTGGACGATCTTCCGAAACACGATGGTCCGCTTTGTGCCGCGCCGTGCAGCGCGAACACCAGTGATTCCAGGGACTACCTTGCCAAGAACGTCAACGAGTTCTGACAGGTCCCCAGGCGCCAGCTCAGACAAGACGGATGCTGCGTTCCGACCATCTGGCTCCAGTCGCTCCCCCGGATCGGGATCCTGGTAGTCCCGAAGCCGATCGGTGGAGATCGCGCAGGCTTGCATCCCCGTCAGGAACTGAAACGCGGGCTCAATGTCCGAATGCGTCGCGACGAGCGGCAGCGTAAGACGCTCCGAAGAAGACGGCGGAGCCAGTCCTGATGGAGCAACCACGAGGCTTCCATTGCGCACAAGGAAGATCGGGTCGCTGAACCTCTCGTCCCGCGCAAGAACCTCTTCCTTGACTTGGTACCCCCCCTTTTTTGCCTCCAGATACATCGAGTACCACTGAACCCCGTTGCCTTCCAGGTCCAGCTCAAGCGTGAGGCGAATGTTGCGGCGCCGTCCCCCACTCTGTGTCGTTTGATGCACGACTCGCTCGAAGCCGCCACGACGCTCCAACGCAACCGGCAGACCAACGCCGGGCGTCAACCCCTCGCTGACGAACCGGAACGCGTCGATCAGGTTGCTCTTCCCAGCGCTGTTCGCACCAACAATCGCCGTAAGGCGATCGGGCCTGAGGACGGCCGACTCGAAGCTGCGGTAGTTCTCAAGGCGGATCGAGCGACAGGAGGACGGCACGAAGCAAGGGTACGTCACGACGGGGCGCACCGATCCAGGGCAACGGCCTCGCCGAGGAGGGCAGGCGCGTCAGGAGGGCTCCCATCTTGGTACTCCCCCGCCGGTGTCCCGATCGAAGTCCGCCTAGCCATCCACCCCCTGGAACGAAAAAAGCCTGCATTTGCAGGCCTTTTTCCATAGCGGGGGCGGGATTCGAACCCGCGACCTTCGGGTTATGAGCCCGACGAGCTACCAGACTGCTCCACCCCGCGGCGTGGACTGCACAGTATAGCGAATCGCCCGCAAATCCCGAAGCGGCGGGCCGCTGCATACGATCCCCGAATGGCTCGCGTGTTTGTCTCCCGCCGGCTCGTCGGCGACGGCCTCGAGCGCCTGCGCGCCGCTGGGCACGAGGTCGACCTGTGGGACGAGCGCACGCCGCCGCCGCACGCGACGCTGCTCGATCGCACGGGCACCGCCGACGCGCTCCTGTGCACGCTCAGCGACCGCATCGACGCGGCGTTCCTGGGCGCGAACCCCCAGCTCAAGGTCGTCGCCAACTGCGCCGTCGGCACGGACAACGTCGACGTCGCGGCAGCCCGCGAACGCGGGATCCCGGTCGGCAACACGCCCGGCGTCCTCACCGACGCAACCGCCGACCTCGCGTTTGCCCTCCTGCTCGCCGCCGCGCGGCGTCTGCCGCAGGCTGCCCGGGCAGTGTTCGACGGCGAGTGGGGGCCGTGGATGGCGGACGGCTTCCTCGGCCACGACCTCACCGGCACGACGCTCGGAATCGTCGGCGCCGGTCGCATCGGCGAAGCCGTCGCGCGTCGCGCAGCCGGCTTCGAGATGACCGTCCTCGGAACGACCAGCCGCGGCGGCACGCCGCTCAGCGAGCTGCTCCAGCGGAGCGACTTCGTCTCGCTCCACGTGCCGCTCACGCCCGAGACCAACCACCTGATCGACGCCCAGGCGCTCGCCCGCATGAAGCCGACCGCGATCCTCGTCAACACCGCGCGCGGCCCCGTCGTCGACACGCAGGCGCTGATCGAGGCGCTTCACGCCGGCACGATCGCCGGCGCCGCGCTCGACGTGACCGACCCGGAGCCGCTCCCGCCCGACCATCCGCTCCTCCAGGCGCCGAACGTGCTCGTCGTCCCTCACGTCGGCTCCGCCACGCCGCGCACGCGCGCGGCGATGACCGACCTCGCCGTCGACAACGTGCTGGCCGCGCTCGCCGGCGAGCCGCTCCCCCATCCGGCGCCCGCCCCGTAGCATCCGCGCCAGATGCGGATCGGAGTCGTCGACATCGGGACCAACTCGACGCGGCTGCTGATCGCCGACGTGGACGACGGCGCGATCGAGGAGCTCGACCGCCGCTCGCAGGTCACCCGCCTGGGCCAGGGCGTCGACGCGTCCGGACGCCTGAGCGAGGAGGCGACGGGCCGCGTCTTCGACACCCTCGCCGCATACCGCGACGCGCTGGACGCGGCCGACGTGCCGGCGGATGCCCGTATCGCGGTACTCACCAGCGCCGTACGGGACGCAGCCAACGGCGCCGACTTCACGGCGCGCGTGAAGCGCGACTACGGGCTCGCCGCACGCACGCTCGACGGTGAGCAGGAGGCGCGCACGAGCTTCCGCGGCGCGACGCACGGCCGCGAGCCAGGCGATCCGACGCCGCTGCTCGTGTTCGACATCGGCGGCGGCTCGACAGAGGTGATCGTCGGCCCCGCCGGCGGCGACGAGCCGGCCTTCCATGTCTCGCTGCAGGCGGGCGTCGTGCGCCAGACGGAGCGCCACCTGCACCGCGACCCGCCCCCGCCGCACGAGCTGCAGCGGCTTGCCGACGAGGTGCGCGCCGCGATCGAGGCGGCGGTTCCGACGGAGGTCCGCGCGAGCGCGGCCAGTGCCGTCGGCGTCGCCGGCACCGCGACCTCGCTCGCCGCGATCGACCAGCGGCTCGATCCCTACGACCCTCGGCGCGTCCACGGCTACGTGCTCGAGCTCGGCGAGATCGAGCTGCTGCTCGCGCGGCTGGCGCAGATGGACGTCGCTGAGCGGCGTCAGGTGCCGGGGCTGCATCCCGATCGAGCGCCGACGATCGTCGCTGGAGCGGCGATCATGGTCGAGGTGCTGCAGGCGTTCGGGCTGGAGCGCACGGAGGTGTCGGAGCACGACATCCTCCATGGCGTCGCGCTCGAGCATGCGGCGCTCTGACCGACTTGGCGCGCGCACGCCCCTCGTTCACTGAGGTCCGGACCCGCCGGCCCTTATTCGCATGACCCGTTCTGACGGATCACACTGATTAGTGAAGTGGACGGATGTCCGATTGTCCGGCCCATGACACCCTAGGAATATGGCGGGGTCGGGCAGTGGTGCGTGCAAGCGCCCCGTTGCTCGGCACATAGGCTCGGGCGAAGCCGCAACAACGGCGCCTCCCGCCGTCCGAGCCACCAATAAGGCCCTTTCACGGCACGTACCCCTGCCCGTCCTGATGGGGCCACTTCGAGGAAGCCGTCCACATGACGTGGGCGGCTTCCTCTTTGTGGAGACGTCGCCCGCAGGCGAGCGGTTCCGCTTGCCGGAGGGCAAAACCCCGCGAACCCTCTTAGGCGAGGTTGCTCTTCCGCGGGTAGACGACGGTCGGGTCCGTCAGCACGTTCACGAGCGCCGGCACGTCCGCCGCGAACGCGCGCTCGAGCGCGCCGCGCAGATCGTCCGGCCGCTCGACCAGCTCGCCCTTGCCGCCGAGCGCTCTCACGACCTCGTCGTAGCGCGTCGCCGGCCGCAGCTCGGCCGCGACGGAGTAGCCGTAGAGGAACTCCATCGGGTGCTTCTCCAACGCCCAGATGCCGTTGTTGCCCATCACGCCGACGACGTGCACGCCGTGGCGCGCGAGCGTGTCGAACTCCATCCCCGAGAAGCCGAACGCGCCGTCGCCGAGCAGCAGCACGACCTGCCGCTCCGGTCTCGCGAGCTTCGCCGCGAGCGCGTAGCCGGGCCCGGACCCCAGGCAGCCGAACGGTCCCGGGTCAAGCCAGCAGCCCGGCTCGTAGGAGTCGACGACGCGGCCGGCGTAGGAGACGAAGTCGCCGCCGTCGCAGACGACGATCGCGCCCCTGTCGATCACCTCGGCAAGGCCGCGATACACGCGCATCGGGTGCAGTGGCGCGCGCTCGTCGTTGAGCTCTGCCGCCTCGGCGGCGTGCTTCTCCGACTCGACCCCGCGCAGCTGCTCGACCCACGCGTGCGTGCGCGGCGTCCTCGCCCCGGCGGCCCGGGCCGCCTCGCCCAGCGCGGAGAGCGTCGCCGGCAGCGCACCGTACAGCTCCGCCGCGACCGCACGCGGGTGCTCGCGCACGGGCTCGGCCACGTCGATCACGACGAGCTCCGTCTCCGCCCCGAACGACTCGCCGAAGCCGAGCCGGAAGTCCATCGGCACGCCGATCACGAGCGCGACGTCCGCGTTTGTCAAAGCCGCCCCGCGCGCGCGGGAGAAGAACAGCTCGTGGTCGGCCGGCACGCAGCCGCGCGCGAGGCCGTTGAGGAAGACCGGCACGCCGAGCTGCTCGCAGAGCGCCTGCAGCGCGACCTCACCATGGCCCCAGTAGAGGTTCGTGCCCGCCATCACGACCGGGCGCTCGGCCTCCGCCAGCAGCCGCCCGGCGCGCTCGATCGCGTCGCCGTCGGCGGCCGGGCCGAGGTGCGGCTGCGCCAGCTCGGCGCCCGACTCCGGCTCCTCCGCCTCGCTGAAGACGTGGTCCATCGGGAAGTCGAGGAACGTCGGCCCCGAGTGCGGCGCCATCGCGACGCGCAGCGCCTCGTCGACCATGCCGGGAATCTCGGCCGTCGAGTCCGGCGTCGCCGCAAGCTTCGTCAGCGGCCGCACGAACGGCACGTGGTCGATCTCCTGCAGCGACCCGCGGCCCCAGCGCAGCGCCGGCGCGCGCCCGCCGAGCACGACCATCGGCGAGTTGTTCGACTGCGCCGAGCCGATCGCGCTGAGCGCGTTCGTGACGCCCGGGCCGGCGGTGACGGCCGCGACGCCGGGCGTGCGCGTGACCTTCGCCCACCCCTCGGCGGCGAACGCGGCGGTCTGCTCGTGGCGCACGTCGACGATGTCGACGCCCTCCTCGCGGCAGCCGTCGTAGATGGGGAAGATGTGGCCGCCCGAAAGCGTGAACAGCTTGCTCACGCCATGGGCCTTGAGGCGTCGCGCGATCAGCCGGCCGCCGTGCAGTCGCGTCTGCTCCTGAGTGTCTGTGGACATGCGCCGATGCTAGCCGGCTGGCCAACCGGGCCGACCCGGTTGGGGCCCGCTGGACGCTCCGGCGCACGTGGCGTATGAGGCCCGTATGACGACGGACGGGAAGCCTTGCAACCATCCCTAGGGTCGCCCATCATGCGGCCAGGGGCGAGGAGTCATGGCACGAACCTCCTCGTTTCCCGACATAGGTCGGATGCAGTCGATGGGCAACCGTCGGCGCCTCCCGAAGCATCCGGCCGGCGACGCACAGCTCCCGCGAGCAGGGACCCCCGACCATGTTCGCCTTCTTGGAGCTGCGACAAAGGATGAGGCCCGGCTGGACGCCGGGCCTCATCTGCGTCATGGGACCTGGCCCGCCTACCGGGAGGGGTCGCGAGAGCCGGTCGCCGTCTCGACGCTCGGCTCGACCTCGGGGGCGGTGATCGGCGTCAGCGTGCGCGGCGCCCACAACTGCACACGCTCGCGCTTGCCCTTCAAGGGCGCCGCCGGCCGTTCGTCGAAGCCGCCGTGCGGCGTGCGCAGCAGCTCGCGCGTCGCCTCCGTCACGAGCACGGCGTCGCCCGTCTGGCGCGTCACCTGCTCGACGCGCGCCGCCGTGTTGACCGTGTCGCCGATGACCGTGAACTCGACGTGGCCGCCGCCGCCGATCGTGCCGGCGATCACAAGCCCCGAGTTGACGCCGATGCCGACGCGCAGCTCGTCGGCGTAGCGCTCCTGCACGGCGGAGGCGACGTCGATCGCCGCCGCGACGGCGCGGTCGGCGTGGTCGGGCAGCGGCTCGGGCGCGCCGAAGACGCCGAGCAGCCCGTCACCGACGTACTTGTCCGGATAGCCGCCGTGGCGCACGAGCAGCGGCACGACGACCGCATAGAACTCGTTCAGCCGGTCGACAACCTCCCGCGCGCTCGCACGCTCGGCGAAGCGCGTGAAGTCACGGATGTCGAGGCACAGGACGGACACCTCCGATTCCTCGCCGTCGAGGTGCGGGCCGTCGCGCAGCACCATCTCCGCGACGCTCGGCCCGACGTAGGCGCCGAACGCCTCGTGCAGGCGCTCGCGCTCCTCGAGCCCCGCGACCATGTCGTTGAAGGAGCGCGCGAGGCGGCCGGTCTCGTCAGTGGAGATGACCGGCACGCGCGTGCGCAGGTCGCCGTGGCGGACGCGCTCCGTCGCCTCGCGCAGCGCGTCGAGCGGACCGAAGATCGAGCGCGACAGCAGGATCGTCAGCTCGAGCGAGACCGTGAAGGCGATCAGCACCGCGGCGACGACCGCCGGCCCGAGGTCGCCGAGCTGTGCGTCGTTGCGGTTCAGCTCGATCCCGGCGACGATCGCGCCGGTCAGCACGTTGATCGCCGGCAGGCCCACGAGCAGGCGACGGCGCAGCGGCACGCCGCCGCGGCCGGGCTCGAAGTCGTCCGGCATGTGCAGCGCCACGTCGGCGAGCACGGGGCGCAGCAGCGACTCCATCGCGAAGAAGCGGAACAGCGCGCCGTAGCCGAGGATCAGCAGCATCACGACGACGAGCGCGAACGCCGCGTACGCCGGCAGGTCCAGCTCGTACGTCGCGAACGCGCAGAACGGCACGCTCAACAGCAACGCCGGCGCGGTGCGGGCGCGGCGTGCGTAGGTGCTCGGCATGAACGCGAGCGCGCGCCAGGCGGCCGTCGTCGCGGCGCGGTCGCGGGCGCCCGACAGCCACGCGTCGACCGGCGCCAGCAGCTTCCGTGCGAGCAGCGTCGCGCTCGCGTTGTCCAACAGCACCAGCAACTCCGCGACGACGAGCAGGACGACGAAGCTCTCGTCGCTCATCGGCTGGTAGAGCCGCAGCAACAGGAGCCCGCCGAGCACCACCAGGTGCGCCAGCTGGAACTGGAGGACGACAACCGTCAGCGGATATCGCCGGCCGAGCCGACGATACGCGTATCGCAGTGCTCGGTCCATCCCAGCGGGATTCTGACAGCGAGGCCGACCGATTCCGAATCCAGGCGATGAGGAAACGCTCAGGAAGCGTCGCGCGTGCGAAGCGCGCGACGCCGTCCCGTGCGCGTCGTCAAGAGGCGCTGGGCCGTGCTGCGACGCCGCTCAGCTGCGCCGCCAGCCAGGCGCTGATGTGCGACTCGCCGCAGTACAGCCGCCGCTCGTGCTCGAGCGCCGGCAGCGTCGTTCCGCCCCCGTGCCCGACCGCGCGCCCGGCGATCCCGATCTGGTGGTCCCGTCGGGGGTCGCGCGACGCGACGAGCGCGCCGTCGACGTCGATTCCGGCCGCGGCGGCCGCCTCCGCCAGGATGTCCGGATCCTCGAGGTCGAAGCCGCCGCAGAAGGCGAGCCGCCCCGCCGCGATCGCGAACGCCGGCCCGAGGCCCTGCTCCGATGCGTAGGTCGCGACGCGCATCGCGCTCGGCACGCGCGACGGGAAGCGATCCGGCCACACGAGCGGCATCCGCAAGTCGTGGGCGCGCCGCTGCGCGACCGCCACGACGTCCTCGCCGTGCGCGCCGAGCGCCGGCGGGAGGCTGGCGGGCCGCCAGAGGGCCTCGCCGAGGCGGCGCTCGATCCGCTCGGCCACCAAATACGTGTACGGCGACGCCAGATCGAAGTAGAGCGTCGTCGGTCCGACACCCGGTGCTCCCGGCGCGGCGCGCTGATCGGCCAGAGCCCGATCGGGACGACGACGCGTGAGCTGGATCACCTCAGCCATCTGCTCCTCCTCGGACCTGTGACGGGCCGCCGTACGCCCTTTCGGAAAAGGAATCTCCGCGGCTACCCGTCAGTCGGTTAATCTGTATCACGGTAGGTAGGTTCCACGCTCTCGTCCACCGGAGGTTGCCATCCCACCCGCTCCCCCGCCCAAACGCCATCCATACGACCAGTGGTCGCCTGACGCGCGGGCACTGGACCTCGTAGGCGACAAATGGACGCTGCTCATCGTGCGGGACCTCGTCAGCGGTCCGCGCCGGTTCGTCGAGCTCCAGCGCACGCTGCCTGGCATCTCGACGGAGCAGCTTCGCTCCCGTCTGAACCGCATGGTCGCCGACGGGCTGCTGACGCGTCAGCGATACCGCGAGGTACCGCCGCGTGTCGACTACGAGCTGACCGATCGCGCCCGCGACCTGATCCCCGTGCTCGGCGCGCTCGCGCGCTGGGGCTACGAGTGGTCGTGGACCGAGCCTCGTCGCAACGAGGCGATCGACGTCGGCGCCATCTTCCGGCTCGCGCCGGGGCTCCTCACGCTGCCGCGATCGCTGCGCGGCACGGTCGAGCTGACGGTCGCCAACCGCTCCAAGGACGGTGAGACGAAGCAGTACACGGTCATCGTCAGAAGGGGCGCCGTCACGCTCGAGGAGCGTGCCGAGCCGGAGGCCACGGCACAGGTCGCCGGGTCGGAACGCGCGTGGATCGACGCGCTCGTCCCCGACGGCGCCACGACGGGTCTTGAGATTCGTGGCGACACTCGTCTCGCGACCGCG
>Ga0193706_1001587_pt1 | contig 9978 bp, 7 predicted proteins | sample U3c1metaG_FD_160130 | JGI IMG/M metagenome (GOLD analysis project Ga0193706, IMG submission 160130) | Soil microbial communities from a riparian zone of the East river system, Colorado, United States - U3c1 | ecosystem: Environmental > Terrestrial > Soil > Riparian zone | place: USA: East River... | reverse complement strand
GGACCGCGGTCCTCGCGCTATCCGGATCGGTGTCGTTCGCGAGCACGCCAGTTGCCGCGGTCGGGCTGAGCGTGCCTCCTTCATTCACTGAGTAGGCGTCGCCGGCGGCCACCGGAGCGTCGTTGACGCCGTTGATCGTGATCGTGACGGTGACGTTGTTCGAGTCGAGCGAGCCGTCGTTCGCCTTGTACGTGAAGGAGTCGAACGTGGTCTCGCTGCCGTCGTGTGTGTAAGTGAAGCTGCCGTCGGCGCTGAGCGTGAACGAGGAGGCGCTGGCCGGACCGCTCACGAGAACTGCGGTGAGTGTGCTGTCGACATCGGTGTCGTTCGCGAGCACGCCGCCGGCGACTGTTCCGCCCTCGGCGACGCTGAACGCGTCGGCCACGGCGACCGGCGCGTCGTTGCTCGCAAACACCGTGATGGACACGGTGGCGGTCGTCGAGTCCGTGCCGTCGCTGACCGTGTAGGTGAACGTGTCCGTGCCGGAATAGTCGGCGTCAGGCGTGTAGTCGAATCCGCCGTCTGCATTCAGCACCGTCGTGCCGTTCGCGGGAGCGGCCAGCAGCGTTGCGGTGAGCGGATCGGAGTCCGAGTCGGAGTCGTTGCCGAGCACGCCCGGAGCCGGCACGGCCAGCTCGCTATCCTCGGCGGTCGAGAACGAATCGGCGGCGGCTGTGGGCGCGGTGTTCGGGCTGTCTGTGGTCGCGACGGTGATCCTCACCGTTGCGATGTTCGAGGAATTCGTCCCGTTCGACGCCTGATACTCGAACGAGTCGCTCTCGGCCGACGCCGGGTCGGACGGGGTGTAGGTGAAGCTGCCGTCGGAATTCAGCGTCACCACACCGGCGGAGGCGTCGCTCACCTGCGCTGCGACGAGCGGCGCGCCGGACGGGTCGCCGTCGTTCTCGAGCACGCCCGGAGCTGCGACCGACAGACCCTGGCCCTGGTCGCGGCTGTATTCGTCGTCGATTGCGATGGGCGTGGCCGGAGAGAGGTCCGCATCGAATCGCAGGTAGAGCCACCCATTCGCGACGTCGGGGTGAGCGAAAACGTCGATCATCCGCAGACCGTCCGAGCCGGACGGCGCGATGTTCTCAAATAGAGGAGTGATCCCCGCCCAGTCGCCGGCGGCTCCGTCGAGGACGATCACGCGCTCCTGCCCCGGTGCGCTGACGGAATGGCGCCGTCGCGACATGACGGGGAACAGCACGGGTGATCCGTCCGTATTCGTCAACGCGCGATGCATCAGAGTGTTCTGCACTGCCTCGACGCCGATGCGCATGTTCTGCGGCAGCTCACCCGCGGCGAACGCGGAGAAGGAGAGGCGGCTCTCGACAGTCAGGTGTCCGCTGGACGGTTCGAGCACGGCGGGCGAGCCGGTCGTGTCGAGACCGAGCTGCGGCCCCAGGGCGCCCGAGGCCGAGCAGGTCTGTCGCCAGGTCTCCGTGACGCGCGCGCTCGTGTCGGTCGTCTCGACGCGGGTGACGAACAGCAGGTCGGCACCGGGCATCCCGGAGAGACCGCATCCGGTCGCCGCGTCATGATCGACATCGAAGAGGACCTTGAAATCCGTCGTTGCGGCAGAGGCCTGGAACGCGATGAACACACAGAGAGCGACGATGAGACGCCGAAGGCGCATGGATGGTTACCTTTCGCGATTGAAGCGGACCGTCCGCAATTGTACGGTCTAAGCGCGCGAAGTCGGGACCGAAGTAAGGCGGATCGCCCGCTGGCGGCTGAGGTTTGCCGAACCCTTCACGACTCTTTTGACAGCGTTCTCACAGTGGGGGCCGCGGAACGAAGACGGCCGCCAGAGGCGGCCGTCTTCACTGCTGGTCATTCGTCGCGAAAAGGGAGATCGAACGACTACGCGTCCGGAGTTCCGTCGCAATCCTGATCGATTCCGTCGCGGCCGACCTTCCCTTTGGTGTCGTTCGCGCCCGGGTGGATGGAGGCGTTGCTGTCGTTACAGTCGCCCTGCGATACGCAGTAGCCGTCGCCGTCCGCGTCGACGCACGACGGACCGCCGCTGCCGAGGTATTGCGAAACGGAGCTGTAGTACGCCGCGAACGCTCCGTCGACCGTGGCATTGCTCGCGGTGTCGCAGACGTCGTTGACGTTGAAGCCGCAACCTCCGGAGAGTTGGCCGACCAGCTGCCCGGCGCCGTTGACGACCGGTGAGCCGCTGCTTCCGCCCTCAGTCGCACCAAGAACGTCGCGGCTGTAGATCCAGCTTCCGCGCGGCCAGCTGCGGCACGTGCCCTTGGACGTATCGACGACATGCTCGGAGTAAGCCTGCGGCGCGCCCTTCGGATGGCTGAGCCGATAGAGATTCACTCCGTTCGTGTTCGCAATGGCCGTGGAGCTCCAACCGAGGAACGCCGCTCCCGACGGGGCGTTCTGGCTGAGGCGGAGGAGAGAGTAGTCGCCGGACTTGCTGCTCGTCGACACGATCGTGGCGCCGTTGGTATTCGCGGCGCCCGGGTCGGGGCAGGACTGACACTGCGACGCGCGGTAGAAGAAGAAGGTCTCGAGGCTCGAGGCCTCGCTCGCGCGGCTGATGCAGTGGTTCGCCGTCATGAAATAGGGGATGTTCGAGCTCGTGTCGGAGTCGGCGACGAGGCCGCCGGTGCAGATGTACAGGTATGCGCCCGAAGCGAACAGGATGTGCGCCACCGCATCCGTGGCCACGTTGACGGCGCCGTTCTCGGTGCCGCACGCAGCGTCGACCGTGCAATCGGCGTTGAACGAGCACGGCTTCGTGTTCGCGGCGTTCGTCACCGGGCGCAGATGATTGGCGATCGCAAAATCGGAAGTGAGGTATCCGAGTCCCGCGATGGTGAAGCGAGGCTCGCCGATCGCCCCCGCGCTCAAATGCACGACCACCTCGGCCCCTGCCACGGTGTTCGACCAGAAGTCGCCCGTGCCGTTCGGGCCGCGGCCGGTGTACGGCCCGAAGGCCATGCCGTCCTGCGTGTAGACGAACATCTCCGTCCCCGACGGGAGATCGACGTCAGTGAAGTGGATGCGCAACGCGGCAGCATCCCGGGAGCGAACGACGCCCGTCCACGCGAACGCGCCCTGATCATCGCCACGCACGGCGCCGAACGTGTCATGAAGAATCGCGCGGTGAGGTGTCATCGACCGGCGGTCGAACGAGAGTGGAACGGCCAGATCGCGGACCAGACCGACGCGCATTTTCTGCATCCTCAGCGCGCGTTCGTGAACGGACTCGACCTCCGTCGGAGTGACCTGCACGTTGAGAGGTACCGTCTTCGCGAGGTCGACGGCATCGGCCGCCACGCGCCGCTGTAACGCGTTCATCACCGCGAAGTGCGCCGCCCTGTCGAATTTTCCGGATGGGCGCTCCATCGATTTCGCGGCGAAGCGATCGAGGTCTGCCGTCCACGCGGCGGTGGCCGCAAGAACCATCGCACCCATCACGAAAAGTCGGATTCTCTTCATCGTGCAAGTCTCCCTATGGTTGAAGGTTGACGAAACCGGAGCGTTGCGGTGCACGGAAGCTCAGCCGGAGTGCGCCGTGAGCCCGGAGCGACATTTTCAGGACGCGCAGATGCTATCAGAGAAGCATCGGTGTGATGCAATCGGCCCCATCTTTGAGAATCACCAGAAAACGTCTCGTCGCGGCGCGACGCGCTGTGTCTCACGCGGTTTCGTCGCGAGCCGCCGCCATTGGTGCGAGATCGGTTGCTGGCGCCGTTGGCGTAGTCCGGTGTTCTGCAGCGCGCGACAGGATCCACGCGCGCACGAAGTCGCTGCGCCACACTCCACCAACCGGAATCCTCCGTACGGAGCCGTCGGTCAGATGGAGGAGGATGTTCCGCCGAGCGTCTTCGATCCGCTCGATGTCGGGCCACGCGACCGAGAAGCGCGAGCGACGGCCGATCCTCGACGTCAACTGCTCGCCATCGGCGCGCACGAAAACCTTTCTGGCGATGCGCGACTCGAAGAGGCCCACTGCGATCAACACGAAGGCCGGTACGAAGGCCATGATGACGAACGACACGTGATGCGGGCCGAGCGTTCTCGTGTACGCCTCGACGCCGAGGAACAGCCCGGTGATGATCTCGACCCAGCCGATGTGCTCGTGCACGTGCTCGACAGGCTCGGTCGTGCGCTTGCGATGGAGCTCGCGGATGACCGACACGATCAGACTGAGCGCGACCACGATCTCGGCCGAGGCCCACAAGGCGTGGTGGCCGTCGCGCAATGCGCTGACGGCGGCTGCCAGCAGGAGAGCAGCGGCGATCGCGTGATTCATCATCGGCCCGCTGCGAGACTTCAGAGTGACATACAGAGTGCGGCTGTTCCCGGCTTCCACGAAGCGATCTTAGCCGCTCCAGCGAAAGACAAGCGCGCTTGACATTCATGGGGAACGGACCGATCATGTGCATGGAAAGCGTGCTTGACACGCATAAACAGACGACACAGGAGACCTCCATGCTTTTCGGTAAACGCTTCAAAGATCCCAACGTGATGATGATCGCGGGCTGCATCGCGCTCGCCGTCGCGAACGTCACACAGTTCTTCCTGCAACGCAATCATGTGTATTCGGAGTCGGTGACCGATGGAGTAACCGGCTTTCTCTTCGGCGTCGCGATCGCAACGCTGCTGCTGTCGATCGTTCTGCGCAAGCGGTCGGACGGAGGCGGACGATGCGCCTCATGAAAGGCCTGACCCCATCGCTCCTCGCCCTCACGATGATCGTGACGGCTGCATGCGCGGTCGCTCCGCATCCGGTCGCCGTCCCGGTCGATGGCGGATCGCTGTATGTGGATGACGGCGGCCGCGGAGGCGTGCCGATCGTGTTCATCCACGGCAACGGAGGCAGCGCGGAGCAGTGGCGCGCGCAGCTCGATCACTTCCGCGGCCAGGGACGGCGCGCGATCGCGATCGACCTTCCGGGCTTCGGACGATCGAGCGCGCCGGCGAACGGCGACCTCTCGCTCGGCGCCATGGCCACCGCGGTCGATCGCGCAGTGAGTGCGATCGATGCAGATCGCTTCGTGATCGTCGGTCACAGCTACGGCGGGGCCGTCGTCGCGACGTACGCCGCTGCGCACCCGGAGAAAGTGGCCGGCGTGGTCTATCTCGACGCCGCGGCGACCGCGCTTCCGCTGACGAAAGAGCAGGGCGATCAGCTCGGCGCCGCGGTCCGCGCCAACAAGATGGGCGTGGTGCGCACGTGGTTCGCGCCGATGCTGAAGCCGTCGGCGGAGAGCGTGCAGCAGCAGGTGTTCGCCTCGGTCGAGAAGACGTCCACGGATGTCTTTCTCGGCGCGCTGATGAGCCTCACGTCGTACGACGCGAAGGCGCTCGTCGATGCCTACACGGGTCCGCGGCTGGTCATCGCCGCGTCGGACATCGAGTCGCCGGCGGCGTTTCAGCTGCAGTTTCCGAACATCGCCGCGGAGAGGATCGGCGGCGCGGGTCATTGGCTGATGCTCGACAAGCCCGCGGAAGTGAACGCGATCCTGGACCGCTTCGTGTCCGGCATTCAGCGGTAGCCTTTTGGAATGCGGTAGCCCGAGCTGCCGCATTCCAACCGTCCGGCAGTGCACTCCAACTAGAATCCCCCCGTGCAAATCCGCCGCGTCGAGCTCCGCGAGATCCACCTCTCGCTTCTGCATCCGTTCGAGACGAGCTTCGGACGGACGACCGAGCGGCACATCATCCTGGTGCGCGTCCTCGACGACGGCGGCGGCGAAGGGTGGGGTGAGTGCGTCGCCGACGAGAGTCCCTACTACAGCGAGGAGTGGACGGAGTCGGCGTGGGCGGTGATGACGCGCTTCCTCGCGCCGCTGCTCGTATCCGCCACGCTCGACTCGGCGGGTTCCGTCGATGCGCTCTTCGCGCCGATCAAGGGCAACAGGATGGCGAAGGCGGCTCTGGAGACGGCCTGCTGGGACCTCGAGGCATGCAACCGCAACCTGCCGCTCTGGCAACTCCTGGGCGGCACGCGCAGCGAGATCGCCAGCGGCGTCTCGATCGGCCTCCAGCCCACGACGGCAGCGCTTCTCGATCGCGTGCGGAAGGAGCTCGCGGCCGGCTATCAGCGCATCAAGATCAAGATCAAGCCCGGGCACGACGTCGCGCTCGTCGAGGCCATCCGGGCGGAGTTTCCGGACATCCCGCTGATGGTCGACGCCAACTCGGCGTATCGTCTCGGCGATGCCCCATTGCTTCGGGAGCTCGACCGGTTCAACCTCATGATGATGGAGCAGCCACTCGCGCACGACGACATCGCGGAGCACGCCAGGCTGCAGCGGCAGCTCTCGACGCCGATCTGCCTCGACGAGTCGATCCGCTCGAGCGACGACGCGCGCCACGCCATCGAGCTGGGCGCGTGCCGCATCGTCAACATCAAGCTGGGACGCGTCGGCGGCCACGTCGAGGCGCGGCGAGTGGAGCAGGTCTGCCGCGAGAACGGCATCGCGGTCTGGTGCGGTGGGATGCTGGAGGCGGGGATCGGGCGCGCCCACAACATCGCGCTCTCCACGCTCTCCGGGTTCACGCTGCCCGGCGACGTCTCCGCGAGCGCACGCTACTGGGAGGAGGACATCATCGAACCGCCCGTGACGGTGACGCCGCGCGGGACGATCATTCCACCATCCGGCCCGGGCATCGGGTTCGCCGTCAAACGCGACCGCATCGAGAAGCTGACCGCGCGCAGGATGGTCATCGAGGCGTAATGGAGATCCGCGAGATCAACGGCATGGGGGAGCTGCGAGCGGTAGAGGCGCTGCAGCGTGAGGTGTGGGACTGCAACGACCTCGAAGTGCTGCCGGCCATCCACATGATCGCCGCGCGCGAAGTGGGAGCGATTCTGGTCGGCGCGTTCGACGGCGCGGACCTGATCGGATTCGCGTACGGATTCCCCGGGTTCGAGAACGAGCATCGCGTCATCCACTCGGACATGCTCGCGGTCCGCGAGTCCTGGCGCGACCGCGGCCTCGGCAACGCATTGAAGCACGCCCAGCGCGATGCCGCGCTGGAGCGCGGAGTGGACCGCATCACCTGGACGTTCGATCCGATGCAGACGCGCAACGCGTACCTCAATCTCGAGAAGCTCGGCGTCGTGGCCGGCCGGTACCTCGAGGACTTCTACGGCGAGACGAGCAGTCCGCTGCACTCGGGCGGCACGGACCGGCTGTGGGTCACGTGGTACCTGCGCGAGCGTCCCGTGCTCATCGAGTCGCCGGAGCGGATTCCGGTGACGACGCGCGAGGAGATGCGGCGCGTATTCGCGCTCGCATTCTCCACGGGCCTCATCGCGTCCGGCTTCGATCGCCAGCGTCTTGAATACGTAATGGCCGTCCCGGCGTCGCACCCGTGACCGCGCCGTTCCGCCACACCTCCACCCCGTTCACGAACACGCGCTCGATCCCCTCGGCGATCTGCCCCGGGTCCTGAAACGTGGAGCGGTCGATGACGCGCGTTGCGTCGAAGAGCACGAGGTCGGCCTTCATGCCCGCCTTCACGAGACCGCGATCGGTGAGCCGCAGGCGGGAGGCGGGGAGCGACGTCATCTTGTGCACGGCATCCTCGAGCGTGAGCCAGTGGAGCTCGCGGACGTAGCGGCCGAGGATGCGGGGGTAGGTGCCGGCGCCGCGGGGATGGCGGAGGCCGATGCCTCCGTCGCTGCCTACCATCACCCACGGCTGCGAGTAGAAGACGCGGAGGTCCTCTTCCTTCATGGATTGCGCGACGACGGTCGCGCCGCCATCGCGGACGACCTGCATGTACACGTCCGCAGGCGTGACATGCTGCTCGACGGAGATCTGCTGCAGCGACTTGAACTCGTAGTCGTGATGCGCGCTGCAGTTGACGATCATGATCCGGTCCGCGCCTCCGTTCTCTTCGATCGCGTCGGCCACGTCCTTCGGGTCGTCGTGCCGCCCGCTCGGCACGAGCACGCGGATCGTGGCGTGCCACGCGTCGTACGGATACGCGTCCGCGGTCACGTCCTGGCCGCGCGACCGCGCCGCTTCGATGAGTTTCACCGCGTCACCCGCGCGGCCCCAGACCGTGCGCGAGCCCATCTTGATGTGAGAGATCTGCGCAGGCACTCCGGCCTCCGCGCCGATGCGGATCGCCTCTTCGAACGACGGGAACGTGAGCTGTGCCTCGTCGCGCACGTGGCTGATGTACATGCCGCCGTACGGAGCCGTTACGTGCGCGAGAGCGATCACTTCCTCCGTGCTCGACTTCTTCGCGGCCTCGTATTCGAGGCCTGTGGATAGTCCGAACGCGCCGTCGCGCATGGCCTGATCGACGATCGTCACCATCGCCGCGACCTCCTCGGACGTGGCCGCGCGATCGGTGTCGCCCTTCATCACCAGGTCGCGCACCGTGGCCTGTCCCACGAACGTGAGCACGTTCACCGCGACCGGGTTCTCCTCGAGCTTGCGGAGGTACTCTCCGACTGGCAGCGCCGAGCCGCCGTCCTGACCCAGCGCGAGCGTGGTGATGCCCTGCGACACCTGCGTCGTCGCCGACGGGTCTTTCTCGAGGCCTGAGCCCGAGTGGTTGTGCATGTCGATGAATCCCGGCGCGAGGATCAGGCCGTGGCCGTCGACGAGCGTCGCGTTTCGCGGAATCGAGCTCGGGCCTACAGCGTCGATGCGGTCGCCGCGGATCAGCACCGCGGTCGCGACGAACGGCGCCGAGCCCGAGCCGTCGACGACCGTGGGGCCGACGATGGCGATGACCGGCGCGTCCGGCGTCTGCGGCGCGGTGGCACAGGCGGAGAGGAGAAGGAGGACTGCGAGAGCTCTCACCGCTTCATTCTAAGCAGTCGCCAGGCGGGATAGCTCGCCGCGAGCAGCGCGAGCGACCAGACGGTGTGTTTCGGATCGCCGGCCACGGCGCCGGCCAGGAACGCGATGGACCCGACGAGGGCGAGGGCCGGGGTGAACGGATAACCCCAGACTTTGTACGGCCGGGGAGCATCCGGCATCCTGCGCCGCAACACGAACAGCGAGGCGAACGACAGCGTGTAGTTCGCGACGAAGAAGAACGCCAGCACGGCGATGACCTCGTTGAACGTGCCGCTGAGGATGAACAGCACCGCCACGGCCGCGCTGAGCGCGAGCGAGACCGTCGGCGTTCCGCCTTCGTTGACGAACGACGCCCGGCGGCTCACCAGGCCATCGCGGCTCATCGCGAAGAGCACCCGCGACGCCATGAGGTGATAGGCGTTGATGCCGCTGATCATGGAGATGATCATCAGAGCGCGGACCATCGGATCGCCGAGGGCGCCGAACACGAGCTGCGCGGCGCTGGCCAACGCCAGGTTCTTGCCCGCGATCTCGCTGATCGGAAGGACGTAGAAAATGGCCAGGTTCACGCCGACGTAGATGGCGATGATCGAGAACACGCCGACGAAGAGCGAGCGCGGGATGTTCTTCGCGCCGTCCCGCACTTCCTCTGAGAAGTAGATGACCGCCGCCCAGCCGTCATACGTGTAGATGACCGACTGCAGCGCGATCACGATCGCTACGAGCGTCGGAACGGCAGTCGACACCGGCGCGCCGGCCGGCCGCTCGGGCGCCCACAGGAAGCAGGCCACCACGACGGCGGCGAATGCAGCCATCTTCATGAACCCGGTGATCTCCTGCGTGCGGCTGCCCCACTTCACGCCGCGCCACTGCAGGATGGCGAAGAGGATCGTGATCGAGAGTGCGATGGCGGTGACGCGACCCTCCAGCGCCGGGATGAGAGCGCTCGAATACTCGCCGATCACGATCGATACCGCCGCGGTCGTGCCGCACGTCGAGATCCAGTCGCTCCATCCGACGATGAAGCCGGCGTAGTCGCCGAGCGCCGTGCGCGCGTAGACGTACTGACCGCCCGACGCCGGCAGGAGCGTCCCGAGCTCCGCGAGGCAGAGCGCGCCGAGCAGAGCGTAGAGGCCGCCGAGGATCCAGACGGAGAAGAAGGCGAACGGCGTGGGCA
>Ga0193706_1001586_pt1 | contig 9988 bp, 9 predicted proteins | sample U3c1metaG_FD_160130 | JGI IMG/M metagenome (GOLD analysis project Ga0193706, IMG submission 160130) | Soil microbial communities from a riparian zone of the East river system, Colorado, United States - U3c1 | ecosystem: Environmental > Terrestrial > Soil > Riparian zone | place: USA: East River... | reverse complement strand
TATATCGACACGCTGTCGCAGATCCTCGACGCGCCGGTGGTCAATTTCGCCATCGGCGGTGCGCTGACCAGGCAGTTCAACACCAACACCGGGCCAAGCCTCGGCTTCCCGACCGAATATGGCAGCTTCCTCGCCGGCGGCGCTGGCGCGACCCCGTTTCCGGCGGTCAGCGGCTTCGAGGCGAATGACCTGCTGGCGATCTCGGTCGGCGGCAATGACGCGCGCATTTACCAGACCGGCAGCGTGGCGTTGGGCATTCCAGTGGGGACGCTCGCCGGAGCGCCGGCGGCAGGCACAGCGGCGGCCGGTTTCGCGACCACCGGGCTTAATTTGCTGGTCGCTGCCGGTGCGCCGACCGTCAGCTATCTCGCCGGCAACACCGCCAGCATTCCGGAGGTCCAGTTTCAGGCCAGCCCGGCCACCGCCGTCGCCGTCCGCGATGCCTTTTTCCAGAGCTTCGACGGAGCGATGCGCAACACATTGGCGGGCTATGCCGCCGATGGCGTGACGGTCCATTATCTCGACCTCAATCTGGTCGGCCAGCGGGTCCAGTCGGACTATGCCGCGTTCGGCCTTAGCGCGCTCGCCTGCCCGGCCTTTCCGGCGCCGCTCGGGCCGGGCGTTCCCGGAAGCATTGCCTGTCTCACCGGGCCGACCGATCAATTTCTGTTCTACGGCGATCAACTCCATCTGACCTCCGCCGGTTTCGCCATCGTCGCCCGCTACATCGCCACCCAATTGCGCGCACCGCTGACCCTGCAAGCGACCAGCGACCTCGCGCTCGACACCGCGCGCCAGTTTGGCCGCACGCTGACGACGCGGATGGATCTGGGCGCGCCGCGCGACGGCGACATGAGCGAGGGCCTGCGCGCCTTCATCGTCGGCGACATGTTCAGCCATGACGTCGGCGCCAGCGCGCGCAACCTCCGGTTCGACGTCGATGGCGTCGGCGGCAGCGTCGGGCTCGAATATGGCTTCGGCAATGGCGTCGTTGGGGTGGCCGGCAATTATTCGCGGCCGCGGGTCAAATTCACCAGCGGCGCCGCGCGGACCGAATCCAACAGCTACCAGGTCGGCGCTTATGCCGGTTTCGGGCTGCTCGGCGGGTTCGGCCAGGCCTATCTCGGCTATGGTCGCGACGACCACGACATCTCCCGCGACGGCGTGATCGATCGGATGACGGCCAATGCCGACGGCAGCCATATGCTGGCGGGAGCCAAGGCCGGCTATCTGGTGCCGCTGGGCGGGCTGCGGGTCGGTCCGGTGGTGGCGATCGATTATGCCAAGGCCAAGGTCGACGGCTATACCGAGGACGGTGATGCCGCACTGACCCTCAACGTCGACCGCATGAGCTATAAGTCGATGACCGGCAGCGCCGGGATCGAGGCGCGCGGCGATTTCGCCGGCGGCGGGGTCCAGCTTCGCCCGTTCGCCGCCGCGACGATCGAAAAGGATTTCAGCGGCGACAGCCGGACGGTGCATTATTCCGAGACCGCGGCGCCGACCATCGTCAACCACTTCGCCTATAACGATCGCTCGAAAAAGGCTTACGGCCGGTTGTCGGGCGGGGCGAGCGCGGCGATCCTGTCGGGCGTTGCGCTCGACGTCGCCATGTCATCGACCTTCCGCAAGAAGCAGGGCAACGAATTGTCGGCGCACGTCGGTCTAAAGGTCGGCTTCTGACGATCGGCTAATCGCCGCCAGGCGCCAGGCCGGCGCGGCGGCGGACTTCGTCGCGCCAGTCCGGCCCGGACAGGCCATGCCCGGCGCGCTCCTCGTCGCTCATCGCTTCGAAGGTCGCGATCGCTTCTTCGGCCCACCGTGCCTTGGCCGCGCGCATTTGCTGCTCGTGCTCGTCCCGGAAGTTGCCGGACACCAGCCAGGCCTCGAGCCAGGCGGCCAGGCTTGGCGCCTCGGGCGCAAAACTGCGGCGCCACTGGCCCGGCCCCTCATGGTCCATCCGCTCGACGTCGTAATTGACGATCTTTCCGCTTTCCAGGTCGAGGCAGCTAAGCGCGCCATCCTCGCCGCACAGTGGCAGCAGCCTGGCCGGCCACGGCTCGCCGACGGGGCCTTCAGGCCGGCTGATCTTCTCGCGATACTCGCTTGCCGCTTGCACAAGCGGCCACAGCCCTGCGCCGCCCGGCCCGAAGCCGCCATCGGCGATCGCGTGGAGCTGGCGCAGCGGCGCCGGCAAGGCAAAGCCGAGCTGCTTCTCGGCGGCGGCGAAGTCGCGCTCGCTGGCGGGCGCGCCGAGCTTGCCCGACGAACCGCGCCGCATCATCATCATACCCGGCCCGCCGCCGCCGACCATCCTTAGGCCGAGCGGGCCAAGCAGGCCCGACAGCAGGCCGCCGGGCTCCCGTTCGGTGCTGGCGAGATAGGTGCGGTTATCCGGGTCCATGGCCCGCGCGCGGACCCGATCGAGCAGTGCCGGATCGAGCGCCGGGATGTCGCCCATGACGAACGTCATCGCCCGTTGCTGCTCCGCCGCTCGGCGTGCCTGATTGTCCGTTTCAACCGTTTCGCGGCGCTGGATTTCTTCGTCGGGCGGGGTCCAGCCCCCCTCCGGTCCGCCCTCGCACCAGGTCGGCGTGTCGACCCAACGCTCAAGCCATTGCTCGAGCGAATGCGACTGCGCCACGAACGACGCCAGCCATTTTTTCTCGCTCGCCTTCTTCGGCGGCTTGGTCCACAATATCACCGCGCCACTGTCGCGGTCGACGCACAGCCGCTTGCCGTTGAGATAGACGATCGGAAGCATTGCATCGGGCCATTCTCGGCCGCGCTCGGCGGCCAGATCGGCGCGCAACTTGGCGTAATCCTTGGCCCAATTGACCAGCCGGCGAATGCCGTTGAACGGGCCGAAGCCACCATCGCCAACGTACAAATAAAGCTGCCGCAAAGCGTTGGGGACCGCGAAGCCGAGCGATTTCTCGACCTTGGCGACGGCCTTTTCGGTCAACGGCACGATCGGCTTCAGCGGCTCCAGGTTCTTGGCATCAAAGGCAAGAATCCCTTCGATCATCGAGCCGACCAAGCCCGCCATTATTGTCGGCGATTCCTGTTTGCGCCGCAGCTCCTTGGGGGTTCGCGGCCAGTCGCCGTCCCCGGTTCGCCGCCAATCGTCCTTGATCCGCTGATTGATGCGTTCAATCAGCCCGTCTGCCAGCATGGCTCGATCACTCATGGGGCGCCCCTTATTCCCGATGAGCGGCAAGGTTATCGGCTGATGGCAGCCTTGGCGAGACCCCTAGCGGCAGGCGGCGAAGGCGCGGCCGGGGATGTCGGATGGAGGGGTAACCAGGCTCGGCGCGCCGCCCAAGGTGATGTTGACCGGCCCCTTGCCGGCAAGCACCCGGGCGACGGCATTGGTCATGTCGCCCGGCCTGAGCGCGGCCGTCGACAGGCTTCCCGGCCCGAGCTGCGAGCGTTTGGCGACCACCGGCAGCGACGCCGCATGGCCGTTGCCGGTGAAGCTCAACGTGCCCTCGGCATTCTCGATCGGCGCCAGGCGGGTGATGTGAAGCACGCCGCTGCTGCATTCGATCGCCAATTGGGGCGCCGATGCCGGACCGTAGCGCGCTCGACGCGTATCGGCGTCCCAGCTCCACGCCATGCCGTTATTCGCCAGCGGAACCGCGGCACGTTGGACGGCCTCGGACGCCGCCGCATTGGCCGGCGCGGCGAGGCCGTCGGCGCTGGCATCGCCCGCCAGACTGTCGTCCGGCGTGGCAGCCCTATTCTCTTCCTGTGCAACCGCCGGATCGACCGGATCGGGCGAGCAAGCGACGATCAGGAGGGCCGCGCCGAGCGAGACCAGGGTAAGAAATTTCTGCATCCCAACCCCAACTCCCCAGCCACCGCAGCGGTTCATTGGCGCCCCCCGGCAATTGACAATTCGGGACTCCGAAGCATTAGTTACGGCGCCGTCCCGATTTCGGCGGCGCGAACGGGGGAGAGACACCATGGCTACGCAATCGCGGACGCCCGTCCATTTGTGGATCGTAGGGGTAGTTTCGCTGCTGTGGAACGGGTTCGGCGGCTACGATTATCTGATGACGCGAATGCGCAACACCGATTATCTGGCGAGCATGATGCCGAACGTCGATCCCAACGCGATGCTGGCGTGGATCGACGGCTTTCCGATTTGGGCGCAGTTCGGCTGGGGCCTGGGCGTGTGGGGCGGCGTCGCCGGCTCGGTGCTGCTGCTCCTGCGCAGCCGCTGGGCGACCTGGGCGATGGGCCTGTCGCTGCTCGGCTCGATCCTCGGCCTCGGTTACCAGCTCGCCGCCGCCCCGCCGCTGGCCGGCGCCGACGATCCAATGTCGACGGTCATGCCCTACGTGATCCTCGTCGTCGCGCTCGGCCTGTTCCTCTACGCGCGGGCGATGGAGAAGAAGGGTGTGCTAAGGTAATCTATCGCCCAAACCGCGTCCTCGATTGCTTCCCGAAGCGGCCCTTGCGCGTCCCCGGCTTGCCTTCGGTCGAATTGCCCGGTGAGCGCGGCGCCCGTCGCTCCTGAACCGGCAGCCCCAATTCATCCTCCTCCAGCCTCCGAATTTCGTCGCGTAACCGCCCGGCCTCCTCGAACTCGAGGTCGGCGGCGGCTTTGCGCATGCGCTGCTCGAGGTCGCCGATGTAGGCGCGGAGGTTGTGGCCGACGAGGTGCGGGCGCTCCTCGTCGCCGGTGTCGACCAGCAACCCGTCGCGAAGCGACACATCCGACATGATGTCGCCGATCTGCTTGCGGATGCTTTCGGGCGTGATGCCGTGCTCGGTGTTGTAGATCACCTGCTTTTCGCGGCGACGGTCGGTCTCGTTCAAGGCCCGTTCCATCGAACCGGTGACTCGGTCGGCATAGAGGATCACCCGCCCGTCGATGTTGCGCGCGGCGCGGCCGATGGTCTGGATCAAAGAGGTTTCGGAGCGCAAGAAACCCTCCTTGTCGGCGTCGAGGATGGCGACCAGCCCGCACTCGGGAATGTCGAGCCCTTCGCGCAGCAAATTGATCCCGACCAGCACGTCGTAAACCCCGAGCCGCAGGTCGCGGATCAGCTCGATCCGTTCGAGCGTCTCGACGTCCGAATGCATGTAGCGAACGCGCAAGCCCGCCTCGTGCAGATATTCGGTCAAATCCTCGGCCATCCGCTTGGTCAAAGTGGTGACCAAAGTGCGGTAGCCCTTCTTCGCGGTCTCCTTCGCTTCATGCACCAGATCGTCGACCTGGTCCTCGACCGGCTTGATCTCGACCGGCGGGTCAATGAGGCCTGTCGGGCGGATGACCTGTTCGGCGAACACCCCGCCGGTGGCATTCATCTCCCACGGGCCGGGGGTGGCCGAAACGAAGGTCGTCTGCGGCCGCATCGCGTCCCATTCGTTGAACCGGAGCGGCCGATTGTCGATGCAGCTAGGCAGGCGAAAACCATATTCGGCGAGCGTGATCTTGCGGCGGTGATCGCCCTTGGCCATCGCCCCGATCTGCGGCACCGTCTGGTGGCTTTCGTCGACGAACAAAAGCGCGTTGTCGGGCAGATATTCGAACAGCGTCGGCGGCGGCTCGCCGGGCAATCGCCCGGTGAGGAAGCGGCTGTAATTCTCGATCCCGGCGCAGCTTCCGGTCGCGGCGATCATCTCGAGGTCGAAATTGGTCCGTTGCTCGAGCCGCTGAAGCTCGAGCAATTTGCCCTCGATCTCGAGCTCCTTCAATCGCTCGGCAAGCTCGTGGCGGATCGCCTGCATCGCCTGCTTGAGCGTCGGCCCCGGCGTGACATAGTGCGAATTGGCGTAGACTTTGATGGTATCGAGCGACGCCGTCTTCTTGCCGGTCAGCGGGTCGAATTCAACGATGTCCTCGATCTCGTCGCCGAAGAAACTGATTCGCCACGCGCTGTCCTCATAATGCGACGGGAAAATCTCCAGATTGTCGCCGCGCACGCGGAAATTGCCGCGCACGAACGCCTGGTCGTTGCGCTTGTATTGAAGCGCGACGAGCTTGCGGATGATTTCGCGCTGATCAACCGCTTCGCCCTTCTTCAGCGAAAAAATCATCGCCGAATAGGTCTCGACCGAGCCGATGCCGTAGAGGCACGACACCGAAGCGACGATGATCACGTCGTCGCGTTCGAGCAATGACCGCGTGGCGCTATGCCGCATGCGGTCGATCGCCTCGTTTACCGAGCTTTCCTTCTCGATGTAGGTGTCGGACCGCGGGACATAGGCTTCGGGCTGGTAATAATCATAATAGCTGACGAAATATTCGACCGCGTTGTCGGGGAAATAATTCTTGAACTCGCCGTACAATTGCGCCGCCAAAATCTTGTTCGGCGCGAGAACCAAAGCCGGCCGCTGCAGCGTGTCGATGACCTTGGCCATGGTGAAGGTCTTGCCCGAGCCGGTGACGCCGAGCAGCACCTGGTCCTGCTCGCCGGCCAGCGCGGCCTCGGTCAGTTCCTTGATCGCCGCTGGCTGGTCGCCCGCGGGAGTGTAATCGGAGCGAAGCACGAACGGCCGCCCGCCCTCGGCCTTCTCCGGCCGCGCCGGACGATGCGGAACAAAGCTCTCGCTCTCTTCCGGCTCGGCCAGCGATGTTCGGATTTGTATTGCCATCGCATCGGCATATGGTGGCACCAACGAGACGGCGCAACGACGCCGCGACCTTGGGGGAGACCAAGCCGATGAAAGCCATGCTTAGCCTGTTGCCGCTGGCGCTGCTCGCCGCGTGCGATTCGAGCCCGACGGTCGAGGCCAAAAACGCCTCGGTCGCCGAGGTCGCCGAGAAGGTCCGCGACGCGGGCGGCGCCGACAATTTTCTACACGCGGGCAAATGGCTGACCAAGGCGACGATCGAGGAATTCAGCGCGCCGGGAATGCCGCCCGGCATCGCCGACAATATGAAGGCGATGATGGATAAAAAGCCGGGCACCGAAACGTGCATGACTGAAGCCGACGTCAAAAAGCCGCGGACCGACTTTTTCGGCGGCAACAAGAATTGCCGCTACGATCATTTCAAGATGGGCGGCGGGGTGATCGATGCCAAGATGCGCTGCACCGCCGGCGGCGGCACTCAGCTGATGACCATGGCCGGCGATTACCAGCCCGACGAATATCAAATGCGGATGACCACCGAGATGGACCGCGGCACGGCGGCCCCGGCCGGGGCGATGGGCTCGATGACGATGAAAATGCGCGTGGTCGGCAAGCGCCTCGGCGATTGCGACGCGGGCGATGCCAAGAGTTGATCCACTTCCAGCGGAGAATAGACATGCGCAACTGGCCAATCATCGCCGCGGCATTGCTCGCCGCTTGCTCGAGCGAGGCGCCGCCCCCGGCCGAGGTCGAAGCCGCAAAATCCTTGGCGCCGGGCGAATATGCCATGACCTCGACCGTCACCGCGTTCCGCTCGACCGACGGCGCCACGCCGCTGAGCAAGGCCAAGGTCGGCGACATGCTGGTCACCAAGGCGTGCGTCGCAGCCGACGGCTCGCTCGATCCGGCGATTTTCGCCGCGCTCGGCGAAAAATGCAGCGCCACCAACAGCTATATGCGCGGCGGCCGGATGAGCCTGCAATTGAGCTGTACCCGGCCCGACGCTCCGGGACAGATCATGCCGGGCGTCGATGCCACTTTCACCGCCGATCATTTCGAGGGCAGCGCGACCACCACGACCTATCTCGCCGGGCCCGGCGACTATACGCTCAGCCGAAACATTGCCGCCAAGCGCGTCGGCGACTGCCCGCCCGCCGCGCCGGCCAAATCCTGAGGAGGTTACGGCATGATCGGCTACGTTACTCTGGGCACCGACGATCTCGATCGGGCGCGCGCTTATTATGACGCCTTGCTCGGCGATATCGGCGCCAAGCGGCTGATGCAGTTCAGCGACGAGGACGGCGGCTTCACCATGTACGGGGTTTCGATGGACCGGCCCGCGCTGGTCGTCACCCGCCCCTACGACAAGGGCCCGGCCAGCTGCGGCAATGGCGACATGGTCGCCTTGGTGTTCGACGAGACGTCGAAGGTCGACTCATTCTACGCCCGCGCGCTCGAACTGGGCGGCAGTGACGAAGGCCCGCCGGGATATCGCGGGCCGCCTGAGATGGGCTATTATTTCAGCTATTTCCGCGATCCCGACGGCCATAAGTTCGCGGCATTCTGCATTAAGCCGCCCAACCCCTGAGCCCGCGCGGCGCGGCGGCGCGTTCGGGCCGCATGACAATTCCGGTCCTGATCAATCGCGGCGGCGGAAGCACCGGCGACGATGATGGCGCAACCCGCGAGCGCATCGCGGCGGCGCTGGCCAAGGCGGGCATAAGCGGCAAGATCGAGTTGCTCGACGGCGAGCGGCTGGTTCGCCGCGCCAAAAAGCTGATCGCCGCCGGGACCAAATTGGTCATCGTCGGCGGCGGCGACGGCACGATCAGCGCGGCGGCGCAGGCCGCGGCGGACAGCAAGACGATTCTCGGTATCCTGCCGTTGGGCACGCTCAACCATCTCGCCCGCGACCTCGTCATAAAGTTCGATCTCGACGAGGCCGCGGCCGTCATCGCCGCCGGCAAGATGCGCCGAATCGACGTCGCCGAATTGAACGGCCGCATCTTCGTCAACAATAGCGCGATCGGCCTTTATCCGCTGATGGTCGTCGACCGCGAGGCCCAGCAGAAGCGGCTCGGCCGCTCAAAGCGGCTGGCAATGCTAGTCGCCTCGGCGCGGACGCTGGTCCGGTTTCACCACCATCGGCTGTATCTGACGGTCAACGGCAACGACAAGCAAATGGTCGAAACACCCCTGCTGTTCGTCGGCAACAATGACTACAAGCTCGACATGCCCGCCGCCGGGTGCCGGGAGCGGCTCGATGCCGGGCATCTGTCGGTTCTGGTGATGCGCAAGAAGGGCCGCGCCGGGCTAATCGCCGCGGTGCTGCGCGCCTTGGTTGGTCGCGCCCGGCCCGACGATTTGGAGCGGATCGAAAAGGTCGAGACGCTGCGCGTTAGCGGCCGCCGCAGCCATTACAGCGTGGCGCTTGACGGCGAGACGCTGAAGCTCGCCCCGCCGCTCGATTACCGCATCCGCAAGCGCGCCTTGCGCGTGATGGCGCCGCTCTAGGACCGACCCCCGAACCGGCGGTAGGTGCTGACGAACATCGGTTGCCACTCGGCTGGCGCAGGGGTGCGGCGGGTGAAAGTCTGGGTCACGCTGCCGTCGGCATTCGGCCGCCAGACAACGCGCAATGGAGTTTCGCGGCCGCCCGCTGCAATACTGCCTTCCGTCGCGAGTTGCCCGCCGATCCATTGGCCTTCGAGCCGCACAATGGTTCCGGGAGACGACCATAGTTGCGACCAGCGCCCGCGCACCGGGTCGAACACGTTGATTGCGGTGCCGGTCTGGCCATTGCGAAAAATGCGATACTCGAGGATTCCGCAGCCGCCCGCCGTGCGCTCGATCCGCGCGGTCCCGTCCGCCTCGCCCCGCCCGTTCGACACGGCCCAATTGCCGAGCCAGAAATCGAACTGGCGCGACGCTTCGCTCGTACAGTTCGATGGCGCCGCGGCGGCCATCGCCATCGCGGCGGCTAGGACAAAAATCACGGTGTAGCCTTCGGCTTCGGAACGATCGCGGGGGTGTGGCCATAGACCACATTGACCCAGCGGCCGGCGCGGCGTTGATATAATGAGGTGGCCCACACCGGGGTCGGAACGACGTAACCGCCGCAGCGCGTGTCCTGCTCGGCGCGGTAGACCAACAGGACCGTCTTCGGATCGAGCTGATGGAAGCTGAAATGGTCGATCTTGAACGATGCGACCTTGCACGCAGCGGTACCGATCCCTTTGATCACATCTGCCTTGGTCGAGGTGCCGCGGACGGCGTCGATCTCGACATGATCGTCGGACAGGAAACGCGTCCAGAATGGCACGTCATGGTTCTGCCACGCCGCCCACGACTGCGTTTCAAGCGCGATGAGCTCCCGTTCGAGGGCGCTCGGTAATTGCGG
>Ga0193706_1001585_pt1 | contig 9992 bp, 5 predicted proteins | sample U3c1metaG_FD_160130 | JGI IMG/M metagenome (GOLD analysis project Ga0193706, IMG submission 160130) | Soil microbial communities from a riparian zone of the East river system, Colorado, United States - U3c1 | ecosystem: Environmental > Terrestrial > Soil > Riparian zone | place: USA: East River... | reverse complement strand
GGGCCGGTCGTCGGTACCGAGCGCATCACCGGCTACCAGGTCGTGGCCACCGTCAACGACGACGGCTCGGTGCGCTTCCGCGAGGTCATCGACTGGGACTTCGGTGCCCTGTCCTTCGACAGGCACGGCATCTACCGGGACATCCCGATCGGCCCCGGGGGCACGCCCACCGACGTCGAGGTGTCCTCGCCCACGGCGCCGGATGCCAAGACCACCACCGTCGAGGGCACGCGGTTCCGGATCCGGATCGGCGATCCCGTCACCACGGTGAACGGCCGGCACCGCTACGAGATCGCCTACACGCTGCCGACCTCCGTGCGCGGCGGCTTCGTGGCGCTCGACCTGATCGGACCGGAGTGGGACGTGCCCATCGACGACATCGACGCCCGGATCGTCGGGGCCCAGCTGTCGGGCGTCGAGTGCTTCCGGGGCCGGGAGGGCGACCGCACCCCGTGCGAGGTGGCCGAGCTCGACGGCGGCGTCCGCACCGTGGCCGACCACCTCGACCCCCACCGGGGGATCACCATGCAGGGCGACGTCGGCCCGACCGGCGAGGCGACGCTGCCGGAGCTCGCCCCCATCGCCGAGCGCGACGGCAGCATCGCCGTCCGCTGGGGCGTGATCGTGGGCGTCATCGGCCTCCTGGTCGGGCTGGCGACCTACCTCGTCTGCCGCCGGGTCGGGCGCAACGAGGTCGCTCCCGGCGGCGCCACCGAGGCCGCCTTCGCCTACGGCGACGAGACCTTCGGGCCGACCCACGACATCGGCCGACCGCCGCCCGGAACCCGGATGGTGGCCGACGAGCGGATGGGCGACCTGGCCGGCGTCGACTTCGTCCCGCCCGGCGGGATCGAGCCGTGGCAGGGGTCCGCCGTGCTCCGCGAGGCGATCGACGAGCGCACCATCGGCGCCTGGTTCTCGTCCCTCGCCGCCCACGACGTCCTCTCGTTCCAGGGCAACGAGTGGGGCGGGGTGCGGATCCTGCCCGGCCCGGCGGCCACCAGCGCCGACCCGACCGTCTCCCCGATCCTCAACCGGGCCCTGGCCGGGCGCCCCGGGATCGATCTCGGCGGCTACGACCCGGCCTTCTCCCAGGCCTGGGACGACGCCGCCACGGTCATCGGGTCGTGGGTGCGCACCGCCGGCGTCTTCCGCCGCCGACCACCCAGCCGCTCGAGCATCCGCGGCGCATCCCGGGTCGGTCTCGTCCTCGGGCTCGGCCTGGGGCTCGGCATCCCGGCCGTCATCGGCCTCTTCTTCCTCGGCCAGGCCGCGGGGGTCCTCCAGGCGCCGATCGCCATCGTCCTCGCCGTCTTCATCCCGCTGGTCACGGCGCTGTGCGTCTACTGGAAGCTGGTTCGGAGCCTCAGCTGGCGGGGCTCGGCCATCGCCCTGCGGACCGAGTCGTTCCGCCGCTTCCTCCACGACAGCGAGGCCCAGCACGTCGACTGGGCCTGGCAGAACGGCGTCCTCCGGGAGTACTCGGCGTGGGCCGTCGCCCTGGGCGAGTCCAAGGCCTGGGGCAAGGCCCTCTCGGCCTCCGCCGTCCCGCCGGTCGAGCAGGGCTACGCCTCCTCGGTCATGGTCCCCGCCGTCCACGCCTCCAGCTTCAGCTCCACCCACACCGCCCCCAGCAGCTCCGGCGGCGGTGGCGACGGTGGCGGTGGCTCCGTCGGCGGCGGCGACGGCGGCGGTGGTGGTGGCTCATGGTGACGGGAGAGAGCCGCCGCCCCAGCACTCGTCGACCGGGCTCTCCAGCCCCGTCCGCCGACATCCGGCTGGGGTGGCGGGGCGGGGTCGGCGGACGTGGCTCCGTCGGCGGCGGCGACGGCGGAGGGGGAGGCGGTTCCTGGTGATCGGATCGATGCGGGCTCGGCACGGGGCGCTCGGCGTCCTCGTCATCGTGCTGGCCGGGTTGGCCTTCGGGGGCTGCCTGGGTCCCGCCGTGGGCGACGAGCGCATCACGAGCTACGACGTCGTGGCCGTCATCCGCGACGACCGGACCGTCGCCGTGCGCGAGGTCATCGACTGGGACTTCGGCCCCGAGGAGAAGCACGGCATCTTCCGCACCATCCCCTCGACCGGTGGGGTGCCGACCGACGTCGAGGTGTCGTCGCCCGACGCCCCCGACGCCTTCGCCACCACCTCGATGGGGGGCGACACCGAGATCAAGATCGGCGACGCCGGCCGGAAGATCACGGGCCGCCACCGCTACGTGATCTCCTACGTCCTGCCCGCCACCGTCGAGGGCGACCGCTTCGCCCTCGACGCCATCGGCGACCAGTGGCCGGTGGCCAGCGGGAACGTCACCGTGACCGTCCTCGGCGCCGACCTCCTGTCGACGGAGTGCTTCATGGGCCCCTACGGCTCGACCGAGCGGTGCCCGATCGATGCCACCGGCGACACCTACCGCACCGAGGTCGATGGTCTCGACGCCCACGAGGGCGTCACCGTCGCCGGCGACATCGTGGCCGTCCGGCCCGCCGCGCTCCCCGACGTGCCCGCGTTCGAGGACCGGGACGCCTCCGCCCGGTTGCGCTGGGCCGGCATCGTCGCCGGGCTGGGCCTGGTGATGGCGGTGGGCGTCTACCTCATCTGCCGCCAGCTGGGACGCAACGCGGTCGCCGGCGGCGGGGCCACCGAGGCCGCGTTCGCCTACGGGGCCGAGGAGTTCGGGCCCGAGCACGCCGTCCCCACCGACGCGCCCCCGGACCTGCCCGGCGGGACCCGGCTGGTGGCCGACACCCGCATGGGCGAGCTGGCCGGCATCGAGTTCGTGCCGCCCGGCGGTGTCGAGCCGTGGCAAGCCGCGGTGGTCCTGCGGGAGAAGATCGACGACCGCACCGTCGGCGCCTGGTTCGCCAGCCTGGTGGCGCACGACATCGTGTCCATCGAGAGCCGGGGCGGTGGCGTGCTCCGCACCGGGCCGGCGGCCGACGAGGCCGACCCGGCGGCGGCGCCGATCCTCAACCGCGCCTTCGGGTCGCGCGACGAGATCGAGCTGGGCACCTACGACCCGAAGTTCTCGGCCGCCTGGGCGGAGGCGGGCCGGGCCATCGACACCTGGACGCTGTCCTCGGGGGTGTTCCGCCGTCGGCCGCCCCAGTACGGAGCCGGGTCGTCGGGCGGCGTCCGGCCCCCCTGGGCCTGCCTGGCGCCGGCCGCCTTCTTCGTCTTCGCCGGCGGCGGGAGCCTGGCCGCCGGGCTCACGAGCGCCTTCGCCGCCGTGGCCCTCACCATCGTCGTGGTGGGCGGGGCCGCCATGTTCGCCTACTCCCGCCTGACCCGGGGCCTCACGGCACGGGGCTCGGCCATCGCCATCAGGGCCGAGTCGTTCCGCCGCTTCCTCCACGACAGCGAGGCCCAGCACGTCGAGTGGGCCTGGCAGAACCACCTCCTCCGCGAGTACTCCGCCTGGGCCGTCGCCCTGGGCGAGGCCGACGCCTGGAACAGCGCCCTGTCCGCCTCGTCGGTGCCCCCGGTCGAGGTCACCTCCAGCACCGGCGTCCTCTACCCCGCCCTCTACGCCTCGTCGTTCTCGTCCACCACCACCGCCCCGCCCGCCCCCTCGTCCGGCGGCAGCAGCGGCTCGTCGAGCAGCTTCTCCGGCGGCGGCTTCAGCGGTGGTGGCGGAGGAGGCGGAGGAGGAGGCAGCTGGTAGCCGCGACGCCGCCGCCGCCGGGGAACTCGGTGGGAAATGTGCCCCCAGAGGGGCGCGTTTCCCACCGAGTTCGCCGGGGGGTCTTCAGGGCTGGAGGGCGGTGAGGGTGGCCTGGGCCCGCTGGACGATGGCGAGGGCGCCCTGGCCCGAGGCCACGGCGATGGCGGTGCGGACGGCGGCCTCGCCCTCGGTGGCATCGCCGGAACGCCACAGGGCCTCGCCCCGGAGCCGGTGGAGCTCCGCCTCGTACCAGTGCTCGCCGGTGGCCTCGACCTCGGCCAGGCCCTCCTCGGCCGTGGCCACGGCGTCCTCGAGCCGGCCGGCGGCCAGGTAGCGGTCGGCCAGGAAGGCCGGGAAGACGTGCAGGAGCATCCGGGCGCCGGAGGCCTTGACCCCGGACCGCCCGGCCTCGATCAGGGCCCGGCCCTCGTCCAGGTCGCCCCCGGCCGCCAGCGCCCAGCCCTGGTTGGCCATGAAGTAGGGCATGAACATCACGAAGCCCCCCTGGCGGGCGACGGCGAGCGCCTCGTCGGTTCGCTCCAGCACCACGTCCACGTCCTGGCGCAGCGTGGCGATCAGGCACGAGAACCACATCGAGAAGCTGGCCGCGTACCCGTCGGGATCCTCGGCCTTCGACTCGGCCACGGCCGTCAGCACCAGCTCCTCGGCCCCGTCGGCGTCACCGGTCATCCACCGGTTCCAGGCCGAGAAGACGCGGGTCCAGACCCACGCCCCCTCCATCACCACGCCCTCGACGGCCGGGGCGTGGCCGGCCTCGCACATGGCCATGGCCGCATCGAGGTGCCGGCGGGCCTCGGCGAAGTCGCCCTGGTGGTTGTGGGCCGCGCCCAGCGTCATGTGCCCGGCGAGGGCCAGCCCCGGCTGCGTGTCCGGGTCGACGAGGTCCAGCATCTGGTGCCCGATCTCGATGGCGGCGGCGAACTCGGTGCGGACCTCGAGGTAGATGCTGAGCCGCCACAGCGAGGCCAGCAGCCGCTCCGGGTCGTCGACCTCGAGACACAGGACCCGCATCCGCTCGGCCGCCGTCGCGACGCGGGGCGAGGCGTAGCCCTCGACCACCGTGATGAGCTGGCTGAGCTGGTCCTGCACCCGCAGCTCGAGGGTGGACCGGTCCGCCCCGGTCGGGAGGTGGTCCACGATGGACAGGGCGGCGGCGAGGTGGTCCTCGGCCTGCTCGTAGGCCAGGGCCGACTGCGACCAGCGGGCGGCGCGGAGCAGGTGGTCGACGGCGTCGGCCGGCTCGCCCAGCGGCAGGGCGCGCGACCGGTGGGTGGCGATCACGACGAGGTGCGGGCCGTCGCCGTCGCCGTGGCGGGCCTGGAGGGCCTCGGCCGCCCCGAGGTGCAGACGGGCCCGCCCGATGGCGGTGAGCTCGTCGTACAGGGTCTCGTTGACCAGCCCGTGCGAGAAGCGGAAGCCGCCGACGACACCCTGGGTCGGCTCGACCAGGCCGGCGGCGAGGGCCGGCTCCAGCCGCTCCAGCGTCGTGGCGGCGTCGAGGCCGGCGACGTCGGCCAGCACCGCCAGGTCGTGACGCAGGCCCAGCACGGCCGCGGCCCGGAGCAGGTCGACGGCGTCGGGCTCCAGGGCGCTGACCCGGCGCCGGATCACCTCCCGGACGCCGTTGGGCACCGTCCGGGCGTCGCCGCTGGCCATGAGGCGGAGCAGCTCGGAGAGGAAGAACGGATTGCCGTGGGTGCGCTCGTGGAGCGTGGCCACGACGCTGGGGTCGATCACCTGCACCTCGGCGGCGGCCGCCGCCTCGGCCACGAAGCGGGCCACGTCGCTCCGGCCCAGCCCGTCGAGGACGAGCCGCCGGACGGCCGGCGAGCGGCCCAGCTCGGCCAGGGCGTCGCCGAGGGCCTCGCCCACGACCGGATCGATCGACCGGTGGGTGGTCACGACGAGGACGCGGGCGGCGCCGAGGTGGGTGCCGAGGAAGGCGAGCAGCTCGAGCGACGGGCCGTCGGCCCAGTGCACGTCGTCGAGCACGGCGACGATCGGCCGGTGGGCCGACAGCCGCCGGAGGAAGGAGGTGACGGCCTCGTAGACGCGGAAGCGGGCGGCGTCGGGGTCGACCGGGCCGAGCGGCTCGGGCGTGTCGACGAGGTCGAGCACGGCCGGCACGATCTGGGCCAGGTCGGCGGTGCTGCGCCCGAGGGCGGCGCGCAGCTCGTCGGGATCGCCCCGGGCGAGCAGGGCCTCGACGATCTGGGTCCACGGCCAGAACGCCGGCGCCCCCTTGCCCTCGAAGCAGCGGCCCCACACGACGACGTCCCCGGCGGCCTCGGCCTCGGCCGCCACCTCGTCGGCCAGACGGGTCTTGCCGATGCCGGGCTCGCCGCCCAGCGACGTGATCCGGCCGTGCCCGGCCCGGGCGTCGCCCAGATCGGAGTGCAGCGCGGCCAGCTCGGGTCGGCGACCGATGAACGACGCCGCTCGCCGTTCCGGGACCGGCGCCGGCGCGCCCGTGGAGACCGTGGGGTTCGACGGTGCCGCCGCCGCGGGTGCAGGCGCCGGCGGCGGCACCCAGTCGAGGGCCCGGTCCTGGGCCAGGATGGCGGACTCCAGCTCGACCAGGTCGCCCGGAGCGATCCCGAGCCCGTCGACCAGGACCTCGCGCAGGGCGCTGAACGCGCGCAGGGCCTCGGCCTGGCGCCCCGAGCGGTACAGCGCCAGCATCAGGTACCGGCTGAGGCTCTCCCGCAGCGGGTTGGCGGCCACGGCGGCGTCGAGCCGGCCGACCACCTCGGCGTGACGACCGAGGGCCAGCTCGGCCCGGGCCCACCCGTCGAGCGCCGCCAGCCGGGCCTCCTCCAGGGCGGTCGCCGTCGACCGGGCGAAGGGGGCGTCGGCCGCCTCGCCCAGCGCCGGCCCCCGCCACAGGGCGAGGGCGTCGGTGAAGCGCTCCGAGGCCTCCCGCCAGCGCTCGGCCTCGGCGTGGCGGTGGGCCTCGCGGTTGAGCGTCTCGAAGTCGGTGATGTCGAGCTGGCCGAGGTCCAGCTCGAGCACGTAGCCGGGCGAGCGGGTGATGAGCACGCGCCCGGCGCGGTCCGAGCCCTCGGGCTCGAGCGCCTTGCGCAGCCCCGACAGGTAGCCGTGCAGCGTCGCCGTGGCCGTGGCCGGCGCCTCGCCGTCCCACAGCCGATCGACGAGCATGTCGGTGGGCACGATCCGGTTGGTGTGGAGCAGCAAGATGGTGAGGATCGAGCGCACCTTGGCCGTGCCGACGTCCACCGGCCCGCGCTCGTCGACGACCTCGAGGTTTCCCAGGAGCCGAAACCGCAACCCGCCCATCCCGGGAATCTAGGCGCCCCCCGACGACCCCGGTGGCGGACCACCAACGGATGTCGACCCCGCGCCATCAACGGCGGACGACCTTCTGTCCGGCGCAGCCGCTGGGGGGCTCGGGGGGTCTCCCCCCGAAGGGGACGGCCGGAGGCGAGGAACGAGGCGGAGGCCGTCGAAACAGCGCGAGCGCAGCGAGCACCATCAGTTCGAGGAGGAAACCGAGCGCAGCGAGGTTTCCGACGAGAGGACTCAGGTGTTGGCCTGGCGGTCCAACCAGCCGAGGAGGACGGCGACGGCGCGGGGGTCGTGGCGGAGCTGGTGGCCGGCGCCGCCGATGATGCGCAGCTCGGCCGCGCCGTGCGAGTCGGCCAGGAAGCGGGCGTCGAACTGGGGCACGGCCTCGTCGTCAGCCCCGTGGACCAGCAGCAGGGGCCGGGGGGCGAGCTTCCCGGCCACGGCGACGGGGCGGATCTCGCGCAGCTCGCGGGTCCACAGCTCCGGCTGGGTCGGGAAGCCGGGCGTGGAGATGATGCCGACGTCGCGGGCGTGCTGGAGCAGGCGGCGGGGGTGGCTGGCCCAGTCGTCGAAGTCGGCCGGGGCGGCGAGGGCGGCCACGCCGATGACGTCCGGGTCGGCCGCCCCGGCGCAGATCGCCAGGCCGCCGCCGGTGCCGAAGCCGGCCAACCAGGTGCGCTCGACCTCGGGCTGGGACCGCAGCTCGGCCAGGCCGGCGGCGATGTCGGAGCGCCAGCCGCCGAGGGAGAAGTCGCCCTCCGACCCACCCGCGCCCCGCAGCCGCAGCGCCAGGACGATCCACCCCAGCGTGGTGGCGATGCGGTCGGCCAGCTCGGGCAGGTCCTTGCCGGCGTCGGCGGCGCCGGCGGTGACCGGGGGCAGGCCGTGGGTCAGGACCAGGCCGGGGCGGCTGGCGGTGCTGGTCCGGGCGCGGGGCCGGGCCAGGTGGCCGACGAGCGTGAGCGGGCCGTTGCGGACCGGGTGGTCATCGACGGCCATGAGTGGGCGCTACGCCTCGGCGTCGATGTCGACCTCGGCGCGCTGGTGGGCGCGGGTGTCCGGGCACCGGCACAGCCGGTAGCCGCGGTTGCGGGCCTCGGGCAGCGTGTCGGGGCCGAAGCTCAGGTAGGTCCGGGCCTCCATCAGCTCGCCGATGACGTCGGGCTCGCAGTGGTCGAGGTCGTGGACCCGCTGGTCGCGCTTGTCGCCGACCCAGCGGTTGTGCTCGAACCGGGTGGGACGCTCCATGGCGCCGAGGATACGGCGGCGATCGAACCGGGCCGAAACCGCAGGCCCCGGGGGTCCGGCGGCGAGCGCCGGATGGCGAATCCTGACCAATCCGGTGCATCATCACGAGATGCTGGCGATCCACTGGTTCCTCCCCACCGGCGGCGACTCGCGGGAGGTCGCCGCGTCCGGGCCCGACGACCACCGGCGCGAGCCCGACCACGCCTATCTGGCCCAGGTCGCCCGGGCCGCCGACCAGCTCGGCTTCGAGGCCGCCCTCACCCCGTGCGGCACCGCCTGCGAGGACCCCTGGATCTCGACCGCCACGCTGGTGCCCGTCACCGAGCGGCTCAAGTTCCTCGTGGCCTTCCGCCCCGGCCTCCTCTCCCCCACCCTCGCCGCCCAGATGGCCTCGACCTACCAGCGCCTGTCGGGCGGGCGGGTCCAGCTCAACATCGTCATCGGGGCCGAGGACGCCGAGTCGGCCCGCTTCGGCCCCCGCATCGACAAGGCCACCCGCTACGCCCGGGCCGCCGAGTTCCTCGAGATCGTCCGGGGCGCGTGGAGCGGCGAGCCGTTCACCTTCACCGGCGAGTTCTACGAGGTCACCGAGGCGACCACCCGGGCCGTGCCCAGCCCCCAGCCCGAGATCTACTTCGGCGGGGCGTCCCCCGAGGCCGAGGAGGTCGCCGCCCGCTGGGCCGACGTCTACCTGGCGTGGGGCGAGCCCCCGGCCATGGTCGGCGAGCGGGTCGAGCGCATGCGGGCCAAGGCCGCGGCCCACCAGCGGACGCTCCGCTACGGCATCCGCTTCCACGTGATCACCCGACCCACCGCGGACGAGGCCTGGGCCGCCGCCGAGCGGCTGCTGGCCGGCATCTCGCCCGAGGCCATCGCCGGCGCCCAGGCCGACTTCGCCGCCACCGCGTCCGAGGGCCAGCGGCGCATGGCCGAGCTGCACCAGGGTCTCGACCCCACCGACGTCCGGGGCCTGGAGGTCCACCCCAACGTCTGGTCCGGCGTCGGGCTGGTGCGGGGCGGGGCCGGCACCACGCTCGTCGGCAGCCACACCGAGGTGGCGGACCGGATCGAGGAGTACGCCTCGGTCGGCTTCGAGGAGTTCATCCTCTCCGGCTACCCCCACCTGGAGGAGGCCTACTGGTGTGGCGAGGGCCTCCTGCCCGAGCTGCGCCGGCGCGGCCTCGTCCCCGAGCTCGCCGGCGGATCGGCCGAAGCCACCTTCAGCACCTTCCGCTAGCCGTTCGCCGTCTATTAGGGTCACCTATCGCTTGGAGATAGACGACCCGAAGGACGAGCGATGACGACGACCGAGGTCCCGCCGGCGGTGCCCGACGACGAGGTCGTCGAGGGCCCGACCCTGACCCACGCCGCCGACATCGAGCGGCGCATCGGCAGCGGCAAGCGCCTCTCCAAGCGCATCCGGCGGGTGATCGTGCTGCTCCACCGGTGGGTGTCGTTCGCCCTCCTGGCGTGGGTCGTCGTCATCTCGCTCACCGGCGCGTGGCTCGTCTTCGGTCCGGCGTTCGACTCGTGGCTCCACCGCGACCGCTTCGCCACCACCGAGGGCGACGTGGGACCGGCCGCCGCCCTCGCCGCCGTGACCGACGACGAGCTGCCGCAGCTCGGCGAGGGCGCGTACGTCTACTCGACCGTGCTCCCGGTCAACGGGCGCGGCGTCTACCAGGTCAACGCGGCCGTGCCGCTCGACGCCGACGGGCTCGAGGAGCGCTACCTCACGTACTTCGTCGACCCCGGC
>Ga0193706_1001584_pt1 | contig 9997 bp, 6 predicted proteins | sample U3c1metaG_FD_160130 | JGI IMG/M metagenome (GOLD analysis project Ga0193706, IMG submission 160130) | Soil microbial communities from a riparian zone of the East river system, Colorado, United States - U3c1 | ecosystem: Environmental > Terrestrial > Soil > Riparian zone | place: USA: East River... | reverse complement strand
CGAGCGCATCGGGCTGCGCCGCCAGCAGGTGTTCGCCACACACGCGGACACGGTCGAGCGGCTCCGCAACATCGCGAAGCTCTCCGAGCTGGCCACCGCTTACATGCGGCGCGAGCCACACGCCACCGCACGTGACTTCACGCGCTACCTCGCCGCGGTGGCTGAGTCGGGCCTGCGCGAGGAGGAGGCCACGGGCACGCCCACGGCGCCCGCCGTGCAGGTGATGAGCATGGCCGCGGCACGCGGGCTCGAGTTCGACCACGTCTTCGTGCTCGGCCTGTCGGCCGCCCGCATGCCCGGCCCATTCCGCCCCGAGGCGGACGGCATCCCCACCGAGCTCCTCAAGGGACGGCAACCCGCGCGCGACGGCCGCGAGGCCCACGAGGCGGAGATGCGCCGCCTCCTGCACCTCGCCATGACGCGCGCCCGCAAGGGCCTCGTGCTCGCCTGGGCCGAGTCAGGCGCACCGGGCACCACGCCGCGCCCCTCGCCCTTCTACGAGGAGGCGATGGCCGCCACGGGCGTGGAGGAGGAGGTCCTCGAGGAGGAGCTGTTCGGGCCGGCGGAGGGCCTCCACTCGACCTTCCGGATCATGCGCGACGAGCTGCTCGACACGGTCGCGCGCATGGGGGGGCGGCTCGGCGAGATGAGACTTGACACCTACCTCGACGTGGACCAGGCGGTCTCTCGCTATCTCGAGCTGATCAAGGTTGCCGCCCTGATCGAGCGCGCCAAGGAGGGCCAGACGCTCGACGCCGCGCTCCCGGCCGTGAACGAGATCCTGCTCCAGTGCGCCACGCCGGAGCAGCGCGAGATGCTCGAGCAGTCGGCGCTCGACGGCTGGCTGCGCGACACCGAGCGCGACCCCGCCGAGCGGCCCGCGAGCGACCAGAACGGCTCGGAGCCTTCGCTCGACCCGTTCATCCCGCGCCGCGGCCGCGGCCTGATGCTGTCGGCCTCGGACATCGACACGTACCGGATCTGCCCGCTCAAGTACAAGTTCGCGCGCGTCTTCCGCATCCCGCAGGAACCCACGATCTATCAGCGCTTCGGGATCGTGGTGCACCAGGTGCTCGAGCGCTACCACCGCCAGGGCGGCGGCTCGCACGCCCAGCTCATGGAGCTGTTCGAGGCCTCCTGGCGCCGCTCCGGCTTCGGCGACTCGGACGACGAGCAGCAGTTCCGCGAGCGGGCCGTCACGGCCCTCGAGAGCTACTGGCAGCAGGACCGCGACTCAGACTCGGAGGCGGTCTGGTTCGAGCGCTCGTTCGCGTTCAAGATCGGGCCACACCTGCTGCGCGGACGGGTCGACCGCGTCGACCGCCATCCGGACGGCACCTACGAGCTGATCGACTACAAGACCGGACGCGCCAAGACGGAGAAGGAGCTGCGCGAGGACGTGCAGCTGTCCGTGTACCAGATGGGCGCCCGCGAGTCCTGGGGCCTCAAGACCTCCGCACAGAGCTACTTCTACGTCCTCACCGGCGAGAGGGTCCCCGTCGAGCACTCCGACGAGGAGCTCGACAGGGTGCGCGCAACCGTCTCCGAGATCGCCGGAGGAATTCTCAAGCAGCGCTTCGAGCCGACCCCCTCACCGGAGATCTGCAGCTTCTGTGACTACCGGATCATCTGCCCGGCAGCCGAGAAGTAGCTAGCGGACCACCGGGCGGTCGTCGTATGCGACCGGGTCCCTGCGCGTCTGCGTGAGCAGGAAGAGCCCGATCACGAGCCCGACCACGCCGGCGATCATGAGAATCAGACCAATGGTCTGGATCTCGATCCCGGAGACCGTCACGTCAACCGCATACTTCAGGATCGCGCCAACCGCGATGAGGAATATTGATCCGCCAATCGTCATGTGGAGCTTGTGCCCACGTGACGGTCAGCGCAAACTACGACCCTTGTCCAGGGCCCCCGGGCCCGCGCTGGCGCAGAAAGCGCTGGAAATCGCTTGCAATCGTGTCTGCAGAGGGGAGCTGGCCCTCGTCCGGCGGGTTCTCCGCGGTCTCCTCGTCCAGCTGGGTCTCGAGACGCTCCACGAAGGCCTTCACCTCGGGGTCGCTCGCCACGGCGGCGGTCACCTGCTCCTCGTAGTCCTCCGCCGCGCTCTCGAGGTCGGCACCGTCCACGGCGAGACCTGCGGTCCCCTCGAAGGCCCGCACGAGAGCGAGTGCGACCTTTGGGTTGGGAGCCGCCGCCACGTAGTGCGGCACCGACGCCCAGAGGCTGACCGCGGGGAGGCCCGCCTCCGCGCACGCCTGCTGGAGCAGGCCGACGATCCCGGTGGGTCCCTCGTAGCTCGGCGGCTCGAACCCGAGCCGCTTGACGAGCGCGTCGTCCGACGTGATTCCGGTGATCGCCACCGGGCGGCTGTGCGGCACGTCCGCCAGCAGCGCGCCGAGCGTGATCACCATGTTCACGCCGAGGTCTCGGGCCGCCGTGACCACGTCCTCCGTGAAGCGCCGCCAGCGCAGCGACGGCTCCACGCCCTGGAGCATCACCAGATCGCCCTCCGCGCCCGGCACCGGCGCGACCGAGAACGAGTTCTCCGGCCACTCGATCTCGCGTGTGCTGCCCTCGACCAGCTTGACCGTGGGCCGCACGGCCGTGAAGTCGTAGAACTCCTCGGGGTCGATCCCGCCAACCTCGCGCGCGTCGAACGAACCGCGGATGTAGGAGAGCGCGGCGGACGCGGCCTCGCCCGCGTCGTTCCAGCCCTTGAAGGCGCACACCATCACGGGTGCGCGCAGCTCGGGACGCTCTCGCCAGATCACATCGGTCATCAACCTCACGGTACCCGACGTCCGATCCTCCGATCACGATGATCCCGTGACCATCGCTGAGCTCAGAGCAGGCGGCGAGGTCGCGGGTGTGTTCGCCTGCACGCGCAAGGACCGCCTGACGGCCAAGAACGGCGCGCCCTATCTGGCGGTCGAGTTGCGCGATCGCACGGGCGCAATTCCGGGGCGGGCTTTTCGCGACGCGGACTTTCTCGCGGGCCAGTTCGAGCGCGGCGACCTGGTGACGGTGAGCGGACACGTGGAGCGGTTCCGCGACGAGCTCCAGGTGGCGCTCAAGACGATCAGGCGCGCGAAGGAGGAGGCGAGCGACCCCGCCGAGTTCCTGCCGGTCGCTTACCGCGACATGGAGGAGCTGGACGGCTTCCTCGAGCACCTCTCGCGAGAGGTGTACGACGCCGACCTTCGGCGGCTGCTCGACTCGTTCCTGGGGGACGACGTCTTCCGCGCGGACTTCCGGCTAGCCCCCTGCACCCGCTCCGGGCACCACGCCTACCTCGGCGGCCTGATCGAGCACACGGTCGCGGTCGGGACGCTCGCCTATGAGACCTGCGCGCTCCATCCGCGGCTCAACTCCGACCTTCTCCTCACCGCCGCGATCCTGCACGACGTGGGCAAGACGCTCGAGTTCGACCTCGGTGCCGAAATCGCCTTCAGCGAGGCCGGCTCGCTGGTGGGCCACCTCACGCTCGGCCAGCAGCTCGTGACCGAGCGGGCGCGACGGCTCGACGCGTTTCCGGAGCCGAAGCTACACGCGCTCTCCCACTGCATCCTCGCCCACCACGGTCCAGACCCGCTCCCGGGGCGGCGCTTTCGCTCCGCCGAGGCACTCGCGCTCTACCGCCTGAATGCCCTGGATGCCGGGGTAAAGGGCGTCTTGGAGCACGGAATCCGCCTGGACGAATAGCCAACAGCTTTCGGTTCGGGACTTGTGTCGGCGCGCTCTCCTGCCGACAGGGACTGAGAGTGTCCGAGCCAGAGTCGAGTCCCGCGACCGCCCAGGCGGAGGCTGTTGAAGAGCTGCTGCGCCAGCTCGTGGATGCCCGCTTCGTTCTCACCGATCGTGACGGCGCCGTCACTCGCTGGAGCCGCCCCGCCGAAGAGCTGTTCGGATGGCCCGCCGCTCGCATGCTCGGCCGCCCGCTCGTGGAGACCCTGGCGGTGGCCGGCGAGCTCCCAGAGCACGGTGGCGTGGTCAGGACAGTCGCCCGGCGCAAGGATGGAGCCGAGATCGAGCTGACGCTCACGTTCGTCCCGGTCGGGATGAGTCAGAGCCTCGAGTTCAACGGCTTCCTCGAGGCACTCGAGATCGCCGCCCCGCGCGGCAACGCGCTGCGCCAGCTTCAGCGCAGCCACAAGACTGTGGTCGACTGGGTGAATGGCGCGATGCGCGGCGAGGCCCAGCTCGAGGACGAGGACCTCGCGGCAGGCACGATCGTGGCCTTCCGGCCGCTGATCGAGCCCGAGCCGATAGCTGCGCCGGAGGAGGACGAGGACACTCGGGGCCACGCGGCCACGGCAGCAGCCGCGGGCCAGATCGCGGATGCCGTGGAGGCAGCGATCGGGCGCTCCGACGAGCTCGAGCGCGCGCTCGCGGGCACGAGCGCGGAGCTCGAGGAAGCACGCGTGGAGGCCGAGGCCGCGCGCGGAGAGGTGGCAAAGGCATCTGAGCGGATCGTGGAGCTCGGGGCCGAGCTGGCCGACACCCGGCGCGTGCTCGACGAGATGCGGGCGCAGGCGGAGGAGGCACGCGAGGAGCGCGAGCGCACACGCGGTGCCGTTGACGAGACACGCGAGCTGGTGGAGCGGCTGGAGCGCGAGCTCGCGGGGACGCCGCAGGCCCAGGAGCGCCTGAGCGCGCAGCTCGAGGAGACGCGCGCAACCGTGTCCGAGCTGCGGGCCACGCGCGAGAGGGTCGAGGCGCTGGAGGTCGAGCTCAACAAGGAGCGCGGCGCGGGCGACGAGCGCCGCCGCCTCGAATCTGATCTGCGCGACACACGCGGGCGGGTGGAGCAGCTCGAATCCGCGCTTGCCGAGGCCGGCGAACGCGCGGGCGACGAGGCCGAGCTGCGCATGACCGTCACGGGCATGCGCGAGCGCATCGAGGCACTTGCGCGCGAGGTCGCGCGCGGCGCCGATGCCGGCCTGAATGAAGAGCTCGAGGAGATGCGTGCGCGGGTGGCGGCGCTGGAGGGAGCCGAGGCCGGCGAGCCTCCAGCTGCGCTTCGCGAGCAGCTCGACAGCGCCCATGCGCGGCTGGACCAGCTCGAGCAGTCGCTGGCCGGCGAGGCCGGTGCCCCGCAGCTGGGCGGTGCGCTCGAGCAGACGCAGGCCCGGGTCGAAGAGCTCGCGGCCGCGCTCGCCGAGGCCGCCGCCGAGCGCGACGAGAAGCTGCACGAGGTCTCCGAGCGCGACGAGCGCCTGGCGGCCGAGCTGGTCGAGGCCCGAGCCCAGGCCGAGCAGCAGGAGCGCCTGCGCACGGAGCTCGAGAGCGTGCGCACCAAGCTGGAGTCGCTGACAGGCGAGCGCATCGAGGAGAACCGGGTGCTATCCGGGGGCCTCGCGGACACACACGCCAAGCTGGAAGCGGTCGAGCGCGCAATCGAGGACGAGCATCAGCGCGCCGACGAAGCGCGCTCGGTCGTGGGCGAGCTGCGCCAGGAGATTGCCGAGCTGCGCTCCACGGGGGGCGGCACCGCGGTCACCGGCCCCACGGACGCCCCGCTCTCCCCCGATGCCATTGCGGCCATCGAACGCCTCACCGTCCGCGCCGAGCAGGCCGCCGACGCCGCGCGCACGCATTCCACGCGCGCATCGGATGCCTCGGGCGAGGCCGAGGCGCGCGCCAGCCGCGCTGAGGAGGCCGCGACCGCCGCCGAGGCCCAGGCCGTGCGCGCCGCCGAGACCATCACCGAGATCGAGGGGCGCGCCGCGCGGGTGGAGGAGACGCTCGCCGGGATCGAGGGCGAGCTCAGCGGCGCACGCCAGACCGCCGAGGCGCTGAACGCCCGCGCCGAGGAGGCGGAGGGAACGCTGGCGGCCGTCGAGACCCACGCCGACCACGCACGCGAGATCGTTGGAGCCGTCGAGGCCCACGCAAGCCGCGCGGGAGAGGCCGTGTCCGCCGCCCAGGCGCACGCGAGCCAGGCCCAGAACGCGGTGAGCGCTGTCGAGGCGCACGCAGCTCGTGCCGAGCAGGTGGCCACGAGCGTCCGCGCCGACGTCGAGCGGGTCGTCCAGGCCGCAGCCGAGCAACAGGCCGGTGCCGATCGCGCTGAGCAGGCCGCCGAGCGCGCCGAAGAGGCGATCGCCCGCGGGGGCGAGCTGGCCGGCCGCATGGAGAAGGACATCGCACGCGCCGGAGAGGCCGCCACCGCCGTGGAGCGGAACATCGAGCGCGCCGAGGAGACAGCCAGCGCCATGGAGCGCAACGCCGAGCGCGTGGAAACGAGCGCCGGGCACGCCCAGGCGGCGGTGCAGCGCAGCGCCGAGGTCGCGGCCGAGGTCGAGGCGAAGCTTGCCCGCGCCGAGGATCGCGCCAGCGCCGTCGAGCAGCATGCCGACCGTGCGGTGGCCGCGGTGACCGCAGCGGATCGCCACGTGGCCAGGGCAAACGAGGCCGCGAGCGAGGCCGATCGCCACGCCTCGCGCGCAGGCGAGCAGGCCGGAGCCGTGGAGGAGACCGCTCGCCGGCTCGCCGAGGCGGCCGCGGCCGCCGAACGCGAGGCGGAGCGTGCGCGCGACGCCGCAGCCACCGCCGAGAAGGCCGCAGGAGTGGCGCGCCAGGCCGCCGACGAGGCCGGCGCCTCGAGGCTCGGACATCCCGAGGAGCGCCGCGTCATCAGCCGCTACGAGCAGCACGCCGACGAAGAGGCGCCCGCGGCGCCACGACTCGCGGCGGTCAGCGCCGAGGAGAGCGCTCAGAGGGGTGGCCCCGCTCCGGCAGCCGCTCCGGCAGCGGCTCCCCCCGCCGGCGCCGACCCGCACAGGCCGCTGTTCGCAAACCGCGAGGACAACACTCCCAAGCGCGAGGAGCGCCCGGGGTTCGACGACGCGACGAAGCCGATGGCCACCATCAGCGTCGAGGGGCGCTTCAGGGAGCTGAACCAGGCCTTCTCAGACCTGGTCGGCTACACCGAGCCGGAGTTTCAGCAGGCCATCTGGCCGCCGGTGATGGACCGCGCCAACCTGGACAAGCACCGCCAGCAGATCAAGGACATGCTGGAGGGTCGTGCCGAGTCGGCCGAGATCAACACGGGCTACGTGCACGCCCAGGGTCTGCTCGTGCCGATCGTGGGCAAGCTCTCGCTCGTTCGCGAGGCCGGCGAGCCGGACCACTTCCTGCTCGAAACCAGCTGAGTAGTCTCACCCGACGTGATTGCGGATTCGGGAATGCTCCCGTGGCTCGATCGGCTGCGCGAGGACGTGCCGGACATCGAACCGCTCGATGCCCACACCCACATCGGCTTCAACGATCCCGACGGCTACTCGTGCAGCCATGACGAGCTGATCGGCTCGCTCGAAGGGACCGGCGCCCGCGCGTTCGTCTTCCCCATGCACGAGCCCGAGGGCTACTCCGCCGCCAACGACATGGTGATCGAGAAGGCGGAGGCGAGCGACGGCCGCCTGTTCCCGTTCGCCCGGCTCGATCCACACGACGACGCGCTCGCCGAGGCTGAACGCGCGCTCGACCGCGGCGCCCGCGGCATCAAGCTGCACCCCCGCGCAGAGCAGTTCACGCTCGACCATCCCGGGCTCCAGCCCGTCTTCGCGCTCGCGAACGAGAGGCGCCTGCCCGTGCTCGTGCACGCGGGGCGCGGCATCCCGGCGCTCGGGCGGCATTCGGTGGAGGCCACCGGCCGGCACCCCGGGATGCGGCTGATCCTCGCGCACGCCGGCATCTCGGACCTCGCCTGGATCTGGCGCGAGACCCCCGACCATCCCAACCTCTTCTTTGACACGTCCTGGTGGTCACCGGCGGACGTTCAGGCGCTGTTCGCGCTCGTGGCACCGGGCCAGATCCTGATGGCGAGCGACGCGCCCTACGGCTCACCCACGTGGGCAACGGTCATGTCCGCCCGCAATGCCCTCCAGGTCGGGCTCGACGCCGAGCAGACTCGCGGGGTGCTGGGCACCCAGGCGCTTCGCCTGGTGAATGGCGACGAGCCACTCGACCTCGGGCAGGCTCCCGGCGAGGAGCGGCTCTCACGCGACCCGCTCCTCGATCGCGTCTACTCGTTCCTCATGAGCGCGCTCGGCCAGATGTTCGCGGGCGTGGAGCCGGCGGAGACGCTGGCGCTCGTCCGGCTCGCCTGCGATGTGGGCGACGAAGCGCCCCAGGCCCCGGTCTGCCGCTGGGTCCTGGAGCTGCTCGACCAGCGCGAGCGCTACTCGCCCGAGGGCGACGGCAGGCCAACCCGGTTCGCACCTGGGCTCCATTTCGCCGTGGCCGCCATAGGCATCGTCCGAACGCCTGACGTTCCCGTGCCAGCGTTTCGCCCCGCCACGGCCGGGTAGCGGTTCGGAAAGGGCCATCCGGAGCCGTACAGCGGACCTGTCGGGGACGCTGCATGGAAACGGGTGGCCCTGTTGTTTCTCTAGGCCACCTCGCGCAGTGCTTCGAGCTCACGGCGCAGAGCGAGCCGCTTGAGGGCCCGTGACTCGATCTGGCGCACCCGCTCCGCCGACAGGCCGAGGCGGCGCCCGGTCTCCCTCAGCGGCTTTGGATCGTCGTCCTCGAACCCGAAGCGCAGCCGGATCACGTCGCGCTCGGTCTCCGGGAGCTCGTCGATCGTCCGCCTCAGAAGCTCCTGGCTGAGGCTCACCTCGACCTCCTGGTCGACGGGCGGTGAGCCGCCCTCCAGCACGTCCCCCAAAGCGGTACCGCCCTCCTCGCCGATCGGCCGGTCGAGGCTTGTGACCGTGCGGGCGGCGTCGCGCACCTCCTCCACCTGCTCGAGCGGCAGCTCGGCGGCCTCGGCGATCTCCTCGTCCGTCGGCTCGCGCCCGAGCCGGGCCGAGAGGTCGCGCTCGGCCCGGACGATCTTGCGCTCGCGCTGGCCGATGTGCACGGGGATGCGGATCGTGCGCGCCTTGTTCGCGAGGCCGCGCTGGATGGCCTGGCGGACCCAGAAGGTCGCGTAGGTGGAGAACTTGTAGCCCTTTCGCCAGTCGAACTTCTCGGAAGCGCGGATCAGGCCGAGGATGCCCTCCTGAATCAGGTCCAGCAGGGAGAGCTCCTGCCCCTGGTACTTCTTCGCAATCGACACGACGAGGCGCAGGTTCGAGTTGATCATCCGCTCCTTGGCCTCGAGGTCGCCCTGCTCGATGCGCTTCGAGATGTCGACCTCCTGCCCGGCCGTGAGCAGGGGGTAGCGCCGGATCTCGTTGAGGAACAGCTGGAGCGCGTCGGTGGTTGCGGCCGCCAGCTCGCCGTTGCGGAAGGTCGTGGGCTCCACGCCTGCGCGCCCGCAGTCGTCATCGATGTCGATGCCCTGCGCCTCGAGATGGGACTCGAGTGCATCCACGTCGTCGTCCATCAGCTCGAGCGCCTGCACGAGCTCGTCGAACTCGGACAGGTTCACGCAACCGCGCTCCTCGCCACGCGCAAGCAGTGCGGCCACCTCAGGACGTGAGGTGAGCTCCTGCGCCACCGGGCGCATGCTACGCCGCCGCCGCCGCGCCCGCCGCGGAGAGCCGGTCCAGGGAGCGACGCAGCAGTCGCGACACGTGCATCTGCGAGACCCCGACCTGCTCAGCGATCTCGGCCTGCGTCAAATCTTCCTCGAAGCGCAGGCGCAGGATCAGGCGCTCGCGCGCGGGCAGCGCCTCGAGCGTGCCGCGGAGCGTTTCCCCGATCTCGATGAGCTCGTAGCCGCGCTCCTCGTCCGTGAGCGAATCGGCCAGCGTCCAGCTCTCCTCCTCGGCGGTCCCGGGCCGCGGGGCGTCCAGCGAGACAGCCTCGTACGCGGTCGCGGCCTCCATCGCCTCGAGCACGTCCTCGACGGAGGCGCCGACAGCAAGGGCCACGTCGCGCGGAGTCGGCGAGCGGCCGATCTTCGCGGGAAGCGAGCCGAGCGCCTCGCCCACCTTCAGCACGAGCTCCTGGGTGGCGCGCGGAACGTGCACCGACCAGCCCTTGTCCCGGAAATGGCGCTTGATCTCGCCGAGCATCGTGGGGACCGCATACCGCGTGAAGC
>Ga0193706_1001583_pt1 | contig 9997 bp, 6 predicted proteins | sample U3c1metaG_FD_160130 | JGI IMG/M metagenome (GOLD analysis project Ga0193706, IMG submission 160130) | Soil microbial communities from a riparian zone of the East river system, Colorado, United States - U3c1 | ecosystem: Environmental > Terrestrial > Soil > Riparian zone | place: USA: East River... | reverse complement strand
CGGCGCAAGCAAGCCAGTGCCTCATCGCGAGCCTCTTCTGCGCCGTCCGCGCGCCGCGAAGAAACCTGCGATCGGGTCGGCGACATTGCCGTCGGTCGACAGCTCGATCAGATCGAGATTGGAGCGCGCCGCGAGCGCCGCCACGGCTGCCTTGCGCGCGATCGCCGCGGCGCGCCAGGCTTCGCGCACGCGCTTCGAGCGCGTGTCGACCTCGATGCGCTTGTGACTCTCCAAGCCTTCGAGCGTCAGCCATCCCGCCGGCGGCGGCTCGACCTCGAAGGGGTCGACGATGCGCGCGAGCACGATGTCATGGCGGCGCGCGAGCACGGAAAGCTTGGTGCTCCACTCCGGCAGCTCGCCCGGCCTGGTCAAATCCGACGAGGCGAAGTCGCTGACGAAGAACAAAAGACTGTGCCGTCCGAGGCTGCGCGAGCAATGATCGATCACGTCGGCGAAGGACCGCTCGCCCGCGGTCGGCGGAGCCGCGAGCACTTCGCGGATCACGCGCGCCACCGCATCGGCGCCCTTGCGCGGCGGCAGCCACAGTCCGGCTTGGGCGCCGAACAGAGCCAGGCCGACGCGGTCGTGCTGGCGCGCGGCGACGTAGGACAGCAGCGCGACCAGTTGCGCCGCGACTTCGCGCTTGGTGAATTCGCGCGAGCCGAAATCCATCGAGCGGCTGGTGTCGACGGCGAAGACCAGCGAGAGCTCGCGCTCCTCGATGTAGGTCTTGATGTACGCGTCGCCGGCGCGCGCGGTGCGTTTCCAGTCGATCGAGCGCACGTCATCGCCCGGTTGATACGGACGGATGTCGTCGAACTCGATGCCGCTTCCGCGAAACGTCGAGCGGTAGGCGCCGGTGAGCACCTCGCTGACCATGCGCCGCGTGCGCAGCTGGATCTGGCGCACCCGCGCCATCAGCTCGGGCGCGAACACCTCGTCCTGGATGAGGTCTTCTTCGGACACGAGGGCTCAGGGAACCGGGATGGTTTCCAAGAGGCGCGCCACCAGCTTGTCGCTCGACAGGCCCTCGGCGTCGGCCTCGTAGGTCGGCACGACGCGGTGGCGCATCACCAGCGGGGCGACGCGCTTGATGTCTGCGGGCGTCACGAATCCGCGGCCCTCGAGGAAAGCGTTGGCGCGCGAGGCAAGCGCGAGCCAGATCGTGGCGCGCGGGCTGGCTCCGTAGTGCACGCGGCCGACCAGGTCCTTGAGGCCGGCCTTCGCGGGGTCGCGCGTCGCCTGGACCATCGCGACGATGTACTCGGCGAGCTTGGGGTCGAGGGCGATCTGATCGATCACCGCCCGGGCGCGCATGATTTCCTCGAGCGTGACCACCTGGCGCACGATGGGCAGCGGCGCGGTGCGCGCCATGCGCGCGAGCACGGCCAGCTCCTCGTCCTTGGACGGATAGTCGACGATCAATTTCAACGCGAAGCGATCGACCTGAGCCTCCGGCAAGGCGTAGGTGCCTTCGTGCTCCAGCGGATTCTGCGTCGCGAGCACCAGGAAGGGATCGGGCAGCGGAAACGTCACTCCGCCGATCGAGACCTGTCGTTCCTGCATCGCTTCGAGCAGGGCCGACTGCACCTTCGCCGGCGCGCGGTTGATCTCGTCGGTCAACACGAAGTTCGCGAAGATCGGACCCTTGCGCGTGGTGAAGCTGGCTTCCTTCGCGTTGTAGATCTCGGTGCCGATCAAGTCGCTGGGCAATAGATCCGGCGTGAACTGCAGGCGCGCGAAAGAACCGTGCGTCGCCTTCGCGAGGGTCGCGACGGCGAGCGACTTGGCAAGTCCCGGGACGCCCTCGAGCAGCACGTGGCCGCCGGTGAGCAATCCGAGCAGGAGCCCGTGGATCAATTCCTTCTGGCCGATCAGGACCTCGCCCAGCGCGGCCTCGAGATCGGCGACCCAGGGGGCTCCGCCGCGCATCGGCGCAGCCGAGCTGACACCAGGTTGTGAGGGAGGAGTGGAGAGCGACGTCGGCACGGGTCTCGGGGCCTGGGTCATGGGGTGGACGAGATTTGGATGGTGCTGCTACGCAGAACGAAGGGTGGGTGTTGGTACCGGCTCAGGGTCGGGACGGGGGTCTAGCAGGAGCCCGTTTAAAAAGGCGCCGTAGCGAGGCACAGCGCGGGAAGGCGAGACGAGGAGCGCGACGGAACGGCGGCAAGGGTTCCCACGTTAGAGCGCGAAGCGCTCGTAGCGAAGGCTCCTGCGGAGCCTTCGCAGTGGGAGGCGGCCTTTGTGGCCGCTGAGCACGACGTTCCTAGCGCGACGAAGTATCGCCGAAGCGCGCGAAGCCGAGTAGGCGCCTTTTTCAAGGGGCTCCTAGCGCGCGGACCGATGAAAGAACCGCCATCACTCGGGTTCCCCGAACCGTCCATGCCCCGCGTCGTCGGCGTCCAGCGTGTCGAATCGGATCGGCGGCGGGCGCTTGCCAGGGTAGTGCCGCAGCGATTCCTGCGCGATCTCCCCGCCGACGCGCCGGCCCTCCCCGATCGCCCCCGACGTCTCCCCGGGCAGGTCCTCGTGGGGAGCGCGCGCCGGCGCCCGCTCCCAGCGCACGGTCTGGGTCGGGAATGCGAAACCGACGTTCAGGCCCTCGGCCAGGCGCAGGATGTCGAGGTACAGACGGTGTCGCTCGCGGATTTCCGTGGCCCAGTCGGGCACCTCGAAGAACATCGTCAATTGCAGATCGAGCGAGCTGGTGCCGAAGCCGGTCATCCAGATGTGGTAATCGCTCTTGCGCGTGTAGGGATGGCGGCGGATCAGCTCCCGGACGCCCTCGCAGAAGGCCTCGATCTTCGCCGGCGGCGTGTCGTAGTTCAGGCCGAGCATCGTGCGCACGCGCCGGTAGCGGCGCAGACCTCGGTTCTCGACGTGGGCGGAGATGAAGCGCGAGTTCGGCACGGTGATCAAGGAATCCTCGGCCGTGCGCAGCCGCGTCGAGCGGAAGCCGACGTCCTCGACCGAGCCCTCGATCCCATCCAGCAGGATCAAGTCGCCGAGCTGGAAGGGCTTGTCCATCAGGACCGTGAACGTTCCGAAGAGATTCTCGATCGAATCCTTCGCCGCGAATCCGACCGCGAGCGAGCCGATCGAAAGTCCCGCGACCAGTCCCCACAGATCGCGGTCGAGGCGCGTGACCATCAAGAGCACGCCCAGGATCACCACCACGCACTTGAGCGTGCGCCGCACCAGCGGCACGAGCATGTCGTCGAACTTGGTCTCGGTGCGCGAGGCCTTCTGCTCCATGACCCACGAGAGCACGTCGACCAGGCGGTACGCGGTCCAGACCATCGCGACCGTCAAGCCGATGTTCGCCAGCAGATTGACGACGTGGTACGCACCGGGATTCAAGTCGAGCAGCGGCAGGCCGGCGAAGAAGGCGACGGAGGTCGCGAGCAAGGCGAGTGGCCGCGCGACGCGCGAGAGCAGCTTGCTGTCGATCGCGATGCGGTCCGAGCTCGACACGTAGGCCACGAAGCGCGCGAAGAAATACGATGCGATGCGCTGAGCGAGCAGGCCGACGAACACGAGCAGCGCGAAACCGATCCACTGCCAGGCTTCGAGCAGCAGGACCCGCTTGAGCAGCGGCGCGGGGATGTGGCTGCGCAACCACTCCTGCGGCGTCGCTATTTTTCCGTGGTCGACCAGCGAGGGCACGCTCGCGTACTGCGAGGTCCAGCGTTCGAGTCGGTTGAGCGTGGAGGCCGAGATCAGCCACTCGCCCTCGCGCAGGCGCTTGAAATCGATTTCGATCGAGACTTCGGGCGAGCCTTCGCGCGCGTAGGTCTTGCTATAGCTGCCGCTCGCCAGCTCGGGTCCCTCCGCGGGCAGCTCCAGGGGATCGATCGCGCCGAGCTTGTCGAGCAGATTGATCAGACGCGTCGCGAATTGCTGGCCGAGCTGCTCGCGGTCGGCGCTCGAATATTCGCTGAGGTCGAGGGCGCGCACGGCGGCCTTGAATTCGCCCGACTTGCGGTTGCGGCGCCAGTCGGCGATCCCGTTCAGGAAAGTCTGCATCGTCTCGCGCGGGCTCGAGTAGCCCGGGGACGGCACGGACACCTCGGCCGCGGGCGCGGGCGCAGTCTGCTCGGCCGGCGTCGACTGGATCGCGTCGCGAGCCGATGCCGCCAGGCTCCAGCCGGCGAGCAGGCACAGGGCCAGGCCGAGCCACAGGCTCGCGCCCATCCGCCGCAGGCGTGAAGTCGAAGGGAAGATCGAGGTCATTGCTTGACGATCGGCGCGGGCGGCCCGACGAGGTCGGGCGGCGTGGAGGACGCGGCCTGAACGGCCGAGGGTTCGTGGTCGGGTGATAGGTTCTGGACTTCGCGCACGGCCGTCGGAGCGATCACTCCGCGTTCCGCGAAGCGCTGGCGGTAGTGCTGGACGTTCGACGCGTAGGCCAGGACGTCGGAGTTGCCGGCCCGCTCGCGCGCGTCGCGCCACGCAGCATAGCTTCCAGCCTCGTTGATCCAACGCTTCAGCCGTCCGGGGCCCGCGTTGTAGGCGATCAGGGCCCGCTGCTCGTCGCCGTCGAAGCGCTCGAGGAGCCAGGCGAGGTAATGAGCGCCCAGGCGGGTGTTCAGCTCGCCGTCGCGCAAGAGCTCGCCGCGGGAAGGCTGCGGTAGATGCAGCAGCGAGGCGCGTTCCAGGGCGGTCGGGAGCATCAGCTGGAACAGGCCAAGCGCGCCGACTTTCGACTCGGCTTCGACGTGGCCGCGGCTCTCGACCATCATGACGCCCGCCAGGAGATTGGCGTCGACGCCGGTCTCGCGCGCCGCGGCCTGGATCGAAGCGGCGTGGCTCTCGACGCGCACGATGCCCTGGCGTTCGCTCCACCAGCGCCGCACCAGCTTGGGCCGCGGAGACCAGATCGCGAGCGCGACCGCGAGCACGGCGAAGGCGAGCAGGCCGTTGCGCAGCGCGTTGGATCCGCGCGCGCGCCGTTTCGTCGTGCGACGGCGAGCGGCGCGGCTCACTGCGGGAAGCGCTGGCCGATTTCGTGCTCGAGGACCGAGATGAACGCGTTGCGTTCCGCGCCGGCTTCGGGCAAGGGCCCGAGCTCGCGGCCGAGCAGCCGGCCGAGGTCGCGTCTCGCGCGCTCGACCAGGTGGGCTTCGTTGCGGCGCAGCACCGTGGTCAGGAAGCGCAGACCGTCGCGCGTTCCCGGCGCCTGCAGATCCGCGGGCTCCGGCGCGTTGGCGCCGAGGCGTTGCAGGGCGGCGCACAGCCAGGCGTTGGGATCGTCGTGCACCACGCCCTCCCACCAGTCCCACCAGCCGACGGCCGGGTTCCCGGTGTTGCGCAGGTCCACGCAGCTGATCACCGCGAGCTCGCTCGCGACCAGCGAATCGTTGGGATTCTCCGTCAGCAGGGTCAGGAGCACGGGCACGGCCTGGGGCACCGCGCGCTGATTCAAGAGCAGCGCGGCCTCGCGGCGCGAGCGGCTCTGCGGCGAATTCGCGGCGCGCAGGAGATCGCTGGTCGCGGAGTCGCCCAGCGCGATCAAGCCCTGGCGCGCGGGCTCGAAGAGATCCGAGCGGCGGTCCTGACCGAGCAGCGAGACGAGCAGCGGCGCGGCCGAAGGATCCGCGATCAAGGCAAGTCCGCGCGCCGCGGCGATCTTGATCTGGGGCGCGGGGCTGGCGAGGCCGAGCTCCATGGCCTCGAGGGCTCCTTCCCCGCCCAGGTTCGCGACCGCGCCGATCGCCGCCACGCGGATCGCGGGATCGTCGGAAAGCCTTGCGCGCAAAAGCAGCTCGACGCGCGCAAGCTCGACGCGCTGCTTGCCCAGGGCTTCGATCGTCGCCACCTGGACCGCCGGCACGCCGTCCTTGAGCATCGAGAAGGCCTTGGCCAGGTCGTCGGGCTGTCCGAGCTCGACCAGTTGCCGCACGCTGACGGCGCGGACCAGGGCTCGCACGTCGTTGACGCCCGCGCGCACCACGTCGGGCCCCGCGGTGCGGATGATTTTCGCCAGGGCTTCCTCAGCGCGCTCGCCGAAGCGTTCGATCGCCAGGCCCAGCAGGACCTCGACGTGCTCCGTGCCCTGCGGCGAGCCCGGTTTCACGTGAGCCAGGGACAGATCGAGCAGGGTGCGCGCGTTCGGCGTGAAGAAGGGCTCGTCGCGCAGCAGCGTGGCCAGCACGGGGAAATCGCTCGGCTCGAGGTTCTCGGGCGAGGCGTAGATCGCACTCAGCTCCGCGATGCCACCGTCGCGCCGCTCGAGAGACGAGCCGGGCAGGTTGTCGAGCACGAGCACTTTCATGCGCAGCGCGCGCTCGTGCTCGGTGTGCTCGCCGTCCCACCACGCGGCCTGCTCGAACCACAATTCCTCGGCCCGCGCATGGCGCTTGGGCGAGGGATAGCGCTGCCAGCGATTTCGGTCGCGGACCGCGTGCAGCGCGACGCCGAGCTGCTCGAACCAGGGATCGCTCGAGCTGCCGGCGAAGCGGAAGGACTTGCCTTGTCCGCCGAGCCCGAGGTCGAAGGCGCGGCCCGGAAGGGTGCTCGATCCGCGCACGCCGGGCAGGCGCTCGGCGCTGAACACCTTGAGCTCGTCGAGCAGCGCGTAGAGATCGCGCGCCTGGCGCTCGGTGATCCGCAGCACCTCGCCGCGAGCCGACTTCGCGGCGTCGAAAGGCTCGCCGGCCGCGGTGGGGCCGAGAATTCGGAAGGCCTCGGTCGCTCCGAGCTCGCTGACCCAGGCGAGTCGCATCGAAGGCGCGAGCTCGGGCCGCGCGTCGATCACCGCCCGCCGCGCCTGGAAAGTCGTACGCGACTGGCTCCACCAACGGATCCACGCCGGACCGTCGCTCGCGAAGGCCTGGCCGGAGATCAAAGTCAGACGGCGTGAGGCGGGCCGCTGCAGCGACGAGAAATCATTGTGGAACTCGAGACCGGACACGCAGCGCACCAGGCACTCGGGCACGGTGCGATCGAGCCAGTCGGCGCGGCCGAGACTGGTCGAGCGGAAACCGATGCCGGCCAGGGCAGCCGCGCAGGTTCCGGAGACGAAGGGATCGGAGCTCGACAATCCTTCGAGCAGGATCGGAACGTGGCGCTCGTCGAGACAGGCGATCAGGCGCGCGTCCTCGCGCTCGACCAGCGAAAGGATCGCGTAGGCGCTCTCGCGCAGGATCCAGGTCTGGTCGAAGGCCTGCTTGCGCAGCTCGCCGACGATCGCGGGATCCTCGCGAGCGGCGAGCAGCAGGGCCGCGCTGCCTGCGACCATCGCCGAGGGATCCTTGAGGCGCGCGAGCAGCGACTCGGCGACATTGGCGGACTCGAAACGCGAGGCGAGCTCCATCGCGCGCAGCCGCGTATCCGCGCGATCGCATTTCAATTGCTCGAGCAACGCCGGAAGCAGCGCGGGATCGGTGATCCCCTGCAGATTGCGGCTCGCCGCCGCGCGCACGCCGACCAGCGGGTGATCGAGCAATCCGGCCAGGGCCACCGGGCTCGCGCCGACCGGATCCAGGGCGACGAAGGCCTCGACCAGCGGGCCGCCGACGCTCGGCGGAAGCTTGGAGCGCAGACGGCGGCGCACCAGCTCGCGGTCCGACGCATTCGACGAGGACAGCAGCACCTTGGACGAAGCCAGGATCATCGGCGCGCGCTCCTCGAGCAGACCGCGTCGCGCGCCATCGAGCCCGTCTTCGCCAAGACCGATCAGGCTCTGGGCCGCCTGGTCGACCAGCGGATGGTGCAGGTCCTCGAGCCGGCGCAGCTCGACCAGGATGTAGTCGGCGGCCTCCTTGCGAACGGGCGGAAGATTGGAGATCGGCGAGGCATCGATCGACTCGGGCTGCCCCGGTGTCGCGGGAGCCGCGCCCGGGGCCGGATTCTGAGGCGCGCCGGGTGCCGGCGGCAGGTCCAATCCGCCGCGCGCCTTGGCCTCCTGCTCGCCCTTGGTCGACTTCTCGTAAGGAGAATTGCCGACCATGCGCTCGGCCAGATTGCCGCGCGGCTTTTCCGGCAGATCGGCGCTCTCCGGAGGCGTCTCGGGCTTGATCGGAGCGTCGGGCAGCTCGATCTGGGCCTGGGCTCGCGCTCCGAAGGCGCAGAAGACGATCGCGAGGCTTAGGAATCGGGCGGTCTGGTCTCGACGCATGGGGGTCCTTGGCAGGCCAGGGTCTACCTTTGCCTGCGCGGCAGGATACGCGATCGGAAGCCGGAGCGGGCAGCCGACTTCTGCCTCCCCACACCGCCCTGCACCTATCCTATGGAGGTCCATGAGCACCTCCACCGATACGGTCACGCATCCGCGCGTCGCGAGCCTCCTTCCCGCGGCGACCGAAATCGTCTGCGCCCTCGGATACGGAGGCCAGCTCGTCGGCGTCTCCCACGAGTGCGACTTCCCGCCTGGGGTGGAGAAGAAGCCGGTGATGACCCGCAGCAAGGTGATCCAGCGCGAATCGAGCGGCGCGATCGACCGCGACGTCCGGCAGGTGCTGCGCGACGCCCTCGGCGTCTACGACCTCGAGCTCGAAGCCCTGCGAAGCGCCGCGCCGGACGTGATCGTGACCCAGGACCTGTGCGACGTGTGCGCCGTGTCCTTCGAGGAAGTGCAGCGCGCCGCGAACGAGCTGCTGCCCGGCGCGAAGCTCGTCAATCTCGCGCCGACGCGCCTCGACGACCTGTGGAAGAACCTGCGCCAGGTCGCCGAAGCCTTCGGAGTGCCCGAGCGGGCGGAAGGTTTGATCGATCAGCTCGCTTCGCGCCTCGCGGACATCTCGCACCGCGCGAAGCATCTCGCGCGGCGACCGCATGTGCTCAGCATCGAGTGGATCGATCCGGTGATGATCGGCGGGATGTGGATGCCCGAGCTGATCGAGATCGTCGGCGGGCGGCCGCTGGTGACCCACGCCGGCGATCACGCGCCGACGCTCACCCATGAAGAGTTGCGCGCCCTCGACCCGGCGCCGGACGTCGTGCTGATCAAGCCCTGCGGGTTCTCGCTCGAGCGCTCGCTGATGGAGCTCGAGACCCTGCGCGATCTGATCGAGGAAATGCCCTGGCCCGCGAAGAACGACGGCGACGTGTTCCTCGCCGACGGCAACGCCTACTTCAATCGCCCCGGTCCGCGGCTGGTCGAGTCCGCGGAGCTCCTCGCCGCGGTCGTCCATCCCTTCGATTTCATGGATTTCGGCGCCAAGCACGCCGACAGCTTCGTGCGTGTCGCTCGGCGCTGACCGACCGGAACCTCAACTACGTCGCTGATTCGGACTCGGCGCTTGATCGAGGAGCGACATGCGCACGAGAAGTCCGAGCGCCCCCGGGGCCGGCGAAAATCGGTTGACGCTGACTCGGCCAAGCTCCTGGCGACCTACCAGCGCAAGGCCTGCAACCTCCCCATACGGACTGTCCCGCCGATGACGAGGCATTCCACGAGGTATCTCCGCATCCGGGCGTGGCACTGGAGAACGGCGTCACGGAAGAGCGCATTGCTAGCAAATTGAATGTGGTCATCGCGGCGATACGGCGGAGGGGGCGATCTCCTCGAAAAGCTTTGTCCTAAAGCCGTCGAACTCTTTCGCGAGTAGCGAGCGTCTCCGGCAGCACTTCGTCTGTTCAGGCGCGTCGTGCCGATGAGGAAGATCGCGATCGCCGAATTGATGATCGCGTCCGCGACCTTCATTACGACAGACGCGCAGTGTCTCCTGGCAACGACGCCTCAGGAGTAGCTAGTCGACAAGGAGAACCTCAAGGACATCCGCGGGCTGCGCCCCTTGGACATCGCCCCTCTGGAGCGGGAGATGAAGGTGTTGGAGAAGGACTTCCGCCGAATCGAGGAGTCGCATGGACGGAACACTCTGAAGCTTGGGCTCCCGGCCGGGTTCATCCGGAAGCTACTCGGGAGCGCCCCCATCCTGAAGTTCATGTCGCGGAAGTACGCGGACGTCTTGGGCGAGTTCGAGAAGCTCGCCGAGGCAGGCGACCTTAGCGACTCGAGTGAGCTGCCGAGTCGTCGTGGCCTGGGGACTGG
>Ga0193706_1001582_pt1 | contig 9998 bp, 8 predicted proteins | sample U3c1metaG_FD_160130 | JGI IMG/M metagenome (GOLD analysis project Ga0193706, IMG submission 160130) | Soil microbial communities from a riparian zone of the East river system, Colorado, United States - U3c1 | ecosystem: Environmental > Terrestrial > Soil > Riparian zone | place: USA: East River... | reverse complement strand
GGGATATTTTCGGGCTGGTCGTCGAATCCTACCTCGAGCGCGGCGTTCCCGTCGGGTCGAAAGTTCTGGCGGGCAGCGTCAGCCTGTCGCCGGCCTCGATCCGCGGTGTGATGCAGGAGCTCGAGGAGCGTGGGCTGCTCACCCATCCGCACACGTCCGCCGGTCGAATCCCGACCGACAGCGGGCTTCGGCTGTTCGTCGACGGCATCATGCAGGCGGCCGCGCCCGATCCGCGCGAACGGCGGGAAATCGAGCGGCAGATCGCGCGCGACCAGCCAATAGAGGACGCGCTCGCCGCTGCTTCCGCCGCTTTGTCCGGGCTGTCCCACGCGGCGGGCGTGGTGCTCGCTCCGAAGCGCGAGCTGCGGCTCAAACAGCTCAATTTCGTGCCCCTGAGCGATACCCGCGCGCTCGCCGTCCTCGTCGGCGCCGACGGAAGCGTCGAGAACCGGATCATTTCGCTCGAAGGGGGAACCGGGCCCGCGGCGCTGAACGAGGTCAGCAATTTCATCAACGCCCGGCTCGGCGGGCTAACCCTGGCCGAAGCGGAGGCGCGGCTGCGGGCCGAAATCCTCGACCGCAAGGAAGCGATCGACGCCGCGGCGGCCGAGCTTGTCGCCTCGGGGCTCGCGGCGTGGAGCCAGGACCAGTCGCGCCGACCGGTGCTGATCGTCCGCGGCCAGGCGAATTTGATCGACGACAGTGCGGCGGAGGACCTCGAACGCGTCCGCCAGCTGCTCGACGAGCTCGAGGACCGGCAGGAAATCGCCCGTGTGCTCGAAAGCGCGCGCGACGGACCCGGATGCCGCATCTTCATCGGATCGGAGAACCGCATGTTCGCTTTGTCGGGCTCATCCGTCATTGCCGCCCCTTACCGCGGGAGCCAGGGCGAGGTGGTCGGCGTTGTAGGCGTGATCGGGCCCACGCGGTTGAACTATGCGCGCGTGGTCCCCATGGTGGATTTCACCGCGAAAGCGCTCACGAGATTGATGGCATGATGGACGACGAGAAGCTGCCAATGACTGAAAATGACGACCGCAGGGATGCGGTCGCGGAAGCCGAGGAAATTCGCCGCGAAACCGCGGAAGACTCGCCCGAAGTGGCCGAGCACGACCAGGTGGCGGAGCTGGTAGCGCAGCTCGAGGAGGCCAATCGCAAGACGCTCTACGCCGCGGCCGAGACCCAGAACGTGCGCCGCCGGCTGGAGCAGGAGCTGCAGCAGGCGACGAGCTACGCCGCCGCCGGCTTCGCTCGCGACATGCTGGCGATCAAGGACCATCTCGACCGTGCGCTGGCCGCGGTCAGCGACGAGCTGCGCGCCGACAAGACCGCGAGCCAGTTCCTCGCCGGGATCGAAGCGACCGCGCGCGAGCTCGACGCGGCCTTCGCCCGCAACAATGTCACCCGGATCAAGTCGACCGGCGAAGCGCTCGACCCGCACCGCCACCAGGCGATGATGGAAATCCCCAACGGCGATGCCGAGCCCGGCACGATCGTCGAGGAAATGCAGCCCGGCTACATGATGAAGGACCGGCTGCTGCGCCCGGCGCTGGTTGGGGTCGCAAAGAAGCCCGACTGAGCTTCGTCAGCGCGAAAAGACTGCGCCATGCGGCCTGCCCGCGCCGGTCCAGCCGTGTGGCCAGATGCGGCTGGCAAAGCTGAACCCCGGAACGCCGTCCGCATCGCGAAATGCCGTGTCGATGCTAAGTGCGCCGCTGGCCTGGTCCAGCTTGAGCAGATAGGTGCGGTCTCCCGCGCGCTCCGAAGTGATCACGATCCGATTCGTGGCGCGGTCCCAGCCAGTCCAGTGCGCGGCGTAATCGGGGCTGATAACCAACCGGGACACCTCCCGCGGGTGCGTTCCGTCCGCCATGTCCAGCACGACGAAGCCGTGAATGTCGGGGACGCTCTCCACGATGTAACGGCCGGCAAAGGTGGGTACGCCGCACCAACTGCCTGGAAACGTGTAGACCAGCTGCGCCTTCGGCCCGTCGGTTTCCATGCCGCTGATCCGCTCCAGCCCGCAGGCGAGGGTCTGGATATAAGCGGCTCCGTCCGGGCCGACGCGCACCTCTTCGGGGCTGATGTGGGCGTAGAGCTGCTCGCCCGGATCGAGGTGGAAAGTCTTGAGCAGCTTCAAGTCCGATAGGCGCCAGAGCTGCGCGGTGGTCGCCCGGAGAAGCCCGTCATTCTGCATCGCCGAGTTGGTCGAGATTATGCGGTTGATGCCGGGCAGAACAGCCAGGCTGTATGGCTGAAGCGCCGCTCCGGGGAACGCCCGGTCGGCGCTGCTTGCCGAGCGCGCCGCTCGGCCGGAATTGTCGATTTCCACCAGACCGCCAGTGATCGATCCGCTGCGGTTGATCGCACCGTCCATCATGCTGCCGTGCATCGGCATCGCTCCCGACCTGTACTGGAAGGAGGCGAGGACATGGCCGTTGGGAAGGCGCAGGAAGCTGTGCGGAAACGCGTAGCCGGCAAGTTCGCCAAATTGGCTCGCTACCTTCGGGTGGAGCGGTTCGCGAAGGTCGAAGATGAAAGTCTGCCCCGCGTCGAAATCGTTGGCGAACAGCATGCCAGCGGCGGGCATCTCATATTCGGTGTGGTGCGGCCGGACGCTGACCTGGTCGGTCGCGACCGATGCGATCAGCCGACCGTATTTGGCGGATGCCGGATCGGCGTCGATGACGGCAAGGAAATCTTTTCCCTTGCCCTGCTGGTCACCACTGAACACGAACAGATAATGGCCGGTGCTCGGTTGTGCCCGGCAAACAGTCGCCGAAAGCGCCGCAAGCAGGGCGACTGCGGCCGCCAATCTTCCGATCATGCCAATTCCCCCAAAACCGCGCTGTTTCGCCCGGGTCAACGCGGGATAATTATCACGGACACTTCAGAACGGAAAATAGGCCTGGATCGCGACGATCGCCGCTGCCCAGGTGATCAGGTTGAGCGGGATTCCGACCTTCACGAAATCCAGATAATTATAGCCGCCCATCTGATAGACGATGACGTTGGTCTGATAGCCGAACGGCGTCGCGAATGCCGCGCTCGCGGCGATCATGACCGCGACCAGAAACGGGCGCGGGCTGACTCCGAAAGCCTCGGCCATCGACACCGCGATCGGGGTGAACAGCACCGCGACCGTGGCGTTGGACAAAAGCTCGGTCGCGAACAAGGTGACGCCGTAGATGATGATCAGCGCGAGCAGCGGGCTCATGCCCATGGTCATTCCGATCAACAGGTCGGTGGCGGAGCGGGCGAGCCCGGTCTGGTCGAGCGCGATCCCGAGCACGACCATGCCGGCGATCAGCATCAGCACTTCCGGACGAAGCCCGCGATAGGCTTCATCCGCGGTGATTACCCTGAGCAGGATCAGGAGCACCGCGCCCGCGAACGCCGTGGCGGCGATCGGGGCGACGTTCAGCGCCGCAAGAGCGACCGCGCTCACGAACACGATCGACGAAGCGATCGCCCGCCACGGCTTGAGGCTGGATTCGCGAGAGAAGTATTCGGCCGAGCCGATCAGCCCACCGGTAAGCCCCGGCTCGTCGAACCTGGACTCGGGCTGGTCGGAGAGCTCCTCCGCATCGCCGTCGGGCGCCTTGATCAGGCGTCCGCTGAACAGCACGAGGTAAATCCCGCCGGCCAAAGCGACGATCAGCCCGACCGGCGTGATTTCGAAGATCCCGAAGCGCGGCTGGCCGGCAACCGAGGCCATGTCGTTGACCAAAAGGTTGGTCGAGGTTCCGATCAGCGTGCAGCATCCGCCCAGCACCGCGGCATAGGACAAGGGGATCAGATAGCGCTTGGGCGACTGGCCGAGAGATTTCGCGGCGTCGCGTATGACGGGTGCTCCGAGCACGACGATCGGCGTATTGTTGAGGAATGCCGAGGCCGCGCCGGCAAGCGCGATCATCACCCACAAGCCGGTGCGGCCGATCCGACGGCACAGCGAGACCAGGCGGCGGATCGCTTCGTCGAGCAGGCCCGACAGCTCCATCGCGTAGGCAATCACGAATAAGGAGGCGAGGGCGATGATCGCCGGGCTTGCGAAGGCGCCCTGGACCTCGACCGGGCGGACGACGCCGGTCATCAGCAGGAATGCCGCCCCGGCGAGCGCCACGACGTCTGCGCGAGCCTTGTCGAGGATCAGCGCTGCAACCACGCACAGCAGGACCAGCAAGGTGAGCAGCTGGTCGACGCTCACCGCGGGCTCATCCGGCTAATTCTTCATGCGCATCGGTCAATGAATACTCGCCCCTTCGTTTTGCTTCTGGCACAACGGCTGAATGCCTCAGCGGTTGAAATGGCTGCCCGCCGGCGCGGCGCTTGTCGCAATGTTCGTTCTGCCCGCCTGTCACCGGGAGCAGAAAGCGAAGCCGACGGAGCATAAAGAGGAGCCGGCGGCCAAGCCAGCCGCGCCCGCGCCGATGCGCGACGACAGCCTCGATCGCGAAGGCGTGATCCTTGCGGCGCTTCAAGCGATGACCGACGCGGCCATCGGGCACGACGACGCCGAGGGACAGCGTGAGTTGCGCGGCCGAAAATTCTCCGTCCGGATTCGCTTCGGCTGTCCTGGAGCGGCCGATCCCGATCGAAGCTGGTCTTACGATGAGAACAAGCACGTACTTCGTGTCAAAGTCCGATCGAGCCTGACCGACGAGGGGCTGCCGAAAAGCGACCTCCTCACCAAGGAACACCAGGGCGTGGTCGGGTTCGCGCTGGGCAGGCCGTGGCTGCTGACCGCCGGCTGCCCGGTCGCGGGATTTGGCGCGGTTGCCACGGCCGAGCCGGTGATCGTCGTCGCCCAATTGTTCACCGAGGCCGATTCGCGGGTTCAGCGACCGCAGCGCGATTACGACCTGACCAAACAGGTGGAGCCGGACCAGCAGCCCAGCGATGGGCTCGACCTGGTGGTCTCGGGGAGGTTGACGGAACTCGCGGACGGGCGCCCGATCCACTGCGCGGCCCAGGGCGGCGCCCCCGCGTGCATCGTCTCCGCGCGGATCGATCGCGTGGCTGTCGAAAACCCCGCAACCGAAGAGCTGCTCGGCGAATGGGGCAGCGGGGTCGGGGTCAGTAGAGCGGACTGAGCTGGAGCAGCCAGATCACGCCAAGCAGGCTGATCGTTGCAAGCACCGCCGCGACCGTGATCAGCCGAAGGTGAGTGATTCTGATCGTCGTCACTTCATGGGTGTGAAGCCGGTGAAGGACGCTGCAGGCGCGCCGCTCGGCGGCGATGAAGATCAGGATCGCGATCAGCAGGAATATCGTCGCGATCAGTTTGGGAACCCAGACCGGCTCGATCCGCGTGAACAGGACGTTGAAGGCGAGGCCGATGCCGATCCCGGCAAAGCCCGTTCGGACCCAGCTCGCGAACGTGCGCTCGTTGGCCAGGACTGTTCGGTCCTCCGATAGATCGGTCCGAAATCGCGCCAGCGGCGCTGGTGTTTCATTGGGCTCGTCAGCCACGCGCGCACCTCTTGAGCTCCCCCTTAAGCTCAATGCACCTCGCGGTGATGGGTTTCCCCTTTGGTCGCCAGGCTGAAGCGCGGTTCGGCCTTGACCGAGCCGAGCAGCCGGCCCGCTGCGTAGCGGCCGACCTCTGGTCCGTGCTTGAATCCATGACCCGATCCGCCGCCGAGCAGCAGCAGGTTTTTGAAGCGCGGATGAAAATCGACCAGAAAATCGCCGTTCGAGCTGTTCTCATATTGGCAGACCCGCGCTTCGGTCAGTGGCGCGCCCTTGAGCAGCGGGAAGCGGCGGTCGCGATAGGCAATGATTTCCGCGAGCGCGGCGGCGGTCGGGCGGCGGTCCTGGGTGTCGGGATCGACCGCGACGCCATGCGCGTCATGGGCGAACTTCACGCCGCGGCTTTCGAGGTCGGGGAAGCCGTAGAAAATGTCGCCACCATTGAAATCGGCCCAGCCGGGCATTGCCCCGGTCGAAAAGCGCCGGTCGCCGGCGGGGGGCGCGAAGAAAAACACTTCCTGGCGCGTCGGCAGGATCTTGGGTCCGATGACGTCGGGGAACAGCTTGGGAAGCCATGGCCCGAGCGCGAACACGAAACGGTCCGCGCCAAGCCGCTCGCCCGATGACAGATGGACCTCGTCGAGCTCGTCGCCTGCGGCTGCCGGTGCCAGCGCCGAGCCCTTCGCGTAAGTGCCGCCGTCGCGGACGAACCGGTCGACCAGGGTGAGCACCGAACGCCGGGCCATCAGCGCGCCGAACCCCGGCTCATACAGGCCGACCGTGATTCCGTCGAAATCGATCATCGGGAAGCGCCGCGCCATCTCGGCTTGCGACAGAAGCTCGGTCGGCAGGCCGAACCTGCGATGTGCGGCGATGCTGTCCTCGACGTAAGGCTCTTCAGTCGGGAAGAAGAACAGGATTCCTGCCTGAATGAGGATCGGCAGGCCCGATACCGCGCTGAGCGCTTTCCATTGGGGAAGTGAATCCATCGCCATCCGGGTGTAGATCGCGTCCTTGCCGTAGGCCGCCCGGGTCAACCGCGATTCGCCGCCGGACGAGGAGCGGCTGTGCGCCGGGCCCCAGGCGTCGACCAGGGTGACCTTGTGGCCCTGCTGCTGGAGGTGGTGTGCGGTCCATGCGCCGAACACGCCGGCGCCGATCACCACAACCCGATCCCCGCTCTTATTTCGCAATGGCTTCGCCACAGCTGGAGAAATTGCCGCGCCGCCCGCCCCGATGAGGAGCGAACGGCGCGAAACGCTGAACTGCGGCGTGGCCGGAAGCTTGCCGCCTGTCTGTTTCACCGGGCTCCGTTTCAGCCCCGCTCGCCCCGTTCCGTCGGCGCCGGAGGCGGCGGCGGCGGCGGTGGCGGGACCGGACAGGTGCCGGTCATTTCGATCATCGATCCGTCGGGACAGGTTTGCATCGCCGGAGGCGGCGGCGGGGGCGGCGGGGGTGGAGCCGGCGGCACCGGTGCGGCTCCGCCGAAGCTCTGCCGAACCGTCAGTCCGATCTGCCGCGGTTGGCCGATATTGTAACCGAGCCGCGCCCGTCCGCCGCGCTCACGATCGAACGAAAGCTTGGGGTTTTTGTCGAAGATGTTCTTCACGTAAGCGACGACCTCGAGCCCGCTCAACCATTTGAGGCCGGCCGAAGCGTTGACCAAAGTGTAAGCGGGCAGATCGAGCGAGCCGATATCGGTCGGCACCACGCCGGATGCGCCGGTGGCCGGGTCGAAATAGGTCAGCGCGAACATGCCGGCGCCCGGCTCCTGGTCGCTCGGCTGGGTCAATCGGCTGCCGATGCGCTGGATGCTGGCATTCACATTCCAGTCGGAATTGTCGTTGAAGCGGGCACCGTAGTTGGCGGTCGCCGCGAACTGATATTTGGGAACCGTCGGCAAACGATTGCCGTCGCGGATGCCGCCGATCACCGCGCCCGCGCCGGAAACCACCGTCGAGTCGAATTTCGAGCTCAGGACGCTTCCTGCGAACGACAGGTCGAAACCGGGCACCGGATGGAGGTTGAGCTCGGCCTCGACGCCCTGGCTGTGCGCCTTGGGCACGTTGAACACGATCCGCGAGGAGCAGCTGCCGGCATCCAGCGTGACCTGCAGGTTCCTGATCTGGTTATAGAAAGCCGCGGCATTGAAGGTAACGCCGCGCTTCGAATATTTGACGCCGGCTTCGTAGTTCCACAGCGTCTCGTCCTTGTAGGCCTGGTAGCTGCCGAAGATCTCCACGTCGGACGGCGTGCACAATGGGATGTTCAGCGGGTCGTTGACGCCGCCGAGCCGGAAGCCCTTGGCCGCCTGCAAATTGACGCTGAGGTTGCGGTTGGGCTCCCAGCTGACGATCGCGCGCGGCGACACGCCGTGCGACTTGGTCTTGTCACTGCGATTGTCGTCGGCCGAGAACAAACCGCCCGACCGAACACCGCTTCCTGCTTGATGATGTAGGGCAAATCGGAATTGTAGGGAGAATCGGCCGGGAAGCCGTTGGCCACCGAAGCCGACGTTCCGGCGCCGAGCGTGGCGTCGGTCACCGCGTCATAGCCCGGGGTCGGCAGGCGCTGGCGATAGAAGCGGTTTACGTGGCTGTAGAAGCCGCCGAACACCCACTGGAACGGTCCGGCGCCGGTCGACCCCACCCGAAGCTCCTGGGTGAACTGCTTGAGCTTGGTCCGATCGACCAGGTCCGACGGAAGGTTGATGCCGGCCGCCGGGAAGCCGAGGTCGACGCTGACCGAACCGGTGAGCGCCGATGCATCGCGGCTGACCAGGATGTTGCGGTGGACGTAGCTGCCGACCGAGGTCAGTTCGGCCGGCCCGAAATCGTAGCTCGCGGTAAGGTCGCCTAGCGCGGTCTTGTCGCGAAATTTCTCGGGGCTTTTCAGGTAGATCTTGCGCTTGCCGAGGTCGCTTCCCGCTTCGCCGGTGGTGAACTGGTTGTCGTAGAGGTTGTAGAATTCCTCGCGGTTGAAGCCGTTCGCCTTCGAATCCTGATAGACGAAGCGCGGCGTGATCTTGAGCTCCGGCACCGGCTCCCAAAGCACCGAGATGCGGGTTCCGATCCGGCTTCCGTCGTTGACGTTCTTGTGGCTGTACGGGCCGACCGAATCGACGAACCCGCCGAAATGGGTCCCGTAGGCAACGATCCGCGCCGCGGCGGTCGGACCCAGCGGCAGGTTGATCGCGCCCTTCAGGCTATAGCCCATGCTTCCGCCGGAGAAGCTGTTCACATCGCCTTCGATCTGGCCTTCGGTGCGGTCGAGCCTCGGCTGGTTGGTGATGTAGCGGATCGTGCCCCCGACCGATCCCGATCCGAACAAGGTGCCCTGCGGCCCGCGCAGGGTCTCGACGCGGTTGAGGTCGAACAGGTCGAAATCGGGCGTGAACAGCGACAACGAGACCACGCTTTCGTCGAGGTAGATGCCGACCTGTTCCTTGACGCCCGGCTGGTCGCGGACGATCTGGCCGGCGGAAACGCCGCGGACCGAGACCTGGCTTTGGCCCGGTCCGAGGTTCTGCACCGTCAAATCGGCGACGTTATGGCTGATGTCCTCGAGCGACTTCGCGTTGGCGCGCTGAATGTCTTCCTGAGTCTGCGCGTTGACCGAAAAGGGAACCTCCTGGACCGTCGAGGCGCGCTTCGTCGCCGTGACGATGATCATGCCTTCGGTCGGCTCCGGCGTCGCCGGTGAGGCGGTCGGTTGCGGATTGACCGCCTGGGCCGTGTCTTCCGACTGGGTCTGGGCCATCGCCGGCGCGGCGAGGGCGGTCAGCGAAGTGCCGATCAGCAAGGCTGCAGTGAAGCGCATGATGTCCCCCCTGGTTGGGTGTTTTCGTTATGCACCCGTCACTATGCCTGAAACGGCGGTCGAGGAGGAGGGGACAGCGTCAGCCGAGCAACTTTCGCGCGCGCTGTGTTGCCCGAATGCTACAGGCTAACTTTCGATGTCACACTTCTTTCAGGCGAAGTCGAGGAGCGCGCGCGGCGGTACGGCAGAGAGGGTGACGCCGCGCTCGGCGAGGAAGCGGTGGCGGACGATTTCGGCCTGCTGCTCGATTCCGTAGCGGCGGAATGTTTTCCTGGGTTCGAGCGAGTAGCCGTAGCGGCAGAAGGGATGGCGCATCAGCGGCAAATAGAAGCGGCCGCCGCGCTGCGCCTGCCAGACGTGGGTCATCTCGTGGATGAAGAAGCCCTGGCGGAAGACCGGCTCGTCCGAAAAATCTTCCGACCAGCCGCCCGCGTGAGGGTGGAAATAGATGTTGCCGTCGGGCGCCATCGCCGCGTTGCGCGGCTGCAGCGGCCACCATTTGCCCCGGACCAGACGCACCTTCGAATAATCGATCGCATCGCCGAAAATCGACCGCGCGAGCGCCATTTCGCCGCTTGTCAGTGAGCGTCCTTCCACGGCGCACAGGTAGGACGGCATGGCTCCGCGCGCCACTTGCGGCGTTGTGAGCGCATCGCTAGGGCAACGCGAAAGCATAACGGAGGAAGTTTTCCATGAGCGAGACTGCC
>Ga0193706_1001581_pt1 | contig 10002 bp, 8 predicted proteins | sample U3c1metaG_FD_160130 | JGI IMG/M metagenome (GOLD analysis project Ga0193706, IMG submission 160130) | Soil microbial communities from a riparian zone of the East river system, Colorado, United States - U3c1 | ecosystem: Environmental > Terrestrial > Soil > Riparian zone | place: USA: East River... | reverse complement strand
TCCTCGATCCGCAGGTCGAGCTCGAGGTCCGTCCAGTCGGACGGCAGCGCGTCGAGCACGCGCTGGAAGTCGTCTGCCAGTGCCACGGCGGCAAGCCTAGCGCGGCGCCAGCCTCATCCACGCCTGACTTCGCCGTCCGGCGGCAGCAGGTCGGGCCCCGGGATCGGGGTGCCGTGCGGGTCGTGGCTCGGTTCGCCGAGCTTGGCCGCGATCAGCAGCTCCAGCTCCTCGGAGATGTAGTGCTCAAGCACCTCCGCCTCCTCGTGGACCCGGTCGGCCGGCATCCCCAGCGCCTCGGAGAGGTAGGCCTCGATCAGCCGGTGATGGCGGATCACCTCCAGCGCCACCTTCTCTCCCGCCGGCGTCAGGCTGACTCCCTTGTAGGGCATGTAGTCGACCAGGCCGAGGCCGTCCAGGCGCTTCAGCATCGAGGTCGCGGTCGCCGGCGTCACCCCCAGCCGCTGCGCGACCTCGCCGTTGAGGACGAGGCCGTCGCGCTCGGCCGAGATCGCGTAGATCGCCTTCGCGTAGTCCTCGATCGCCTCGGTGCTGGGCGGCCGCTTGCCACGGCCCTCGGCGGCGGCCATCAGACCGAGACCAGCAGGCCGGTGAGGTAGAGGACGGCGATGCCGCCGAGCATCCCGGCGACCGTGGCGGGATAGAGCAGGCGGCCGCCCTCGTCGCGCATCGCCGGCGAGAGCTGCACGATCACCCGCACGATCGCCCCGACGCCGACGCCAAAGAGCAGCGCCGCCAGGCTGGGGTTGAAGGCGGAGGCGCCGATCCAGGCGCCGAGGATCGCCGGCGCGCCGGCGATCAGGCCGAGGCCGATCAGGCGGGAGAGGCGCGGCGGCGGGGCAGCGTCGTCTCCGCCGCGCAGCGGCGCGACGATCGCCAGCCCCTCGGTGGTGTTGTGAATCGCGAAGCCGACGACCAGGAAGGCGCCCAGCGCCAATGCCCCGGTCGCGTAGGAGGAGCCGATCGCCAGGCCCTCGCCGAGGTTGTGGAGGCCGATCCCGATCGCCACCAGCAGCGCCAGGTAGGCACCGCTGGCCTTCGCCGAGCCGCCCGCGCGCCGGCTCCGCTGCGACAGGTGCGCGTCGATACCGGCGAGGACGAGATAGGCGACGAGGCCGCCGGCGAAGACGAGGCTGGCGCCGCCGAACGCGGCCGGGGCCTCGGCGGCGATCTCCAGGCCCTCCAGCCCGGCGTCGATCGCGAGGAAGGCGAGCAGGCCCACGGTGAAGGCGATCAGGCTGCTCATCCAGCGCCGCCCGAGCCGGCCGAGGAAGGGCAGCCAGAGCATCCCGAGGCTGACCGGGATGACGCCGACGTAAATCCCCAGCAGCGCCATCAGGCCGTAGAAGCCCAGATCCGCTTCCGGCGTTTCGGCCGCGACCGGGATCGCAACGTCGATCGTGCCGCCGGTCGAGGTGAGGATGAAGATCTCGTAGGCCTCGCCTTCGATCCACGGGAAGGAGACGTCCAGCGTGGTCGAGTCGAGCCGCCCGATCCTGTTGCCGTCGCTGGCGACGAAGGGGGCGTAGGCGTCGTTGACGGCCACCTGGGCGATCTCGACCGGGTCGGGCCCGTCGTTGCGCAGGGTCAGTTCGATCTCCCCCGGGTGCAACACCGTGCGCTCGACCGCGACCTCCTCGACCGGGGGGCCGGTGCGCTCGCCCAGCCCGGGGCCGCCGAGCAGGGCAAAGCTGCCGATCGCAATCGCGATCAGGGCCAGCGGGATCGCTCCCAGCGCCCAGGCGGGCAGGCCGCCGCCGACGCTGCGCTCGGCCCGCGCGCCCGCCTCCATCAGGCCCTGCCCCCGTTCTTGCCCCAGGGCAGCTCGCAGTAGGCGGCTGCCGCCGCGGCGGCGGTGAGCCGCGAGGGATCGCCGACGCGGAAGAACCCGGTCCAGCCCAGCTCGGCGAACTCGCTGACGTGGGCGTGGAACATGTAGTCGCCGTCGAAGGGGAACTCGAGCTCGAGGATCCCCCGCTGCCCCTGCCCCTGGATAACCGTGTCGGTGTACTCGCTCGGCGTCAGCGAGGTTCCGGTGGGGTAGAACTGGAAGAAGTTGGCGTGGACGTGGAACGAGTTGAGCGGGTCGTACTCGAGCACGTTGACCAGGTAGACGCGGACGAGGCTGCCGCGCTCCACCCGGATCGGCTCGTTGATGTAGTGGAAGCCAACCGTGTTGACGGCGTAGACCTCGTTGGCGAGGTCGAAGTTGGTGTCGAAGCCGTTCATCACCATCACCATCTCGTCGGCTTCGGGCCGGCCCTGCTTGGGATCGATGACGAAGGCGCCGTAGAGGCCGCGGGCGATGTGGGCGGCGAGCGGGGCGACGTGACAGTGGTAGAGGTGGAGGCCGAAGGGCGAGGCGTCGAACTCGTAGGCGAAGCTCTCGCCGGGTTCGACCTGGCCGCCGCCGCCCATCTCGCCGATGCCCGGCATGCCGTCCATCCCGGCCCGGTGGATGCCGTGGAAGTGCATCGTGTGCGGGTGGTCGGAGGCGTTGACGAAGCGGACCCGGAGAAGCTCGCCCTCGCGCGCCCGCAGGGTCGGCCCGGGCACCCGGCCATTGTAGGTCCAGGCCTCGTACTTGACCCCGGGGGCGACTTCGATCTCCTTGTCCTGGGCGACGATCTCCCATTCGCGCAGAACCCGCCCGCTGGCGAGCCGCCGGGTCTTGCCGTAGTCGAAGTCGCGCAGGATCTGGCTCGGGTCGAAGCCGTTGGCGCGGTGGTCGACGGCGGTGCCCGGGGCGAAGCTGGCGTGCGGGAACTCGCCGTGGCCGGCGTGCCCACCCGCGGCAGGTGGCTGGCCCGCGAGGGCCTCCTCGACACCCGGCCCACGGCCGGAAAGGAGGCCGCTCAGCCCGATCGCCGCCGGGGCGGCCGCGGCTGCGGCGCCGCCGAGCAATCGCCTGCGACTGATTCCGTTCTCGCTCATCGCCGGGGATTTTGACACATCTAAAAGACGTTTTCGATTCATCTAAATCAGCCGGCCCCCGAGCGCTCGTAGAATCGGTCCGGTGAGCACCGAGATCGAGGTCGAGCTGGACGCCCAATATCGGCAGCTGCGCGAGGAATGCGGCCTTCTGGACCGCTCCGGCCGCGGCAAGCTCCTGGTCGGCGGGCCCGACGGCGCCGAGTACCTGCAGGGCCAGCTGACCAACGACGTCGAGGCGCTGGGGCCCGGCGACGGCCAGTACGCCGCCCTGCTCGACCGCAAGGGCCACATGCAGGCGGACATGCGGGTGCTGTGCCCGGCCGCGGAGGAGATCTGGGTCGATACCGAGCCGGAGGCGCTGGCGGCCACGCGGCGCCACCTCGAGATGTACTCGATCGGCCGCGACGTGAAGGTCGCCGACGTCAGCGAGGAGCGCGCGATCCTCTCCCTGATCGGCCCCCGCGCGGTCGAGGTCGCCGGCTCCGCGGCGCTGCCCGAGAACAGCTGCGAAACGACCGTCGCCGCCGGGGTCGAGTGCCTGGCGGCGGGCAGCCGCGACGGGATCGACCTGATCGTCGCCGCCGCGGAGGCGGATCGCCTGCGCGGTGCCCTAGTCGCGGCGGGCGCCGTCGAGGTCTCCCCCGAGGCGGCCGAGATCCTGCGCGTCGAGTCCGGCGTTCCCCGCTTCGGCGCCGAGATGGGAACCGAGACGATGCCCGCCGAGGCCGGAATCGTCGAGGACGCCATCAGCTTCACCAAGGGCTGCTACATCGGCCAGGAGACGGTCGCCCGCCTTCACTACAAGGGCCGTCCCAACCGCCACCTTCGCGGCCTGCGCCTCAGCGCCCCAGCGGAGCCCGGTGTGGCGCTGCGGCTGGGCGAGAAGGAGGTCGGGCGGCTCGGCGGGGCCGCCGTCTCCCCGACCCTGGGACCGATCGGACTGGCGATCCTGCGCCGCGAGGCTGAGTCCGGAACCGAGGTCGCCGTAGGTGAAGATGGCGTTACGGCTCGCGTAGTCGACTTGCCCTTCGGTTAGATTCCGGCGCGATGGGTCGTGGGAGAGCCAGAGCAGCGGTTGCCTTGGTCGTCGGCGCGCTGGCGCTGGCGGCGGCCGGCTGCGGCGCCGAGACCCACTCCAACGAGCCGCGGCCACAGGCGCCGCTGCGGGTCAGCGTCACGATCACCCCCAGGGCAATCACGGTGCAGCCGCAGCAGGTCGCGGTCGGCCCCGCGCGCACCCAGCAGATCCCGCAGAACCAGAACCACCCCCAGCCGCCGATCCGCACCGATCGCGCCGCCACCGTAGTCATCGTCGCCGCCAACCAGACCGGCTTCGACTCACGGCTGGAGATCCGCGGCCCGCGGAGCATCAGCTCCGGCCCGATCCCAGCCCGCAGCCCGGGCACCCTGCAGGCCGACCTCCCCACCGGCACCTACGTAATCGCCGCCGCCGGCATCCCCGGCGCCCGCCTCGGCAAACTCGTCGTCGGCCCTTACCGCGCCTCCTCCCAAAACGACGTCCTCCTACCTTAGGAACCCGCTGCAAGCGGCTTTTCAGGACGGCCTCTCCGTCTGAGGGGAGCGTCACTATCGGTAGCTGTGACTGTCGTGCTCGCAATCGCCGTCGTCCTGCTCGCCGCGGGGCTGGCCTACCTGCTCGTCTCGGGCCGCGAGGAGCCGGCCGAACAGCCCGATTTCGCACTGGCGGTGCGGGAGGCTGCATCGCAGGCGGTCGCCGACTCGCTTCCGGGCCTGCTTCAGGCCAATGACGAGGCACGCAAGCTCGACGCCAAGACCGCCGAGGCGTCGCTCGACAAGCGCCAGGCGGAGATCGATAAGCGCCAGGCGGAAATCAAGGGACTGGCGGAGCGGATCGCCGAGGGCCAGAAAAAGATCGAGTCGGAAGTGCGCAAGCGCGGCGAGACCGACCTGCAGACCCGAACCCTGCTCGAACAGGTGGGGCAGACGGTTGGCAACCTCAACTCCGAGACCGCTGGCCTGAAGAAGGCGCTGCGCCAGCCGCAGACCCGCGGCCAGTGGGGCGAGCTGCAGCTGCGCCGCTGCGTCGAGATCGCTGGCATGACCGAGCACGTCGACTTCGAGCTGCAGGAGACGCTGCGCACCGAAGACGGTCGCCTGCGACCCGATGCGATCTTCCTGCTGCCCGAAGGCCGCAGCTTCGTCGCCGACTCCAAGGTGCCGCTCGACGCCTTCCTCGACGCCCAGGAGGCCGAGGTCGAATCCGAGCGCCGGGTCCATCTCGAGCGCCACTCGCGCCAGGCGCGCGAGCACATCCGCGCGCTCAGCTCGAAGGACTACCAGGGCCAGTTCAAGGCCGGCGAGATGCCGGACCTGGTGATCTGCTTCATCCCCAACGAGCCCGCCCTGCACGCCGCCCTCGGGGCCGATCCGGGGCTGTTCGAATACGCCCTCGAGCACAAGGTGCTGCTGGTCAGCCCGACCTCGCTGATCGGGCTGCTGCGGACGATGGAGCTGGGCTGGCGCCAGGAGCGGATGGTCGCCGAGGCGGCCCAGATCGCCGATGCGGCGAACACCCTGCACACCCGCTTCGGCAAGTTCATCACCGACTTCGACGCCGTCGGCAGGCGGCTCGAGTCCGCGACCAAGTCCTACAACTCCGCGGTCGGCTCGATGGAGGGACGGCTGCTGCCGCAGCTGCGCAAGGTCGAGGATCTGGGCATCGCCCCCGGCAAGCAGATCGAGCCGCCGGAGCCGGTCGAGATCACCGTTCGTGAGATCACCGCCCCCGAGCTCTCTGACGTCGCCTGACGCGGCGCATGCCTGCGTCCTCCCTCGCTTGTGTGCAGAGCACACCGCGCTCAGTGCGTCCTTGGCCTGCTTGGTCAGGCGACGTCAGAGCAGACTCTCTTTAACTAGGATTCCCCGGCCCCTTACCGACGACTTGCGGAGGACCCTTTGGCCGTTGACAGCAGTGCGATCTCGAAGCTGGACGTAGAGCCAGGAACCCTGCCGGACACGATGGCTGCCTGGGTGATCCGCGAGGAGCGCCAGGGGGAGCCCAAGGACGCCTTCCAACTCGAGCAGATCGAGGTCCCCGAGCCGGGCGCCTTCGAGGTGATCGTCCGCGTGATGGCGGCCGGCGTCAACTTCAACAACGTCTGGGCGGCGCTCGGCAAGCCGGTCTCGGTCTTCCCCTATGGCGACCACCCCGAGTACGGCCACCACATCGGCGGCTCCGACGCCTCCGGGATCGTCTGGAAGGTCGGCGAGGGCGTCACCCGCTGGAAGCCGGGCGACGAGGTCGTCGTCCACTGCAACCAGGCCTCCTACGAGGACGTCGAGGTCCACGGCCTCGACCCGCTCGCCGCTCCCAGCCAGAAGATCTGGGGCTACGAGACGACCTGGGGCTCCTTCGCCCAGTTCACCAAAGTGCAGGCCCAGCAACTCCTCCCCCGCCCCCAGAACATGAGCTGGGCCGAGGCATCCTCCTACGGCCTCACCTACTTCACCGCCTACCGGATGCTGATGGACCAGTGCAAGCTGCAGCCCGGCCACAACGTCCTCATCTGGGGCGCCGCCGGCGGACTCGGCGTCTTCGCGGTGCAGCTCTGCAAGGCGGCCGGGGCCAACGCGGTCGGCGTCGTCTCCTCCGACGAGAAGGGCGAGCTGGTCAAGCAGCTGGGCGCCGTCGACTACATCAACCGCGGCGAGTTCAGCGAGATGATGCGGACGCCGGAGAACCTCGTCGACAAGGCCGCCGACAAGGAGCGCTTCAAGGCCTCGCGCGGCTTCGCCAAGCGGGTCAAAGAGATCCTCGGCGACGCCCCCGACATCGTCTTCGAGCACGTCGGCCAGGCGACCTTCCCGACCTCGGTCTACACGGTCAAGCCGTTCGGCAAAGTCGTGATCTGCGGCGCCACCTCGGGCTTCCAGCTCGACTTCGACGTGCGTTACCTGTGGATGCGCCAGAAGCAGATCATCGGCTCCCACTTCGCCAACGCCTACGAGTGCATGCGCGCCAACCAGCTGATGGCCGAGGGCAAGGTCCGCCCGGTGCTCTGGCAGACGATGGGCTTTGACGGCGTCCCCGGCGCCCACCAGCTGCTGCACGAAAACAAGCACCTCGGCAAGATCTCGATCCTGGTCGGGGCCGAGGCCGAGGACGAGGGCAAGACCGAAGAGGGGCCCGGCGCGATCAGGGCCGAGGTCGGAGCATGAGCCAACTTCAAGCGCGACGCGAAAGGGGCATCTGATGGCGGAGGTCAACAGGCTCGACTGGCACATCGCCCCCTTCCGGGGCGACCGCTGGCTCGATCTCTGGGAGCCGGCCGCAGCGAAGATGCCGGCCTACGGCGCCAAGAGCTGGTCACTGACCCGCTCGGTCGACGACCCGCTGGCCTTCCAGCAGACCTCGATCTGGGAGAGCCGCGCGGACTTCGAGCGCTACTGGTTCTCCGAGGAGATCGAGGTCGCCCGGGCCGCGATCATCGACCTCTACGACCTGCCGCTGCTGCCCGCCTGGCACACCCTGCTCGTCGCCGAATAGCCGGGCTCAGCCACGCCTGGCGAGCACCCGCCAGCGGAAGACGGCGGGGCTTGGATCGGCGTTGCCGAGGTCGTCGGTCGCGGCCACCCGGAAGGCGTGCCAGCCGGGCTTGAGGTTCCGGTACGTCTTTGGCGAGTGGCAGGGCCTGAACGGCCGCCGGTCGAGCTTGCAGCGGAACTCGGAGCCCGAGCCGGCGGAGGAGAACGCGAAGGTCGCCGTCGCCCGGCGCGACGGCCTCGCCGGATGGGCGTCGAGGATGGTTTGCAGCGGCAGGGTCTGGGCGGAGGGCGCCGGTGGCTCGGAGCGCGGCCGCTCGACCCGGGGCGGGCCGGAGTAGATCGCCTCGTAGGACGCGGAGCCGTCTACCGCGATCGCGTGGGTCCGATCGCCGCCGTCCGACCAGCCCACCCAGGTGAAATCGGCACCGTCGAGCCGGGCGGCCAGGGGCGCCGAGAGGACCAGGCTGGAGCCCTCGATCGCCTGCACCGTGAACGGCGCCGCCGCCGACTTCGCCCCAGCTCCGAGCTGAATGCCGGGCGGGTTCGAGGCAATGCTGAGATTGACCATGCGGGGGTCCAACCGCACCGTCCTGCTCGCCGCCAGGCCACGAGAATCGGCAACGGTCAAGGTCAGCTCGATGTAGACCGGCGTGTCGTGATTGGGCGCGGCGAAGCTGCCGGCGGCCACCGCCGGGAATGCCTGCAGGGGATGCGCATGGCAAGCGACCGGACAGTGGTAGAGGCGAGCGCTCCAGTCGAAGTTCGCTCCCGGCAGCTCGCCATCGTCGTCGTCCCCGGCGACCCCCTCGAACTCGATCGTTTCGCCGACGCTCCAAAGGTGGCTGGCACCGGGGCTGAGGATTGCCGGCTCCGGCGGCGTGTTGTCGGGGTAGACGGTTATCCGGTCGAGGGCGGTGGCACCGTCGGCGTCGACGACGCGCACCGTCACCGTGTGGTTGGTGGAGTCGGTGAACACCTGGGTGCGTTTCCCTTCTGCGGTCGGCACGCCGAAGATCCCGTCCCCGTTCAGATCCCATTCGTAGGTGAGGGCGCCGCCGTCGGGGTCGACCGACCCGGTGGCGTCGAACTCGGCCGCGAGATCGTCCTCGCTCCACTGGTGGTCGACGCTGAGGCGGGCGATCGGCGGCTGGTTCCCGGAGAAGTAGGAGATCCGGTGGATCGCCCCCGGGCCGAACTCTTCGTCGTCGAAGAGGGCCGCGTAGTAGAGGTCGCCATCGGGGCCGACCTCCAGGTCGACGCCGGGATACAGCTCCCCGGACGCCACCCCGAAGATCGTCAGAGTCGACGGATCCGGCCTGCCATCGGGATCCGCGAACATCGTCCAGATGCAGCCGCGGACGGAGTCGGCGAAGAACAGCGCCCCGTCGTAGGAGGCCGGGAAGGAGTCGCCGTCATAGAAGGCGAGGGCGGAGAGCGCCGCGCCGCCCGTTTTCGGGCACTCGTCGCCCGACTCCAGCGGTTGCCCGTGCGCGTAGTCGAAGAACGGCTCGGAGGAGAGGCCGGGAACCGCGTAGAGGCCCTCGCAGACGCCCAGGCCCACGCCCGAGTAGATCGGGTGGACGTCGTCGCCTTCGAAGCAGGGCCAACCCGAGTTGTAGGCGGTGCCGGGCGTCGCATTGAAGCGGTCGATCTCCTCGAAGCCGTCCCAGCCGACGTTGCCGGTGTAGATCTCGTTGGTCTCGGCGTTGATCGCGAAGCGGAACGGGTTGCGGAAGCCGAAGGCGACGATCCGGTCCAGGTTGGGGTTGCCGCTTCCGTGCATCGGGTTGTCAGGGAGGCCGAGACCGGTGTCGGGGTCGACCCGGATGATCGAGCCGTCGAGGCCGGTCGGGTCGGCCGTCGTCAGGGCGTCCTGGGAGCGCAATGCTCCGCCTTCGGCGCCCGGCGGCGCCTGGGTTCCACCGACCCCCACCGGCGGGTCCCCGCACGGGTTCTTCTGCGGGAAGCCGAACTGCCCGTAGTCGGGCGAGAGGAAGCTGGCGCCGTCGCCACCGCTGGCGTAGAGCATCCCGTCGGGGCCGAACTGCAGATCCCCGATCGAGTGGGAGGAGAACTGCTGGCACCAGTCCTCGATCAGGACCTGCTCGGAGGACATCTGGTCGCCGTCCGCGACGAGGCGGGAAAGCCTGGCGCTGACGATGCAGCCGTCGCTGTCGAAGCCGGGTGGGTCGGGGCAGCCGTCGCCGTCGTCTCCGGGGAAGCCCCAGACCGGCGCCTCCCCTCCGATCGGGGCGTCGTGGGTGTAGAGGACGTAGACGTCGGGGGTGAGCGGAAACTGCGGGTCAAGCGCGAGGCCGAGCAGGCCGCGATCGGCGCCGTTGAAGACCTCCAGACGGAGGTCGGCGAAAAGCGCCGGGCTCTCGTCGCCGAGGTCGTCGTAGACCCAGATCCTGCCGGCCTTCTCGGCCACGAAGACGCGGCCGTCCGCGGCGAAGCGCACCCCCGTCGGTTCGCTCAGCCCGTCGATAGCGACGCTGTCCTGGAAACCTTTCGGGAGCATGG
>Ga0193706_1001580_pt1 | contig 10008 bp, 9 predicted proteins | sample U3c1metaG_FD_160130 | JGI IMG/M metagenome (GOLD analysis project Ga0193706, IMG submission 160130) | Soil microbial communities from a riparian zone of the East river system, Colorado, United States - U3c1 | ecosystem: Environmental > Terrestrial > Soil > Riparian zone | place: USA: East River... | reverse complement strand
GGTCGCCCGCTGCTCGGCTGGCCGATCGCTGCGGCGCAGGCCGCCGGAGCCGCGAAGGTCGTCGTCGTCGGCGGCCCCGACAGGGCGCTCGAGCCGCACCTCCCCGACGACGCGAACGTCGTCCACGCCGTGCAAGAGGAGCCGCGCGGCACCGCCGACGCGGTCCTCGCCGCCGCCGAGCACATCGACCGCGACGCGCCCGTGATAGTCCTCAGCGGGGACGTGCCGCTGCTCACCGGCGAGGCGATCCGCGCGCTGACCGCCACCCACGAGCAGCACCACGCCAGCGCCACGATGCTGACGATGGTGCTCGACGACCCGTCCGGCTACGGCCGCGTCGTGCGCGGCCCCGACGGCGCGGTCGAGCGCGTCGTGGAGACGAAGAAGCCGGGCGACGCGACGCCCGGCGAGCTGGAGATCCGCGAGGTCAACGGCGGCATCTACGCGTTCGCCGGCGGCGACCTGCTCGACGCGCTCTCGCGGGTGAGAGCCGACAACGCCCAGGGCGAGCTCTACCTGCCCGACGTGCTGCCGATCCTGCGCGCGCAGGACAAGGTCGTCGCCGCGCACCCGGTCGACGACCCGGCGCTCGCGCTCGGCGTCAACGACCGGGGGGGCCTCGCGCAGGTCCGCGCAATCGCGCAGCAGCGCATCCACGACCGGCACCTCGCCGCCGGCGTCACGATCGTCGACCCCGGCTCGACGACGATCGACGTCCACGTGGAGATCGCCCCCGACACGACGATCGCGCCGTTCACGTCGCTCCACGGCGCCACGACGATCGGCACCGGCAGCCAGGTCGGCCCGCTCACGACGCTGATCGACATGACGCTCGGCGCGGACGTCCGCATCCCGCACTCCTACGCCACCAGTTGCGAGATCCACGACGGCGCCACCGTCGGTCCCTTCGCCTACCTGCGCCCCGGCACCGTCCTGCGCGAGGGCAGCAAGGTCGGCACGTTCGTCGAGGTCAAGAACTCGGACGTCGGTGCTTGCGCGAAGATCCCGCACCTCTCCTACATCGGCGACGCCGACGTCGGCGAGGGCAGCAACCTCGGCGCCAGCACGATCACTGCCAACTACGACGGCCGCAGCAAGCACCGCACGACAGTCGGCGAGCGCGTCCACGGCGGCATCCACACGTCGCTGGTCGCGCCCGTGACGGTCGGCGACGACGCCTGGATCGGCGCCGGGTCGGTCATCACGAACGAGGTTCCGCCCGGCGCGCTCGGCATCGCGCGTGCGCGCCAGGCGAACATCGAGGGCTACGACGAGAACGTCAAGGACCGAACCGCCAGATGAGCGCCGTGACGTCGCCGCCGGGGCGTACACTCGCGGCGAGATGAGCGCCTCCGTGCCGCAGGAGCGACCGGCCACCAAGCTCGACATCGGCTACGACAAGCAGCTGATGCTGTTCGCCGGCCGCGCGCACGAGCAGCTCGCGTCCGACATCGCCGGCAAGCTCGGCATCGAGCTCGGCGGTGTCACGCTGAAGACGTTCTCCAACGGCGAGGTCTACTGCCGCTACGAGGAGTCGATCCGCGGCGCTGACGTCTTCATCGTGCAGCCGATCTGCGGCAACGAACGCGTCGGCCTCAGCGCCAACGACGCGCTGATCGAGCTGCTGGAGATGGTCGACGCGGCCGTCGGCGGCTCCGCGCACCGCGTGATCGCCGTCTGCCCCTGGTACGGGTACTCGCGGCAGGACAAGAAGTCCGCGCCGCGCGAGCCGATCAGCGCCCGCCTCGTCGCGCGCATGCTCGAGACGGCGGGGATCGACCGCATCCTCACGATGGACCTCCACTCCGGCCAGATCCAGGGCTTCTTCCAGAAGCCGTGCGACCACATGACCGCGATGTTCATGCTCACGAAGTACTTCGCCGACCAGGGCCTCGAGGACCTCGTCGTCGTCTCGCCGGACGCCGGCCGCGTGAAGCTGAACAAGAAGTTCGCCGCCACGATCGGCGCCGAGCTGGCGATCCTCAACAAGGAGCGCCCGGCCCAGCAGGTCGCCGAGATCGGCTACGTGATCGGCGACGTGAAGGGCAAGACGGCCGTCCTCGTCGACGACATCATCGACACCGCCGGCACGCTCAAGGCGGCCGCGCAGACGGTCCGCGACGCGGGCGCCACGCGCGTGCTCGCCGCCGCCACCCACGCCGTCTTCTCCGGCAACGTGTGGGAGAACCTCGCCGCCGCCGCGTTCGACGAGATCGTCGTCACCGACACGATCCCGCTGCGCGACGGCGCGCCCGACAACATCACCGTGCTGCCGTGCGCGGAGCTGCTGACCAGCTCGATCCGCCAGATCTTCACCGACGGGTCGGTGAGCGAGGTCTTCCGCGGGGAGAACCAGCTGTTCTGAGCGCGGCGGCCCGGGCGTGGCTGTGCGACGGATGATGGGTCTCCCCAGCGACGACTGAACGGCGGGATCATCGCTGGGAAGACCCATCATCCGTCGTCCTCGGGCGACCGCGCGGCTCGCCTGATGAGCCTGCTCGGCCTGTCCGAGGACGAGCTGTGCGCGACGCTCGGGGTTGATCCGCTGACCTTGCTGTCAGGCCAGCTGGACCACCGGCCGGAGCTGGGGATCCTGCTCGACCTGCTCGCCGAGGCTGAGGAGCGCGCGGGCGCCGCCGTCCTGCGCCGCTGGGTCCGCGCCAACGGGACCAAGGGCCGCCCACTCGACGCGCTCCTCCAGCGCGACTTCCCACGCTTTGAGGACCAGCTCGCCGATCTCGCCAACCGAGGCTTCGTCCTGCGCCGGAGCTAGCCGACGCCGATCGGGCGGGTGGCGGTGAGGATGCACGTGCGCCGGCCGAAGGCCGGTGTGCGCGCACCCGGAGCCGACAGGACCCGCCCGCCAACGGCGCTTGGGCCGGGCCGAAGCAGCGGCTTACGCGCGGTCCGGCTTGCGCTCGCCCGGCCAGACGCCGAACAGGTGCTCGAACGATCTCGCACCGGCGCGGTTCACGAGCGCGCGTGTTGCCGAGAAGGTCGCGCCCTGCACGGCGGCGGCGCCGACGACTCTCGCCCAGCTTGCCCGCTCGGTCGTCGCCTCCGGCGGCTCCTCGTCGTCGATCCAGCCCCATACGACCGTGAACAACCGGCGCGCGAGCAGGCCGCCGAGGATCCCGGCGAGAATCCCGAAAGGCTTGTAGAGCAGCTTCATCGCCGAGGAGCCTACCCGCAGAGCGACGGTTCGCCTCACATCGCGACCGTCAGGTCGGGCACACTGTCCGCACCGGACCACGATCGAGCACACGGCGGTGGCAATGACGGACGCAGCCCACTCCCCCGACGACGGCGCAGCCGAGGAGCTGCTGCGCAGGGCCCTGCTCGACGCCTCCGACGCGGCGGCCGTCTCGCTCGCGGTCGACGGCCTGCCCGTCAGCGACGCGGTGACGGTGATCTTCCACGGTCGTCGTGACCTCGGCACGATCCAGACGTACGTCGCGCGCGGCCATCACGGCGCGGGCGAGACGATCGCGGCGCGCGAGCTGCTGCGCGTCCCCTGCGACCTCGACCTCGGCGACGCGGAGGACCGCGAAGAGGCCGCGCAGCTCTACCTCGAGCAGGTGTCGGCGCTGCGCGAGGCGCTCGTCGGCGCCGACACGGTGCTCGACGTGTGGCGCGAGCCGCTCCGAGAGCTCGGCGCCGGCGATGTGACGATCGTGCGCTCGGTCGAGCTGCGCACGCAGCTGCCGGCGCACCGCCTGCTGCCGGTCGCGCTCGTCGCGCCCGAGCAGCAGCTGGTCGTCGCGCCCGTCTGCGGCGCGCGCACGCTCGCCGAGGGCAAGCCGCCGCTCGGGATCGCTTGCGCGCAGCAGGACCTCGCGCGCATCTATCCGCTGCCGGACGATCCGGAGCGCTGCCTGGCCGAGTTCGCGGGCCTCGCGGCCGAGCACGCGCGCGCGCTGGCCGCACAGCTCGACCACCAGGAGGCGTCGGTCGAGCGCTTCCTCGAACTGAGCACGGAAGACCCGCCGACGCCATCGCTGTGAGGCGCCCGCCGCCGCGGCCCGCCGCCTCGCGGGCGCCGCCCGATCGGCGATGATGCCGCCGCGATGCGGCGCCCGACCCGGATCCTCCTCGTCGCGCTCGCGCTGGTGGCCTTCCTTGCGCTCAGCCTCGGCCTCGCGCGCGTGCTGAACGCGAACGGCGCCGAGCGCTCGGCGATCCTGGCGCTGATCGAGGCGCAGGCGCGCGGCGACGCGGAGGGGATGATCGCCCGCATCGACGGCTGCGCTCGACGTCCTTCCTGCGCGGCGCAGGCGCGCGCGAACGCGACCAGGCTCCGCTCGCCCGGCCGCGTCGAGCTGGTGCGGCTCGACGCCTCCACGAGCTTCTCGCTCGGCGGCAGCGAGGACGTCGCGCGCGTCGTCTGGAGGACGCCGGCGCGCACGACCGTCGTGCAGTGCGTGGACGTGCGCCGCGGCGGGAACGTCGTCGGCGGCCTCTCGATCGAGCTGCAGGTGCTCACCCGCCCGATCGAGCGCGAGTCGAGCTGCCCCGCACGCGACTGACGCGGACGCCGAGCGCCGGCGCGCGCATCCCGTCAGCCTCCTGACGGATCGCCCGTCCAGCCACTGCCGTACCCTCCCGCACGGATGCGTCGCCGCTTTCCGCTGCTCCTCCCTCTGATCGCCCTCGCGCTCGCCGGACCGTCCGCCGCCCTCGCGGCGACGCCGCCGCCCGGCGGCACGGCGCCCCCGTTCACGGTCGAGACGCCGAGCGCGAGACCGCACTCGATCGAGGGCCAGGACGGCCGCTACCTGCTCGACGGCCCCTGGCTGATGCGCCTCGACCCGACCGACGCGGGCCTCGGAGAGCGCCTCTTCGCCCAGTCCACGACGAGCGGCTGGACGGCCACGACCGTCCCGAGCGCCTGGAACGCCGGCGACGACAGCCAGGCGAGCTTCCTCGGCGGCATCGCCTGGTACCGCAAGGACTTCCGCCTGCCATCGCGCGACAGAGCGCTCGCCTGGATCGCCCGCTTCGAGTCGGTCAACTACCGCGCGACCGTGTGGCTCAACGGCCGCCAGGTCGGCCAGCACGTGAGCGGCTACGTGCCGTTCGAGCTCGACCTGCCGAACGTCGCGCGCGGCGGCGTGAACCGCCTTGTCGTGCGGGTCGACAACCGCCGCCCGGCGGCCGACCCGGTCGGCGCGTCCAACGAGGTGCCGCATCCGCCCGGCGGCTGGTGGAACTACGGCGGCCTGCTGCGCGAGGTCTCGCTGCGCGCGGTCGACCGCGTCGACGTCGGCGAGGTGCAGGTGCAGACGGCGCTCGCGAGCGCCCGCGGGCCGGCCACGATCACGGCTCGGGCGACCGTCCGCAACGTCTCCTCCGCCACGCAGACGGTGGCGCTGACCGCCCGCTTCGGCAGATCCCGGATCGACCTCGGCGCGCAGACGCTCACGCCCCGCAGCCGCCGCGTCTTCGAGGGCCAGCTCCTCGTCAGACGGCCGAAGCTTTGGTCGCCCGCCAAGCCGAGCCTCTACGACGTGCGCCTCGCCGCCACCGCGGCGCAGGGGAGAGCGAGACCGACGCAGGCCGCCGGCTATCGCCTGCGCACCGGCATCCGCACGCTCGAGGTCTCCGGCGGCGGCCAGCTGATCCTCAACAAGAGCGTCGTCGTGCGCTTCCGCGGCGTCGCGCTGCACGAGGACACGCTCACACGCGGCCCGGTGATGACGCGCGACGACCGCGAGCGGATCGTCGCGCTGATGAAGGAGTCCGGCTCGACGCTGCTGCGCGCGCACTATCCGCTCGACCCGGACTTCCAGGACCTCGCCGACGAGGAGGGGATCCTGATCTGGTCGGAGATCCCCGCGACGTACCAGCTGCCGGAGGTGAACCTCGGCCGCAAGCTGTTCCGCGACGTCGCGCTGCGGCAGCTCACCGAGGACATCGTCGCCAATCGCAACCACCCGTCGGTCGTGGTGTGGTCGGTCGGCAACGAGATGGCGAGCGCGGCCGGGCCCAACCAGGCCTCCTACCTGCGCGCCGTCTCCGCGCTGGCGAGAGAGCTGGACCCGACGCGCCCCGTCGGCCTCGCCTTCGCCGGCCACCCGGAGACGCCCTGTCAGGCGGCCTACGGCCCGATCGACTTCCTCGGCATGAACGACTACTTCGGCTGGTACACGGGCTTCGGCGGCAACATCGCCGACCGCGACCTGCTGCCGAGATTCCTCGACGACCTGCGCAAGTGCTACCCGAGAACGGCAATCGCCGTGACCGAGTACGGCGCCGAGGCGAACCGCGACGGGCCGGCCGAGGAGAAGGGCACCTACCAGTTCCAGGACGAGTTCATCGCCGCCCACCTCGCGGCGTTCGCGACGAAGTCGTGGCTCACGGGCGGCGTCTACTGGGCGCTGCAGGAGTTCCGCGTGCGGCCCTTCTGGGGTGGCGGCAACCCCTGGCCGACCTCGCCGATCCACCAGAAGGGCGTCGTGCGGCTCGACTTCACGAAGAAGCCCGGCTTCGCGACGCTCGCGGCAGGACAGAAGAGAGTCCGCCAGTTCGTGACGCGCAGCGCCGCGCGCTAGCGCTCGCGCTCGCTCAGCGCTGGTCGCGCACCGGCGAACGCCCCGGCTCGGGCGCGTGCTGCGGCCGTCGCTCGCGGCGCGGCAGCAGGTCGGCGAGCCGCCGACCGTCACGCAGGCGCACGCGTGCGGGCGCGGCGTCCGGCAGCGGCGCCGGGCATCCGTCCGGCCGCGGCCCGCGCGGCGCGACGGGCCCGATCCGGTCGCTTCCCCCGCCACCGCCCTCGTCCTCGCCGCGGAGCGCTCGTCCGTCGACGCGTTCGTCCCGCAGAATCGGCAGCAACAGCGCGGCGCCCAAGCCGAGACCGACCAGCTTCAGGGCCGCGAACAGCGCGACGAGCAGAAGATCGTCAGGCATGCGTCCAGCGTAGCGCCGTGCGGCCGCGCGATCGCGCCGTGTGGCTCGCCCAGCGGCGAGCCACCCGCCTGCGCTAAGCTCCCTCGCCGCCATGGCCGACGACACGACCACGCTCACCGTCGCCCCTCGCACCGCCGAGGGCTCCCGCGCGAACCGCCGCCTGCGCCGTACCGGGCTCGTCCCGGGCGTCGTCTACGGCGGCGAGGGCGAGCCGATCTCGTTCCAGGTCGACGCCCGCCTGTTGCGCAACGCGCTCGCCCACGGCGGCGCCGTCATCACGCTGTCCGTCGAGGGCACGGGCGAGGCGCCGGTCGTGCTGAAGGACCACCAGCGCCATCCCGTCACCGGGGACACGATGCACGTCGACCTGCTGCGCGTCGACCTGACGCAGGCGATCCACGCGACCGTCGTGCTCGAGCTGACCGGCTCCGAGGACGCGCCCGGGGTGAAGGCCGGCGGCGTGCTCGAGCAGGTCACGCGCGAGCTCAACATCGAGGCGCTCCCGACCGAGATCCCCGACGTCATCACGCACGACGTGTCGGTCGCCGAGATCGGCGACACGATCACGCTCGACGCTGTCGCCATCCCGCAGGGCGTGACGCTGCTCGACGACGTCGAGACCGTCGTCGCGACGCTCTCCCCGCCGCGTCTCACGGTCGAGCCGACCGACGAGATCGAGCAGGAGACCGAGCTCGTCGGCGAGGGCGCGGCCGAGGGCGAGGGCGCCGCCGAGGGCGAGTCCTCGGACGGCGGCGAGTAGCCGCTCGGCGGGGGCGCGCATGCGCCTGCCCGGCGCGCGCAGGACAGGCGCGCGCATCGATTGGCTCGTCGTCGGGCTCGGCAACCCGGGCTCCGAGTACGCGGGCACGCGGCACAACGTCGGCTTCGAGGTCGCGGCCGTGCTGGCGCAGCGCTGGCAGATGCCGCGCGGCAAGGCGAGATTCGCCGGCCTGCTCACCGAGGGGCGCGCCGGATCTCCGGGCGTCGGCGTCGACCCCCCGCGCGTCGCCGTGCTGCTGCCGCAGACCTACATGAACGAGGCCGGCCGCTCCGTCGGCCCCGCGCGCGGCGCACTGAGACTCGACCTCGATCGCGTGCTCGTCCTGCACGACGAGATCGACCTGCCGTTCGGCGAGATCCGCACCCGCGTCGGCGGCGGCCTCGCCGGCCACAACGGCCTCAAGTCGCTCAAGCGCGAGCTCGGCTCGCCCGACTTCGCGCGGGTGCGGATCGGCGTCGGGCGCCCGCCCACGACCGACCGCGAGCGCGTCTCCGCCCACGTCCTCGGCCGCTTCCGCGAGCCCGCCGAGGACGTGCGGCTGCTGATCGAGCAGGCCGCCGACGCGGCCGAGGCGCTCGTGCTGGGGGAGCGCGAGCCCTGAACCTGCGCTCCGCTTGACAGGCGTGCGGCGCTGGCGTCAAGCGATGTTGTGACAAGACTCCCTCACTTTGAGAAGAGTCGGCTGCCCATCTGCAAAAACCGTGCGTAAGCAGCAGGTTCGCTCGCTGGCGCGCGCATACGCTGGCCGGTGTGGTGCGCGGCCGCGTCGCCTCCAGAACTGTCGGGACGTCAGTCCCGGCCGGGGCCTGTTGGTCCCGAGAAAGGAGGTGAGAGCCATAGAGCTCACCGCAACCATGATGCTGCTGCTGGTGATCCTCTGGATCACGCGCAAGTAGCCGCATCGCCCGGCGTCCTAAGCGGGGGCGCCGGGCTCTTCCCCCAACGAGGAGAGCCCGGAGTAAGCGGCTCCGGGCTCCCAAGGCGGTGAGCGACCAGGCTCACCACAACCATGCCGCGAATGCTAGCGCGTCGCTCAGCCGTCCGAACAAACCCCGGCGCGCACCCGGTCGTAGACTGAGAGGCAGCGAAGGCCGCGCAGCCCTGCGCGGCCGTTCTGCGTGCCGTTCCGATGCTCTCCGCCCTCCTCGCCTACGCCGCCGACGACCCGCAGACCGCCGCCCTCGCGCGCGACGGCGGCCGCGCGTTCGTCTCGCAGTCGCTGAAGCCGTACGTCGTCGCGGCGCTCGCGCAGGAGGACCCCGGCCGGCCGCTGCTCGTCGTCGCCGGCGACGACCGCCACGCGCGCGACCTCGCCGCCGACCTGCGCACCTGGCTCGCACCGCGGCCGGTGCGCTTCTACCCCTCGCGCGGCGTCACGTACGAGTCGCACCTCGCCCCGCCGCCGCACCTCGTCGGCCTGCGCGTGGCGGCGCTCGACGCGCTGCTCGACGATGCCGCGAAAGCGGACCCCGCCCGCCCGGCCCCCGTCGTCGTCGTCTCGGCCGTCGCGCTGTCGGAGAAGGTGCCGGACCCGAGATTGCGCCCGCACGGCTTCGCCCTCCGCAGAGGCGACCTGCTCGACCTCGACGAGTGCGCCGCCGACCTCGTGGCTGCAGGCTATGAGCGCGTCGAGCAGGTGGAGGACCGCGGCCAGTTCGCGATCCGCGGCGGGCTGCTCGACGTCTTCCCGGCGACCGAGGACCATGCCGTGCGGGTCGAGCTGTTCGACGTCGAGATCGAGTCGCTGCGCTGGTTCTCGACCTTCACGCAGCGCTCGCTGGGTGACGTCGAGCGGGTCGAGATCGCGCCGGCGGCGGAGCTGGCGCCCGAGCATCGCGAGCTGGCGGAGGTCGCCGCTCTGAACGACGAGGCCGAACGACCCGACGTCGCGGAGCTGCTGCCCGTCGAGCAGTTCCACGCGATGCTCGACCTCGTCCGCGACGCGGCCGTCCTGGTCGCCGCCGAGGAGGAGATCGCACCTGCTCTTCGGGACCACTGGCAGGACGTCGTCGCGGCCTTCCACGACGCCGACGCGCACCACCTCTACATCGCTCCCGACGCGATCGAGACGGCGCTCGAAGCGCGCGCCAAGGTGCGGCTGTCCTCGATCGACCAGGACCAGCCGCGCCAGTTCCGCGCCCAGGCGGCCGACGTCGCCGCCCGCAGCATCAAGGACGCCGAGCCCGAGCTGGAGAGACTCGTCCGCTCCGGCTACCGCACCGTGATCGCGTTCGCCTCCAGAGGCGAAGGCGAGCGCGCCGCCTACAACCTCGGTCGCCTCAAGGTGCGCTGGGCGGACGGGAGCGCGCCGGCCGGAGCGG
>Ga0193706_1001579_pt1 | contig 10010 bp, 9 predicted proteins | sample U3c1metaG_FD_160130 | JGI IMG/M metagenome (GOLD analysis project Ga0193706, IMG submission 160130) | Soil microbial communities from a riparian zone of the East river system, Colorado, United States - U3c1 | ecosystem: Environmental > Terrestrial > Soil > Riparian zone | place: USA: East River... | reverse complement strand
CTCGAAGCGGCAATGCCAGGTCGCCGTCGTTCGTGATCACGATCGCCGCGTCGATGGCCCCATCCAGCACGTCGAGCAGCAGGTGAGTGGCGACGTTGACGTCCGACCCCTTCTCCACACGATGTAGGTGCGAGACGACGAAGCGCGCATCGGGCACATCAGCTCCGCCCCGATCCTGGACCTGAATGGGCCAACGAGACGCGACGATGCTCGGCCGGCCTTGCTCCGTCCACTCCGCGAGTGGCGACGTCTTAACGCGCGTGACGAACGTGCCGAGCTCGATGCGGTCCACACTGCCGCAATGACGCAACGCGCGGAGGTAGACATCCTGCTTGCTCGCGACAGCGCCGCTGAGCCGCGCCGTGCAATAGACGACACGCTCGACACGGGCGCGACGCTCGACCCAGCGGGAGTGCAGCAGGCCCGAGCCGAGCCCGCGCATGTCCAGCCAACGCCATCCCTGCCTGCCGAAGCCGCAGGTTGCACCGGCTCCGTATTCGAGGTTGAAGCCGTCCACGTATACGCCGACCCGCATCGGCCGGACGTTACGGCGACGCCCGTGCAGGCGAAACCGCAGTTCGCGAATCCTCCCGCACCTATTGGCCGCGCTTCAGCCGACCCGCGACAAGCTGCCTGATCTGGCGCGCCTCCTCGATCCCCATCGCCAGCACGACGGCGACGTAGACCGCCGTGCCGGCGGCGAGCGCGGCGCCGACGGAGGCGACCTGGGCGAGCAGCGCGCGGCCGAGCAGCTCGTCGAGGCCCCGCCAGACGCCGTAGGCGACGACGCCGAGCAGCGCCGCGGCGGCCGTCATCTGCAGTGCAGCGAGCAGCGTGCGGCGCCCCTCCAGGCTGCCGTGCAGCAGCGGCCGCAGCGTGCGTGCCTGGCCGAGCGCCATCGCGACGTTGCCGGCGACGGTGCCGATCACGATGCCGCCGATCCCGAACGGCTCGTACAGCGCGATGCTCACGGCAGCATTGACGACGAGGCTCAGTCCCGCCATCGCGGTCGGCTGCCACGGCTTCTGCAGCGAGAAGAAGGAACGGGTCAACAGCAGGTTGATCCCGCTCAGCGGCAGGCTGAAGGAGAACCAGAAGAGCGCGGTCGAGACCAGCTCGGTCGATTCCGCGTCGAACGCACCGCGCTCGTAGACGAGCCGCGTGATCGGCGTCGCGAGCACGATCGTGAACGCGGCCGCGGGGAGCAGCAGCAGCGCGATCTGGCGCACGCCGCTCGCCATCGTGCGGCGCAGGCCGTCGAGCTCGCGGCGGGCGGCGAAGCGGCTGAGCGTCGGGAACAGCACGGTCGCGAGCGCGACGCTGAACATCCCCTGCGGCAGCATGTAGATGCGGAAGGCGGCGTCGATCGCGCGCGGGGCCTCGTCGGACACGAGCGAGCCGAGCACCGAGTTGATCAGCAGGCTGAAGTTGATCGCGCCGAGCCCGATCGTCACCGGAAGCATCAAGCGGAAGACGCGCTTGATGCGCGGGTCGCGCCAGTCGAACGCCCACTCGAAGTGGAAGCCGACGCGCGGCAGCATCGGCAGCGACATCAAGAGCTGCACGGTCGTGCCGGCCAGGACCCCGATCGCGTACGCATAGAGCTGGTCGGGTCCGTCGAACAGCGGCTTCAGCACGACCAGCACGACGATGATCACGATGTTCCACACGAGCGGCGCGATCGCCGGGATCGCGAAGTGCTCGTGGGAGTTGAGGATCCCGACGACGAGCCCGTTGACGCCCAGCAGCACGACGATCGGGAACAGGACCTGGGACAGGCCGATCGTCAGGTCGGTGAGCTGCGCGTCGAACGTGTCGCCGACGAACAGCGGCATCAGCCAGCCGGCAGTGAGGGTGAAGAGCGCGGTGATCGCGCCCAGCGCCGCGACGATGATCAGCAGGAGCGTCGAGGCGAGACGCGCCGCGTCGCGCTTGCGGCCGTGCTCGAGCTGCTCCATGAAGACCGGTACGAACGCCGCCGAGAGGGCGGCATCGGCGAACAGGCTGCGCACGAGGTTGGGAATCTGGAAGGCGAGCGTGAAGGCCGAGAACGGGCCCGTCGTGCCGAAGTAGCTGGAGGCGACGACCTCGCGCACGAGGCCCGCGATCCGCGACAGGCCGGTTGCGGCCGAGAAGATCGCCGTGTTGACCGCGAGGCGCCGGCTGCGGCGGGTCGGCTGGGTGGGTGGGCCTCCTCTCGACTCGGCGCGGGGCTCGGGAGGCTCGGCGGGGGACTCGACCGTCACGAGCGCGCTATAGTACGGCGCGCCGCGGCCCTGTCCGCGGTCCCTTTCTGTCATGGCCAACATTCACTCGCAGAAGAAGCGCATCCTGCGCGCCGAGCGTGAGCGACTCGAGAACCGTCGCTACACGTCGAAGGTGAAGACGCTCTTCCGGCGCCTCGAAGCAGCCGTCGGCGAGGGTGGCGACGCCGCCGACGCGGAGCCCGCGCACCTCGAGCTGGTCAAGACGATCGACAAGGCCGTCAAGCGCGGCGCGCTGCACAAGAACACCGGCGCGCGCAAGAAGTCCCGCGCGGCGCGGACCTTCGCCTCCTCGAAGTAGTCGTCCTTCGGCGGCGGTTCCGCATCGCCGCCTGACGGATGTCGGCGCCCGCCAGGGGAGGACGCAGCCGGTGTGGCGTACTTCGTACGCGAACCGGCGAGGACGATGCCTGGCGGGATGCCGGCGCCGTCAGGCGGCGATGCGGGCGATCGCCTCGATTGCCAGCGTGTCCTCGTTGAGGCCGCCGCGGGCGCCGCCGCGCGAGGCGAGCTCGAGGTCGGCGACGATCGCGAGTGCGGCGCGCAGGCCGGCGACGTCGCTGCGCTGCACGTCGGCCACGAACGCCTCGGCGACCTTCGGCGGCATCCGCAGCCCGCGGCGCACCTGGGCCGCGGACTCCCCGGCCGCGAGGCGCGTGGCGACGTCGAGCGCGTCGCGCAGGCGGCGGGCGATCGTGTAAAGCAGGCCGGTGAGCCGCTCGCCCTGGGCGCGCAGCTCGAGGTAGGCACGCGTCGCGGCCGCACCGTCGCGTGCGACGAGCGCGTCGGCGAGCGTCCAGCTCTTGCGCTCGGAGGAGACGACGACGAGCTCCTCGACCTGCTCGGCGTCGAGACGCGTCGGAGCGGCCGGGTCGACGCCGAGCTCCAGCGCGACCTTCTCCAGCTCGCGCAGCAGCCGCTGCTGGCGCTCGCCGACGAGGCCGACGAGCACTCGCGCAGCGGCCGGGTGCAGGTCGAGGCCGAGCTGCTGTGCTTGTCTCGCCGCCCATCTCGGCAGCTCCCATGGCTTGACCGTCCGCTCGGCGCTGACGTCGCCACCCGCGTTGCGCACGGACTCGACGAGTCCCTCGGGGACCGTCGTGCGGCCCTCCTCACGGCCGAAGAAGACGACCGTCGTCTCGGGCGGGATCGCGGCGAGCGGCGCGGACAGCAGCTCGGCGTCGGCGGCCTTCCAGCGCTCGACGCCGTCGACGATCAGGAAGCGGCGGCCGAGCGCGAACGTCATTGCGGACAGTGCCGCGGCGACTTCCTCGCCGGTGGCTGCGTCCCCCTCGAACACCTCGACGCCCTGCGTCCCGCTCTCCGCCTCGGCGAGCGCTCGCAGTCTCGTGCGGCGCTCGGCGATGCGGCCGTGGTCGTCGCCGTGGATCAGGTAGGCGGGCTTGAACGCGGGCACCGCGGCGAGTCTACGCAGCAGGGCGGCGCCGCAGCAGGGCGCGTCCGAGCAGTGCCAACACGACGATCGCCGCGTAGCTGCCGAGCAGTGCGAGCAGGCCCGGGAGGACGAGCTCGACGCTCGCGTACGGGACGTCGGCGGCGGCGCGCGCAACCCAGCCGACGTAGGCGAGCAGGTAGGCGTTGACCCCGTTGAGCGGGACGGCGAGCGCCGGCGTCAGCTGGCCGAGCCCGGCCGCCAGCATGCCGAGCCACGTGATCGGCGCGATCGCCGGCGCGGCGAGCAGGTTCGCCGGCAGCCCCACGAGCGAGACCTGCGCGAAGTGGAAGGCCAGCAGCGGCGCCGTGCCGAGCGTCGCGGCAAACGAGATCGCGACAGCGTCGGCGACGGGCGCCGGAACGCGGCGGGCGAGCATGGCGCCGCGCGTGCCCGGCACGATCAGCGCGATCGCGACGACCGCAGCGAACGACAGCTGCCAGCCGGGGTCGCCGCTCGCGCGCGGGTTCAGGGCAAGCGTGACGGCCGCCGCCAGCAGCAGCGCGTACCAGCGCGACGCGGGACGGCCGGCGAGGGCAGCGACCGTCGTCGCCGCACCCATCACGCCTGCTCGCTGGATCGACGGCCCGGCACCGGCGAGCGGCACGTACAGCACGATCAGCGCAAGCGCCCCGAGCAGGCGGCCGCGCAAGCCGAGTCCGGCGTACGCGAGCAGCGGCAGCGCGAGCGCGAGCAGCAGCGCCACATTCTGCCCGCTGGCGGCGAGCACATGCGCGAGCGAGGAGGCCCGGAACTCCTCGCGCGTGCGTTCGTCGAGCCGGTCGTCCTGGCCGAGCGTCATGCCGCGCAGCAGCGCCGCCTGGGCCGGCGGCAGGCCCGCGTCGAGCGCCCGTTCGGCGCGCGTGCGGATCGCATCCACGACGCCCATCGCGCCGCCGCGGCGACCGCTCGTGAGCGCCGCCGCCTCCAGCGAGATCGCCGCGTGTGCCCCGCGGCGCGCGTAGTGGCGCTCGAACGGCCCGAGCGCGCGCAGCCGCCCGCGCACGAGCACGATCGCGCCGGTCGCCGCCGCCGGCCAGGCCGTCTCCTGCTTGATCCGCAGCATCACGCGCTCCCCGTGACCGCGGCCGGCGAGCGGCGCGTGCAGCTCGGCGAGCGCGGTCGCCCCGTGGCGGACGGGGCGCGGCTGATCGAGCAGCACCACCGGTGCCGTGACGCTCGCGCCGAGCAGCGGCGGGAGTTGGCTGCGCTCCAGCGCCGCGAGCCGTGCCTGTCCACCGAGCGCTCCGCCGAGCACCGCGGCGGCGGCGAGCAGTGCGAGCGGCGGACGGCCGGCAAGGGCGGCGGCGGCCAGCGCGAGCAGGCCGACGTGCGCCGGCGCGAGCGGCGCCGCAAGCAGGCCGGCCGCGAGCGCCGCCAGGACGAGGTGGCGCGGATGGCGGGAGAGGACGGCGAGCGCGGCGGCGACCGCCGCCCGCGGGTCGCGGCCCGCCCGCGCGAGCCCGGGCACGCGCCCGGCGCTCACTGCCCGAGCTGGGCGCGGATCGAGGCCAGCCGCGCCTCGCCGATCCCGCTCACCTCGTCGAGCTCCTCGATCGAGGCGAAGCCGCCGTGCTCGTCGCGGTACGCGACGATCGCAGCGGCCAGCGCCGGGCCGACGCCGTCGAGCTGCTCGAGCTCCGCGGCGGTCGCGCTGTTGAGGTCGAGCGCGAGCGGCGCGGCGGCCGCGCCGTTGGCGCCTCCCGCGCCGGTCGCTCCAGCACCGGCCAGCCGCGCCTGCCCACCCGCCGCCCGCTCCGGCACGATGACCTCTCCCCCGTCGACCACGCGTGCGGCGAGGTTGACGCCGACGCGGTCGGCGCGGCGCGTGAGCCCGCCTGCACGGCGCACGGCGTCGTAGGTGCGCGCGCCCGCCGGCAGGCGGTAGACGCCCGGCCGGCGCACCGCGCCCTTGACGTCCACGACGAGGCGCCCGCCGGCGGCCTCGGCAGCGCCGGCCGACGCCTCGAGCCCGTCCGGCGCCGCGACCTCCGCAGCCGGCGGCGCCGCCACGGTGCCGGAGCCCGCGTCGCGCAGGAAGCGCGCGCCGATCAGCAGCACGGCGACGGCGAGCGCGGCGTAGATCGCGAGCTGCGGCTTCGAGGGCGTGGTCGGCACGGCCGCGACGCTATTGACGCCGCCGTTGCGTCTCACGCGCAGTTCGCAAAGAAACGACGCGGGCCGTGCGCGCGTGCGGCGCTCAGGAGCTCGGTCTCGCCACGGCGAGCGCGGAGAGGTCCTCGCGCAGCGCACGCTCCCGCGCGACGACGCGCTCGCCCGCCCGCGCGTAGGCCGTGCGGCGCGTCGAGCGCGCCGCCGCCGCGAGCGCGGCGTAAGCCCGACCGGTCTCCGCCAGCCGATCGACGAGGCGCGGCAGGTCACCGGGCGCGCCGACCGTCCGGTTTCTGCCGGCGCCTTCGGCGGCGCGCGCGTACGCGGCGGCCAGGCGGTCCGCCGCTGCGGCCTGCCGCCGCCCCGTCGCCGCGGCCGCCAGTGCACGGCGCTCTCTGGCACGCGTCCGATCGAGGTCCTGCACGACGCGCGCAAGCTCGCGCCGAGCCACGGCGTCGCCACCGAGCGCAGCGGCCGGACCGGCGTGAAGGCGCAACGTCATGAGGGCGGCGGTGCACCTCTCGCGTACCGAGGTGGGCGCGTCGGACGGCCCGAGGCAGCCGGCGACGATCGTGCCGTCGCCGTCCTCGAGCACGTACACGTCGGCGACACGCTCGGCGTCGACCGCGATGTCCCGGTAGCGCCACGCGTCGTGGTCGCCCAACCGCACGGGCTCGGGCACGGCGTCCGCCAGCTGTGCGAGGAGCGGCGCGGCGGCGCGTGTGACCACGAGCGCCGTCGCGCTCGACCCCCCAGCCGCGTGGGCGACGAGCGCCCGCTCGCCGAACGCCGGCGGGCCGTCACCCGGCCCGGCGCGCAGCCAGCCTTGCGGCGCCTCGACGCTGAGGCCGGCACCGGCGAGCGTCACCGCCGCCGGCGGGTCGGGCGGAGTGGTCGCCGACCCGGCGCCGATGCCGATCGCGGCCGCGACCAGCACCGCGGCGGCCGGGATCGCGACGCCGACGCTGCGATGGCCCCGCCTCGTCCATCCATCCGGGACTGCTTCGCGGGCAGCCGGCGCAACGGCCTTGCGCCGTGTCTTCGCGGCGCTGCGCCGTACGACGGGCTCTGGGCGAGGCCGCGGCGCAGCACCTGCTCGAGCCGCGCGGGAAGCGCCGTCGGCGCAGAGCCCGCGTCGCCCCCCTCGCGCTCAGGACCGGCCCCGACCAGCCGCGGCCTGCGGATCGCGGCGGAGACGATCGACGCCAGCGCGTACGTCATGCTCTCGGGGGTCGGATCGCCAGCGTCCCGGCGCGACGCGCGGACGCCCCGGGCTCGGTCGGCGATCGCGGCCGCACGCTCGGGCGCGACGTGGTCGAGATCGACGCACGTGTCTGCGAGTTCGCCGCGCGGCAGTCCGACGTCGGCGAGCAGCCGTGCCTGCCCGCCGACGAGCACGATGTCCGCGGGACTGACGTCGACGGGAGGCACGCCGGCGCGTCGGAGCGCGGCGAGCGCGGCCGCGACGTCCGCGCACATCGCGACCGCCGCTTCGGGCGTCATCGGCTCGCGGGCGATCCGTCGTGCCAGGGACACGGCGTTCGTGTTGGCGAAGCACACGCGCGGCCAGACGTCGAGCGCGATCTCCGCGACCGGGACCAGCCGCGCGTCGCGGGCGTCGCCCACCTGGCGGGCTGCCAGCTGGAGCGCGTGCCACTCGTCCAGGGTCGGCATGGCCGGGTAGAGCCGCACCAACGTCTCGCCGCTGTCGTCGTGGTCCGCGAGCCACAGCCCCACGTCGCCGCGCGCTGCCAGCAGCTCGCGCAGCCGGTGCGCGCCGCAGCGATGGCCGATCACGCTGCGGTCGCAGCCGGACGGGTGCCTGTTCGCGCGATCCGGCACGGTCAGCCCGAGTCGTCGAACGTGAGGGGCTCCTTGGCCGGAGCGGGTGCGGGCTCCGGAGCAGGCGCGGGTGCGGGCTCCGGGGCGGGCGTGGGCTCCGGGACCGCCACCGCCGGCTCCGGGGCGGGGACGACGGGCGGCAGATCCTCGACGACCGGCTCGGGCTCGGCGGGCGCGGGTCGCGGTGGCGGCACGATCAGCACCGGCAGCGGGTCGACGCGGCCGATCTCGCCGATCGGGTCGTGCTTGAGCCGGATCGTCGTCGGCGGCCCGAGCGCCGACGCGGACTCCGCCGGCCCGTCATGGGCGAGCGCGTAGGCGCCGCCGAACACGGCGGCGGCGAGCGCCGCGCACGTCGCGACGGTCGCGAGGCTCAGACGCTCGGGCATCGGCTTCCGCGGGTCGCCTCCGGCACGAGGCACTGGTCGACACGCCGCGGCGCCTTGCCGCGCACGATCGTGAAGCGCGTGTACTTGCCGATCCGATCGGCGCGCCAGACCCGCACCACGATCACGGTGCCGCTGCGGTACGCGCGCTCGAGACCTCTGAAGCCGATGACGCCGCTTCTGCTCACCGTCCCGGCAGCCCGCAGGACGCGGCATCGCCGCGACGACGGTCTCTTCCCGCCGCAGGCCGGGCTGACGGTGACCCGCACCAGCGCGCCGCTCGGAGCACGCACCGACAGCAGTCTGACGCGCGCCCCGGTCCGGGTCAGCGTGCCCGAGATCCGCACCAGCGGGAACGGGCTCAGCAGCCGCGGCTCGAAGGGCGTGGGCGTCAGCGAGAGCGTGGCGGGCTGTGTGGGATCCGGTCTCGGGCTCTCGGGACCGGGCGCCGGCGGAGCGGTGCCGACCGTGAACGCGCGTGTGGCGCTCGCCTGATTGCCCGCCCCATCGGTCGCCCGCACGCGGAAGACGTACGCCCCGTCGGCCAGCGGCGCGCCCGCGGCGTGCGTCGTCGCGCTCGCGCAGGGCCCGTACGCCGGCGATCCCTGATCGATCGAGCACTCCAGCGTCGCGCCCGCCTCCGCCGAGAAGCCGAACAGCGGCGTGCTGTCGCTCGTCGTCCCGGACGGACCGAAGCCGATCGACAGTGACGGCGGCGTGGTGTCGACCGTGAACGTGCGCGAGGCGATCGCGTCATTCCCGGCGCCGTCCCTCGCCCGCACGCGGAAGACGTACGTCCCCTCGGGAAGCGGCGCGCCGACCACGTGCGTCGTCGCGCTGGTGCACGGACCGTACGCCGGCGTCCCCTGACCGAGCGAGCACTCGACCGTCGCGCCGGGCGCGGCGGCGAACCCGAACGACGGCGTAGCCTCGCTCGTCGGCCCCGCCGGACCCGAGTCGATCGACAAGGACGGCGCCGCGCTGTCGACCGAGAAGGCCTGCGAGGCGCTCGCGTCGTTCCCCACGCCGTCGGTCGCCCGCACCCGGAAGACGTAGGACCCGTCCGCCAACGGCGCCGCCACGTCGTGCGAGGTCTCCCCCGTGCAGGGCCCGTACTCCGGCGACCCGTAACCGACCGAGCACTCCACCGTCGCCCCCGCATCGGGCGTGAAGCCGAACGACGGCGTGGCGTCGTTCGTCGGCCCCGCCGGGCCGGAGACCACGCCGACCGCGGGATGCTCCGTGTCCACCGAGAACGACCGCGATGCCTCCGCCTGGTTCCCCGCCGCGTCAGTCGCCCGCACGCGGAAGACGTGCGACCCGTCGGCGAGCGGCGCGACCGCGGCGTGCGATCTGGCGCCCGTGCACGACCCGTAGGCCGGGGTCCCCTGGTCGATCGAGCACTCGACCGTCGCGTCAGGCTCGGCGGTGAACCCGAACCATGGTGTGGCGTCGTTCGTTGGCTCCGACGGACCGGAGACCACGTCGACCGCCGGATCGACCGTGTCGACCGTGAACGAGTGCGACTTGACGGCCGGGTCCAGGTTGACGTCGGCCGCCCGGACTCGGAAGGTCCAGTCGCCGTCGGGCAAGTCGGAGGGCGCCGTGTACGGGCTGGCGCACGGCTGGTAGTCCTCCGTCCCCTGATCGATCGAGCACTCCACCGTCGTCGCGCTCGCGTCGACCGTGAAGCCGAACGACGGCGTCCGGTCGTTCGTCGGATCTGATGGCCACGAGTCGATCGACACGACGGGCGCAGCCCATGCCACGGTGGCGATCGCCAGGATGAGCGCGAGCGTCAGCACCGCCGCGACGATCGCGCGCGAATGGACCGTCGCGTTGCGTAGCGCCTGGCGCGTCGAGTGCACGGTGAGCGACCCGAGCGGGAAGCCGAGCACCCGGGCCCAAGCACTCTAGCGCAGGTTTGAGCCCCGAACCCGTGCACAAACCTGC
>Ga0193706_1001578_pt1 | contig 10011 bp, 9 predicted proteins | sample U3c1metaG_FD_160130 | JGI IMG/M metagenome (GOLD analysis project Ga0193706, IMG submission 160130) | Soil microbial communities from a riparian zone of the East river system, Colorado, United States - U3c1 | ecosystem: Environmental > Terrestrial > Soil > Riparian zone | place: USA: East River... | reverse complement strand
AAGGGCACGCTGACCTGCAACTCCTGCCACACGATGCACTCGGGCGACGTGCGCGGCCAGCTCGAGCCCGCGATGCGCACCAACCAGGCTTGCCTGCAGTGCCATGCCGAGATCGGCCGCGACGTCAGCGCTCACACGAAGCACGCGGCGGATTCCTCGGGCTCGAGCTGCATGGAGTGCCACATGCCGCGGATGGTCTACGGCGTGGTCGAGATCCACCGCAGCCACCGCATCGAGAATCCCGATCCGCGGCGCGACGCCGAGAACGGGCGGCCGAATGCCTGCACCCTGTGCCATCTCGACAAGAGTCCGCTGTGGGCCGCTAGCGAGATGACGCGGATGTGGGGCCACGAGTACCCGCCGCCGCGCTCGCGGCCGGACAAGGCGCCGCTCGAGCTCGCGGATTCGATCGCTTCCGTGCTCGCCGGCGATGCGGTGCAGCGCGCGGTCTACGCGAAGGCCATGGGCCGCGCCGACTCGCCGATCGCCGCGCCCGATCGGGCGTTCCTGCTCGCCCACCTCGCCGTCACGATGGCGGACGCCTACCCGAGCATCCGCTGGATCTCGCAGCGCAGCCTCGCGGCCCTCGAACGCGAGGATCCGATCGGCTTGGCCGCGGCCCTCGAGAAGATCGACCACATGTCGGGTCAGACGGAGCGGCGCGACGCCGTGAACGGGCTCCTGAAGCTCGTCGCCGAGTGCTCGCGCGCGAAACTGCGCCCCCCTTTCGAGGGTTCGATGGTGCGCGCGGACTTTTCGCTCGACCGCGAAGCCGTCTTCCGACTGATGGACCTGCAGGGAGAGCGCGTCATCTCCATCGGCGAATGAAAGATCCTTCGATTCGCGGCACGCTCGTGTTCGGCTGGGTCCTGCTCGCGGTGTTCCTGCCGCTGGGGATGACGCTCGAGGCCTTGCACGCGCTCAAGCTGCCCGTGTACCTCGGCAGCCCGCTGCGGCGCGAGCTGTGGACCCTGGCCCACGCCCACGGAAATCTACTGGGGATCGTGTGCCTGGTCTTCGCTGCCCTGGCCGAGCGCGCGATCCCCGACGAGGCGCCGCGCCGCACGATTTCGATCTGGCTGCGCGTCGGCGCCCTGCTCCTGCCGCTGGGATTCTTCCTGGGCGGGATCCTCAACTACGAAGGCGACCCCTCGCTGGGCATCCTCCTGGTCCCGGTCGGCGGCCTGTGCCTGCTCTACGCCCTGCTCCGGGCGGCACTGATCGGACGCAAGACCACGTGAGCTTGGAACCGGGCCTGTTTTTCCTGGATTCGCCTGCGATTCGAGCCGCATGTTCCAATGGGATGTGATGAAGAACTCACCGTGGAACGCCCTCCGCCACTTTTGTTTTGGCACTGTTCAGGATGGTGGTGGAATACCGGGACTGGTGGCGGTCGTCCTCCTTTCCGCAGTTGCGGGGGCGCAGGGGACGGCGCTGGTCAGCGAGGCGGGCGGGGATAGCGGGAATGGGCGCAGCACGAAGCCGGCGATTTCATCGGATGGGCTACACGTCGCTTTTCAGAGTCTGGCCGGGGATCTGATCGCGGGGGATCTCAATGGCGTGAGCGATGTGTTCGTGCGCGACATGCCAAATGGGGCGATCGTGCGCTGCAGCGTGTCGAGCGCGGGGGTCGAGGCGGATCAACCGAGCATCGCGCCTTCGATCTCGGGCGACGGGCGTCTCGTCGCGTTCCAGAGCGCGGCGACCAACCTGGTCGCGGGCGACACCAACCTGGTGTCCGACGTGTTCGTGCACGATCGAGCCACGGGCGTCACGCGGCGGCTCAGCGTCGATGCCGGCCTGGTGGAAGGCAACGCCCCGAGTGGCGGCGTGGCGATCTCGGCGGACGGCCGTTTCCTCGTGTTCCGCAGCCTGGCCAGCAACCTGGTGCCCAACGACACCAATGGGACCTACGATCTTTTCGAGGTCGAGCTCGCGAGCGGCCTGATCTCGCGCGTGAGCGTTTCCAGTGCGGGCATCGAAGCCAGCCCGGGCCTGGGCAGCGACCGCGCCTCGCTCTCCGCCGACGGCAGCCTGGTCGCCTTCGACAGCGCGAGCACGAACCTGGTCAGCGGCGACACCAACGGCGTGTACGACTGCTTCGTCCACGACCTGGTCAGCGGCACCACCATGCGCGTCAGCACGGACGCCTCCGGGGCCGAGGCCAACGCGGTGAGCATCGAGGCCACGATCTCGGAGGACCGCCGCTTCGTCGCCTTCCAGAGCCTCGCGTCGAACCTCGTGCCCGGCGACACCAACGGCGTCGACGACATCTTCGTCAAGGACCTCGCGACCCGCACGATCCGCCGCGTGAGCGTTTCCTCGCTCGGCGTCGAATCCAACGGCCCGAGCCTGGCGGCGACGCTTTCACGCGACGGACGCTGCATCGCGTTCTTCAGCTCCGCGAGCAACCTGGTGAGCGGCGATGCGAATGGTTTTCCCGACGTGTTCGTGCACGACGTCCTGGCCCAGACGACTTCGCGAGTCAGCGTCGCGACGCTGGGCGCCGAGGGCGACGGCGACTCCATCCTCGCGGCGATCTCCGCCGATGCGCGATCCGTCGTGTTCCAGAGCAAGGCGACGATGTTCGCGAGCCTCGATACGAATGGCGTGGAGGATGTGTTCCTGCGCGACCGTGGCGCGGCCTTCTCGATGCCGGCGAGCTACTGCACCGCGAAGACCAACAGCCAGGGCTGCGTACCGGCGATCTTCTTCAGCGGAGTCCCGAGCGCCTCGGCGACCCAGGGTTTCGTGATCGCGGCGAGCGGCGTGCTCAACAACAAGGTCGGCCTCCTGCTCTACACCTCGGGCGGCCGCGCGGCTGTCGCTTTCCAGGGCGGCATCCTGTGCCTGCACGCTCCGATCAAGCGCACGACCAGCGCCAATTCCCACGGCTCGCCCGCGCCGATCCAGGATTGCAGCGGGGTCTATTCGATCGACATGTCCGCCTTCGCCAGCGGCTCGCTCGGAGGCACCCCCAGCCCCTTGCTGCAGCAAACGGGCACGCTGATCGACGCACAATGGTGGGGCCGCGATCCCGGCTTCGCGCCGCCGCTCAACAGCTCGCTTTCGGACGCGCTCGAGTACTTGATCGAGCCGTAGAGGTCCGTCGACCGTCCGATTTCGCGTCGTAACGGAGCCAGCCAGGCTCCGTCACGACAGATGACCGCAGGAATCGCGTCGGAGTACGGAGTCAGGTGAATTTGTCCGGAGTCGTGCCGCCATCCCGCGCGCCGCTTTCGCGGCGCGCGGGATGGCCGCACGACTCCGGACGAATTCACCTGACTCCGTACTGGATCGACCGCAAATGTGATGTCGCGACGGAGCCGCATCGTTCCGGGTGAATTCGAGTGACTCCATACTCGCGCGATCGCGCGCCGTATCCTCTGCGCGTCCATGGTCCGCGCCCTCTCCTACGCCTGGCGAGTTTTCGCGACCTGTCTAGCGTTCTTCATTTTCAACGCCGGCGGCCTGCTCGCGGCGATCACGGCGATCGCGATCTGCCGCTTGATCCCGGGCTCGCGCGAGAAGAAGGAACGCCGCGCGCAGCGCGTGATCCAATTGCTGCTCGCGTTTTTCATCGCCCTGCTCGTCGGCCTCGGACTCCTGACCCGCTCGCGCAAGAGCTTCGAGCGCCTGCGCTCGCCGCATGGCGCGCTGGTGATCGCCAACCATCCGACGCTGCTCGACGTCGTGTTCCTGATCGCGTCGATGCCGCGCGTCGACTGCGTGGTGAAAGAAGCCGTGTGGAACAATCTGTTCTTCGGCGCGACGGTCCGCGGCGCGGGCTACATCCCCAACCGCGACGGAGCGCAGCTGCTCGAGGCCTGCGTCGAGCGGATCGCCCAGGGCCACCACGTGCTGATCTTCCCCGAGGGCACGCGCTCGCCGGCCGGCGGCCTGCATCATTTCCAGCGCGGCGCGGCGCGCGTGGCCCTGCGCACGGGCTGCGAGATCATCCCGATCGTGATCCGCTGCGAGCCGCCGACCCTGCTCAAGGGCATGCCGATCTTCCAGGTGCCGCCGCGGCGGCCGCGCTTCTCGCTCGAAGTGCTCGAGCCGATCTCGCCGAAGCCTTTCATCGACGAGGGCGGCGAGATCACGATCGCGGTGCGCAAGCTCACGGCGAGCCTGGAGTCCTTCTACGAAGAGCGGTTGGGCTGCCGCTGCGTCTGAAACGGCTCGCTCAGGGCGTCAGGCGCTGGAAGTTCCAGCTGCGTCGGCCGCTGTGCAATCCGAGCGGGCCCTGGCCTGCGAGCATCCAGGCCAGGAATTCCAGGGCTTGAGGCAGCCGCGGCCCGCGCGAGATCTCTTCGCGCGGCTCGCCGAGGGCCATGCGGAACGAGGGCGCGCGCGCCGACACACCGAGGTCGAGCAGCAGCGCCAGAGCGAAGGCCACCGGCACTTCCTCGTCGACGCCTCCCAGGAACTCCGGTCGCGGCTCGTCCGCGACCACGAGCAAAGTGAAACCCGGCCGGCGGCGCTCGCAGATCCCCAGAGCCTCGATCAGGCCCGCGCAGAAGGTGTCCGTGCCCGCCGCGATCGAGCTCGAGGGCTTTCCATTGCCTGCCGCGATCGAGAACAGACCGCCCTGGGTGTTGTGCACGGAATGGCTGAAGCCCGTCGGCGAGATCGGCACGCCGCGCGCGATGTCGCTCAAGAGCGCGACACAGGCGTTCGATTCGCCATGCCGCGAAGCGAAAACGCTGGAGACGTCGGCCTGGAGCTCGGGCGGGGTCGCGTCGAAGGCGACCTGCAGCGCCATGCGGCTCAAGCGGCTGTAGCGGCGGCGCTGCATCGCGGGGATGAAGCGCATCTCCGGCGATCCTTCGAGAGCCGGCGCACGCGGCGCGCGCGCCCATTCCTGCCAGTCTTCGCTGGCGGGAATTCCCGGCGCCCAGGCCGACCAGGCCGCGATGGAGAAATCGATCACGCGTCGCTCCTCTCGAGGATCACCGAGCAGTTGTTGCCCCCGAAGCCGAAGGCGTTGCTCATCAAAAGTCGGCGGCCGCGCGCACGCGCACTCTCTCCGCGCTGGACCAGGCGGATCGCGGGCAAGTCGCCGTCGCGATCGCCGTCGAACACATGGGGTGCGAGCCGGATCTCGCCGCGGCGCTCGCTCTCGAGCATCATCCAGCAGAAGGCGATCTCCGCCGCGCCCGCCGCGCCCAAAGTGTGGCCGGTCATCGGCTTGGTCGAGCTGCAGGGCACCGACGTGCCGAGCACGCGCTCGACTGCCTTGCTCTCCATCGCGTCGTTGAGCGGCGTGCCCGTGCCGTGCAGATTCAGGTAGAGGATGTCGCCGCCCTCGGCCTCGGCGTCGACCAAGGCCGCGCGCATCGCCAGCTCCGCGCCGCCGCCGCTGGGATCGGGCGCCGACATGTGGTGGTGGTGCGAGGACTCGCCGGCCCCGCGCAATTGGATCCCGCCGCCTTCGCGCGTCATGAGAAAAAGCGCCGCCGCCTCGCCGAGATTCAGCCCGCGCCGGTTGCGGCTCATGGGATTGCTGCGCGTCGGCGAGATCGCCTCGAGGGCGGTGAAGCCGCAGGCGGTCAAGGGGCACAGGGAATCGACCCCGCCGGCGATCACCGCGTCGCACAAGCCCAGTCGCAGCAGCGAGCGCGCGGAAACCAGGGCCTTGGCGCTCGAGGAGCAGGCCGTCGACACGGTGTAGGCCGGCCCCTCGGCGCCGATCGAGGCCGCGAGGAAGCTGGCCAGGCCGCCGTGCTCGAATTGAACGTAGTGGAATTCGCGGGGAAGCCGGCCGCTGGCGAGCCTCTGGCGCACGGCCTCGCCAGTTTCCGCCGTTCCGGAGGTGCTGGTCGCCGCGACCACCGCGATGCGCGCCGGTCCGAAACGATCGAGGGCGGCCTCGACCGCTTTGCGGATCTGCGACAAGGCGAGCAGCGCCAGCTGGTTGTTGCGGCAGCGGTAGATCGCGAGCTCGTCCCCGATCGGCGGCAGATCGGCCGTGACGGCGCCGACCAGCAGCTCGCGATCGGGGAGCAGGCCTGCCCGCGAGACCATCCCGCGGGTATCGCCGCCGACGAGCCGCGGCAGGCTGGAATCGACTCCCGCTCCCATCGCCGTGACCAGTCCGACGGACTCCAGGGCGGCGGAATTCGGCGTGGGCATCGCGCCCATCGTACGGACCGCTCGCGCGTTAGACTGCAGCGCCGATGAAGCAAGTCCTGGTGGTCCAATACTCGCAAAGCGGCCAGCTCAGCGACGTGTTGTCGAACCTGATCGCGCCGCTCCTGGCCGACCCCGCGATGGAAGTCACGGTCGAGACGCTCCGGCCGCAGGTCCCGTATCCCTTCCCCTGGCCGGTGCTGCGCTTCTTCGACACCTTCCCCGAAGCCATCTACCTCGACCCCCCGCCGCTCCAGCCGCTCGCCGTCGATCCGACGCGGCGCTTCGACCTGGTGATCCTCGGCTACCAGGCCTGGTTCCTTTCGCCCTCGCTGCCGGTGACCGCCTTCCTGAAGAGCCCCGAGGCCGCCCGGCTCCTGCGCGACACGCCGGTGGTGACCGTCGTCGCCTGCCGCGACATGTGGCTGATGGCCCAGGAGCGCGTGAAGGAGCTGCTGGCGGCCACGGGCGCGCGACTGGTCGGCCACGTCGCCCTGACCGACGAGGCAGGCAGCGTCGGCAGCTTCCTGGCCACCCCGCTGTGGGTCATGACCGGCAAGCGCGGCCCGCGCCTTTTCGGCCTGATTCCCCGCGCCGGCGTCAGCCCGGAGCAGATCCGCAACTCCCGGCGCTTCGGCGAGCGCATCGCGAGCGTCCTGACGCGCGGCGAGCCCCTGGACGGCCACCTCCTGGAGAATCTGCAGGCGGTCAGGGTCAACGAGCGCCTGATTTCCAGCGAACGTGCGATACGCTCAGGGTTCTTGGTCTGGGGGCGGATGCTGCGGGCGCTGGGCCCCCAGGGCGCCATCCAACGCAAACCGCTGCTCTTGCTCTACATTGTCTGGCTCGTTCTGATGATCCTGACCGTCGTCCCCCTTGCCGCTCTCATCAAGGCGCTGCTCACGCCCCTCACGCAGAAGCGAGTCGCCGCGCAGAAGGCCTACTACGGCGCCCCTTCGGGCTCGCGATGAATCGAACGGTCGTCCCAGAGTGAACGTCTACATCACGAACCTAGCGGCTTTCATGCCGGGCCCCCCCGTGTCGAACGACGACATGGAGCAGATCCTGGGCCAGGTCGGGGAGCGGCCGTCGCGCGCGCGCCGGACCGTGTTGCGCTCGAACGGGATCCAGTCGCGTCACTACGCGATCGATCGCGAGACCCGCCGGCCGACCCACACCAACGCCCAGCTCGCCGCCGAGGCCGTGCGCCGCCTGGCCAAGCCGACCTTCTCCGTCGACAAGATCGACTGCCTGGCCTGCGGCACCTCGATCGCCGACCAGGTGATGCCCAGCCACGTGAGCATGGTCCACGGCGAGCTCGCGATCCCGCCCTGCGAGACCATCTCGGCCGCAGGCGTGTGCCTCGCGAGCCTCTCGGCGATGAAGTACGCGGCGATGGGCGTGGGCGCGGGCGAGTTCCAACGCGCCGTCGCCTGCGGTTCCGAGCTGTCGTCGGGAATGATGCGCGCCGCGCTGTTCCACGAGGAGCTCGAAGCCAAGACCACGGCGCTCGAGTCCAATCCCGAGATCGCCTTCGACAAGGATTTCCTGCGCTGGATGCTCTCCGACGGCGCCGGCGCCGCCCTGCTCGAGCCCAAGCCGGCCCCTGATGGCCTGTCGCTGCGCATCGACTGGATCTGGCAGCGCTCCTACGCCGGGGAAATGCAGGCCTGCATGTACGCCGGCGCCGAAAAACAGGCCGACGGCCGCTTGAAAGGCTGGCAGACCTTCGAGTCGCGCCAGTGGCTGGACCTGTCGCTATTCTCCGTCAAGCAGGACATCAAGCTGCTCAACGAGCACATCATGCGCTACACGGTCGAGCGCGGAATCACCGACGTGCGCGCCGTCCATCCGATGCAGCCGGGCGACATCGACTGGTTCCTGCCCCATTATTCGTCGAACTTCTTCCGCGAGCGCGTCCACGCTTCCCTGCAGCGCGCCGGCTTCGAGATCCCGATGGAGCGCTGGTTCACCAATCTTTCGAGCAAGGGCAACACCGGCGCGGCTTCGATCTACATCATCCTCGAGGAGCTGTTCCGCAGCGGGAAGCTGAAGGCCGGCGAGCGGCTCCTGTGCTACGTGCCGGAGAGCGGCCGCTTCGCGACGGGCTTCATGCACCTGACCGTCGTCTCGGCGAAGAGCGGCTGAGTCGATGAAAAAGGAGGACGTGCCTCAGGACCACGCCAAGGCATTCCAGGGGCGCAAGAAAGCCCTCTACGCCTTGGACGAGAAAGGCCGCTACGCGATCGTGCCGTCGAGCGGATGGGAAGCCGAGGAGATCGTGCTCGACCAGGCGATCGAGGAATACGAGCGCGCCGCCGCCGACGCGTTTGCGCGCGCCAAGGCGGGAACGACCGGGCCGCTGGAGTACTACATGTGCCGCTGCCGCATGGACGTGCTGCTCCTCGCTCAGAGCACGGGGTTCTTCCGCTGGCAGGTGCGCCGCCATTTGCGGCCAGGCGCCTTCGCCAAGCTCTCGACGGAGAAGCGCCAGCGCTACGGCGAGGCGCTGGGCATGGATCCCGCGCAGCTCGATAGCCTGCCTCCGAGCCCGTAGTGGAAGTCGGCGTCCCGTTCGAACACCGCCAATCGGCCCACTGCGAGAGCGGCGTGATCTCCGCGCTGCTGCGCCACGCCGGCCTTCCGATGTCGGAGCCCATGGCCTTCGGCATCTCCGGCGGACTGACCTTCGCCTATGTCCCGCTGATCAAGTTCGGCGGGATGCCTTTGATCGCGTACCGCATGCCGCCGAAGGGCGTGATCCGCGGCTTGACGCGCCGTCTCGGGATCAAGATGTCGTTCGAGACGTTCCGCGATCCGGACGCGGGCATGGCGACACTCGATCGCCATCTCGCCGCCGGCCGGCCCGTAGGCGCGCAGACCTCCGTGTTCTGGCTCGATTATTTCCCGCCGGACATGCGCTTTCATTTCAACGCGCACAACATGGTGGTCCACGGCAAGCGCGGCGATCACTATCTGATCAGCGATCCGGTGATGGACACGCCGGTCGAATGCGACTCCGCCGCGCTGAAGAAATCGCGCTTCACGCGCGGAGCCTTGGCGCCCAAGGGGCTGCTCTATTATCCCCTTTCGATTCCGCGCGACATCGATCTTGCACCGGCGATCAAGAGCTCGATTCGCGCGAACACGGGGATGATGCTCCACACGCCGGTGCCCTTCATCGGCATCCGCGGCGTGCGCTACGTCGCGAACAAGCTGCGCAAGCTTCCCGGCGCGAGCGAGAAGGACCGCAAGTACGCGCGCTTGTTCATCGGCCACATGGTGCGCATGCAGGAAGAGATTGGGACGGGAGGAGCGGGCTTTCGTTTCCTGCATGCATCGTTCCTGCAGGAAGCCGCGCCGATCGTCGGCAAGCCGGAGCTGCTCGCGACGGCGGATCGATTGACGAAGGCGGGCGACGAATGGCGTCAGTTCGCGCTGCTCGCGGCGAAGATGTGCAAGGGGCGCGTGCCGATGGACCAGAACGTCCTCGCGGACGAGCTCCTGAAATGCGCCGACATGGAAGCGGCGGTGCACCGCGAGCTGCGCGCCGTGATGGCATAGCTGTCGGTGCGGAGCCAGGCTCGATCACGACACCCCCGGTCTGCGCGCCGCGCGCGCAGACCGGGGGTGTCGTGATCGAGCCTGGCTCCGTACCGACGCCCCGTGGCGTGGTCGCGTCCGTGTCGGGCGGGTCAGCCTGAAGGTCGCAGCCAGATCGCAAAGTCGTCGGGCAGCGCTGAGGTGAAATTCACGCGGACGCCGGTGTCGGGGTCGTCGAAGGCGAGCTCTGATGCGTGCAGCAACTGGCGATTCGGCTCACCTTCAGCTACCTCGCGTGCGTCGCCGCTGGTCTTCACACGGGTGACGAAGTCGAGG
>Ga0193706_1001577_pt1 | contig 10012 bp, 9 predicted proteins | sample U3c1metaG_FD_160130 | JGI IMG/M metagenome (GOLD analysis project Ga0193706, IMG submission 160130) | Soil microbial communities from a riparian zone of the East river system, Colorado, United States - U3c1 | ecosystem: Environmental > Terrestrial > Soil > Riparian zone | place: USA: East River... | reverse complement strand
ATTTGCAGCGCCAAATCCTCCATGAAACGTCCGATGTGGGCCGTTCGAAAGCCGAGTCCGCGAAAGAGACGATTCAAGGTATAAACCCGGAGGTTGAGGTGGTTTTGCACAAGACGCGCATTTCGAGCGAGAACGCCCTCGATATTATCCGCGGTTACGACATTGTCGTCGATGGAACAGACAATTTTCCCACTCGCTACCTGACCAATGACGCTTGCGTCCTTCTGAAAAAACCAAATGTCTATGGCTCCATCTTTCGCTTCGAGGGGCAGGCCAGTGTCTTCGCTCCGCATTTGGGCGGTCCTTGCTATCGCTGTCTCTATCCCGAGCCGCCTCCGCCGGGGATGGTCCCGAGCTGCGCTGAAGGTGGGGTTCTCGGCGTTCTGCCGGGCATTGTCGGCTGTATTCAGACCACGGAAATACTTAAACTCGCGCTGGGCCAGGGCAATACTTTGATTGGACGGCTGCTGCTCTTCAACGCGCTGGAGATGAAGTTCCGCGAGGTCAAGCTTCGGCGTGATCCGAAATGCCCGCTCTGCGGCGACGATCCCACGATTAAGGAATTAATCGATTACGAGGTCTTCTGCGGCATTCCACAGAACGAACCGACAGATTCTGAGAATCCGGACGAAGTCACGGTTCAGGAGATGAAGCAGGCGCTCGACGATCCCAAGCTGCGCATCCGCGTGATTGACGTTCGGGAGCCTGACGAATATGAGATTTCACATATTGACGGTGTGCCCCAGATTCCCCTCAGCGTGCTGCAGCAGCGCTTCACCGAATTAGATCCGAACCAGCAGATCTACATTCACTGCAAGAGCGGGGTGCGTTCGATGAAGGCTTTGCAGTTCCTGCGTGAACAAGGATTTAAATATCTAAAAAGCGTCCGGGGCGGCATCCTCGCCTGGGCGGATGAAATTGATCCGAACGTTCCCAAGTATTAATTTCGGAAACTTCCACAATTTCGCCCCATAACGACAAAGCGGCTCCGTAAGGAGCCGCCTTGGCTTTTTTTGGTTCAGGACGGAAAGGGTTTTAGGGCGTCTGCTGAATCACTCCGCAGGCCAGGCGGGCCCCGGCGTTCCCGGCCGGCTGGCTTTTGAGATCGTCCCCTTTTTCATGGACGATGACCGCGCGATCGATAATCGAATTCGTTCCTTTAAAGCTCAGCCAGCTAAAAACGCGCTCGTACCGGGCCACTCCTTGTTGATTGGCTTCCAAATTGCCGAAGTCGCCGGAATGGTGTTGCGGATCGGTGGGTGAACCGTGTGGAAGCTGGTTCGGGTTGAAGTGCCCGCCGGCCGACGTGAAATCGGGGGCGGAACAATCACCCTTTTCGTGGATGTGGAAACCGTGCGGGCCCGGAGTAAGCCCTTCAATATTGGCCGTGACTCGCACCCCTTCTGTCTCTTCCATAAAGGTTACCTGTCCTCGCACCGGGTGGTTGGCGGTAGAGCTCGAAGGGCTCAGAACCGCCACGGCGGTCTGCCGGCGCTTGGCTGCCGCCGAGCCAGCAGCGGAGCTCTGGTCCGAGGTTTGAGTGTGGGTGGCGCATCCAGCTAAAACGGCTGCCCCGACAATTACAATAGCCCCTGGGATTTGAAATAATTTCATCGATTCTCCTTTGTTCCTTTTCCTACGGACGGCGCCAGTTGCCATCGTACGTAAGAACCTGCATTTCTGGCGTTTTAGCTCATTAGGGCCATCAACGCAAGCCGCTGCTCACATTTTCAAAAAAACGGACGAGCCTCGCGGCACTCATCCCCACAATCAAATTAACCCGCCGCGAATTTTCGAAGATATTTCAAAGCCACTTCGATGTCATTCGGCCAAGCCGCTTCAATGCGCACGGATTCCTGTGTTTCCGGATGGTGGAGAGCGAGCGATTCGGCGTGCAAAGCCACCCGGCCGACCAAGGGTTGCTCTGGGGCCTTGGGTTTCTCGTGATAATCTTTTTTCAGGTCAGAGAGGAATAACGGCATTCCCCCGTACAATTCGTCACCCACGATCGGAAAACCTGAATGCTGAAGGTGAATGCGAATCTGGTGAGTGCGTCCAGAGCGCGGCTGACAGCGGAGAAAAGTGTAACCGACAAATTTTTCCAGGATGGTGAAGTCGGTCCGCGATTTCTTGCCGTTTTTGGGATCGACCCGCATGAAACCGGGCTTGAATGGATGAGGCGCAAGTTTCGCCTCGGAGCTAAAGGCATCTTCCCGCGGTGTCCCACTGACAATCGTGATGTATGTTTTCTTGATCGTTTCACCCCCGAAATCGCTAACGAGCGTGACCAGCGCGGGTTTGCTTTTGGCCAGGAGCAAAACGCCGCTGGTGGGAAAATCGAGCCGATGCGCATTGGCCAGATAGGTGAGATTCCGCTCTCTGGCCCAAGGAGCGCCGCGCTCGATATCGCGGTGCAGAATCTTCATCAGATTAGGCCGATTCGGATCGTAACGATCCGGCGAGGTGAGCAACTTGGCTGGTTTATCAACCGCAAAAAGTGCCGAGTCCTCGTAAAGGACCGGCACTTTCCAGAATTCTTTTGTTTCCGGCGCGGATAGTTTAATAAAAGGCCCCGGCGGATCGCTCCTTGCCATGGGCCTATCTTATCTCATCGGCATCGGTCTTTAAAGTAGTTCCCGCAATTTACATGCGCGGATCGGTGGCATGATTTCCAAGCCAGGTGAAATCCGCTTTGATGGAAGCCTGGTCTGCGGCTGTGATTCCGGCCAGGGGAGAATCGTGATTATGCCAGAAAGGGTCGCTTTCCTGCAGCACGCGGCCACCTACAATTGGGTTATTGAACTTCGAATTCGACCATTTCTTGCTTTCGGAGTGTCCGTCAGCAAAAGAAAACTGGGTTACTTGCCCATGCAAATTTCCAGGGACGTGAAAGCTTTGATTCGCGCCCGTGTTGTTGCCTTGCGCATCCCAGGTCGGATGCGTCCCGAAGGCAGGCTGGCATACGCTGAACGGATGAATTTCACCGAAAGTGAAAATGTCGCTCGGCCGCGTGGTTGAGCCGATGATCTTGAAGATCTGGTTCTTGCCGCGAGGTTCACCGTGCCAGGTAGCACTGGTGATTTGCGCGGTTCCTGCACGGTCCAAAGCCCAGCCGATGAAAATATTGAGGCCGTAGCTCTTCGGACGGAGGAAACGGTTATTGCCCGTTCCCAATAGCTGTTTGTCTTCCGGGCAGCGGAAGCTTTCTTTGTTGGCGATGTATTTCGAGATCAGGGAAACACTTTCCGAAACCATGCCGCGGGCCTGCTTTTCATCATTCAGATTGGTCCCTTCACGGCCTTCCGCCCAGACCCGGGGAATGTGATTGGCGGGAGGATTCGCCAGATTCAATGCTTGGTCAGCGTTGCCGTTCTTCGGCCAATAGTCGTTATTGTCGGTGCCATACAAATGCGCAGCCATGGCCAGCTGCTTGTTGTTATTCATGCACTTGATCATAGTGGCCTTGCGCTTGGCTTTGGCGAGAGCCGGCAAGAGAAGGGAGGCCAAAATGGCGATGATCGCGATGACGACCAGCAGTTCAATAAGGGTGAAGCCGCGGCTTCGAGATGGTAAAGACCTTAAACGCATAAATGAATTCGGTGTTAACAACCCTGCCATGCCAAAACGCTGAAGGCAATATTTCCTTCTCGAGGCTTGACCGAACAGAGCTTTGCTTTTCAATACTGAGGAACACGCAGGAATACAATATGCATTTTCAACGCACATCTCTGGCGCTGGCCGCCTTTCTTTTCATCGCAGGTTTGAATTCCACCGCCGCAAGCGGGGAACTCAAGCTCGGCATGCAAACCTGGACACTCCGCAATTTGAGCTTCGAGGATTCTGTCGAGTTCTGCGCCAAGCATCAGATCAAGTATCTTCAGCTCATTCCCAATCACCTGGACGTGAATGCCAGCAAGGAGGAGTGGCAGAAAAAGAAGGATTTCATAGAAAAAAAAGGTCTGGTGGCCTACACCTTCGGGGTGGCGGGCACCTCCATGAAGCATGAAGAGAATAAAAAACTCTTCGAGTGCGCCAAATTCATGGGGATGAAATTGATCGTGGTTGAGCCGAGCGATTTTAAAATATTGGATGACCTGGAAGCGCTCGCCAAGGAATACGACATCCGGGTCGTCATTCATAACCACGGATTGACGAGCCTCTACGGAAATCCGGCGGTGTTGCGAAACCTCATCAAGCATCGAGATTCACGCATCGGAGTGTGCATGGATGCGGGCTGGATCGCGAGCGGCCGCCTGGATCCTTCCAAGGTCTTCAAGGAATATGACGGCCGGGTGTACGACATTCATCTCAAAGACAAGCATGTCGAATCAACGAATAAAGGGGATGTGGCCCGCGACACTTTCCTAGGCGAGGGCGACGCCAATCTCGGCAAACTTCTGCAAACGTTGCAGGAAACCAAATGGGATGGAGTGATCGCGATTGAGACCGACAATAATTTGAAAGATCCCAGGGAGCATACCGTTAAAGCACTTGAGTTCGTAAAAAAGAGCTCAAAATAGCCTATCGCATCCGCCATCCGCGCGACCCCCGAATTCAGCGGCGGGGGCGCGTCCCTACTTATGAAGGCAACTGGAATCCACAGTTGCGCTCGAGTGCAGAGATCCGCTGCCGAAACGAGGTCCGCTATTTTACGGTGTTGACCAGGGGAGCCATCCCTTGAATACGAACTTCGAGCCGGTCACCTGACTGAATCGGGCCCACACCGCTGGGAGTTCCGGTCACGATCACATCGCCGGGCAACAGCGTCATGTTCGTGGAAATGAAACTGACCAGTTGATAACAGTTAAAAATGAGCTGGCTGGTGTTCGAATTCTGGCGGAGCTGCCCATTTTGAAAGAGTTGAATCGTGAGATCATGCGGATCGATCTTCGTTTCCACGTAAGGCCCCAGAGGCGTAAAAGTATCGAATGATTTGGCGCGCGCCCATTGGCTCTCCGCGTTCTGAATCGTTCGATCGCTGATATCTTCGGCGGAGGTATAGCCAAAAATGTAACGGGCTGCGGCTGCCGGGGTGACGTTTCGCACCCGCCGGCCAATCACAATCGCCAGTTCCGCCTCATAATCGGTGCGGTGTTCCGCGAAAGGGATTTCAATCTTTCCGCCGTCCGGGATCAAAGAGGTCGTCGCTTTGAGCCAAAAAAGCGGCTCCTTTGGAATCGGCTTGCCGGATTCACGCGCGTGATCGGCATAATTCAACCCGACCGCGATCACTTTCGACGGAGCTACCGGAGTGAGTGTTTTGACCCCTTTGAGCGGCGTAGCCTTGCGCTCAAAAGAGGGCGACCCAAAGACGTCTCCTTGAAGACGAAAAAGCTCGCCGTCAACGACTTTGGCGTAAAAAATCTCCTCACCCTTTTGAAACCGGCCAATTGCAGCCATAAGATTTGCCGAGCCTTTTAGCAAACCGCCCTGATGCGCGGCAAGCGCAAAACGTCCTTTGCGCAAAGGTATTAAGAAAAAAGCCGCAAAAGCGGGCGCAAATGGAAGATAATAAACCAACCGAAACTCGGCGGCACCTGCTCCCAAACTTCCATAGCCACTGCCCAATAAGTCACAATTCAGCCTTCGGGAACACTCTCGACATCCAAAACGCTCAGGCGTACAACTTTATTTTGCCACGCTCACGGGATTGCCATGCCGAAGCTTATAATCAAATCGGGAAGCCAGGCGGGCAGAGAAGTCGATCTCAACGCGGGGGTGTACCGCGTGGGAAGGAATGAGAATAACGATATTTCCATTCCCGAGGCCAGCATCTCGAGTTTCCACTGCGAGCTGAACGTTGCCGAAATCGGTATTTCCGTCCGGGACCTCGGCTCGACCAACGGCACCTTCATCAACGAAAAACAGATCGCTAAAGGAATGCTGCATTCGGGCGACACGCTGAAGCTAGGCGAAATTCAGATCGGCGTCGAAATGCCGGAGGTCAACATTGGCATCCCGGATATTCCATTTGAAGAAGCAGTTAGCGCGGCTTTTTTGGAAGATGGCACCCCGGCCTGTTTTAACCATCGCGAAGTCGCTGCTCGCTACCGATGCAGCCGCTGTGAGAACTGGTGGTGCGCGGAGTGCGTGCGCAATCTAAAGCGGCTGAGCGGGGAATTTTTACAGTTTTGCCCCGAATGCTCTGCCGCTTGCACCCCTATCGAGGAACAGAAAGTTGGCGGTAAAAAGTCACTATTTGGGCGGCTGGGCGATACGTTGCGCATCACCCGGAAAAAATAGATTCGCCGAGCGCTGCTATCTCGAACAAGGAACTGGTTCCTGGATTCTGGTGCTTCGAGAGAAGCGATTAGCGGTTTGCCTGCGGGTTGAGCTTTCCATTACCCTCGACCCATGATTTTGGTGCGGTTTCAAAAAATGCTGGTGATCATCAGTTGCATTCTGCTCTTTCCCTCCAGCTTGCGCGCCATCGATCCGAAACTTGAGGAGCGCGCCAATTATTTTCTGACCTTGGTGAACGCCTCCTATCAAGGATTGTACCGGGTCGAAGCGGAAGCCCAATGGCTGGCCGCGACGGATGTCTCGCCCGCACACGACGTGGGTTCGGAAACTGCCGGGAAGGCGCGCGCGGCCTTTAATGGCAATCCCGCCATTATTCGCGAAGCGCAAGCTCTCCTAAAACACCGCGCGGATCTGAAGGAGATTACAGTTCGTCAGCTCGAGCGCGTCCTCTTAAACGCCGCGGAAGGCCCGATGACAAACCCGGATCTGGTCGCAAGGCGGATAGAAGCGGAAACGCAGCAATCATCCACCCTGAACGGATTCGTTTTTAAACTCCGCGGAAACCCAATCACAGTCAACGAAATCGACCATCAACTCTCTACCAATCGGAACCTTGCCGATCGGCAGGCAATTTGGGAGACCTCGAAGCAATCCGGGCCGGCGCTCAAACCTGGATTGGTGAATTTGCAAACGTTGCGCAACGGAGTGGCTAAAGAGCTGGGCTATTCCGACTATTTCGCGCTGCAAGTGGCCAACTATGGCATGTCAACGGAGGAAATGATCGCTCTTCAGGATCGATTCATGCGTGAAATGCGCCCCCTCTATCTGCAACTTCACACTTGGGTCAAACACGAACTCGCGAAACGGTACGGGCAGCCTGTCCCCAAACGCATTCCAGCGCATTGGCTGAATAACCGCTGGAGCCAGGAGTGGCCGGGGATGGTCGAAGCCGCCGATCTCGATCCTTATTTTAAAGGGAAGTCGGCCGAATGGGTCGTCCAATCCGCTGAGAGTTTCTATACAGGACTCGGCTTTCCAAAATTACCACAGAGTTTTTGGGAGCGATCAGATTTGTACCCGGTCAAGCCGGGGGAGACGCGGAAAAAAAACACGCACGCCTCCTGCTGGCATGTCGATTTGCAGAATGACATCCGTTCTCTAATGAGTGTGGAGCCGAACGAGTGGTGGTTCCACACCGCCCATCACGAATTGGGCCATGGATATTATTTTGTCAGTTGCACCCGGCCTGAGATTCCTCCCCTTTTGAGAATCGGCGCGAATCCCGCGTTTCACGAAGCAATGGGAGAGTTGATTTCATTGGCCGCGGGGCAGGCCCCTTACCTGCAGAGCGCGGGCGTTCTCCCGGCGGGTTTTCAACTGAATGAACAGGCGTTGCTTCTGAACGACGCGCTCGGTAATTCCGTCCCCTTCATTTATTGGGCTTCTGGAACGATGACGCACTGGGAAGCAGATGTCTATGCGCACCGGTTACCCCCGGACCAATGGAATGCCCGCTGGTGGAAATACGTGCGAGACTTTCAAGGAGTCGAACCGCCCAGCGAACGAGGCGAGGAATTCTGCGATGCCGCGACGAAGACGCATGTCAATGACACACCGTGCTATTACTACTCATATGCCATCGCCACGGTCCTGAAATTTCAATGGCACGATCACATCGCGAGAAAGATTCTCCAACAACCACCACAACGCTGCAATTACGCGAATAGCAAAGCTGTGGGCAATTTCCTGCGCGAAATCATGGCCAAAGGCGGCACGGAAGATTGGCGCAAAGTATTGCGCGATGCGACCGGTGAAGAGCTATCGACTCGCGCCATGACCGATTATTTCAAACCATTATTGGCCTGGTTGGAAGAGCAGAATCGCGGAAGACAAATCGGTTGGGACTGAGTGGTTGCCCAGCGCAGGCAAGCGGAATCGGGACTGCGGGGTTTTAAGCCGCCGGCTCACGAGCGAGTTCCAGGCCAGAAGAGATTCGAGCGCTCATGGGACAGCCTTGTTCCTTCCCAGTCAAAATGGTAATACCTCACCTCCGGAAGCAAATATGTTGATCGACGGAATTATCAATCCGCAGTTATCCCATCTGCTCTGCCGCATCCGCCACACGAATGCGCTCGTGATTGCGGATGCCGCGTTTCCCTTTTGGCCACAGATTGAGACCGTGGATCTCACGCTGGTACGTGGTATCCCCACGATCGCACAAGTGCTCGCGGCCATCTTGCCCAACTTCAAGGCCGGTGCGGTTCACATGGCGCAAGAGTTTGAATCGCACAACGACACCGAGACTCGGAACCTGTTCCGCGCAGCATTGCGAGATGTTCCGCTGCACTTCCAGCCGCATAATGACTTTAAGAAGCGCGTGCCTGATGCGATCGGCCTGATCCGGACAGGAGATACGACGCCCTACGGAAATCTAATCCTCATTTCGGTGTAAAAGATGAAGCCATGTGTCACTGTCTCGCTCGTTGGGGAAGCCCGGGGCGGACCTTTCATCTTCTGGGACGATCTCGCGGGCGCCTGCGCCAGCGCGCAGGAACTTGGCTTCGCCGCGATCGAACTTTTCCCGCCGAGCGCGGCCGCGGTTGACCAGCCCCTCCTTCGCGAGTTGCTCGCGAAACATCAGTTGAGGCTTGCGAGTCTCGGGACTGGGGCCGGCTGGGTGAAACACAAGCTCACCCTTACTTCGAACCATCCCGAAACGCGAAATCGTGCGCTGGACTTCATTAAACGGATGATGGATGTCGCAGCCAATTTCGAAGCCGCTGTAATCGTCGGTTCCATGCAGGGCCGTTTCGACCAGGAGGTGTCTCGATCCGCAGCCCTCAATCATCTCGGCGCCGCTCTCACCTCCCTGGCCGATTATGCCAAGGAGAAGAAGGTGGTCCTCTTATACGAGCACCTGAACCGTTATGAAACGAACCTGCTCAATCGAATTGAAGAGGTGGTTCCGTTTCTCGCGCCTTTCAATGGACGGGTCAAAATCCTCGCGGATCTCTTCCACATGGGCATAGAGGAAGCGAACCTGGCGGATGCGCTACGGCTCGGGGGCAGCCTCATTGGGCATGTCCATCTCGCCGATAGCAACCGCCGGCCTGCCGGTCTGGGGCACACCGACTTTTCGCCGATCTTCAAAGCGCTTCGTGAAATCAGTTACGAAGGGTTTGTTTCGGCGGAAGCGCTTCCCTATCCCGATTCATTCACGGCAGCGCGGCTGACGATCGAGGCGTTCCGAAAGCATGCGGCCCCGTGATCACCGCCTCAGTGTAGTGTCCGAAATGGTTTGCCAGTCGTCCCCTCGGACGAACCTTGTTTTCTGAGCATCCCCGGCGTTGAAACGCCGGGTGATTTTCGTAATGTCCCTCTGAGACAAGGTCGAGGTTACGTCAGGGCAGTTAAGAAGCACTCCACTAGAAGCGGTTGGTTTCGTGGCAAACTCATGCTATTGTCCCCGGCCAGGCGATATGCTCTCGTTCCACGCACTGCAACTGAATTCAAATCTGTTTTTGTCGCCGCTCGCCGGTTATACAAACCTGCCATTCCGGCTGGCGATCCGTGAACTCGGTGGACTCGACCTGGCGACGACCGATCTGGTCAACGCCCGTTCCCTCCTCGAAAAAAACCGAAAAGCCTTCAAGCTGATCGAAACGAACGCGGCCGATCGGCCGCTGGCTGTGCAGCTCTTCGGATCCGTGCCGGAAGAAATGCGCGATGCGGCGCTCTATCTGGAATCGATCGGGATCTCCTCAGTGGA
>Ga0193706_1001576_pt1 | contig 10020 bp, 9 predicted proteins | sample U3c1metaG_FD_160130 | JGI IMG/M metagenome (GOLD analysis project Ga0193706, IMG submission 160130) | Soil microbial communities from a riparian zone of the East river system, Colorado, United States - U3c1 | ecosystem: Environmental > Terrestrial > Soil > Riparian zone | place: USA: East River... | reverse complement strand
CCGCGTGTCATAGCGGCTGTCGTATTCGCGCACGTAAACGCGGTCTCCCGGATGCACGAATACGGTGCGATCCCCATAATGGTCGGTGTGGCCACGATAACGGGTGTAGTGATCACGATCCGATGCGCAGCCGGCGGCCAGGAACGCGATGGCGCCGCTTAATAGAATTATTAACTGCTTCATACTTTCCCTCCTTTGCTGGGGAAACGTAGCGCACGTTTTGTTTTCGTGCATCGGCGCGATTGGAGTTTTGTTTTGAGCCGTGGAGTCCGCGCAGTATTGTCGGGCCATGACACGGCAGCAGGTTTTGGATCTCTATTTCATGGAGGCGCGCGCCAAGCTGATCGACATCGCGGCGTTTCTCGATCGCGTGGAACGAGCCGGTGGCGAAGCGGATTTTCGCTTCCAGGCTTTTGAGAATGCGTTGAAGGAACTGGGCCGCGGCAACGCGCAACGGGCGAAAAACGTGTTGCTCTCACTCAGCGATCCCACCACCGAGCCGATTCCCGCAGCGACCACGAAAGCGGCAGCCGGAGCGTGGCCCCAAACTCTCTAAGCGATCATCCATAATGCGCTATATCGAACCACACGGGCACATGGTCAGTCGCACCACGGACGATTATGTGGACATGGTCACGGCCGGATGCGCGGCAGTTTGTGAGCCGGCGTTTTGGGCGGGCTTCGATCGCAGCTCGCCGCAAGGATTCTTCGATTACTTCAGCCAGCTCACGGAGCACGAGCCGAAGCGCGCCGCGAAATTCGGTCTGCCGCATTACGCGTGGCTTTGCATCAATCCGAAGGAATCCGAGGACGTGAAGCTGGCGCAGGAAGTCATCGCGCTGATCCCGCAATTCATCGATAAGCCGAATGTGCTTGGCATCGGCGAGATTGGATTGAACAAGAACTCACGCAATGAATTGAAGGTGCTCGAACTGCACGTGGATCTCGCCGCGCGACACGATCAATTGATTCTCGTCCACACACCGCATCTCGAAGACAAGCTGAAGGGCACGCGCTTGATCATCGATGTGTTGAAGAACGACAAACGCATCAAGCCCGAGCGCTGCATCATCGATCACGTGGAGGAACACACTATCGGCATGGTGTTGGATGCGGGATTCTGGGCGGGCATGACGCTTTATCCGGAATCCAAATGCACCGCCGCGCGCGCCATCGACATGATCGAATGCTACGGAGGCGAACGGGTGTGGATGAATAGCGCGTGCGATTGGGGCGTGAGCGTTCCACTGGCGGTTCCCTACGCGGCGTTGGAAGCACGCCGACGCGGCTATGGCGCTGAACGCATCGATCAGTTGGTCTTCAAGAATCCCGCGCAGTTCATGTCGCAGTCACCCAAATTCAAGGCGCCATAACCGAACGGTGGAACTCGCCGCACTGCGATAATTCTCCCGCCACCGTTGACACCTACCCATCACATATTCCAGTCTCGCGCCCGCATGTTCGTGAACCTGGCCATGGCAAATCTGCAACACGCGCTCAAAGCGCCGTGGTGCGTCGCCATGTGGTCGATTAACCCGGCCAAGCGCGCCATGGCGCGTCGGCGGAATTCGCGAACGAACTAGATCGAACATTCTTTCGCAAACCCGCCGCAGGTCGGCGGGTTTTCTGTTTCCCGCCCCTCTGGCAGTTCGCGTGAACTCGCATGAACAACATACAAACGACCCCACCGCCACGAACGCTGCTCATCGCGGCCTTCGCGGCCATCTACATCGTCTGGGGCTCGACGTATCTCGCCATCCGGGTCGTCGTCGAAACCTTGCCGCCCTTCCTTTCCGCAGGCGCGCGATTTCTTGTTGCCGGCGCCATGCTGCTTTTGCTGTTGCGCGCGCGAGGCACGCCCATGCCTTCGCGCGACCAATGGCGCGCCGCCACGGTGACCGGCGTTCTGTTGCTCCTGGGTGGAAATGGGCTTGTCGTTTGGGCGGAACAATCAATCTCGTCAGGCTTCACGGCGCTGCTTGTGGCGCTCGCTCCGGTCTGGTTCGCCCTGCTCGAATGGTTGCGGCCAAACGGAGTCCGACCTCGGACGAAAACTGTGGTCGGCATCATCATTGGTTTCATCGGCGTAGCCATGCTGGTGAATGCGCGCGGTTCGTCACAGGGACAAACTCACTGGCTGGGAATCCTCGCGGTCCTGCTCGCCGGGTTTTTGTGGGCGGCCGGATCGCTTTACTCAAAACACAAAAACTCAGGCGGTTCGCCGTGGATGAACGCCGCGGCGCAAATGCTTTGTGGAGGTGTCGCTCTTGCGCTCACGGGATTGTTGTTCGGTGAACCTTTCCGTACCGATTGGGCCGGCGTGAGCGGCAGGTCACTTGCGGCACTCGTGTATCTGATCGTGTTCGGTTCCTGGATCGGCTTCAGCGCTTACGTGTGGCTGCTCAAAGCGAGCACACCCGCACGCGTCTCCACCTATGCGTATGTGAATCCAGTCATCGCCGTTCTGCTTGGATGGGCAATGCTCGGTGAAACTCTCGATTGGCGGATGCTCTGGGGAGCGCTCGTGATCGTCGTCGGCGTGATCACAATCACCGTTCCTCAATCAGCGCTGGCGAATGTTTTCAATCGCATGAAATCCGCGCCAGCACGCGTGCGGTAGGAAATGGATCAACGGCTTTCGAACATTCCGGCGCTCGTGGGGCGTACTGTCAGATTGCCCCGTCCGCGGCGGCACGATTACTTTTCGGTGACGCACTGACGCGTCCATTCTAAGCTGCGCGGCATGGCCCAGCGTCCCGTCATCTTCGCAATTGTTTACGCGCGCCGCGTTTTGTTCGGCGCCGCACTGTTTGTTATTCCGGCTTTGATGTCTTTCGCTGAAGACGCGTTGCCCCAGGTGGAACGACTTAAGAGCAGCCCGGTGTTGCGTCATCTGAAACAGAACCCTATCAGCGGCGAAGCGAAGTCCGATGCCGAGCGCACCATCGCGCAGATCTATGTGCCGGAAGGGTTCAAGGTCGAGGTCATCGCGGCGGAACCGGATGTGCGGCAGCCCATTGCTTTCGCATGGGACGAGCGCGGGCGCATTTGGGTTGCCGAAGCATTCAGCTACCCGACGAAGCGCTCAGCCGGCGAAGGCCTGGATCGCATCATCATCCTGGCGGACGAGGATGGCGACGGACGTTTCGAGTCGCGCAAGGTGTTCGCCGAGAAATTGAACCTCGTCAGCGGACTGGAGATCGGGCACGGCGGCGTGTGGGTGGGTGCTGCGCCGGAACTGCTCTTCATTCCCGACCGCAATCGCGATGACAAACCCGATGGTCCGCCGGAAGTGTTGCTTGATGGCTTCGGTTTCCAAGACACACACGAGACGTTGAATAGTTTCCTTTGGGGACCGGATGGATGGCTCTATGGGATTCAGGGTGTGTTCAACACCGCGCGAATTGGCAGGCCGGGCGTGCCAGCGGAACGAAGGCCGGAGTTGCGCGCCGGCGTGTGGCGTTTTCATCCGGTGCGACGCGAGTTCGAGATTTTCGCGCATGGCGGCAGCAATCCGTGGGGACTCGACTACGACGAGCACGGCCAGCTTTTCATGACGCATTGCCGCAGCTACTGGGGCCGTGGACTCACGACGCATGTCATTCAAGGCGGACAATTCTGGAACCAGGTGAACGCGAATTACGCGCCGTTCATTATCGCCAATGCGCCGAAGGAATTTCCCGGTTTCCGCAATTTTCTGCTCGCGTCGGCGCGCTACGATCACGGTGCGGGCGGCGCGGGAGTTCGCGGCAGCGATGCGATATACGGCGGCCACTCGCACGTGGGAACGATGATTTATCTCGGCGACAACTGGCCCGACGAATATCGGGGGCGGCTCTTCACGCACAATCTCGGCGGTCACCAGATCAACCAGCAAATCAATGAGCCGCTGGGCTCGGGTTACAACACCGTTCACGCGGGACGCGACGTGCTCTTCTGCACCGATCCGAAGTATGTCGCCATTGATTTGCAGTACGGCCCGGACGGCGCGGTTTATTTCATCGACTGGTACGACCAGCAGCATTGCCACAATCCGAACACCGAGCGATGGGATCGCGGCAACGGTCGCGTGTATCGCATGCAATGGCAGGCTGACTACAAACCGGTGAAGACCGATCTCAGCGCTAAGAGCGACGCGGAATTAGTCGCATTGTTGTCGCACAAGAACGCGTGGTTCGGTCGCACGGCGCGGCGACTCTTGCATGAACGCGCGCAGTCGCAAACTGGCGTGGCGATCGCCGTTAAAAATGATCTGCGACGTACCATCGAGACATCGCCAGATGCGAGATTGCGTTTGGAATCCCTGTGGGCGCTGCACCTCGTGGGCGGTCTCACGGACGCGGTGATCACAAAGGCATTGGCAGACCAGGACCAGTTTGTCCGGGCGTGGGCCATTCATTTGGCAGCAGATGACGCGGAAGTCTCGGCGGCTCTCAGCGGACAATTAGTAGCCGCAGCAAAGAACGAACCTTCACCCGTCGTGCGTCGTTATCTCGCATCAGCAATCCAGCGCGTCCCGAGCGAAACCGCGTGGCGACTGATCGAAGGGCTATCTCAACGGGGCGAAGACAAGGACGACCGCAACCTTCCCTATTTGCTCTGGCACGGAGTCGCGACGCGGTGGCCGACGAACGATCTGGATCGGGCGTTCGCCGTGGCGCGCAAAACCGAATTGCCTCAGCTCGCCGATTGGATTTACTGGTTCGCCGCAACGCACGAGCGCGAATCGCTCGATCGCGTCGTCAACACGCTGGGCGGGCTCGATGGCGCGGCGTTACATCGACGGCTCGCAGGTCTATGGCTCGCGATGGAACCGCGCGCCAATGTTCCGATGCCTGCTGCGTGGAACTCAGCGGCGTCGCGGCTTTACGAATCAGACAACGTAGCCGTGCAACGGCTGGCCGAAAAACTCGCTGCGGGATTCGGCGACGCAAAATCATTTCCGCGACTTCGCACGCTGCTCGCCGACAGCAAACGGGACAAAGCTTCGCGGGAGCACGCGTTTGCCGTGTTGAGCCGAGCGCAGGACCGCGGCTCGCTTCCGGTGTTTCTCGCGCTGCTGGACGACAACAGTTTCCGTACACCGGCCATCAACGTGGCGGCGCGTTTCGATTCACCGGAAGTCGCCGCTGGATTGATCCAGCGCTTCAGCAGTTTCAACGCGAATGATCGCGCCGCTGCGCTCACTGCACTGACGAGCCGTCCATCGTTCGCGCTCCTGCTGCTCGACGCCGTTGGTGCCGGGAAATTGCCTCGCAACGAGCTCACTTCATTTCACGTGCGACAATTGACGACGCTGAAAAGTGCCGACGTGGACAAACGCGTCGCATCGATGTGGGGCCGCATCGGACAAACTCCGGTTGAGAAACAAAACCAGATCGCGAAGCTGGAAAAGACATTCAATGAAGCGCCGCTCTGGGCTTACAGCGGGAATGCGGGCCGGCAGCATTTCCAAAAACTTTGCGCGTCATGTCACAAGCTCGGCAACGAAGGCACGCAACTCGGACCCGAACTTACCGGTGCCGGCAAGCACGGGGTGCGCTACTTCCTCGAAAACGTCATCGATCCCGACGCGGTGATCGGCGCCGATTTCCAGATGACCACGATCGATACGAAGGACGACGAAACGCTTTCCGGATTGCTCGTGAAGGAGACGGCGAGCGCCGTCACGCTGCGCACAACGGTGGGCGAGACTGTTGTTCCGAAAGCCACGATCAAGACCCGTGGCACCAGCGAGAAGTCGTTGATGCCCGAGGGCCTGCTCGATTCGCTCGCGGAACGGGAGCAGATCGAGCTGCTAAAATTTCTGACGACGAACTGAGCAGCGCCCGCTTGTTCATTTGATGTGTCTGCCCTGGAACCTTTCGGCAAGTGCGTTGCCCCTCACGTGCGATCCTGTCATGAATTGCCGCCGTGAGTCAGGCGATGCCGGACAAGCCGATTACCCCAAAACACGCGTGGCAACCGTTGACACCTCGTGGTGTTGCGGCGTTCGCGCATGCATCCGGCACGCGCTTGTTCGTCATCCAATGTACCGTTGCCCTCATGGTGTCTGCCGCATGTCTTTGGTTTGTCACATCGCAGTGGTTTCCAGTCATCGCCGATGCGATTCAATCGCTACCCGGCCAAAGCGTGATCCAAAACAGCAGGTTGAACACCGGGACGAATGCGCCCCGGTTGCTGGCCGGAAATCGCAGGCTCGAGATCAGTCTTGATCCTCGCAAGGAGGGCGGCGTCAGCGGGGCCGCCGATGTGAGAGTGATCCTGACGGTGCGCTCGCTGCAGTTCTGCGGCGTCCTTGGGTGTGCCGTGTTGGAATACGAGCATGGCTACGTCATTACGTTGAGCCGAAGCGCATTGGCGCCTCGATGGGACGCTTGGCGCGAGCCGGTCGCCATTCTTTTTTCCATCGCACTGATCCTGCAACTGCTCGTCAATTGGTGGCTGTTGGGCACGATCGTCACTCCCATCGTGAAGTTGATCGCGTTTTTGACGGATCGCGAAGTGACGTGGGGTGGAAGCTGGCGCGTTGGCAACGCGGCGCTGTTGCCCGGCGCTTTCATCGTCGTGTTAGGCGTGGTTCTTTACGGACTGAATGCGATCGATCTGTTTCAGTTCGCTCTCTTCTATGCGCTGCATCTCGTCTGCGACATTGCGTTCGTCTGTACGAGTCCGTTTTTCCTTCCGAAGATCGGCGCGGCGGATCGCCTGAAGAATCCGTTCTCCACCAAGCCCGTGGAGAATCCCGCGGAACCAGGCGTGCCCCCCAAGGATTCCAACCCGTTCCGCTCTTAGCCGGAGCGATTCAGACCTCAACAAAAACAAACGAAGGAAACAAAGAGGCCCGAGGGGAAGTTCATTTCAGGATCAAGGCGTGCGGGCATCGCACGACGTCCGAATGTTCATCCACGACGCGAGGCGGGCACTTGTTCCGGCTTAGTGAACCGTCTGTCGGTAACGTCTCGTTGCGCCGTCAGAAGCGTTCGTTTAGCCTGCCCACCATGTCGCTTTTGCGGTGCTCCGTCCTGCTGATTTGTCTCGCGCTGGCGGGCTGCCATCGCAGCTCTCCGGGCGTGATGGATGAGGAGAAGGAGCCTTATTTCCTCGCGGCCAAAAAGCGCATTCAGGAACGCGACCCGCAGGGAGCAATCGAGTATTTCGAGAAAGCACTCGATGTGAATCCCCGCTCCGCTTCGGCGCACGCGGAGCTCGGGATGCTTTACGAAAAGCAGGACGCCGCTGACTTCGCGGCCGCGCTTTACCATTACAAACGTGCGGTGGACATTCGACCTGATCTGCAATCCGCCGAACTCATCAAGGCGCGTATGGAGGATTGCAAACGCGAGCTGGCGAAGTCCGTGGTGCAACTGCCCACCATGGAAATGCTCCAGCGGAAGATCGATGCCTTGACGATCGAGAATCAAAATCTTCGCACGCAGCTTCAATCAGCCTTTCAAGGCTATGGCGCTGGACGCACGACGAACTTCTCTCCACAGCCGGTCGCGCCGGTTCCTTCCAATCCGGTGTCGCGCGTGAATCCGCCGGCGAACACGGTGCGAAACGATGTCGTGCCGACGATTCGCGGCAACCCCGTGGTGCAACCGGGGCGTCCTTCTGGCCGCGCCCACGTGGTGATGAGTGGTGAAACGCTGGGAGCGATCGCGAGAAGATACAACGTTCGCCTGCCCGCGCTTCAGTCAGCAAATCCCACGGTGGATGCGCGGCGCTTGCGGCCCGGTCAAGTCCTCGTGATCCCATCAGCCCCGCAGTAGTTCATGCGCAAGCGCCTTACACTCGCCGCCGTCACCGTCTTCTGGTTGGTGATGATGACGCTGCTGTGGCGGAGTGAATCCGGTTTCGGAAAACCCATGGGCGCGAAGATTCCTCCGCAGCTCGTCTGGCACAAAATCTTGACGGCGCCCGATCCTTCCACATTGGAAATACGGCACGGCACGAACCGGATTGGCTATTGCCGCTGGCGCGCTGATGTAGGCCAGGAGCTCGCCACCGGGGCGGTGATGTTCGATGAGGCTGACCCCGTCGAAGGCATGGTAAGAAATCTCACGTCTTACACGCTCGATGTGGATGGCAACATTGCCGTTCCAGACGTGGCGCAGCGGGCGCGCTTCGTTTTCAATCTCACGTTTGACACGAACCGCGTGTGGAAACATTTCATGCTGCGCGTGACGCTGCGTCCCGACATTTATGAAATCTCGGCGAACTCCACACAAAAAGTCCTGCGCGTTTTCGTGGATGCCGGCGCGGACAAGTTCACCCGCGAAATTCCGTTCGCTGATCTGCAGGACCCGCGCAAAATCCTGCTCGAGTTCGGTGGTCCGGCGCTGCCGCTCATGTTCGGCATCATGGGCCCGCCGCCAGCAACCGACACCAATGCTGTTGCGACGCTGCCGATCAAATGGGAAGCGCAGAACGACGCGTTGATGCTGGGCGGTAACAGTATTCGCGCCTACCGCCTCAAGGCGACGTTGCTCGACCGCTACCGGGCGACATTTTACGTGAGCCCGGTCGGGGAAATTCTGCGAGTAGAATTGCCGCAGCGGGTTCATCTGATCAATGATGTCATCTCCGGATTGCGCCGTACGAATGATTGAACTGATCCATCTGGTAAAGCGTTTCGGTGATGTCGTGGCGGTGGACGACCTGAGCCTCACCGTCAATCGCGGCGAATTTTTTGTCGTGCTCGGCCCCAATGCCGCGGGCAAAACAACGACCATCAAAATTCTCTGCGGCCTTGTTAAGCCATCGGCGGGGATGGCGCGCGTGGCCGGCTTCGATGTGCAGACGCAGCCGCTCGAAGTGAAGCGGCGCATGGCGTACGTGCCGGATTTTCCATTCCTCTACGACAAGCTGACTCCGTGGGAATTCTTTCGCTTCATCGGCGAGTTGTTCCGCATGGACCTGACGAAAGTTCAGGCGAGCGCCCGCGAATTGATCGATCGATTCGGCCTGGGCGAGTTCGCCAACAAAACCATCGAAGGACTGTCGCACGGCACTCGACAGCGCGTCGCCATCGTGTCCGCGCTGCTGCACGACCCAGAAGTGTTCGTCATTGACGAGCCGATGGTTGGGCTTGATCCGCATCACGCCCGCGTGGTGAAAGACGTTTTGAAAGAACGCTCCGTGCAAGGCATGACGGTCTTCCTCTCCACGCATCAACTCAGCGTGGCGGACGAAATGGCCGATCGCGTCGGCATCATCAATCGCGGCAAGCTCGTGGCGCTCGGCACGCCGGGACAGTTGCGCACGCAGAGCGGAGAAGAGGGGCCGTTGGAGAAGACGTTTCTCGCGCTCACGGGGATGGACGAGAAAAACTTCAAATCCCAAACATCAAACTCCAAGTAAGCCTCCAAGCTCCAATTCAGGGAAACCCGGGAACTGGCTCTGTGATCATTGGCTTCTACTTTCTCAACGGCATAAAGCCGAGATGGACGACGATCCAGATCGGGACTGCGAACACCACGATCGCCAGCAACCGCTCCCAGGTCCACGGCATGTAGTGCGCCTGGATGGGGAAGATCGCGATCATGAAGTACGCGCTGAAACGCGAGTGCCCGAGGAACTTCAGGCGTTTCGGAAATTTCCGCCGCACGCCACTCACCAGAGCCACGATGCCGATGATCAGCACCAGCACGGTCACAACCATGTTCACGGCCAGGAGAGCATCAACCGAGATGGGCGGCGCGTAAGCGGGGCGGCGATGCGCGTAATGATAAATCCATTGCGCCGCCGCCCAGATGAAAGCGAAGCCGGTCTGCACAGCCGTCCTGAACGATGCTTTCGATGACGTGATCTCGCTCAGAATCCAGCCGAAGTAGAGCGGCACAATTCCCCAGACCAGTTCCAGGTTTTGGAATGGCGTTTTGATCAACTCAACGAACGTGGGCCAGAGATGCATCAGGGATAAGAGTTCGCCGTGTGACCGGTCAGGAACCGCGGATTGGGATCTGAACGCCGGGCGTCAATTGGAAGTTTGTTTTGGAGCATTGGGAAACAGATGTT
>Ga0193706_1001575_pt1 | contig 10020 bp, 8 predicted proteins | sample U3c1metaG_FD_160130 | JGI IMG/M metagenome (GOLD analysis project Ga0193706, IMG submission 160130) | Soil microbial communities from a riparian zone of the East river system, Colorado, United States - U3c1 | ecosystem: Environmental > Terrestrial > Soil > Riparian zone | place: USA: East River... | reverse complement strand
CGTACGATCGCATCTCCGCTGACTTCCAACGTCGTGGCGATCAGAAGAAACACAAGGGGATGAATGGTCTGCAAGAACTTCATGTCCATCAGGACATTGTGGCATGTCCGTTATTTCCCCCACACTTTCCACCGCAGTCCGATCCGGGCCGTGCGCCCGTTCTGCGGGATGCTGTCCTGCATATGCTGAAGGGAAACGGGGTCCAGGTGCTGCGTGTCGAAGAGATTTCGGACGCCTCCGTAAAGCTCCCACGCGCGTCCGAGCGGGTGAACCATGTTGACGTCGACGATCGCCACGCCTGACACCGTCGAGCCGGCAAGAGTCTTCCGGCTGCTGAGATACTGTCCCTCCACCGACACAAAGGATCGTTGCGTCAGGACTGGCAGGCTTATACGTGCCTTGACCATATGACGCGGCGAATTCGCCAGCGTCTCGTGCGTCTGCTGGTTCACGGCGTTCTGCACTGCATAGCTGACGAGCGCCCGCGAATTGCCTTTGAGGCGCATCTGCGCTTCGATCTCGACTCCCTTGGCCTTGACTTCCCCCTCGTTCACGAACGTGGTGCCCAGAAACGCCGCGGCGTCGCTCCGAAGAGTGAGCAGGTCATCGGCTTTGTACCAGTAACTCGACACGGAGGTTCGCAGCCAGTCATGGACGTAGCGTTCCCACACGATCTCATGGGTATCGATGGATTCCGGCCTGAGGTCGTTGACCTGTTCACCAAAGTAGAAGGTATTCAGTTCGAAGACATTTGGCGACCGAAACGCCCGGCCGTACAAGTACTTCAGCGATTGCGTTGACGAGGGCAGGACGATCAGCGCCGCGCGCGGCGTGACCCTCGTGTACTCGCCGTTTGACATCTGGATACCCTGCCGGCTGTCGTATCGAAGCCCGGCATTGACGATGACCCACTTCCCGAACCTGATCTCATCCTGAACATAGAGCCCGAGCTGCCTCGAGGAACGGACGTTGTCGAAGAGGAGTATTGGAGGATCGACATAGAACGACCTCTCGTTCTGACGAGTGTTGTTCGCGCCCTCGATCCCGGCTCTTACGGTTTGGCGGTAACCGAAGGGCCTGGTCACTCCGATGCCGACGGTCCAACGCGTTCCCAACGATTGGGTGCGGCCGAGCAGCGCCGGCCCGCCGTCAAGTTCGCCGGAAAACGGATAGGTCCCGTCGCCGGACAACCGATCGAAGGAGGTTCGGAACGTCGCGCGGGCGTTGCCGAACGAGCGCCCATATTCCGCGTCGATTAGCGTGTGCCGATCGGTCGTTTCTTCAGGCGAGCCCTGCGGATTGAACAGAGTGCTGTAAGAGGCGGTAGGCACGTCGCGCTGCCGCGTTCCATATATACCAGTCACCGTCAAGTCATTGAAGGTCAGACGGCCGTAGAACTGCCTGACGCCTTCGCCATCGAGCCCCTCCGCCACCCCGTTGTTGGTAGCCGGCGTATCGAACGCCGGAAAGTAGAGCCGTCCGACGCCGTCGCGGTTCTCGTAGGTGCCTGAGAGCGCCACGTCCACACCGCTCGCGAATCGGTGGCCCGCGGTCGCGCGAACGAGCTGGGCCCCCAGTGTTCCCGCCTCGAGTGCAATCGAGCCACCGCCCAGCGAGGCGCCGGTCCGCGTGATCACGTTCACCACCGCGAAGACCGCGCTGTCGCCGTAGAGCGACGATGCTGGCCCGCGAATGATTTCCACCCGCTCGAACAGGGCTGGATCGAGGCCGAACTCCGCACCGACCTGGGCCTGCCCGTACACGTTGTCGTTCACGCGGTGTCCGTTGACGAGCAGCAGGATGCGACTGTTGTAGTCCCCTGGCAGCGCGAAGCCGCGGGTCCCGAGGAGGCTGTAGTTGCGATCGTCCGTCACGTACATCCCGCGGACGCCCCGGAGAATGTCCGCAAGCGTGCGGTACCCATACCGCTGGATCTCAGCCGCCGTGATGAAGGAAACCGAGGAGGGCGCCTCCAGGACAGGCTGGAGCCGCTCGGAGGCGCCAAAGACCTGCCCCGCGTCCAGCTTCATCAGCTCCTCGATGCTGAGATCGGGAAGTGACTGGGCCCATGCAGACGACGTCCACATGGAGAGCATCACGACAAGCCCGATCGCACGACCGTGGCGGAACACGGTCTTCGCGTTCACGGCTGCCGGGCCTCGCAGTCTTGGATCAGTCATTTTCGTTTCGCCAGGGTGAGTAGGCTCGAGCTGATCTGGAGATGAGCGCGCCTGGCGGACACAACGTCGATATTGAAGCGCAACAAGCCGTGCTCGAAGAAGAACTGCGCGATGCCTCCGAGTTCCGTGAACCCCTCGGAGTCGCTGATCGTCAGCACGGGCAGGTCACGGTGCTTGGCAACGAGTTGGGTTGCCTGAACGGCCGTCAGGCCGGACACATACAGGACATGGCACGCTTGCTCGGGTGCGCCGGGCGACTTGTGCACCGCCATGCTATGACCCGCCAGCACACGCCCCTTCACGAGTCGCTCGAGTGCGTCGGCGACCGCGCTGTCGCCGACCACACACAAGATGAAAGACTCGGCTGCGGGTGGCACGACAGCGGCGGGCCACTCGGTGAACTTTGCGAAGTTGTAGACGAAGGCCGCTTTCAAAGCCGGTTCCGTGACGTCCTGCGTGGAGCCCGGAACGGGAATCAGAAGCAGCGCAACGGTCGCAATGCTGGCGATGGACGCGAGGCCGAGGCGGCGAGGCGATGATCCGAGGATAGGCACCCTCGCGTACCGTATCTCCCTCCCCGGTTTGGTTCTGTTCCTTTAGGGACACGTGACGCGCGGGTGGAGGTCTGTCAAGCCGTTCCCGACAGAATGAGCTGCGGGAGATTACTTGACGTACACCGTCTTTACGTTCACGAACTCCTTGATGCCGTAGGCGCCCAGCTCTCTGCCATACCCCGACCCCTTGATCCCGCCAAACGGCAGCCTCGGATCGGATGCGACCGAGCTGTTCACGAACGTCGAGCCGGCCTCGAGCTGACGCGCTATCCGCTCACCGCGCGCGACATCCTGTGTGAACACCGCGGCGCCCAGACCAAACACCGTGTCGTTTGCGACGCGGACCGCGTCCGCCTCGTCCTTCACGCCGACGATCGCCGCGACGGGGCCGAAAAGCTCCTCGTCGTACGCCGGCATCCCGGGCTTCACCTTCGCAAGGACTGTCGGTGGATAGTAGGCGCCGTCGCCGGACGGAATCTCGCCGCCGAGCAGGAGCGACGCGCCTCGCTCGACAGATGCCACCACCTGCTTGTGCAGGGCATCCCTGAGATCGTGCCGTGCCTGCGGGCCGACATCCGTTCCTTCCGCCAAAGGGTCGCCGATCTGTTTTCCCTTCATGACCGCCAGGAACCTGTCCGTGAACGCTGCGCGGACCGGCTCCACCACGATGAAGCGTTTCGCGGCGATGCAGCTCTGGCCGCCGTTGATCAGGCGGGAATTGACGCAGGTCTGTACGGCGTGTTCGAGGTCGGCATCCTCGAGCACGAGATACGGATCGGAGCCGCCAAGCTCGAGGACGGTCTTCTTCAGCACGGCACCTGCCTGCGCGGCGACAGCTTTCCCGGCGGGAGTGCTGCCGGTCAGCGTCACGGCGCGGACGAGCGGGTGCTCGATGACGGCCTGCACCTGCTTGCTCCCGGCAAGCAGGGTGCGAAACGCGCCGGCGGGGAAGCCGGCCTGCGTGAAGATCTGTTCGATGATCAGGGCGCAGCCCGGCACATTCGACGCATGCTTCAGCACGCCGACGTTGCCGGCCATTAGAGCAGGCACGGCAAACCGGTAGACCTGCCACAAGGGAAAGTTCCACGGCATGATCGCGAGGACGACGCCGAGCGGCTCGTAGACGACGTACGATTTCGAGCCTTCCGTCTGGACGATGTCCGGGGCGAGGTGCGCCTCCGCATTCGCGGCGTAGTAGTCGCACGCCAAAGCGCATTTCTCGGCTTCGGCGATGCCCTGCTTGAGCGGCTTGCCCATCTCCGCAGCCATCAGCGTGGCGAGTTCCTGCTTCCGCTCCCTGAGAATCCCGGCGGCCTTCTTCATGAGCTGCGCCCGGGCGGCAAACGTTGTCGTCCGCCATGTCAGCCAGGTGTCGTGAGCCTGGGTGACGGCGGCGGCGACCTGGCCAGGCGTCATCTCTTCGTACGTGCGGATCGGTTTACCTGTCGCTGGATTGACGGACGTGATTGGCATTCTTCGCCTCAGCGTTACCTATTCGCTCGCTCGCGTCGCCGGTATTTGTTTACTATTTATGACCGGCGAGGACCTTCCAGCCGCCCGCTGCGAGGCGGTGGATATAGAGGACCGGCAGGAGCGCCGCGGATAGCGAGGACGACAGCCCGTACGCCTTCAGCATGTAGGCGGGACCCGGCAGCATCACTTCGCGCAGCAGCCGCAGGCGATCCGCCCATCGCGGCAGACCGCGGACGTTCGAGACCAGCTCGTCATGCCACCGCCGGCCCGCTCGAAGGTAGGCCGCCGACGGCTCGTGCGGCCTGTCCGCGCGCAGCCTGGTGATCGCGCGATCGGAGATTGACGTGCCAAACCTGTGGCGTGCGGCCGCGAGCTGATGCGCGCAGATCGCCGACACGTGCCTGGCAACGGCAAGATCGACGAACCGATCGAGATCGCGTTCGGACAGCCGGGACGCGAGCAGGTGAATGTCGTAGATCCAGATCAGTGATTCGACGTTCCGATGGTGCATGACCGGATGGACGCACGCCAGCAGCAGGGCGTGCACGGGGCCGGCGGCGCGGGCGTGCGCGCCAATGGAAGGAAGCGGGATCGCGCCGGACGCGATCTCGTCGACGGACAGCAAGTCCGCAAAGATTGCCTGCGTGCTGATCTTCCAGTGGAAGTCGAAGGCGTGAGCGACACCGAACGCATCCGTCTTCGTCGAAGGAAACTGGCCGAACAGCAGCTCGCCATCGCAGTACGCCGGCGAGCTGTACTCGCTTCGGGCCATCACCTGACGCACCGTGTCCACCTGGTCCCGCCGAATCAGCAAGTCCGTATCCATGCGGGGGCGCGACGCGGGATTGCCGTAGAGGCTGTACGCCAGCGCAGTGCCCTTCAGGACGACCGGGCGGATACCTTCCCCCGCCAGTGCTTCCAGGACTGCGTTCAACTCCTTCCGGCGGAGCAGCTCGATGGCCGCTAAAGCCCGGGTCCGCGCAGCGAGCGCTAAACGCACATCCGGAGGCCAGTCGCAGTCCATGTCCAACCCGCGCAGCCGCTCGTCAATCAGACCTGTGACGTCGTGATCGTTGCACGCCTCGAGGAATGCTTTGGGCGGCATCCTGAAGGCGCCGAAGGGGATCGCGGTCCCTCGCAACAGGGCCGCGAAACCGTCCGTCGCCGTCAGGAATTGTGCGGTGCCGGTCACTGGACCGACTATAGACCAAGTTATCGCGCCGGAACGTGCGAGGCACTCCGGTCGCGCGGGAATGGCTCAGGCGAAGGGGTTTTCGTCAGCGCTCGGCCCGTAGATCGAAGGCACCGCCACGTCCAGCTCTCGCAGGTAAACGCTCAACTGCCCGCGGTGGTGATACCAGTGGTTCAACATGATCGACCTCAGGAGCGCGACACGGGGAATCGCGAAGATCTCGCGTTCGCCTCGCATCATTTGCCACATCCCGTTGAGCGTCGCATCGTCCATGCCGCCGAGGAGGCTCTTCGCTTTCGCGAGGCTCTCGTCGAGCGCCGGGATCAGTTCCGAGGCGCTCTTCGGACTGGGATCGGTGAACTCGGGAGCTTGAATCCGGGACTGCGAGGCGAGCGCCGCGACCGCCCCGGGCACGCTCGCGACATGCAGCGCAAGCTCGCCGAGCGTCCGCGCCTTCTTGTGCGGCCGCCAGGTCAGCTTGGCATCGGGAACGCGCTCGAGTACCCGCCGCGTCGTGTGTCCTTCGTGTTCGAGTTCCTGCAACAGTGCGTCGATCATGGCCATGGTCCGTCTCAACCTTCTTGTTTTAGCCGAGGGGCTTTGCCCCTCGGACTCCCCGACACGCTCACTCGCTGCCGCTCGTTCGCTGTCGTCGGTTAGCCGCGTCCCGGTTTGTGAGATACGTTCTCGTGTCAGTGTGGTTCACTTCGCTTCAGCGCGTTTACGAACAGCCTCGTGCATGTGGGTCCAGCCCTGCTGGGTTCCTTCGCGGTACGCGTCCGGGATGAGCCCCAGCGCCGTGTGGTGAAACGCGATTAACGTTCCGCCGTCAACCTCTGTGAGGCGGTACTGCAGATTCGAGACGACCGGGTACGACATGAACAGCGGGCCCGTGATCTCGAGCAGCGTCGGCCGCTTAATCGCCTGCACGTGACCCCAGAAGTGCCCGTTGTTGTCGCCCAGGTCGCGGAACCACCGGCCGCCAGGCCATGGCTCGATGATCATGGGCAGTGGCTTGCCTTCGTGTGTTTCGTTCGCTGGTCCCATCTGTTCGAGCAGGGCCTTGAACGTCGCCGTGAGCGACGATCGTACGTGAATCTCCTGCGCGATGTTGAGCGTCAGGTTCTCGATTGCCGAAGCGACTGCGATCATGGTGCCTCCTTTGATGTGTTGCCGTTGCGCTAACTGCGCTCGGCGCGTTCCTTGATGCGATTGAGCTGGTTCCGCCAGAGCCGCTCGAATGTGCCGGCCCACTCGTGGAGGGGCCGGATCGCCCCGGCGTTGGTGCGATACATCACCCGGCGGCCGTCGCGACGAGCCTCGACCAGCCCGACGTCGCGCAACACCCGCAGGTGTTTGGACACCGAGGGCTGCGCCAGGTCGAGCGCGAGGACGATGTCGCCGACGGGACGTTCGTCGGCCGCGAGGAAGCTCAGGATCGCCCGTCGCTGCGGCTCCGCCACAGCGTTGAAGACATCGGAGCTTGTCGCGGCGCGGGGCATACTGGAATCATATTCCTATACAGGAATATGTCAAGAGCGGACTAACCCGAGGGCGGAGAGGCTCAACTGAGGACGCTGTCAATCGTCACGAAAAGCTGTTCGACATCGATAGGCTTCGATGTGTAACCGTCCATTCCGGCCGCCAGGCAACGTTCCTTGTCGCCCTTCATCGCGTGGGCGGTCATCGCGATGATGGGGAGATGAGCGCCAGAGGTTTGTTCTTGCGCGCGGATGACCGCTGTGGCCTCGAACCCGTCCATATCCGGCATCTGCACGTCCATCAGCACGAGATCGAATGCGTCGGAATCCGGCGCATCCAGGGCCGCCAGCGCTTCTCGTCCATTTTGCGCGACCACGACGGTGTGGCCGCGTTTTTCGAGCATGCGCATGGCCACCAACTGATTGACGGCGTTGTCTTCGGCCAGCAGAATGCGCAGCGTTCGACGGCTCTCGCGCAAGGAGTGCCGAGTGACGACGGGAGGTCGACCTGGAGGATCTGGCGGTACGCCCAGCACGGCGAGGATCGCTTCCAGAAGCTCCAGCTGATTGGTCGGCTTCATCAGATAGCCCGCAATCCCCAACTCCCGGCAGCGAGCGCCGTCTCCCTGCTGTCCAGCCGACGTCAGCATCACGAGAGTGCTTCCGGCGAGCGCCGGATCATTCCTGATCTCTTCGGCCACGGCGAATCCGTCCATCCCCCGCATCCGCGCGTCGAGCAAGACAAGCCGAAAGGGCATCCCCGCTCGTTGGGCCGCCCGCATGGCGGCCACGGCTGCCGGCCCATTTTCGGCGAGCGCGGGTTTCATGAGCCACCGTTTGAGCGTTCCCTCCATGATCCGCCGGTTGACCGCGCTGTCGTCCACGACCAGGACTGCCATATCCCGCAGATGGAGCATGTGGGCATTCGAGCCTTTCGCCGCAGGCCCCTGCTGGACATCGAACGACATCGTGAAGTGGAACGTGCTGCCCTTCCCGATCTCGCTTTCCAGCCACATGCGTCCGCCGAGCAGCGCGACGAGATTCGTCGAAATCGCGAGTCCCAGTCCGGTCCCTCCGTATGTGCGCGTCGTCGAGCCGTCAGCCTGGATGAAGGGCTTGAAAATCGCCTCCTGCTGTTCGGGCCGCACGCCGATGCCGGTATCCGACACGTTGAAGCGCAGCCGGGTGTCACGGTCTGTTTGGGTCTCGGTTTCGACGGTCAGCACGACCTCGCCGTGCTCCGTGAACTTGATGGCGTTTCCGATGAGATTGGTGAGAATCTGCCGCAGGCGGTTCGGGTCCCCCAGAAGAGCGGTGGGCACGTCTGGCCGGATGTCATAGACCAGCTCAATCCCCTTCAGGTCGGCCCGGGCGGCAAGTAGTTTGATGGTCGTGGCGAGGCAGGCGGTCAACTCGAACGGGATCACGTCAACCGTGAGTTTTCCTGCTTCGATCTTCGAAAAGTCGAGGATATCGTTGATGACCGTCACCAGCGAATCCCCTGACATTTTGATTACGTCCAGATACTCGCGCTGCTCGGCGCTGAGGTCCGTCCCAAGCGCGAGATCGGTCATGCCGACGATGCCATTCAGCGGGGTGCGAATCTCGTGGCTCATGTTGGCCAGGAATTCACTCTTCGCACGGTTGGCGGCCTCGGCCGCATCCTCCGCGCGTGTCCTCTCCACGATCTCAGCCTGGAGGGCCAGTGTGGAGCGGGCGATCTCGAGCTCGGCGAGTTTCAGGTCATGAATGTCGGTGACAATGCCCATCAGGCGAACCAGTCTGCCTGCGGCATCCCGGACCTGAAACCCTCGGACACGAATCCAACGGATCTCGCCGTCGGGCCGGACGATGCGGTACTCGATGTCCAGATTCGCTGCGTCTCTGGTGAGCGCGGCGAAGGCGCTTTGCGCACGCTCACTATCCTCTGCCAGCGTGAAGTCGACCCACAGATGCGGATTGGTATACAGGCTCTCCACAGGACGGCCCCAAATCCGCTCGAAGGCCGGGCTAACGTAATGCAACTCGCGCATGTCGGGCGAGCGGATCCAGAATGCATCGGTGATGTTGTCTGCAAGTTGCTTGAAGTTCTCATTGCTCTCGCGCAGCTCCGTATCCGTCCGCCGGACCGCGGTGATATCGCGGCAATACACGGCCAGCCCCTGCGCCGAGGGGAAGGCGCGCACCTCGAACCAGAGGCCCAGCGGCGAGGAGAACGTTTCGAATTGCACCGGGACGTTCTCTCCCATCGCCCGCTCATATTGCTGGTGGGAAATGGTGCCCCGCGCTTCGGGGAATTTCGTCCAGATGTGCTTTCCAAGCAGCGCCGTCCGTGGAAGCCTGAACATCTGCTCGGCTCCGCGATTGACGTATGTGAAGCGCCACTCTCGGTCGATCGTGAAGAATCCGTCGGTGAGGCTCTCGAGCGTCGTGGTCAGCTGCTCGGCCAGGTCTCTAGTCTGGGCTTCTGTTGGCTCGCGGCTCGGCGGGCTTTCGCCTGATATTCGGTGCTGGTGCAGAGGCCTGTCAATCATCCGATCACAAGCTATCCCTCTGCCGCGACCGTTACTGTGCCTTTCTGCACATTCCCCGTCGGAGTTGTGCCAGCCTGCCGAGCCTCCGGACTAAGGGGATGGGCTCATCGAGGTATAAAAGGCCCTGTGAAGCTCACCATCGTTCTTGCGTCGATCGCCGCAGTGCTTGCCGGACAGGGTCCCGCCACGCCTCGGGCGGCCCCAGGCCCGCTCGCGTTGCATCCCGACAATCCTCACTACTTCCTCTGGCGCGGCCAGCCCACCGTGCTGATTACGTCAGGTGAGCACTACGGCGCGCTGCTGAATCTCGATTTCGATTACCGGAAGTACTTCGACACGCTGGCCGCCGACGGCATGAGGCTGACGCGCGTCTTCAGCGGTGCGTACGTGGAGCCCGACGGCGCGTTCAACATCGCTCGCAACACGCTCGCGCCCTTGCCCGGGCGGTTCATCTCGCCGTGGGCACGCAGCGACCAGCCCGGTTACGCGAACGGCGGCAACCGGTTCGACCTCGCACGCTGGGACGAGGCCTATTTCCGCCGGCTCAAGGACCTCGCGGCCTACGCGGCGGAGAAAGGCATCGTCATCGAGTTCACGCTGTTCTGT
>Ga0193706_1001574_pt1 | contig 10020 bp, 6 predicted proteins | sample U3c1metaG_FD_160130 | JGI IMG/M metagenome (GOLD analysis project Ga0193706, IMG submission 160130) | Soil microbial communities from a riparian zone of the East river system, Colorado, United States - U3c1 | ecosystem: Environmental > Terrestrial > Soil > Riparian zone | place: USA: East River... | reverse complement strand
CTATTGAGAGAAGGTATTTGCGCAGCAACAAGGCGTCGTGTGAAGGAACGTTGTCTTCGCTGAGACGCCGAACCGCGTGAGATAAACGTGCACTGCGCTGTCGCGGAAAACGATATCGTACAGATCGTCCATTGACGTCCAAGGGCACCATAAGAAGGGCCTCTATTCGGCTAGCAGTCAGCCGGCCTGAATAAACCCCATGTTCCTGCATACGCGCGTGAGCGGCGCAATTAGTTTCGGCATTGATGCCAAATCCTCCCAACAGGCAGAATCCGACCTCCTCCACAAGGGTCTCAGATTGGGCGAACAGTGTGAGCGGCGGAGTTAGGATTGCGGCCAATGTCGCCCAGTAACGCGGGCTCAACACCCATTCCGGCCTACCCCAAGGAATACCCGGTAGAACTTCCTCTTCCCGGATTTCAGGTACGGACTCCGGAAGGCAATTAATTTCTTGCACGACACCTCCCTCTTTGAGCTAAGCGTGTTGAATCAATCAGATGAAGTGATGTCCACAGAAAAGGGCGATGATTCCGTAATGTTCACAGGTGTTCTCGTTTCGATTCCCCCTAGAGTAACTTCGACCCCAGGCCGCGGCACACATCAGACCAAAACAGCCACTCAAAACTTCGAAATCTCTATTCTGTAACCAAGGGCTGATGACCGGGCATCGCGATCGGATGATGGCTGCGTTGAGATCGCGCTTCGTGCCGGCCCTGCGCGAGCGCGAGGTCGCAGTGTCCTTCCGCATTTCAGACGGAGGTAAAAGGGGCCGCTCGATCTGCTCAACGTGCAGTTCAACAGCTCAACTTGGCGCGCACCGGGCCGGACGGATTCACCGACGGGCCGTGGGCGCATCTGGCGGTTGACGAGATTGAGGTCGGGCGACAGATGCGACTGGGCTTGCCCCTGACTCCAAAGCAACGCCATTCCATGTTGCGAAATCGCTGCCGTTGACGAGAGACGGGCATGGGTCATCAAACGACACCCGCGCCAATCGCTGCTCGTTCGCTGGAACTTGACAACAGAATGTGAGCTCTGGGATGCCCCGCCGGCCGAAAAGGGGTGAGCCAATGATGACTGAGTCGAATCTAGATAGTGATCAAAGGCTGATAGACGCTGCGGCTCTTAGTTCGGGCGTTGTAGCTGCTACTGTCGCTATGTTCGTGGAGTCTGGGCCGTTTGAACCGCTTGGCTTGGCTGTCTCTGTTACTCTGATAATAGTGATACTTGCTTTCGTTGGGAGCCATAAGAGAGAATGGCCAAAGCGAATTGCACTCGCGGCCGTCATGGGTCTCCTCTCAGTTCCAATACTGGGAGTGTTTATGGAGTCGCGTCTCTGGTTCGCTAAAGAACACGCCTCAAATTGTTTCTGGTCGGAGGTTCAGCCCCCGTCTGACTCGACCATTCACTCTGCATGGCTGCTAATCGTTTGGGTTTCGGTTTCTGCCGTCGCTCTGGGAATCGATGCGCTTTATCAGCGGCAGGGCGAACGAAGGGGTCGGAAGGTGAAACGAGATTGACCTTCGGTCGTCTACGGCTCAGCTTTGAGCTTCGCTCGTCTTCGGCTCGCTGGAATGACGACCAAGGAAGGGCCCTCCCCTCATTCCGCGCGCGCGGGAGGGGAGGAGAACAGAGCTTCATTGCTTTGGTTTCGTCAGCTTCCCGGCGATCCAGAGGCCCAGGTAGATGATGAGGGCGGCGCCGACGGCGAGGGCGTCCCAGGTGGCGAGGTGGGGGTGGAGGAAGGTCAGGAGCGAGAGGGCCAGGAGGCCTGCGCTGAGCCAGAAAATCGCCACAGCGATTGCCTTCTCCCCCTCACGGATGAAGGTCTGGGCGCCGATCCAGGCGAAGAGCAGGAGCGGAAGGCTGAGCAGGGTTCCGCAGATGGCGATGAGGTAGGTGATCTTTCGCTCCGTGTTAGGACGCCCGGACCATGACAGCGGCAGCAGCGTACTCAAGGACTAAAGCTGCCGACCATCGACGCGACGGGCGGCGCACTCCAAAGCTAAAGAACTCCCCTGAAACAAGTTCAGGGTCGGGCCCACCGCTCAGTCCCCTCCCGGAAATCCGGAAGGGGAAGCCGGTTGCGGAAGCTGCGCTTACTTCGGCAACGCTTCGAGCCAGCGCACGACCTCGGCCGCGAGCCAGATGCGGTGGTCGGCGAAGCTGTGGTCGGTGTCCATTTCCCTGGCCTGGACGCGCGAGCCGGGCTGGGCGCGCAGGGCGGTGACGACGGCTACATTGTCCGCGGCGATTCCGTGCCTGGCGTAGATGCTGAGGACCGGCAGCCGGGCCAGCTTCGGGGCGAGCGCCTGAAGATCCCATTGCTCGCCGCGCCGGATCACTTCGTCGGCGAGGTCGGCGGGGGTGATCGGCCCCAATGAATGGCCGACATCGTCGAAGCCGGCGACGAAGGCGGCCCTGCCCGCCTCGCCCGCAGCCTTCGCCTCGCGCGCGGTGACGGCGATGTTCCAGGCGTCGAGAAGGACCACGCCTGCCAGCGGCGGGAAAGAGGAGCAGTGCGGAGCGATGCGGCTGCCGGTCATGGCGAGCGGCAAGACCGGACCGGCGGCCGGCCGGGGCCCTTCGCAGGCCGCGTCCAGGGCGCCGACATGGGCGGCCATATATCCGCCCATCGAATGGCCGGCGACGACGATCCGGCTGGTGTCGACGCCGTAGTCCATCGCCGTCTGCGGCAAGCGAAGGAAGCCGAGCGCAGCCTGGGTGTCGTCGACGGCGTGCTGGATCGAGAAGGTGCCCTCGCTGCCCCAGGCGCCGCGATAGGTGAAGGTCAGGACGTTCCAGCCGGCGCGGCGGACGGCCTGGGCGAGATCGAGGTTGCGCTCGTTGCCGGGGAGGCCGTGGAGGAGGAGCATGGTCGGCTTCGGCCCCTCGCCCGAAGCGAGGAGGAAAAGGGCGTTCATCTCCGCCCAGCGGCCGAGCTCGGGGCGGACCGGCCCCGAGGGGATGACGAGCTGGCGGTTGCGGGCGGGATGCGCCTGATCGCGCGGCGGGTCGAACAGCACCGCGCCCGGCGTCGGGCCGGCCGGACCGGGCGGCGCGTGCTGGACGCAGGCGGTGAGGAGGAGGGCGAAGGCGGAAGCGGCGGCGATCGGTCGGTGCATCTTCATCCATCCCCATAAAGGCGCCTCGCGCACGCCGACGCCGCTACATGACGGGTGCCGGCCGACGGTGCAAACGCCTCGATCGATCATCGCCGGCCGAGGAAATGCCCCCGCGAACGGCCCATGCCCGATCAGAAGCCGGCGGAGAGCTGTTCCAGCACCGGCCGGGCCTTTTCGGACGGCGCCCGGAGCACGGCCTCGATGAGGCCGATCCGGGCGTCGCAGCGCTGCTCCGAAGTGCCCCGGCCGAGCAGGGCCGGACCCAGATCGGCGCGGTCGAGGCCGGCATTGCGCGCCGCCGAGTCCGCGATTGCGGGCGGGACCGTAAGGGACTGGCGCGGCGACCGCCCCCTGGGATCGGACCAGACATATTGGAAGACGGCCCTGGCCGCGAACGCCTTGCGGCGCTCCACGATTTCCGGCGGAAACTGGATCGGGATCCTGTCGCCGCGAAGCGCCGCCTCGCAAACTTCGTCGCCCTGGAGCCGCGCGTAGATCGCCATGTCGGCGCGCAGTCTCCAAAATTCCACGAGCAGCTCGTAAGGGGCGTTGCGGACGCTGGCTTCGACATGCCGGTCGATAAGGACCGCGATGTCCTCGGCGAACGAATCGGCCTGGCCGGACTGATCCGCGCCGAACTCCCACCGCGACGTCAACTCGCGATCAAGGCCGCTGTATCCGGGCCCGAGATCCTTGAGAGTCACGCGATCGCCAGTCATCCAGAGCAGGATCGGGTCGATGTCCTCCTCCGGGGTGACATAGCGCGGAATGACGGGAGGTCCGCCATAGATCCTGGCAGGAGGCGCCAAAGCGAGCTGCTGGCCGGGCGACGGCGCCGGCGGCGCAAATGCGATGTAAAGCACGACCAGCGCCAACCAGCCGAAAGCGAGCAGACGCGCCCCGGCGCCGTATCCGCGCTGAAGCAGGAGCCAGGCGAAAATATAGGGCATCAGCACGATGCCGGCGGACAGGAGGATCGGCACGGGCCTGCTTCGGCCGATTATGCCGCTTTCGAAAACGTCCTTCCGGCGCCATTCCCGAATCAGGCTGCCAAGCCCGGTCGAGCGCGCCTGGGAGGCGATATGCTCCTCCCACCAGGCAAGAGTCTCGCCGTCGAGCCCCGCCAGCACGGTCGGATAATAAGTCTCGAGATAGGCGATCAGGAATTCGACGCGGACTCCGCTCCACCAGGCGCCGAGCGCGCCCGGCGGCTGAGCCATCGGCCTTCGAAGCCGGGTGATCAGACCGGCATAGCTGCCCGGAATAGCGCGCAGCTCCAGCTCGAACCGGCGGTCGATCCGCCGCTGCAGGATCCAGTCGATCACCGGCGGCCGATTGAGATCGGCGACGTCGGAATCCCAGCGGAAATGCTCGACGGCCGGCTCGATCATCGGATCGGACCGGGGCGTGAACCGGGCGATCCGCTCGGCGGCCCAAGCCTCGAGCCACCGGGCGAGATCGATCCGCTCCGCCGCCGGACTGGCGAGAAGCTTGCGGGTGAGAGTTTCGAGCTCGGCCCAGGCGGGCGTCTCCGGGGCGGCCAGGAGGGCCTCGATCCGGTCGAGATCGGCCTGGTCGAGCCCGGGCAAGGCCGATTCCGCGACGATCATCCGTGGCCGCGGCCCCGGATCGGGCGGCGGCGCGGCCTCCGCCTCCGGCGCTTCTGCCGGCGCCTCCGCCTCGCCGATCGGCGGGGGCTCGGGCGCGGGCGGCGGCCAGGACGGCGGCGGGGCGAGATCGCCATAAGCCACATCCCCGGCGGCGAAGGCGAGCGCCGCGTCGCGCGCCTCGCGAAGGGCGATGAAAGCGCCGGGATCGGCCTCGGTATCGATCGCCTTCAGGCGCCGCGCATAAGCGCGGCGGATCTCGCCCGAATCGCCGGTCTCGGCGATTCCGAGCCCGTCCCAAATCCAGCCTCCGGGCTCCATCCGCCCCTACAGGCTCGCCGACATACGGCGAAGGAAAGGCGCGGCGACCGACTTCGGCTGGTCCAAAGCCGCCTCGATCAGAGCGATCCGGGCGTCGCAGCGCCGCGCGGGCGTTCCGCGATCCAGGAGCGCCGCCGAAAGCGCCTTCTCTTCGAGGTGCGCCCTGGCGGCGGTCGACTTCGCAATCGGGCCGGGGATCGAGAAGGTCGAGCCGGGCGGGCTCTTGTCCCTCGGCCGGCCGGCGGGCTCGAGCAGGGCCCTGGCGAGAAGAGTGCTCGCGCGCATGCTCAGCTCCGCGGAGAAGGGAAGGCTTTCCGAATCGCCGCGCAGGTAGGAGCCGCAGAGCGTCGGGCTGGTCCGGCGGGCCCATTTGAGCTGGTCGGCGAACAGCCGCCAATGGTCGGACTCGAGCTCGAAGCCGCCGCTGCGAATTGCGTCCAGATAGCCCTTATCGAGCAGATCCTCGACTCCCTGCTCGAACCAGCGCCTCTCCTCGCCGTCCCCGCGCGCCTGGCGCCATCTGTCCACCAGTTGCGCGTGAAGCCGGGGGTTGGTGGTTTCCAGCTGGGAAAGGTCGCCCTGGCCGAGCGTGGCACGGGCGATGAGCGGGTTCAGATCGGCCGCCGGCTCGCTGTAGATTCTGGCGTTGGGCGCGACGTAAACCGGCTGCGGCGGCGAGGGCGCGGAGTTCCAGTCGATCAGCCGGAACAGCATGACCAGGGCCATGGCGCCGAGCCAGCCGAAGCCGCCGAGCGCGCTCATGTCGTTCCCGGACGCGCCCTCGGCGCCGTAGAGGCCGCGATTCCAGACCAGCCCGCGGCGCCTCTCGCGAAGCCAGTGGCGGAGGCCGCCGCTGCGTTGCCCGGCCTCGATCCGGTCGGACCAATGCTCGACATTCTCCTCGTCGAGCCCGCGAAGAACGGTCGGCCGATAGGTCTGCAGATAGCCGAGAAGATATTCGACGCGGGGCGCGCGCCACCAGCTCCTGAGGGCGCCGACCCGGGTCCGCGGCCGGCGCAAATCGTCGAGCAATCGGGCATAGCCGCGCGCATTGGTCGCGAGGTCGATCTCGAAAAACTGATCGTCGCGGCGCTGAAGGATATAGTCGATCTCCGGCGGCCGGCTGAGCTCGGAGCCCTCGCCCCAGCGAAAGTGCGCGACCGCGGGCTCGATCATCGGATCGGAGCGCGGCATGGCCTGAACGATCCGGTCCGAAATCCAGGCTTCGAGCCAGCGCGCCGTCTCGATGTGCTGCGCCGCCGGCTGATCGAGGATCGCCCGGGTCAGCCGCTCGAGCTCGCCCGGATCCTCCGGCCCGGCCTCCGAGAAGAGAAAAGCGTCGATCCGCTCGAGAATCTCCGAATTGAGAGGCGCCAGATCCTCCGGGGCGGGCCCGGGCGCGTGCGGTTCGAAGACCGGCTCCATCCACGCATCGTCGAAGCGAAGGTCCTGCGAATCCCCGTGCCCGCCGCCGGCAAGATCCAGCGCCGCTTCGAGCGCCTCCCGAAGCGCGATGAAGGCGTCGGAATCGGAATCGGGGTCGATCGCCTTGAGCCGCGCCGCATAGGCACGCCTGATCCCGGCCTCATCGGCGGTCGGGGCGATTCCGAGCCGGTCCCAGATCCAGCCGTCGCGCATCAGGCGCCGTGCGAGAGCAGGCGAACCGCGAGGAAGGCCGCGGCGAAGACGAAGAGTGCGACGATCATGTAGCGCTTCACGCTGCCTTCGAGATGCTCGTCCCAGAGCGCGACCCGATAGGGGTTCAGAAGATCCTCGGCCGCCGGACAATGATCGCGGATGATGGTGAGAAGCTTCGCCACGCGGCCGGCGGCCAGATAGCGGTCCCAGCCCAGCTTCGGCTCGGTCCCGGTCAGCTCGAGCCAGGCCGTGTGGTAGGGGCTGGCGGAAGGAAGCGCGACCTCGCGGAACAGCAGGCCTCGATGGCGCTCGACCAAAGCAACCACTTCGTAGCTCTGGTCCCAGGCATCGACATTCTCTTCCCAGCGGAAATGCTCGACGAGCGCGGTTACGACCGGATCGGCGCGCGGCCCCGCCGATGCCGCCGCCCAGGCCAGCCAATGCTCCATCCGCTCGGCATGATCGAGGCCGTGCATTTCGGGGTCGGCGAGGATGTCGCGGAGCAGGCCGCGCATCCGCGGCGGATCCTCGGGCTCGTCATGATCGGCGAAGAGAAGGGACTGGAGCTCGGCGAAGCGGGCTTGCCGGGCCTCCGCTCCGCGATCGGCCGGCGCCTCGGGCGCGGGCGCGGGACCCGCCTGGACGGTCCATTGGCCCGAACGCTCGACGAACGCCGTCGCTTCGTCCTCCCAGCTGCCGAAGCCCGAATTCCTGTCCCCGGCCTCCGGCTCGCCGGTCGGCGCACGGGCGAAGTCCATGGCATGATCGCGCGCCTCGCGAAGCGAGATGAAGGCGCGCGGATCGGCCTCGACATCCGTCTCCTTCAGCCGCTTCGCATAGGCCTTTCGGATCGCGGTGAGATCGTCGGTGCGCTCGATTCCGAGCCGGGCCCAGGCCGAGGCGTGGGTCACGGGAGGAGCCAGAACGAGGCGGGGCTCACAGGAAGCGTTCGCCCTCGAGCGCGTTCAACGCCTGCTCGAGCTCCTCCCGGGCCTGCTGGATGGCGCGGGGCTCCTGCTTCTCGAGAACCGTCTCGAACTGAAGGATCATCGCCCCGATATGGTCGCGGCGCTCGCCGAGGAAGCCCTCGTAGCAGCGCTCGGCCCGAGCCAGAGCCGCCGCGTTCGCCGCTTCCTCGCGGGGATGGATCTTGAGCCCGGCGAGGACTGCCCGCCTCTTCTCGATCTCCTCGTCGGAAGGCGCGTCGGCATCGTCGCAGATCATCAGCTGCTTGGTCACGCCGGTCTCGGGGATGGTGACGTCGACCTCGAGAAGCCCGCTGACATCGTAGCTGAATCGGCAGTCGATCCGGACATGGCCGGCCGGCCTGCGCGGGACCGGAACGGTGAGGTCGCCGAGCTTGACGTTCGAGGCGACCTGCCGCGCCTCGCCCTGGTAGATCCCGAATTCGACCGCATCCTGATTGTCGCGGATGGTCGAGAAGATGTGGACCCGGCTCGCCGGAATGACGGTGTTGCGTTCGATGATCGGAGCGAACACGCCGGTATGGAGCCGGCCGCTCGCGTCGAAATGGGCGCTGTCGACCCCGAGCGTGAACGGGCAGACGTCGGTAAGGCGGATCTCCTCGAGCGCCGCATCGCGCGACTTGAGCCCGGCCTGGACCGCAGCCCCGAGCGCAACCGCATGGTCCGGGTTGATCGCTCCGCTCGGGAATCGGCCGAACATTCGGGTCACCGCGCGCCGGACCACCGGCATCCGGGTCGATCCGCCGACGAGGATGATGTCGCTCAATTCCTCGGTCCGGATCGAGCTGTCGCGGAGCGAGCGGAGAACCGGATCGCGAAGCCGGGCGATCAGCGGCGCGCAGACCTGCTCGAAGGCTTCGGCGCTGACCACGATCTCATATTCCTTTCCTTCCCAGACGAACTTGAACGGCGCGGCCTCGGAGTCGGTCAGAGCGCGCCGGGTGCGCTCGGCGGCGGCGCGCATGATCTCGCGAAGCCGGCTGTCGTCGGGCAGCGGGCCGAGCTTCGACTTCACCGCCTCGACCAGGAGATCGTTGAAATCCTCGCCGCCGAGCCGGTTGTCGCCGGCGGAAGCGCGGACCTCGATGATCCCCTCGAAGATCTCGACGATCGAGACGTCGAACGTGCCTCCGCCGAGATCGAAGACGAGGAACGGGTTCTTGTCCTCCTTGTCCTGGATTCCGTGGGCGAGCGCCGCGGCGGTCGGCTCGTTGACCAGCCGCTCGACCTTGAGGCCGGCCATCTCGCCGGCGCGCCGGGTCGCCTTGCGCTGGCGGTCGTTGAAGTAGGCCGGGACGGTGATCACCGCCCGGGTGACGGGCTCGCCGAGAAAGGCCTCGGCGTCGGCCTTGAGGCTTCGAAGGACCAGGGCCGAGAGGTCCTCGGCCGAGTAAGTGTTGCGGCCGATCCTGATCGGCTGCTGCGATCCCATCAGCCGCTTGAACGCGGTCGCGGTGAGCTTGGGATGTGTCGACTGGCGCTCGCGCGCGGCCATTCCGACCAGGATCGAATCGTCCTCGCCGAGACCGACCGCCGACGGCGTCAGAAGATCGCCGATACTGTTCGGGATGAGCATGGCAGCGCCGTCGCGCCAGATTCCGACGGCAGAGTTGGTCGTGCCCAGATCGATACCGACTATCACTTCGAAAAATCTCCCGCCCGGGCGGCAAAGTAGCGGGACTTTCCTCGCCTGCAAGAGGGTGAAACGGTTGGCGGGCGATGTTTCGCGAGCCGGATCAAGGAGAAGGATGGCGGCGGGCGGCGGAGGCCTGGACGCGTGACGAGCCGGAACATCTCCCCGTCACCCCGGCGGAAGCTGGGACCCATGCCGACTCCGCGCCCGGCACCGACTCCGCCTGGATCCCAGCCTTCGCTGGGATGACGAGAATGACGATGCTATGTCCGGCGCCGAGGGAGCAGCAATGGGCATGCGCGATGAAGATGCGAACGGGAAAGCGCCACGGCTGACCGCCGGCGCGGCCGTCTGCGCGCTCCTCTTCGCTCCGCCGGCGTCGGCGGCTCTCCCTGCCGCCGCGCCCGTGGCCGCTCCAGTCGCCGCCCGGGAAGGCGCGCCCGATTGCGCTGCGGTGGCGGCCGAGCGGACCGCGCTCGAGGCGGAGCATCGCGCCGTGCGCCTGGCCATCTCCGACATCGCGATGGGGCGCAACCGGCCCCGGCGCAAGGCGAGCGCGGGCGACGTCGGACGTGCGGCCGCCGGGACCCTGGCGAGCCTGCTTCTGCCGTTCGGGCTCGGGATCGCGGCCAATGCGGCCGGCGCGGCGGCGAGCAAGTCGGGGAAGAAAAAGAAGAAAGGCGAAGCGCGTCCGCCCGAGCTCGAGCCCG
>Ga0193706_1001573_pt1 | contig 10025 bp, 12 predicted proteins | sample U3c1metaG_FD_160130 | JGI IMG/M metagenome (GOLD analysis project Ga0193706, IMG submission 160130) | Soil microbial communities from a riparian zone of the East river system, Colorado, United States - U3c1 | ecosystem: Environmental > Terrestrial > Soil > Riparian zone | place: USA: East River... | reverse complement strand
ATCCGATAACCGGCGATCGACGTCCCATTCCAGCCGCGCCGTGCCGCGTTTCACGCCTTTGATCTGGGCTCCCATCCATGCGCCGTCGCGCTCGGCGATGACGCGTTCGTTGATGCCCGGTCGCCAATTGCTGGGAACGCGCGGGCGCCCAGCGCTGCGAGCTCCGTCGCGGAAAGCGCGGCGCTTGGCGTTGCGATCGAAGCGCTGGCGCACGTTGAGCTCGGTGACCGGCGTGGGGGCAAGAAGCTCGTGCCACGGAAGATCGGCGGCGGTTGCCTCGTCGTCGACGACATTCGCGCGCAGGCTCGCCGTTTCGATGCGGCAGCCCCGCCAGCGGTTGTCCGGCATGTGGCAAACGGCGTAGCTCCCGTCGCGGAGCGACGATGCGGTCACGACGGGATGCGCGTCGTTGCGAACCTGTTGCGCAGTGGGCGGCGCGCTAGGCACGACATCTTCCGAGGGGGGCACGTAGACTTCAGACAGTGACTGGTCGGTCACTTCACCGGTCGACCCGAGCTGCACGCGCGCGCGATCACGCACGACCGCCACCACCGTCCCCTCGACGAACGCCGCGGTCGCGTTCTCGACGATGACCCGCGCCCCCACTTCGACGCCGTGCGCCTTTACCGCGCCGTCGGCGCCGACTTCGGGCAAAGTGGCGGCCTTCGTTTTTGCGCAGGACGTCGCCAGAAGGGCGAATAGAGTCGCGTGGCGTAAGGAGTGGGACATCATCGGCAAGGTGCGTCGCTCCGCAGAGCTTAGTCGCAGCAGCGCCGATCGCTAAAGCTCATAAACGCCAAAAAATTGAAGAAACATCGCAACGCGCAGCGCCCCGGCCTCGCAGCGCCCGTGGCCCAGCGCGCCGCATCGCGCTCGCTTATCTTGCGCGCCAGCGGCCCGCCGCCTTGCGCGGCTCGATATCGCGGTGGGGCCCGCGCCGCCCCCCACCGTCGCCGCAAAATAGGCCAAAACGGCAGCCTCTTGGTAGCCTATTCGACATGCTTACACCGGCGAGAGGGTGGATCGGTGCGGCCCTCATGGCGCTCGGCTCGGCCGGATGCGCTTCCGCGGGCTCGAACCGGGGCTCCTCCTCCGCCCCTGTCGACACCTATTCGCTCTCGAAACCCTGGACAGCCTGGGAAGAGACCGGGCTCGCCACGTACTACGCGTCCAGCCTGGCCGGGCACCGAACGGCGAGCGGCGAACGGTACGACCCGTCCCAGCTGACGGCCGCCCATCGCAGGCTCCCTTTCGGGACGCTCGTCGAAGTGCGCAGACGTGATGGAAAGCGCAGCGTCATCGTACGCATCAACGACCGCGGTCCCTACAGCGGCGCCAATCGCGTGATCGACCTCTCCCGCCGCGCCGCTGAAGCGCTGGGGATCGTGCAAGCCGGCAAAGCGATGGTCGAGATTCATCCCTACGGCGCTCCGGACCGCAACGTTCCGCCTCGTCACTGACCAAGGTGCGACGCGTCTGGCTGCGCTGCCCTTCAAGGGTCGACGCGGGAAACCCACTGCCCCGCCAGTCGCCGAAACGCGCGCTCGCGGCGAACGATCGGTGCGATGCCGCGGCAGGGGGTGGCGAGGTTGCGCTCGCTGCACGAGGCACAGGGCGTGCGGTCCGGTCCGCGTCGGCGATACCACGCCACGAGCACGAAGACAGGGACGGCACCCACCGCGGCCAGCGCCCATCCGGCGACACCGAGCTGCACGGCACTGCCGAATAGGTACGACGTCACCAGCGCAGGAAGGAATCGCGACGCAAGCTTGGGCGCGCGTGCGCTGCGGGCCGAGCGCCGCGCACTCGTGACGACGACCGCGCCGAGGCCCGCCACCCCGAGGCTCAGCAGAGCCGCCCGATCCGCTCCAAAGAAGAACGACGAAATAACGCCCATGACGCCGCCGCTGGCGACGAACAGACAGCCGCGACACACCCGGCTTCGGCGGCCGATCCGGACGACTTCTCCGCCGTACTCGTGGCAGAGCGGGTGATGCGCAAAGCGATGAAAGCGATGCGCCGTACGCGCGAGGCGATCGATTCTGATCGCGAGTTGCCCCGGAATCCGAGGCATCGTCAGCGCGATGCTTGTTTCAAGATGACCGCCGTCCCATAGGCGACGATCTCGTTGGTGTTCTGCATGAGCTCACCGGAATCGAAGCGCATGCCCAAGACCGCATTGGCGCCCTGGGAGATGGCGTGCGCCTCGAGCCGGTGCATGGCTTCGTTGCGCGAGTCGGTAGCAAGTGACGTGAGCGCGGCGATCTCACCGCCGAAAATCTGCTGGCAACCGGCGCACGCCGTTCCGACGATGCTCCGCGATCGAACGGTGATCCCCCAGCACGGTCCCACGACGTGCGCGATCTCGGAGCCGGGCGGAGCATCGAATGTCGTGAGGATCGGTATCTTGTGGATCGGAGAAATCTGCATCCTCGGTTCTCCTCGCATGACGGCGTCAGATCTCGCGAACCGGTCATCGAAGTACGACCAGCGATGGGAGCGAGCTGCGCCCCGCGACGACGCCGCGAAAGTGTAATTGACGCGGCCCTGGTCGTCTACGAAATCAAGCGCTCTAGCAAATGCCATTAGCGACTCATCGGATCGCTGCATTACCGATGCCGAGCGCCCCGAGAGAAACCCATTGCCAACTGAGCCAGCTGGAAACGCCCCGCCTTTTTTTATGAAATACGGCTTTTGCCTATTGGATTTTGGAAGGAAGAAGGAGTTATCCTTTCTCGTATGAGGGGGCATCAAAGTCGGGCGCCCGAGCCGGCTTTCGACGAGCTCGTGGGGCTCATTCGCGACCTTCCGCAGGGAAGGTCGGGCCAAATCGTCAACTGCAAGCTCCACCTGTCGCATACCTGTCAGGCCGCCCACGCGCATACGCTTGCCGAGTTATCGGCAACCCTGCTCGCTGGCTCGCCGCTCGGCGATCCCGTACCAACCGGTTGGACGTTTCTGACCGAAGTCGAGCTGGCGCTCCCGCGCGAAACACTGTTGATCGCAGACATCGCCGGCTGGCGCGCTCCGCACGACCGCATCGTGGCACTTCCGAGCCCCATCGGTTTGGTACCGGATTGGGTGTGCGAAGTACTCGACCCCGGTACGCGTACGCTCGATCTCACCGTCAAGCGCGAAGCTTATGCGATGGCCGGCGTCCGACACCTCTGGATTCTCGATCCCACCGCGCGCGTGCTCGAGGCATACGAAAATCTTCGCGGCCGCTGGCTGCTTTCACTCGCGGTGTCGGAGGATGAGACCGCCGCGCCTCCGTTCGTCGAGCTTCGCTTCGACGTCGGCGACCTCTGGATGCCCGAGCCTCGCCCGAGTCACCGATTTTCGACTTGAACGCGGCGTCTGCGGCGCCGAACGGCGCCCATAGCGCCGAGCGCGCCGGCCACTCCGAGCCAGACGCATCCGTCGGTCCGACTTTGGCCCAGCGTGCCTGGCGCTAGGGAGCATAGGCCACCGGCGCCCGACGGGAAGATCCCGCACTCGGGCGAGAACCCCTGGCGCGGTGTGGCGTCGCACTGTACTGCGGTGGCGGGCGGAAACACCGCACAAATGCCCGCTGCGTCGTCGGGGTCGAGCATGCGAAAGCTCCCGCTGCCGGAGGTGTACGTCGACCACATGGTGGCGGTCGAGACCAGCGAGTGCGCCATCCCCAGAAAGTGCCCCGCTTCATGGGTCACGATCGACTGAAGGTCGTAGGCGTTTTTGGGAACGGGATCGTCCACGGACAGATGCTGCGTGGAGTTGATCTCCATATCCACATCGAAGATCACGCCCGTCCTCCGGCTATACGTCACCGTCGTCAGCCCGAGAACGTTCCCGGATCCCTCGTAGGGCCACTTGTCGTCGCGAAATATGACGAGGTTCGCGTTGGCGTCGGTCTGATTGTACTCGTGCAGCTTGCACGCGGCTGTTCCGAAGCCGTGATCCACGTGGACCGCAGGGGGACTGCCGTTGCTGCACTTCACCTCTTGCCACGCGGCGAACGCTCTCTCCATCACCATGGTCGCGGTGGCGAGATCGATCTGCTTCGAGGCGAGGTACTGCATGGTGTACGCCATGCACGACGATGGCCACGTGATGGGCAGATCGGAGGGACACTCATTCGGGTCGTTGTCGCAAAGGGGGCAGATGGTGGTGCGGCAGTAGGCCGAGGCGGGTCGCACGGCGGTGAGGATGCCGAGCACGACCAGCGTCGCAAAAGTCGACCGCGCGGGACGAAAGGGCCTGGCGGCATGTCGCGGGTTCGGTTCGGACTCACGACGGACGAGGTTCATCCGGCTTCACCCTTTTCTCCTGACGGGTTGGCGCCGATGCCGATCACGTTGACGATGATGTCGCGACGGTGCGGCCGGCGCCGATGTTCCCATAAATAGATGGCTTGCCAAGTCCCGAGAGCAAGCTGCCCCGCGCGAATGGGAATGTTCTCCGAGCAACGCGTCAGCACCGACTTGGCATGCGCAGGCATGTCGTCCGGGCCTTCGGCGTCGTGCTCCCAGTCTCGCGACTCGGGTGCCATCGTCGACAGCCATTTGACGAGATCCCGCAGCACCGCTGGATCCGCGTTTTCTTGGATGACGAGCCCGGCCGAGGTGTGCTGAACGAACACCGTGCATTGTCCGGTCACGACGCCGCTCGCGCGAACCACGTCCCGCACACGGGCCGTTACATCCGTTGCGCCTTCTCCTCGTGTCGATACTTCGAGCGTGTCCTGGTAAACTCGCATGCTCAAACTGATGGTGGCCGATCCCTTTCTAGCATGGCCTACCCCGACCACGGACAAATGCCTTCACGGTTGAGCCGGCCGGCGATCCTCGGCGCGGTCGCCTCCATCCTGGGGCTCACGTTCGCCGCCTATTCGAGCGTGGACTACGCCGCGCACCTCGATCGCCGTTTGCACGACGTGCACTGCAGCCTCGTACCCGGCCTTACGACAGGCGCCGACGAAGAGAATCCCTGTCGCGCCGCCATGTACAGCGCGTATTCCGCTCTTTTCCGTGGCTCGTATTGGGGCGGCATTCCCATTTCGCTCTTTGCGCTCGGCGCGTTTTCGTTTTTCTTCGGCTTTTCGATCTACCTTCTGTTCGCCGGGTCCCGTGCGTCGCAGAAGGCCCTCTGGTTTTTCGCCGCGGCCGGCGCCACGCCGTTCGTGGTCTCCCTCGTCATGTTCGTGATCTCGATCACCAAGATCGGATCGCTCTGCAAAACGTGCGTCGGGATCTATCTGTCATCGACGCTGCTTTTCGTCGCGGCGCTCCTCGCTGCAAGGGCCACCCTGCCGAGCTACGAGGAGAACGCGTCGCGACCGGCCGGTAAATGGGGACCGCCCGTGCTGTGGGGCCTTGCCCTCGCCGCCAGCGCGCTTTTGCCATCGCTCGTCTACGCTGCGGCAGTGCCCGACGAACGGCCGTTTCTCGGTAACTGCGGCAAGCTCGAAAAGACGGTCGAACCCCACAACGCCTTGCTTCACCTGAAAACATCGCAATCGGTGAGGCTGGCCATCCTTTTCGAAGACCCGCTCTGCCCCACCTGTCGCGCTTTTCACCAGCGCCTCATCGCCGAAGGCGCCTACGATCGCCTCGACGTAAAGCTCAGCCTTTTCCCGCTCGACAGCGAGTGCAACTGGATGCTGACGACGCCCTTGCACCCCGGCGCGTGCACGGTTTCGAAAGCCGTCATCTGCGGCGGCGATCAAGCGCGGCAGGTGCTGGAGTGGGCCTATGACCAGCAGGATGATCTCGTCAAAGTCGCGAAGGCCGGAGATGCCGAACTACGCCGCGTGATCGCCAAGCGATGGGGCTCGAGTGTTGCCTCGTGCCTCGATGCTCCCGCCACCAAGCAGAAGCTCAATCAGCAGCTTCACTTCGCGGCTGACAATTCGATCCCCGTCTCGACGCCGCAGATGTACCTCGGCGATCGGAAAGTGTGCGATGAAGACACCGATCTCGGCCTGCGCTACACGCTGACGCAGCTCGCGCCGGAGGTCGTGCCATGAGGCCTTCCGAAAGCCCGTCGCGCGCTGCCCTGGTCGGCCTCGCCGGCGGCGTGGTGATGCTGATCGCCGCCACGCTGACCGTCCACGCCACGGTCCGCTCGGCGCGCGAGCGTTTGGTCAGCGCGGCCGCGCCCAGCAAGGTCGCCGTGGCGGCCAACGCCGAAGAAGCGTACTGCACACCCCGTTTCAAGGAAGTCCTCGAGCGCGTACTGCATTCGTGCGGTCTCGCCGAAGGAGAGGCGCGCCGAGGGTGCAAACCCGCCGACGTGAAGACGTTCGCATCCATCAGCGGGCAGGATTTCAACGAGCTGTTCACGCCATTGCGCAAGCGCGGCGCGGTCATTCTTTTCGATTCCGGCAAAGAAGATCTCGACGAAGGTGCCGCAAAAATTCTGGAAGAGCGCTGGCTCGACCGCAAGGGCGCTCGCTATTTCTTCGTCGTAGGGCGCGCTTCCAAAACGGGGACGGTGGATACCAACCGCGCCTTGTCGCACCGGCGCGCCAACTCGATCCAGTTTCACGTCAAAGACAAATTTGCGGATCCCGAGCTCGATAAACGTCTGGGACTTCTCTGGCTCGGTAACGAATTCGCGCAGCTCGACAAGGACTTTTGCAATTGGGAAACGTCACGGTCCGGCAGCAAATGCGACGACGAGTCGATCAACCGCAGCGCTTTCGTCTCATGGGTCGACTGCCGGCTTTGACCGCGGTAGGGCTCCGGGTTGGCCTCCTTGCGTGCGCGGGGTGGTCAACCAGCTGCCGCGACGATGCCAGTCAAGCAGCGGCGCGCGCGGCCTCGCGCGAGCGCAGCGAGGTCGTGGTTGCCAAAGGAGCCGTCCCCGAAACGAAAGCGTCCGTCGCGAGCGCTCCGCTACCCGCACCTGCGGCTCCGCGCAAGATTTGCGACGGACAGCTCGGCAAGCCAGGTCGCGATTTGACCAAGAAAGCGCTGGCCCGCAAGTTCGCTCCGGGCGCGAAGGGCCCTTCCCCCACGCTTTCCACCGGAAAATGGCTGTGGATCAACCTATGGGCTGCGTGGTGCGCGCCGTGCAAAGAAGAGATGCCGCGTTTGGCTGGGTTCGCGGCTCGACTCGCTCAGGCCGGGCAGGACGTCACACTCGCCTTCGTATCCCTCGATGACGACGAACGACAGCTCGAACAATTTCTCGCCGCGAGTGGCGAAGGGCATGCCCGCGCCACCTATTGGCTGCGCGACGGGCGCGAACGCGACGACTGGTTGACCGCCATGGGCTTACCCAAGGCGCCCGATCTGCCGGTGCAGATTCTGGTCGATCCGCGCGGCAAAGTCCGGTGCACGGTGCACGGTGCGATTGAAGACGGCGATTTTGCGGAGATCGCCGCCGCGCTGGCGACGCCCTGAGCGGGTGCGCGTCACCGCCTCAGCCGGCGCGGCGATTGAACTCGAGAGAGACCAATCGGCGCCAACGGACGCGCGCGGTGGCGTAGAACACGGATGCCGCGCGAACATTCATTTCGAGATCCGCGAGCCGCTGCTCGACCAGCGTCGCCGCCTCGTGCTTGGAAAAAGGAAGCTCGCGCGGTACCGGTCGATCGGACGCGAGCCAGCGGTGAAAAGCCTCATCGGCCCACGCCAATCCTCGCTGGTAGGCGCTCTGGTCATGCGCTTCGCCGAACATCTCCATTCAGCCCCTCGCAGGGAAAAGAGCGTAGCAGCCTAAAACGGATCTGCGGCGCAGGAACGCCGCATCACGGGACCTTCTTCGACGTTCACGAGAGTGTCACACGGTGTCGGCGTGTGCGGCGGTCAAATCGAACGATTGTTTTTCTCGTTCGGAAGCACATTCACGCCACCTGCAATCAGCAACGAGTGCGTCGGCGGTTGCAATTTGCAACGGAGCTGAACTTGTTTCAGGTCTATTTCACGACGACACGGTGTCTTCAACGCAACGCCGGGATGAATGACTAGGCATGTCTGCAATGCGGCGAGGGACGCGCCTAGAGCTCGTCCTCCTCGAACGCGATGCCGCCATCGCCCTTACCTCCGCCGCGACCTCCCATTCCACCGGCGCCCGCCGCGCCAGCTCTGCCTGCGCTCCCCGCGCTGCCGGCTTTGCCTCCGCCGCCCGCATTGCCGCCTTTTCCGCCTTTGCCGCCCGCGCCCGCCGCGCCACTGCTCCCGCCTTTGCCAGCGCTTCCTGCCATCCCGCCCGCGCCGGCTTTGCCGCCCGCACCGCCCTTACCGCCCCCGCCGGCGCCCCCGCCCATACCGCCGGAGCCCGATGCGCCGGCCCGGCCGGCGCTACCACCTTTGCCGCCATTTCCAGCGGAACCTGCCGATCCGCCTCTTCCTGCGTCGCCACCGGTTCCGGCCGTGCCGCCGCTGCCGCCGGTTGCCGCTCCGCCTGTGCCACCGGGGCCTGCGCCGCCACTGCCCGTACTGCCCCCAGTTGCCGTGGTGCCGCCGCTGCCGGTGGTGCCACCTGAACCCGTCGTTCCTCCGGTGCTGGTGCTTCCACCCGAGCCGCTGCCGTCGGCGCCGGGAGCGCCTCCCGCGCTCGCGTCCGTGTCGTCATCGCCACTGTCGTCGCCGCCACAGTGTGCAACGCCCACCGAAGACACGAGCAACCCAACGAACAACCAAGAGCGATTCCTTCTTCTCATGGGTTTCCTCCTTAGGCAGCGAGATTACGCTCGTATTTACAGAGCGTCTGCGCTGCCGGGCGCACTATAGACGACAACGCAACCAAAAAAACCGAATTACGCATAATGCGACGCGCTCATTCGAAATAAGTGCCCATGGCGCTTGTTTGTTCGAGAAAGAAAAGACCGCCCAACGTCTACGTTGACGTGGTCGCGACACGCCGACGGTGATCGCCCGGCGGATTGATCGAATTTCGCCCCGCTCGTGATCGCATTTGTGATCTTCGCCCCACTGAGACCTGCGAGAGCCGCGGCCATTGCAGTCGGTCTCTCCGTCTTGCCGTGCTCCCTGCTATAAGCGCGTTCTCCGATGAGCAAAGCGCGCACGTTGATCCAGCTCTCGTATTCACCTTGGTCGGAGCGGGTGCGCTGGGCGCTCGATCATCATGGGATCGCTTACGACACGGTCGAGCACATTCCGTTCTTGGGTGAGCTTCGTCTGCGACGCGTCGTCGGCAACCGAGCGACGCGCGCCACGGTACCCGTGCTCCTCGACGGCGACAGTGTGCTCACCGAGTCTTGGGACATCGTTCGCTATGCCGATCGCATCGGCTCCGGCTCCAAGCTGATTCCCGAAAGCCAAGAGCAGGAAGTCCGCGCGTGGACCGAGCTCGCCGACCAGGCCTCGTCGCAAGGTCGAGCGCTGGTGGTGTATTCGCTTCTCGCGAGCGACGCAGCGCTCGACGAAGGGCTCCCGTTCCCTCTCCCCTCATGGCTTCATACCGCCATGCGACCGGTGACGCGCTTTGGGCTGCGCTGGTTTGCGCGTAAGTACGGGCTCACGCGCGCTCCGGCAAAGGAATACGAGGATCGCGTGCGGCCGGCGCTGGACCGCCTGCGCGAAGCCGTGAAGAAGTCGCCCTACGTCGTCGGCCAGTTCAGCTATGCGGACATCGCGATGGCCACACTCCTGCAGGGCGTATCGCCGATCGGCAATGGCTATATCCGTCTCGGCCCGGCAACGCGGCGGGCCTGGACGCGCCCCACCCTAGAGGCGGATTACGCGGATGTACTTCGCTGGCGCGATAACCTTTATCTCGAACACCGCGGCCGCGCGGCAAAACGGCCCTAAACGCGTATGGGGCTTTGGTTCTAGCGTCCTCATGCTCTCCCGCTTGGAGCTCATGCAACGGCCGATGCGGGGTAGTGATTGACGTAAGGAAACGCGTGGGTCGTACGATAACCGCTGTTTCCCGCCTCGCGAGCTGTTATCTTGAATGCGGGGGGAACTCGCCGTTCTGTAGCAACGACCGACGTGCGTCGTAAAAGAGCCTTGGTGCAAGGCCACCGCGATGCACGCCTGGCGCTGTTTCGAAACGGGGAGTGGAAAAAAGAT
>Ga0193706_1001572_pt1 | contig 10025 bp, 9 predicted proteins | sample U3c1metaG_FD_160130 | JGI IMG/M metagenome (GOLD analysis project Ga0193706, IMG submission 160130) | Soil microbial communities from a riparian zone of the East river system, Colorado, United States - U3c1 | ecosystem: Environmental > Terrestrial > Soil > Riparian zone | place: USA: East River... | reverse complement strand
GGCGGGTCGCCTGCTCGAATCATGCGCGGCGGCTGAGACTCGAGGAGCGCCGGCCGAGCCGCGGAGGCCGCGCCTGAGCTTGCCCAGCGCCCGGGGAACCAGGTTCAGAAGCAGGAGGTCCACCACCATCGCCCGAACGAATATCGGGATTCCGATCAGGATCGCCAGCAGCAGGCGGATCAGCCCGACATGGAGCCGCCAGGCGCCCGGCGCCGCCGAGCGCTGCCGCCGGTACAGCTGTGCGAGCACCGGAACAGTCGTCTCGAGGGTGAAGCCGGACAGCATCTTCTCGCGCCCTGCCTGGCCAAGCCGCTCAGAGCGCTGCCTATCGCGGAGCAGGGAGAGGATACCCCGGGCGAGATCGGCCGGATCGCCCGGCTCGACCAGCACGCCCGTCTCGCCATCGACCACCGAGTCCGGCATTCCGCCGACCCGCGTCGCGACGGTCGGGCGGGCCATCAGAAGCGATTCGATCGTTCCGCCGAGATTCTCGTTCAGCGACGCCTGCACCGAAACGTCGAGGTCCATGTAGACCGAGGCGGCGCTTCGCCATCCGGCGAAGACGATTCGGTCCGACAGGCCCATCGCATCGACATGATCGCGAAGCTCCCGCTCGGTCTCGGCGCCATGCGGGCCCCATCCCTTGCCGATCATCACGAGCCTGGCGTCGGGAAATTCGGCGAGGACCGCGGGCATGGCGTCGAACAGGTCGGTATGACCCTTGATATATTTGTCGCGGATCTCGGGCGGGACAAAGCTGCTGGAGTCGCAGCGGCGGTAGAAGACGGCGACCGAGCCGATCAGGGGCGTTCCGGCGGGCAGTCCGAGCTCGGCGCGAAGCCCTTCGGCCCGGGCCCGGGCCGGATCGAACCGCTCGGCCGGCGGCCCGTAATAGAGGACCGGCTGGATCAGTCGCGCCGGTAGGCCGGCCTCGGAATAGAGTTGGGCGGTCAGCCTGCAGGAGGGGATGATCCCGGTCTCCAGCCGGGCGGTCAGAGCCTCGACCCAGCGGATCGAGGGGGCCTGCAAATAATATGGGCTGGTCACCATGGTGAGCCGCACCGGCACGTCGGCGAGCCAGGCGGCCGGGCGCGCGAAGAAAGTCGACGGGATGATGTGGGACTGCACCACCTCGATCCGCTCCCGCCGCATCCACCAGGCCAGGCCGAGAACGCGAAATGGGAGGGTCAGAAGGGCGCCGAGGCTCCACATCCGGAAATCGAACCGATGGATCGGGATTCCGGCGCGCTCGAACAGGTCGACCGTCGATCCGTGACCGGCGGGAAGCACGACCCTAACCTCGCAGCCGTGACTCCGGCGCAATGCCTCGAGCTGCTCATAGACCCACAGGCCGCCCTCGGTGCTCGCGAAGACATGGCAGACCCTGATCGGCGACGCCGCCATTCCACTCCCGATGCTGGCCAGACGGTCTCCGGCCTCTATAGGAGGCAGGCGCGCGGCGCGACATGATTTGCGACGGGGGATGAATTGGCCAAGGACCGCGTTCCGATGGGCGCGCCCGACATAGACGAGGCGGACATCGAGGGCGTCGTTGCCGTTCTGCGCAGCGGCCAGATCACCCTGGGTCCGGTCACCGGGCGGTTCGAAAGGGCCTTTGCCGATTATGTCGGCGCGGAGCATGCGGTGGCGGTCTGCAACGGCACCGCCGCGCTTCACCTCTGCATCCGAGCCGCCGGCATCGGCCCGGGCGACGAGGTCGTGACCAGCCCTTATTCCTACGCCGCCTCGGCAAACGCGATCCTGTTCGAAGACGCGACCCCGGTCTTCGCCGACATCGAGGAGGATAGCCTGACCCTCGATCCCGCCCTCGCCGCCGCGGCGGTGACCGGACGGACCCGGGCGATCCTGCCGGTGCACGTGTTCGGCCAGGCTTGCGCGATGGACTCGCTCGACGCGCTGGCCGAAGCGCGCGGCCTCGCCTCGATCGAGGATGCCTGCGAGGCCGTCGGCTCCGAGCATCGGGGCCGACGAATCGGCGGGGCAAGCGGACCGGCGGTCTTCTCCTTCTTCCCCAACAAGCAGATGACCACCGGGGAAGGCGCGATCATCACCACCGGCGACGCCGGGCTCGCCGGGACCCTGCGGAGCCTGCGCAACCAGGGCCGCGACGAAAGCGGGGCCTGGCTCAGCGCCCGCTTCGGCTACAATTACCGAATGACCGAGATGAGCGCAGCGCTTGGGCTGTCCCAGCTCGGCCGGCTCGAGCAGATGCTCGCCGCGCGCGAGGCGGCCGCTTCGCTCTATCGCGAACGGCTCGCCGCGATTCCCGGAATCCGACTGATCGAGGCCGTGCCTCGGACCACGCGCCTCAGCTGGTTCGCGGCGATCGCCCGGCTCGATGAGGGTCTCGATCGCGATCGGGTCATCCAGGCCCTCGCCGCGCGCGGAATTCCGGCCCGTCCCTATTTCTCCCCACTCCATCTCCTGCCGTGGATCCGAGACCGGTTCGGCTATGGCGAGGGCGACTTCCCCGTCACCGAGCGCGCCGCCCGTTCGACCTTGGCTTTGCCTTTCCACAACCGGCTGGGCCCGGCCGATGTCGACACGGTCGGCGAGGCACTGGAACAGGTCCTGGCCGGGGCCGGCGGATGACGGCGGCGGGCGCCTCCTGGGCCGACGCGCTCGCCGATCTTCGCGGCGGCCTTTCCCGCCCCTGGCTTTGGCTCGGGCTGGGCTGGAGCGACATCCGCCTGCGCTTCCGCGGCTCGCTGCTCGGATCGCTGTGGATCACGATCAACATCAGCCTTCTGGTCCTCTGCCTCACGTTGATCTTCGCCGAGCCGTTCGGAACGCACCGGGCGCTCTACGCGCCCTACGTCGCGGTCGGCCTGGTCTTCTGGTATTTCATCCAGGGGACGATCAACGACAGCTGCCAGGTCTTCACCGCGTCGGCCGACACGATCCGCAACACGCGGATGCCGCTCTGCGTCCACGTGCTCCGGCTGCTGTGCCGCAACGCAATCGTGCTCGGGCACAATCTGCTGGTCATCCCGGTCGTGCTCATTGCCTTCAGGGTCGCGCCGAGCCCGTCGGCCTGGACGGTGCTGCCGGCAATGCTTCTCCTGCTGGTCGCGGTGTTCTGGGCGAGCCTTCTGCTCGGTCTTCTCGGAGCGCGCTTCCGCGACATCGGCCAGGTCGTCAGCAACCTGCTCCAGCTTCTCTTCTTCGTGACTCCGATCTTCTGGCCGGCCGACGCATTGGGTCCCGGCCGGGAGTGGATCCTCGCGCTCAATCCCGTCCTTCCGTTCATCGACATCATCAGGGCCCCGCTGCTCGGAACGGAGCCCGCCCCCGCCTCATGGCCGATCGCGCTCGGCCTCACCGCGCTCGTCGCCGCCATCGCCCTTGTCGCGCTCGCCCATTTGCGCCGCCGCGTCGCTTACTGGCTCTGAACGATGGCGCACATTCTCATCCAGGGCCTCAACGTCGAGTTCCCGATCTATCATGCAAGCGCCCGGTCGATGCGCCGATTCGCGCTCGGCGGCGCGCTCGGACGTCGGCTCGATCTCGATCATGGCCGGGCGACGATCCGGGCGCTTCGGGACGTCGATCTCGAGCTGAAGGACGGCGACCGGCTCGCTTTGATCGGCCCGAACGGCGCGGGCAAGACCAGCCTGCTTCGCACCATGGCGGGCGTCTATGCGCCGCTGAGCGGCACCATCGTTCGCCAGGGCCGGGTGACTCCCTTGCTCACCATCGGCATGGGCATGCAGCCCGAGGCGACCGGGCGTGAGAATATCCTGCTGCTCGGAATGCATCTCGATATCCCGCCCGGCGAGATGCGTTCCAGGGTCGACGAGATCGTCGAATGGACCGAGCTTGGAGCGTTCATCGGAGCGCCGCTCAAGACCTATTCCGCCGGAATGGTGCTTCGCCTCGCCTTCGCCGTCTCGACCAGCTTCCGGCCGGAAATATTGCTGATGGACGAGTGGCTCGGAGTGGCCGACGCGGACTTCCAGGCGAAGGCCTATGAACGGATGGCCGCCTTCGTCACCGGCTCGAGCGTCCTCGTCCTCGCCTCGCATTCGGCGCCGCTGCTCGAGACCTGGTGCAACAAGGCCGTCCGTCTCGACGGCGGCGGGATCGTGGAGCGGGGCAATGTCGCGGACCTGGTTCCGAAACCGGGTGCGTAGCGGGCGGCGCGCTTCGACGATTACGGCCGATCGTCCAGGTCACAGCTTGGCGAACGCGACGCCCTTCCAGCCCCAGCCCGCATTATGCGCCGCCTCGATCAGCGGTCCCTTGATCTCGCTCGTGTCGAAGGAATAGTCGTAGATCTTGCCGAACGACCCGTCCTCGCGGAACGCGTAGACCATCTCGAAGCTCTTTTCCCATTTCCGGCCGCGGAAGGCTTGGCCCCGGAGCGAGAGCGTTGGAGTGCCGGCGCGCCATTCGACCTCCCATTCCTGATCCGAGGCCCGGACCTGGCCGGTTTTCTCGTCGAGCTTCATCAGTATCTTGAAGACTCGCTTGATCCCGGCCTTGGCGAAGATCTCGTACCATTTGGCGTCGACGATCCGCCATTCGGCGACGAGGTCGACGCCCTCTTCCTTGCCGTTTCGAACCTTGAACGGAGCGCCTTTGCGGTTCACGTCCATCAAGGCCGCGCGCAGCTTGACGACCGACTGGCGCTTCACGCCGGCAGGCGCCGGCCTGCTTCCGGTCAGCCAGTCGAACAATCCCATGGTCGCATCCCTTTCGCCCGCGTCGAATGTATGGCCGGCCGGTGCATAGCACCGTTCGGTCCAGTCTGGGGTCGCCTGCTTGCCGGCACCTTGGCATGGTCTCTGCTCAAGGGGGACTCGCGGCATGGATATCCAGCTCAACTTCATCAATCAGTCGGCCGACGCCAGCGATGTGCAGATCGTCATTTTCCAGAAGAACGTGGCGACCGGATACGAGGGGTCCGCGGTCGCCTGGAGGGTCATCCAATATTGCGGGCCCGGCGACAATCATCCGTTCGTCTATCCCACGACCATGCGGGTCTCGACGAGCGACAGCTACGGCAATTACGAGCCACAGCTCGACGCTCGGCCCGGTGACCTCTTCCAGGTCACCCTGACCGGCTCGGGCGAGACGCTCGCCAAGGCGGCGACACCGGCCAGCTATCCAACCGAAGTGCAGGTTCAGAACAATCTGCCGCAGGGCGCGATCAACGCGCACATCTACAGGGACGGCCTTCTGCTCGCATCCAGGACTTCGGTCGCCCCGGGCCAGACGGCCGCCTTCGAATTCAAGCCGACGATCTGGATCGGAGCGGTCTCCCAAGTCGTCCAGGGCCAGATAATGAACTCGGCGATCCTGGACCAGGTCAACACCGAATTGTCGCTGCTCGGCATCCGCAGCGCCGACATCGTGATGACCGGCGGCGGGCCGGGCGAGTCCGCAATGCCGCTGGCCTTCAGCCTGCAGAACATCGTCTCCGACTGATTCGGCCGGGAATCCGGCTCAAAGGGCCCGCCTTGCCAAGCGCCGCGCGGCATGGGAGCCAGTGCCATGACCGCCGCCGCAATACCCGCCGACGCGCGCCCGGCCGGCGCCGAATTGTTCGGCCAGCCGCGCGGGCTCTGGGTGCTGGCAGGCACCGAGCTGTGGGAACGAATCTCGTTCCACGGAATGCAGGCGCTTCTCGTCCTCTACATGGTCGGCGCCTTGCTTCTGCCCGGCCATGTCGAGCATGTCGCGGGCTTTGCCGGCTACCGGGCCGCGGTCGAGACGGTGACCGGTCCGCTGACGGTCCAGGCGCTCGCGGCCCAGACCTTCGGCCTCTATATCGGCCTGATCTATTTCACGCCGGTGATCGGCGGCGCGCTCGGCGACCGCCTGCTCGGCCGCCGCGCCGCGGTGATCCTCGGCGCCGGCCTGATGACCTGCGGCCATTTCGCTCTGGCCTTCGACCGCTCCTTCCTGCTGGCTTTGCTTCTGCTCATCCTTGGCGCGGGGCTGCTTCGCGGCAACCTGCCCGCCCAGGTCAAGGCGCTCTACGCGGACGGCGACCGGCGCGAGGCCGACGCTTTCCAAATCTATTATGTCGCGATCAACGTCGGAGCGTTCGTCGCGCCGATCGTGACCGGCGCTCTCGCGGCCTGGTACAGCTGGCACCTCGCCTTCGGCTTCGCCGGTTTCGGAATGCTGACCGGGCTCATCCTCTATCTCGTCGGCTCGCGTCACCTGCCGAAGGAGCAGGGCCGCGCGGCCAGGAGCCCGGCCGCGGCGAAGTCCCCGCTCACGCCGGCCGAGCGCAGGCGGGTCGGCGCCCTGCTCGCTCTATGCCCTTTCCTGATCTGCTTCTGGGTCGCTCAGTCGCAGGTCTGGAACGTCTACAATCTGTGGGTGCGCGATAATCTCGACCTGACGATCGGTACGTTCCAGATGCCGATCCCCTGGCTCCAGGCGCTCGACGGCGTGTCGCCGATCATCGTCATGCCGGTCTTCCTCGCGCTCTGGCGGCGCCAGGCGGAAAGGGGAAGCGAGCCGGGCGACCTGACCAAGATGGCGATCGGCTGCCTCATCTTCGGCGCAGCGACGTCATGGCTCGCGCTGGCGCCGCTGGCCGCCGGCGCCGACGGGCGAGCGCCTTTGCTCTGGGCTGTGGCCTTTCACATCTCGTCCAACATCGGCTGGCTCTATCTGACTCCGATCGCCATGGCCTTTTTCGCGGCCCAGGCGCCGGCCCGGACTCGCGGCACCTTGCTTGGCGTCAATTATCTCAACACATTCGCCGGAAGCGTCATCAGCGGGCGGCTCGGCGGCCTCTACGAGCAGGTGAGCGCGACCCAGTTCTGGCTGATCCATGCCGCGATCGTCGGGGCGGGAGGGCTCGCTCTGCTAATCTTTTCGCCGCTGCTGCGCCGAGCGCTAGCCTATGACGGCGCGGCGGCGTCCCGAACGGCCTGAAGGGGAAGAAAAGATGACAAAGCCAGGACTTCTGTTCGCCGCCTGCGCCGCTTTGCTGACGGTCTGCGCCTGCTCGCCCGAGGCCAATGCGCCGGCCGCGCAGGAAAGCGAAAAGACCGCGAACCAGGTTCTGCCGCCGCCCGCCGCGCGAAGCGAGGCGGCCGAGGCCAACCGGGCCGAGGCGGCGCCGAAGCCCGCCGCGGCAGGACGGCGCTGCGGCTGGCTGCACAATCCGACTCCGGCAAATTGGTGGCTGGTCGACCGCGACGGCCAGTGGATCCTGGGCACTCAGGGCCGCGAACCGGTGGCCGGAATGGACGAGATGCCCGACATGAGCGCCGGCGAATGGGTCGAGACGAACGGCTCCTACGGCTACGGATGCGCCTGCATGGACATGGTGGTGGATCCGGCCAGCGGCGACGTGCTTCGGATTTCGAACGCCGCGCCCAGGCCGCTGGCGCAGTGCAAGGCGGATCGGAAGCTGCCCAAACCCGACTCGGGCTGACCGCGCCCCGTCCGGGCGGCTACCGCTTCGGCTTGCGGAAGCGCAGGACGAACTGGTCGGTCTTGCCGCGAATGCCCGTTTCCTGGACGCGCTGGCTATGGTCGTCGCCGGCATGGCGCAGCAGCGGACTTTCGGCCTCGAGCCGGAAACCGGCCGCCTCGACCTCGCGCTTGACGATCGCATCCTCGATCCGGTGGAGGGTCGAGGTCTGGCTCGCGCCGGCCCCCGCCGCGGTCTGGTGATCGACGATGAAGTAGATTCCGCCGGGCTTCAGCGCACGGAACGCGGCGGCGTTGACCGCTGCGGCACCGTCGCTCTCGCCGACCTTGACGTTCTTGAAGTCGTGATAGTTGAGCGTGGTCCAGACGATGTCGACCGGCGCGGGCACCGGCACCGTTCCGGGCGGCGCGGTGACCGCGCTGACGTTCGGGTTGGCGGCGGCGATGGCGATGACGTCCGCGTGCGGATTGGCGGCCAGCGCATAGACACGGCCTTTCGGGCCGACGGCGGCGCCGAGCAGCCGCGTGAAATAGCCTCTGCCGGGCGCAAGCTCGGCGACCTTGTCGCCCTTCCGAAGGCCGGAGAATGCGATCAGCTCCGCGGGCTTGCGGTCCGCGTCTCGCGCCCGATCCGCCTCGGGGCGCGACGGATCCGCCAAAGCAGGCACGAGGTCGATCCGCTTCGATCCGGCCAGCGCCCCGCCGGCCCCGGCCAGGATCGTGAAAGCCGCAAGCCCGGCGAGCATCCTCATTCTCATGGCACGATCCTTCCCGTCCGCGATCCCGCCGCCTTATCGGCCGCAATGCGCGGCGGCGCCACTGCGATCTGGGCCGGCAGCGATCGATTGGTGGAAATGCGCCTTCGCGAGCGCTCGGGCGGTCGGCGGCTTCCCTACAGCCCCTTGCGGCCGAAGCCGCCCGCGCGGCGAAGCATTGGCGCGTCCGCCTGCGCGGGCCCGATCGAGGGCGGCAGCGGCAGATCCTTGCGCGGCTGGGCGGCCGCGGCGCCGGTATCGAATTCGAGGAACATGGCCCTGGTCGGCTGGGGCCGGTCGACCTTGCTGTCGCCGAAGAAGCAGCGGATCGAGCGGTCGCCCGGCTCCGCGCCGATCGTGTCGCCATGATTGATGACCGGGCCGTTGATCAGCAGATAGCGCAAAGTCTGGGACATCTTCTCCGACACCAAGGCGACCGGATGGGGCCCGTTCCAGACCTCGATCTCGAAGCCGAGCAGAGGAAGGAATCCGCCGGTGGTCAGGCAGACATTGCCGTCCTCGAGCGAGTTGGGCGCGGTCCATGTCCAGAGCTGTATCGGAAGCTCGTCGGTATGGAGGATTCCGACCTGCTTGCGGGCCATTTCCGGCGAGAAGATGGTGGTGACTGCGTTGTTGAACACCGCTGATGCCTGCGGAACCCCCGCGATCGCGCCGATGACCAGGGTCGCGATCTTCGCCGTGGTCAGCCGGTCCCTATAATCTTCCGGCGATTCCACGTTGAGGCTGATATATTGGCGGTGCCGCGCCACCCGGGCGCGGTCTCCGTCGAACCAGAAGCTGCGCATATAGGCGTCCTGGATCGCCGCCGCGTCCATCGGGATCGGCGACCAGATCGCCATGATGCTGGCGCGGCCCATGATCATGCCCATGCCGCCCGGCGTCGCGACGCTGTGCCAGCCGCCTTCCGGATCGATCTTCTGCATGACCTCGTCGATCCTCGGCCAGTCTATGAAGACGTCGCCGTCGAGAAGGATGGTGAAGGTGCCGAGATGCGCTCGTTCCTTCTGCTCCCGAGCGCCTTCCGGAGCCGCGGCGGCTGGAGCATTTTCTAGCGGCTCGGGCACGGCGGCGGGCGTCGCGTCGAACGTCTGGGGCTGGCCCAGCAGGTTGCGCTGCCGCAGATCCGGGTCGTTCTCGGCCGAGCGCAGCAAAGCAAGCATGTCGCGGCCGTCGAGCCAGTTCTCGCCGGGCTCGAGCTGAAGCCGGGCGCCCCTATCCTGGTCGACCGCCATCGTCACTGCGACGATCAACGCGATCAACCGGGCGATCGAGTCCTTCTCGGTCGACGGTCGGCTGATATGGATGTGGAGCCGGTGCTCGGGCGGCCTGTGGCCGTTGGCCGGGCGATAAGGTTCGTGCCGGAGCTCGACGCCGACCAGCACGATCACCTCGCCCTCGCGGCCCATGATCGTCTGCGGGCGATCGAGAGTCACCGCCTCGTTTCGCCCGCCGAAATCCTCCTCGCCGACTCGCCAGGCGACGGTCGGGAAGCGGCCGCGAAGAGCGGCGCTGAGCAAGGCCACCGGAAAGGCGATCGGATGGCTGAGCAAGAGTGTCGGCACGCATTCGCTCCGCGAGGACGAGTCGGCACGATCCCATAAGGTGGTTAATTTCGTCTGACCGGCGGCGGCGCCGGGGCCAGCGGCGCGCTTCGGTCGGCCATTTGACCGGCGCTGCCTGCTGGCCCATCACCCGCCCATGGCGGGGGCTCCAAGCGACATGCCGAAGCGCAAGCTCGGGCTTTTCATGGCGGTGGCGCTGGTCGTCGGAAACATGATCGGCTCCGGGGTCTTCCTTCTGCCCGCGAGCCTCGGCCCGATGGGGTGG
>Ga0193706_1001571_pt1 | contig 10030 bp, 10 predicted proteins | sample U3c1metaG_FD_160130 | JGI IMG/M metagenome (GOLD analysis project Ga0193706, IMG submission 160130) | Soil microbial communities from a riparian zone of the East river system, Colorado, United States - U3c1 | ecosystem: Environmental > Terrestrial > Soil > Riparian zone | place: USA: East River... | reverse complement strand
GAGCTACCGAGCGTACCGGGCCAATCGACGCGTCGAGTTCAAGATCACTCGGCAGACGCAGGATCTGCTGCACACCGACGCCAATCCTGCCGCTACCGTTCCCAGCAAGGAAGGTCCGAACCCATGAGGTCGCGCCGCGGGCATCATGGGATCGTTCGAGGATGGGCAGCAATGGCCATCGCGCTGCTTGCAATCGCGTGCGGTAAGGACGCGCTGGTGGGGGGATCTTGCCGGCAAGGGCTCACCGAGTGCGGCCTCCAGTGCGTCGACCTGCAGCAGGATCGCGTCCATTGCGGCACCTGCGGCCATGCGTGCACTTCGGGCCAGACTTGTTCGGCGGCGACGTGCGCTACCCAAGACCCGTCGAGAGACGGCGGCGACGATGCGTCCGTCGGCGACGATGCCTTCGCGCCGGACGTCGCCGAACGTGATGTCATCGGCGACGGTACGCCCGACGTCAGCGAAAGGGACGTCGTCGTCTCGGACGGTTCGCTCGATGTCACGGAAAGGGACGCCGTCGTCTCGGATGTGTCACGGCCCGACGTAGTCCTAGCCGACGGCGTCGTTATGGACAGGCGGGACGACGAGGGCGAACTGTCGGATGGCTCGACGTGCAACCCGCCCTACGACACGCCCGAGCACTGCGGCGACTGCGAGACGAGGTGCGCCGACCCAACGCCTCTTTGCGGCTTGCAGGGCACTTTCAAGTGCGTCGCGCAATGCGAGCCGCCGCTCGTTGCTTGTGGAGCTACTTGCGTCAACACCTCGAGCGACGAGACGAATTGCGGCGCGTGCAGCTTCGTTTGCCCGAGCGGGATCTGTCAAGCCGGTGGTTGCGTCGGCAAGGGCTATGGCCACGAGGTCGTCGTCGGCACGGATTACGCCGATCCTACGCTCGCGCAGTCGTCAGCCCAGGTGACCCTACTGGGCAACGCCATCTTCCAAACTGTGGCCACGGCGGTTCGCGTTCTCGCGTATGACGAGTTCGCCGAGCCGGCAACCGTGACGCGCATCGAAGGCTGGCTATCGACCATGGCGACGGCCAGAGGCAAATCCGTGACCATCTCCAAGGCGTCTGACTGGACGGTCATTCCGCAGCAGTTGTCGGTTGCGCAGTACCAAGTCTTGCTGGTTTACGATCAGGCGCTCGCCCCGAGCGACCAGATGGCTACGACGGGCACGCTCTGGAACGCGGCGATGAACGCGTTCGCGAAGGGCGGAGGCATCGTCGTGGTTCTCGATGGCGGTTCGGCCGGCCGCATGAAGGAGTTTCTCACCAACAGCGGCTTGCTCGAGGTCACCGACGAAACCGACGTCACCGGAACGCAGCTCAACATCGATGCGCCGACCGACGTCGTCGGCCAGAATCTACCGAACGTTTTGGCCGCCAAGAAAACCACCGTCGCGTTTACGACGACGCAGATGCGCGACAATTACCACGTGTTCGTCGTCACCGACGCGACGGGAATGCTACCCGTCGTCGTCCACTCCGTTCCCCGGCCGTAGCGCTATCGGCCCTTCGCTCACGGCGCGTGCAGCTCGCGACGCGCGTCTGGCTTCAGGCGTCGCCGTATGCCTCGGCTTTGCACCGCAACGCGAGGAGGCCAGTGGCGGTCGCGCAGTCGATGTCGGCAATCAGCAGACCGTGCTTGCCATACGGCTGATACGCGAGCAGCGTTCCGTCGGGTCGGGCCACCGCGGAGGTGGTCGGTGATCCGGAGCTCGCAAAATTCACCGACGCCACATAACACGTGTTCTCCGCGGCGCGGCACAGCACGGCCTTCTCGTGGAAAGTGTTGGCGGGATCGGCGTAGGTCGTGGGGATGTACCCGCCCGGCTCGGCCTCGTGAAAGTGAGGGAGCAGGACGAGGTGCGCACCGCGCCGCGCCGCCCAGCGAACGGTCTCGGGATACCGCCAGCCCTCGTGGCAGATGACCACGCCGAAGGTGAGGGGACCGCATTGGAACACGCGCCTTCCGACGCCCGGCCCGTAGGTGCCCTCCTCCGAGGGGTCGATCTGCACCTTGTCCTGGAAGCCGGCCATCGTTCCGTCGCTGGCGACGACGATCGCCGTGGCCAGCAGGACGCCTTTCTCAACGCGCTCGGTGCCGACCACGGCGACGACGTTGGCCTTCGCGCACGCCGCACCGATGCTCGACCACGCACGTTCGAGGAACGCGGGATCCGGAGGCAACACGTCTTTGCCCACCGCTCGATAACCCGGCACGAAACACTCGGGAAACGCGACCAAGCCGGCACCCGCAGCTGACGCCTCATCGATGGCCCTCTCCGCAAGTACGACGGATTCCTCCCTCGTCGCGGGGAAGCGGAGGTTGGCGAGCGCGATGCGGAATGGATTCATGACGCGTCCATTAGAGCTGCTTGTAAAAGTAGGTGGTCGCATGCAGGTGACCATCGACGCTCAACGCATAGTTGGGGATTTGGCCGGCTTCGATGTACCCGCACTTCCGGTACAGCGCGGAAGCGGTGTCGCCGCTGCGCGTGTCCAGCACGAGCAGCGTCCGGTTCGATGCCTTGGCGAGCTTTTCGATTCCCTCCATCAAGGCGCGGCCGAGCCCACGCTGCCGATGTTCGGTATGCACCATCAGCTTTTCCACCTCCGCGCGGTGCATGCCGTTCTTCTTCGTGCAAAGCGCCAGTTGAACGGCGCCGGCGACATGGTCATCGATGAGAGCGATGAGCAAAAGTCGAGAGCCGGATTGTAGGTCGGTCTCGAGCCCGTCCCAATATTCGAGCGCCTGAGAGACCGGCAACGGCGGAAGAAAGCCGACGGAAGCGCCGCTTTCTACACAATCGACCAACAGGCGAGCCAACTCCTCGCGCTTTACCTCGACACTCTTCAAGAACTGTAGCTTCATGATGTCAGCTATTGCCAAGAGCAGGAGCTATCCACTTTGCGGCCAGCCAATCGAGCGAAACCTGCGCCTCCCGAAGCGCATGGTCCACCTCCCGTGCGCGTGAGTCCCCGTTTCGATCATCGCCATACGCGCGGGCATAGAGCACCCAGTTGGAGAGCTCGTAGCGGTGCAGCAGCGATGCGAAACGGTGCGTCTCGAACGCCGCGAGCGCGGCCAGCGCTTCTTCGGGCTTACGACAAGCGAAGAGCGCAGTCGTGGCGTCGAAGAGCAGCTCACGCAGACCCGTGAACGCGCGATCGGGATCGGCGGCGATGCCCTTTAGCATCTGCTCGAATTCTTCCTCACCGACGCCGGCGGCGTCGGCGGCGTCGGCCATCGCCGGCACCTGGGTCTCGAGAAACGTCGAATGCGGCGCGTGACCAAGGAGACGACCCACCAGGTAAACGTCGAACGCGCTCGCCACCGCTTCGCCCAGAAATAGCCCTTCCACGGACGGTTTTGCTCCTGCGTCCCCCGCCATCGCGCGGGCGGCCAGATGGTGCCATGCCGCGTGGGCCACCACGTCGGCGTCGATGCGATCATCCATCAGCACGTCACCGCCGCTATCCGCCCCCCAAAACGTGAGATTGACGAGGAGCGCCCGATCAGCGCGCGGCGTTCGCGATTTCGGCAGGACGCGGAACGCATACGCGGCCCGCCGCAGCACTTCTTTGAGATCGGCGTAGAGCTCGACGTGACGAAACGAGCGCTCATCGTCGATGGTGAGCTCGTCGAGCGTCCGATAGGTGAACGCCGGGGGCGCCTGCTGCGACATCGCGGGACCCTAGCATTTGCCCGGTGTCACGTCGTCGTCGCGCCGATTGAATGGTAGGCTCGCCGCCTCATGCCAGCGATCTTCGAAAAGGGCGACATTTTTCACACCGACGGCCTGCGCGCCTACGCTCACGGATGCGATTGCGCCGGGCAGATGGACAAGGGCGTCGCCGTCGCTTTCAAGAAGAAATGGCCACTCATGTACGAGGAGTATCGAGCGCGCTGCCAAGACGGCCGTTTCCGCCTGGGCGACGTCTTTGCCTGGAGCGAAGGCGACGACGTGGTTTACAGCCTTGGTATTCAAGAGCAATCGACGCAAAAGCCGAAGATCTCGGCGCTCACGAAATCGCTGAAGACGACGGCGGAGCTTGCTCAAAAGGTGGGCATCGAGCGTGTAGGATTGCCACGTATCGGAGCGGGGCAGGGCGGGCTCGATTGGCCGCGCGTAAAGAAGGTCCTCTCCGAGGTGGGTCAAAACACGAGCGTCACGTTCGTCGTTTTCGAACAGTTCATCCGAAGCGCGAGTCCGTGATCGCGGCGCTCGTGGCCTCTTTCCTCACGGAGTCGCCGCAAGAAGCGCCGCAAATGTAAAAGTGGCGGGTCAGGACGCGCGGTTCTGGCGCGCGAACCGCGTCAGCGTTCTTTTGGACGCGCCTGGACCGGGACGCAGCTCCATGTCCGCTGCGCGGAGCGGTTCACCGTCCTCGCCGCGAACGCGGACAGGGGGGATAGGGCGCCCCGTTCGGCGATCGACGACGAGAAGCGGCTCGCGCCCGTGACCGAGCACCCAGCGATCGCCCCATTGGCGCAGCGCGGTCATGAGCGTCGCGAGGTCCTTGCCCATCGACGTCAGGCAGTACTCGTAGGTCACCCTCGCCGCATCTTCATTGCGGTGACATTTGCGTCGGATATTCGAGCTGCATGGCGACGACGTCGGCGGTGGGCATGCCGTAGCGGGCCGCGATGGCGTCGAGGGCATGGTCCAACGCTTTTGCGGGTTGCCGCTCCCCGAGCGCCGGAATCAGACGCTCCGCGGGCCAACTCGTGGCGACCTGGTCGGGCAAGATGCGGATGTGGTTACGGGTCTCCTGCCCAGCGGCGTTGCCGGCAAACGTCACCGCGCGTGATCGATAGGTCCGCGACCAGGCGTCCGCGACGATGGCGAGCGACACTTCGTCGATGCCGGGCGTAAGTTCGATGCCGAGTTGCTCGCGGTTCCAGAAAGCGACCCTGTTGCCCATGACCGTCAACGCGAAGGGCCGCGTTACCTTGAAGACATCGCTATCGTGACGCGCGTCCCAGTTCGCGAGGCCGAGATCGTTGGCGACTGCCTCGGCTTTGTCCCGGCCAGCGATCGCTTCGATCAGCGCGAGCGCCATCGGCATGGACGCGCTGATTCCCGTCGTCGTCGCGACGCCCTGGTCAACCACCAGCCGCCGGTCCGCGACATAGATGATGCCGGGGTGCTTCTCGCGTAGCTCCTTGACAGAGTACCAATGGGACGTCGCCCGCTTGCCGTCGAGCATCCCAGCTTGGCCCACGATCTTGGCTCCGACGCAGACACCGATGACGATGGCGCCCTTAGCCGCCTGGCTTTTGATCCATTGCAGGACCGCCGGGTCGTCGTCGCGGCTCATGGCCGGGACGATGACATAGTCGGCACCTTCCGGATTGCGCACGTCGAACTCGGCAACGGTCGCCTGCGGCTCGACCTTGAGCGCCGGATAAAGCGTTACTGGCCCCTTTTCCGTTGCGAGCGCCACAACGTCAGCGACATCGGCGCGGCGAAGAATTCCATAGGGCATGAGATAGTCGGTGGCCTCGGTCCCGCCATTGGCGCCGATGATCGCGATGAGTGGGCGCTGCCGTTTCGGCGGTCTCAAGGCCGCAATCATCGCCTCGGCCTCTTCCTTCGCGATCGGCGGCGGCGCCGGCGGACCCGGCGCACCAGGCAACGAGAAGATCCACCCTCCGCCGATCATCAGCAGGAATGCGCAGGCGCCCAAACCGCTCCACAACAGGGTCCGCCGTTTCATGGCTCTTTGTCTCGAGGGTTCCCGTTTACGTAGCTTGAGGTATCGACAAGTGCCGCCCGGCAGAAAGTCCGGGAGAAGGGTGCCCCCCAGGCGCGATCGAATACCAACTAACGTCGAGGCAATCGTCTGAGCCTAGTACGGGGTGAGGCGGCGAGCGGGTCATGCGAGGAGGTGGTCAATGCGCTCGCCCGGATGTTAGGAGGCGGGTAATATCGGGGCCGTACGATGCCGCAGGACGCGTGAGGAAGCAGGCTCGGTCGTGACGAGGCCCGTGCCGGAGAACCCGTCCCAAGGGGCGCGCGCGCGCTCGTACGTGGTGGGCGGCGCCCTGGTGCGGCAAGCGTTGCGGGCGCTCGCGCAGCGCAAGGGGCGCACGGCGCTGACCGCGTTCAGCATCGCGATCGGCATTGCAGCGGTCGTGTGGGTGGTGGCGATCGGGAAGGCGGGCGCGCGGCGGGCCGAGGCGCAGCTCGCGGCGCTCGGCAAAGGCCTGGTGTGGATCGCGGCGGGCTCGCGCAACATCGGCGGGGTGCGCGGCAGCCACCCCGCCGTTACCCTCACGGTGGACGACGCCGAGGCGATCCTCGCCGAGGTGCCGCGCATTCAGAGCGTCTCGCTGCAGAGCGACACGTCGGTGACGGTCGTGTCGCCGAACGACAACTGGACCACCCTTGCTCGCGGGATCTCAGTTTCGTTCCTGGACATGTTGTGGTGGACAATCACCGAAGGCGCGGCGTTCACCGACCGCGACGTCGACGAGGCGGAGCCGGTGGTGCTGCTCGGGCGCACGGTGCGGGAGAAGCTCTTCGGCGACGGCGAGGCCGTGGGGCAGGACGTGCGTATCGGGAGCTTCGGCTACCACGTCGTCGGCGTGCTCGGGGTCAAGGGGATGAGCCCGTGGGGGCGGAACCAGGATGACGTGGTTCTTCTCCCGTACACTTCGGCGCAGCGCCGGATCCGCGGCAAGGGCTTCGCATCGGTCGACAATATCTTGTGCCGGGCGGTCTCGCCCGCGGCGGTCAAGCCGGCTGAGGCCGAGATCACGGCTCTGCTCCGCGAGCGGCACCACATCGCTTCGGGCGACGACGACGATTTCAATATCCGCAACCTCGAAGAGGCTGCTAAGGCCGACCTCGAGGTGAGCCGCACGTTCGCCACCCTGCTCATCAGTGTCGCCTGCGTCTCGCTCGTCGTGGGCGGGGTCGGCATCATGAACATGATGCTCGCCTCGGTGGTCGAGCGGACCCGCGAGATCGGCCTGCGCATGGCCCTCGGCGCGACGGAGCGGGCCGTGCAGGTCCAGTTCCTCGTCGAAAGCGTGATCCTCTGCCTCTGCGGCGGTATTGCAGGCGTCGCCGCGAGCGCAGCAGGCCCACTCGCGATGGAACGCATCCTCGGCTGGGACGTCGCCATCCCCCTCGACGCGGTGCTGCTCGCGCTGGGGTTCTCGGTGGTCGTGGGCGTCTTTTTCGGATTCTACCCGGCATGGAAGGCCGCGCGCCTCGACCCCATCACCGCCCTGCAGCACGATTGAACGAGGTCGGTGGTGCGCACCTCCACGACTTCGACGCGCTTCCGGTGCTCACGGGATCAACGGCGTCCGCAAACCCTTTAGCCCTCGCGCTTCATGCGCGCGTGGCGGGCAATCTCACGTTCGCTGGGGGAATCGAGGGTGGCGCCGCCAATCTTGATCTCACCCGCTCGCTCGTAATGGCCGACGATCAGGCCATTGGGAGAGACGCGGGACCTCGTCAGCTTGAACGAATGCGGCGCCGAGCCGTCGGCGAACAGCTTTTTGCCGCTGCCAAGCACGACCGGCACCGTGAAGATGCTCATGGCGTCGACCAGGTCATTGGCGAGCAGCGCGTGGACGAGTTCGGTACTGCCCTGGGTCACGAGGTTCGGGCCGTCTTCCTGCTTCAGCCGCTTCACGTCGGCGATGTCGCGCAGGAGCACTGAGCCCGCCCAGCTCGTATCGACCTCGCCTGAGCGCGAGACCGCGTACTTCTTGACGTCCTTGAACAGCTTGGCGATGCCGCCATGGGAAGCGTCTTCTTTGTAGTAGGGCCAGTACGCGGCGAAAATTTCGTAGGTCCTGCGGCCGAGCAGGAGGTCGAATTTCTCCTTGAAGACGCGGTCGATCTCTTCGCCGAACTCTCGATCGAAATAGGGCATCGCCCAGCCGCCGAACTTGAAACCCTTGGTGGGATCCTCGGTCGGCCCGCCGGGCGCTTGCATGACGCCATCCACGGAAACCTGGGCGCCGACGATAATCTTCCGCATGGGTCACGCTCCTTGTTTGAGCCTAGGACGAACGGCCTGCTTCCGATTCGACATGTTCCGCCAGCATAACGACGGAGCGAGCGGTGCGATGTGCACCCAATGTCAGATCCGATCAAGCGTTCGCTTCGGCGAGCGGATGATCGAAGCGCGCGTCGATGCGCTCGCGGAGCGCGACCTTGCGCGCCCGCATCGAATCGCTGGCCCGGCGGGCGACGTGCCAACCGGTGGCAGGTTTTCGGCGAGCTTCTCTCGTCGCCACGATTGCCGTCGGGATTGAAGCAGCGCGGTCGGAGTGCCGGCAGGGCGCCAGCGCCCTAGAAGAAAACAGTTACTTCTCCGAAAGAAACTTGGGGCTCGCGCAGCCATGCGCGCAATAGGCCGCCGAAATGACTGCGCTTTCGCGGTTGGCATCGGTTGTGCTCACCGTGGACCCAAACCGACTGAGTTCGATTTGGTGCAATCAGGCTTTACGAGGCGCATAGCGGGGTGGGCGGCGGCATTCTCTGCGCTCGCGCCGACTTGCGTGCCTGGACTGGCATACGGCGCGGCGACCACGTCCATCGACACGAGCGCCAACGTGGCCAGCGTCCGCGCGCTCTTGCATGACGACGCCACGCTCTCCACCTGGATTCGAATGCGCAGCGCGGAAGTCGGAGCCTCGTCAGCGCGCGTCGAGCAGGCGGAAGCGGAGGTCGGTACCAGCCGGCTCTTGCCCAACCCCGTCGTCGACTTCGGCCTCTCCGATCTCGTGGTCGGTCCTACGAACCCGCGCGGGCTCGGCTACGGCGAGACCGCCATCTACTCCGTCGGTCTGACGGGGACCATCGAGCTCGGCAAGAGGGGCCCGCGCGTCGAAGCGGCCGAGCTTCGCGCGGCCTCGTCGCGGAAATGGGTGGCGAGCACGCTCGGCGAAAGGATCGCCTTGGCGCGGTTTTCGCTTGGTCGCGTCGTGTACCAGAAGGCCAAGCACGACGCACTCGCCGACGAAATCCAGTCGGTCCTCGCCGTGAGCGAGCTGGAACGGGTCCGTCTCGAGCAGGGCGAGATCAGCGGCAACGACTTCGACCGCTTGCTGCTCGACAAGATGTCGCTCGACGTCGAGATGGCGCGGACCGAAGCCGATTTGGCCGCGGCACTCGCGAGCTGCCGAGAGGTGCTTCGAATCCGATGCGAGCCGTCCACCGCCGGCGCCGAGGATCTGGACTCGGCGGCTCCCATTCCAATGCCCGCTGTCCGCGGGACCACGCCCATCGAGAGCCGCGCCGACATCGCGGCGCTCGAGCTGGAACGGGAGGCGGCCGACAAAGAGGCGGTCCTCGCATCGCGCCGTGCCATCCCCGATCCGGTGATTCGCGTGGGGTTCACCCACGACAACTTGGTCATCTCAGGCGATCAGGAAAACACGGTTTCCGTCGGTGTGCTGTTCCCGCTGCCGGTGTTCGACCGCGGCCAGCACGACGCGCGCCGGGCACGGGGGCGCGCCACCGAGCTCCGCTACACGCGCCAAGCGGCGCTCGCCGCCGCGGAAGCGGACGTCCAAGAACTGCGCAGCCGCACCGAGTTCCTCGCCAAGGGACTGCGCGCGCTGAGTGAGGCGGCGCTACCGAAATCGGAAACGATCCTGGGCACGACCGCCAAAGCTTTCGACCGAGGCCAGGTGAGCATGACGGATCTTTTGATCGTTCGGCGAACGCACGTCACGCTTCTCTTGACGATACTCAGCCTCAAGTTCGATTTCTTCACCGCAAGAAACGACCTTCGGCGCGTTTTGGGGACGGATGTCGAAATCCCCGGCAGGTGATGAAATGAAGAGCGTTCTTCTGAAGGCGCCGCCATCGTCGCGTCTTGCCCCGCCGTGGACACGGGGCAAGACGCTGGCCCTGGTTGGCGCGGTCGTGGTGAGTTGCATCGCAGTCTGGCTGTCGTCGCGCTTTACCCGGGAAACACCGCCGCATGCCCCCGCGCCGCCGGGGCTTTTGACCGGCAGCCACGACGTATCGATCGCGGCGGACGCGCCGC
>Ga0193706_1001570_pt1 | contig 10033 bp, 7 predicted proteins | sample U3c1metaG_FD_160130 | JGI IMG/M metagenome (GOLD analysis project Ga0193706, IMG submission 160130) | Soil microbial communities from a riparian zone of the East river system, Colorado, United States - U3c1 | ecosystem: Environmental > Terrestrial > Soil > Riparian zone | place: USA: East River... | reverse complement strand
GAGTCCGCGGCGGTACCTTTCGGGCCCTCCGCCCATTGCTGCGCGACGAGGAGCTCGCTCTGTGCTTGCAGGATCTCGGGACTGTAGAGGGAGAAAAGGGCCTGCTCGCGGCCGACGGTGACGCCGGTCTGGTTCACGAAGATTCGCTCGACGAAGCCGGGGGTTCGGACATGCACCTCCGCCGCGCCTTGCTCCGTCGGAGCCACGACGGCGGTGGCGCGAAGTGCATGCGTGACGCTCCCTTCACTGACGACGGCCGTTCGCACGCCGATCGACTGGATGCGGTCGAGGGTGAGGGCAATCGACGAGACCGAAGGGCGCCCGGGCGTGGAAGGCCCAGGCGTGCGCGCGGAGGTCGCCGGGGTAGCCAGAGGGGGGGGAGGGGTGTGTTTCGACGCGATCGGTTCCAAGTTCATGTGACAGATCGGGCATTCCCCCGGCTCGTTCGACACGATCTGGGGGTGCATGGGGCAGTGGTACTTGGCGGCGGCGTGCCCCCCACTATCGGGGTTTCCGCTCAGCTCGGCGCGGGCGTAGGACCACCAGGCAAATACGGCGAGCGCCGCCGCCATGCCGAGGAGTGTCCAGCGAACCGTGGCCATGATCTTGAGACCCGGCGGGGGCGGCTCCTCGCCCTCGTTCATGTGCGTGTCGTCGAAAGCATCAGGGCGCATGTTGGTCTCCGTCGAGCGGCTTTCGGTCGAGCCGTGGGAGTGGCTGCAAAAGAAGCTCGAGGCCCACCGCCGCTTCGAGCTCCGTGATGGATCGGTCGAGATCCGCGCGTGCGATGGCCATGCCGCGTTCCACCTCGACGACCGCGCGTCGCGCGTCGAGTACGGTCATCAAATCCGTGCGGCCACTCTCGAAACCGGATCGAGCGACATCGAAGGAGCGGTGTGTCGCTGGTAGCGCACGATCGTGCAGGATCTGAAATCGGGACGCGGCACTGCGCGCGCTCGCTTCGGCTGTCACGACTTCCGCGTCGACCGGGATCCTCATCGCTTCGACGTTCGTCCGAGCGGCCCGCAAGGACGCGCGTTCCGCGTCCTTGCGCTGCCCTGTCGTTCCCCAGAGCCATGGCAACGACATCGATACAGCCGCCCCATAGCCGTGGTGGGGCATGGCAGCGGTCGGCGGAAAATAGCGCACGCCGACACCGAAGGAGGGCCAGGTCGCCTCGAGGTCGGCTGCCTTGGCGGCGTATTCTTTCGCTTCACGCTGCGTCTCCGCTTGCTTGAGCTCGGGCCTCGACTCCCGGGCCTTCGACATCAGCGCGGCCAGATCCAAGGCTGGCACCATGGGCTCGGTCTCCGCCGGCGGTCCGAGGGGCGCTCGCGGATCGCGTGCGAGAAGCGCGTTGATCCGCGACTTGGCTCCTTCAGCCAATATCGCGTCGGTGACGACGTCCGCCTCGACGCGCAAGAGCTCGACCTGCGCGCGGGTCAGGTCAATCAGAGCGCCCCCGCCCCCGTGGCGCGCTTCGGCAACGGCGACGAGACGCTTCGCAATCTCCACCTGTTCGCGTTGAATGCGCTGCTTCGCCGTGGACTCCAGGTAGTCGGAGAACGCTCGCCCTGCCTCGCGAAGGACGAGACGAGCCCTCTCTCCGGCCATCGCTTCCTCTTCGTTGGCTCGAGCGGACATGGCCCGCTCCTTCGCGGACAGCGAACCCGGCGCGGGAAAGCTTTGCGTGACGCCCAGCATGATCATCTGCGCATCGAGCGCGGCCGGACGAGAAAGCGGGACCTGCCAAACCTCCCCCATCAGCTCGGGCGATGGCAGACCTCCCTCCGCCCTCGCGGCGGCTCGCATCGCGTCGGCGCGTTGCTTGGAGACGTTGACGGTGGGATTGCGCGCCAGCGCCGCCCGCAGAACCGTTCGGCGGTCGACGGACTCTCCAAGTTGCGCGTCGGAGGGTCCGACGCTCGGCTGTTCTGCCTTGGCGGCACTCGCCGTGAGCAGGAGTGCGACCACTGCCGACAGCGCGCCCCCATCCCTCCGGCAAAATAGGCGGTTCATGGTGGAAATTCCTTCTTTCGTAGCGCCAGATATCCCGGCGCGGCGTTTTCATCGAACCCGTGCCGCGGCCCGAAGCCATTCAGCTCTCGAGCGAGCGGACATCGCGTCGGCATCGGTGCCGACCAACCCCTTCGCGGATTCACCTTGCGGGCGAAACGTCAGCGCGCGTCCGGCTTCGGGTCGAACCTGCCGATGCACGTTCGATCCCGAAGGACGCGCTGACTCAAGTCAAGAACACCATCAATCGTGCGCGCTGCGCGGTGGGCGAGAATGGACCTGCTCGAATCGGATGGTCGGCGCCTGCGAGGACGGTGCTGTTGCCAGCCGGATCGAGATGCGCGGCCGGCAACATGGCCGTCAACGTTGCAGCCGGTACAGCGAAATCGCTGCCCATCGTGTACGACACGAGACGATCGAGGACGCGCGCTTCGAAACAGTCGTTGAGAACGCGGATGCTGGCGGGCTCTCGTTCATCGGACGGCGTCTCGGCGCACGGACAATGAGCGGGCGTCATGATCCGATCCATCGGGCGACAGTAGAAATAGCGCTGCCCACCGAGGATGGTGACCAGGACGACGGCTGCGACGGTGCACAGTGCGAGAGCGGCGCGCACGAATCGCTTCGCGCCAAGTCGTCTCTGCAGGGAAGAGATGCGTCGCGTCACTGTCCTTTAGCGTGCTCCCCCGGGCCCGCGGCTGTCAAGCTGCCCCGCCAGGTGCAGTCCGTACCCGCGATCTCGCTGCCAAATCGCTAGCTCTGCCTATCGCGAACCGCGAGGCGTCCCCGTGGAGCCTGGCCGCCGAAGTAGGCGTACACCGCCGGAAGAACGAAAAGCGTCAACGCGGTTGCGGTCATCAAACCTCCGATGACAACGGTGGCGAGAGGTCGCTGTACCTCGCTGCCCGGCGCCGTCGAAAGCGCCATCGGGAGGAATCCGAATGAGGCGACCAGTGCCGTCATCAGAACCGCGCGAAGGCGGAGCCCGGAAGCTCGTCGGATGGCGTCGACATGGGATGTGCCGCGCTCCTCCAAGTGTCTGGCGAACGATACGAGCACGAGCCCGTTCAGCACGGCGACCCCGAAGAGAGCAATGAAACCCACGCCGGCTGAAATCGAGAAGGGGATGTCGCGGAGCCACAGCGCGACCACGCCGCCGACAACGGCAAAAGGGACGTTCAGGAAGATGAGCAGCGCCGCGCGGACCGATCGAAACGCCAGCCAAAGCAGGAACAAGATGAGGGAGAGCGCCAGCGGAACGACCAACGTCAGGCGCTCCTTCGCCTCCGAGTAGTGCTCGAACTGACCACCCCATTCCAGGCGATATCCGGTGGGCAACGTCAAGCCTCGCGCTAAAGCGTGCTGCGCTTCCTCGACGACGGAGAGGAGGTCACGGTCGCGGACGTTGAACTCGACGGTGAGCCGGCGCGACTGATCCGCGCGACTCACTTGAGCGGGCCCGGTGACGAATGCGAGCTCCGCCACGTCCCCGAGCGGAACGATCTGACCGCTGACCGACCGGAGTGGCATGGAGCGCAAAGGCGCAAGGTCGCCCTCGAAACCATGCGCGGTCTTGATGAAGATGCCGAAGCGACGTTCGCCTTCGAGCACCTCGCCGACCGAGTGACCTACGGCGATGGTCTCCGTGATGCGATTGACGTCTTCCACGGTGAGCCCATACCGTGCGAGTTTCGCGCGATCGGGGGTGATTCGCAGGTAGCGTAAGCCCGCGACCTGCTCGACGCGTACGTCAGCCGCACCGTGAATCTTCTCCACCAGCTCGGCGGCGCTTTTCCCGAGTGACTTGAGTTGATCGAGGTCGCGACCGTAGAGGAGGACGGCCACGTCGGAACGAACGCCGGCGATGAGCTCATTCGTTCGCATCTGGATCGGCTGCGAGATGGCGCCGGCGATCTCGGGCACCTTCGCTTCGACGAGCTCGGAGATTTCTTTGGCGAGCGCTTCTTTGCTCAGGCCGGGGCGCCAATGGCTCCGGTCCTTCAGTCCGATGTAGATATCGGATTGCTCGATCCCCATCGGATCGGTGGCGACCTCGGGTGCACCGGTTCGGCTGACCACGTGGTCGACTTCCGGGATGGTCCGAATCGCCCTTTGGACGCGCAAATCCGTCTGCACCGATTCGGTGAGGGCCACCCCCGGTAGACGTCGTGCCTCGAGCAGCAAATCGCCTTCATCGAGCTGAGGAACGAACTCCGCTCCGACACGCGTGAAGAGAGCGACGGCCCCTGCGAGCGCTGCAACGCCGACGCCCAACGTCAGCCAGCGCTTGCGCATGGCGCCGCGTAGGATCGGAACATAGATGGCGTGGGCCTTTCTCAGAATCCACGTCTCATGCTCGCCGTTCTTGGGTTTGACGAAGTACGACGTCAGTACGGGAACGAGCGTCAGCGACAGGACGAACGCTCCAGCCAGTGCGAGCAGAACGGTCGTCGCCATGGGACGAAACAGCTTCCCCTCGATGCCTATCAAAGCGAGCACGGGCAGATAGACGATCGCGATGATGGCCTCGCCGAAGATGCTGGCGGACCGTACTTCGAGAGTTGCTTCTTCGACGACTTTCGTCCGTTCTTCGGGCGACAGCGTTCCCCCTGCATCCTTCTGTCTCTCCGATAGGCGTCGCACGGCGTTCTCGACGATGATGACGGCGCCGTCCACTATGAGGCCGAAATCGATAGCCCCGAGGCTCATCAGGTTGCCGGACATACCCGTCGCGTTCATCACCGTGACGGCGAAGAGTAATGCGAGAGGAATGACGGTGGCGACGACCAGTCCTGCCCGGAGATCTCCCAATAGAAGAAATAGGATCCCGATGACGAGCAGCGCGCCCTCGAGAAGGTTTTTGCCTACCGTCTGAATCGTCCGGTTGACGAGCACGGAGCGGTCATAGAAGGCCTCGATTCGGGTTCCCTCGGGAAGGGAAGCCTGCAGGGCGGCAAGCTTGGCCTTCACGGCTTCGGTGACGGTACGTGCGTTTTCGCCCTTCAGCATCATCGCAACGCCGATCACGACCTCACCCAGGCCATCCTTCGAAGCAGCGCCTCGTCGAAGGCGCGGTCCGAACTGGACGTCGCCGACGGTGGCGACCGTGATCGGCACTCCCTGGGGTGTTGCGCCAATCACGACGCGCCGCAGATCGTTCAGATCCTTGACCAGGCCGTCGGTGCCAATGACGAAGTGCTCCCGGTTGTGCTCGATGTAGCCGCCGCCGGCGTTGGCGTTCGATCGTTCCAACGCCTCCGCGACCTGCCCGACAGACACGCCGGCCGCCTGCAGGCGCTTGGGATCGAGGATGACCTGGTACTGCTTGTCCTCGCCGCCGAAGCTGTTGACCTCGATGACGCCCTTCACGGTTCGGAGCTGAGGGGCTATCTGCCAATCGAGCACCTCCTCGATCTGCATCAAGGTCAGCCGATCGTTCTTGACCGTGAATTGATAAATTTCGCCGAGCCCGGTGGAGATGGGTCCCATTTCGGGCTTGCCGTACTGGGGCGGGACGGTGTCTTGTGCCTCACGCATCCGCTCGTTCGCGAGCTGCCTCGCGAAATAGATGTCGGTGTCGTCTTCGAAGACGATCGTAACCACCGACAAGCCGTACTTGGACACCGATCGCACCTCCGTGCTCTTCGGGATGCCGGCCATGGCCCGCTCGACGGGGATGCTCACGTACTGCTCGACCTCCACGGGTGACAGCGCGGGCGCCGGCGTCATGATCTGGATCTGCACGTTGGTGATGTCCGGCACGGCGTCGATGGGGAGCTTCGTCGCGGCTCTCACGCCGATGACTGCGAAGAGAATCGTGACCATGATGACGATCGGTCGGTTCCGCAGCGACCAGGCGACGACGGCAGCGAGGAAGGCCATTTACTCGTCCTCGGTGAGGGCGCTCTTCAACACCGCGCTCTTCAGCGTGAAAACACCATCCACGACGACTTGCTCGCCTTCGCGCAAACCGCTCACAATTTCAACCTTGCCAAGGGCCGACTCGCCCAGCACCACCTCATGGATCTCGAAGTCGTCGTCAGCATGTCGAACGAAGACGAACGATTTTCCGCCAATCTCGGTCAGTGCGGTTCGAGGAACGACGAGCACAGGTCCCCTCCTTTGTTCCTCCGCGGTCGAAACCTGCGCAGTCCCGAAGAGCCCAATGCGTAAGAGATCGTTACGGTTGGTGAGGCGAATTCGCGCGGTCACTGTTCTCGCCACGGGATCGATCTGTCGCCCGAGGTACTCGATCACGCCGGCAAAACGCTCCTTGGGGTAGGCGTTGAGTTGAACCTCGGCTCGGGCACCCGTCTGAAGCCGTCCGAGATCCATCTCGAACACCCGTCCGAGGAACAGCACCTCCGATAGGTCCGCGATGGCCGCGATGGTCTCGTCCGCGGTGACGGGTTGACCGACGATCGCATCACGGGAGACGACGATGCCGTTCACCGGGGCGCGCACGGCGAGCTCCGAACCAGCGCTTTGGACGCTCATGCCGAGCGCACCCAGTTGGTCGGCGAGGCCCTTGGCCTCGGCCTCGAGAGACTCGGCTTCCGCTCTGGCGGCGTGTGCTTCTTGCGCGGAGCCAAGACCCTTGTCGGCCAGTATCTTGACGCGGTCGGCGTTGGCGCGCGCGGCGGCGGCTTTCGCGATGGTCGCTTTGTAGGCGGAGCGTACTTTCCCGATCTCCGGGATTCTGATGGTTACAAGGACCTGCCCCTTCCTGACGACCGAGCCTTCCTTGAAATCCACGCGCATAAGACGGCCTGGAACGAGGACCGATACGCGGGCGCTCTTGTCGGGGTCGGCCGCGATCTCGCCGGGCAATGTGAGCGTCGCGGCGAGGTTCTCCTTCACTACCGGCGCGGTCCGGATCTTCGCATCGGCAATGACGTCTTTCGAGAGCCGCACACGTTTGGGCAGCTCCTCGTGAGCCGGTTCGTCGGTATGCTCGTGACCGCCCGCGTCAGGTGCGGCGGCGACGCTGGATGCTTCGGGGGGTGGTCGCGTATCCCGCGTCTCCGTCTTGCAGGAAACGAGGAAATAGTGGGCGGCAATCGCCGCAACGGTCCATCGCGCGTTCATTGCACACCCCGCTCCAGCTCGATCCCAGCTGCCCTTGCCAATTCGACGGTGGCAAAGCAGAGAGCTCGCTGTGCCTCGACGTACCCGGACAGCACTTCAATCAATGCCTGTTGGGCAATGAGCGCTTCCCGCACGGGTAGTCGCTTGGCGGTGAGTTCTTCGGCAATCGCATCGACGGCGCTCCCTGTCTTCTGGATTTGCTCGGGCGTGTAGAGATCAAGCTGTCGCTTGCGCGCGGAGACGGCCTCGACTGCCTTGACGACCTCGAGGCGTATTGCACGGTGGATGCCTTCGATTTGCGTTTCTGCTCGTCGTACGAAGGCGGTGGCTTCCGCAATCTCTCCCGCGTAGGTTCGGCCGATTGGTGCGGGCAAGGGGATCGGGAACGAGATGCCGACGCCGACGACGCGCTCGCCGATCCAATCGCGGCGAGCGAAGGCAGAGAAGGTCGGATTCGGTATGCGAAGGCGTTCGAACATCTTGATTCTTTGTTCCTGCGCTTGGCGCTCCGCAGCCAGGACGGTGACATCGGCGCGGCGCGTGAGGGCGGTCTCGACAAGAGCGGCGGCTGGTAGGTCGACGATGGCGAGCGGGGCGAGCCCCCCATCGATCTGCGGTCGTTCGAGAAGAGGGTTCAGCCCGAGCAGCGTCGTCAGGGCTGCCGACGTGGAAGCGACGCGCTGTTCTGCGGCAATCCGAGTCTGCGTAAGACGGATGGCAGCAGCTTCGGCGAGCCTGGCATCGAGGTCGGAGCCCAGGCCCACTTCCGCGCGCGCCGATGCCACGGTTTTGAGGGCCTTGGCCAAGCTCACGAGGCGCTCGGCGACCTTGAGGTCCTCGCGTGACGCGATCGCGTCGAAGTAAGCGAAGAGCGCGTCGGCAGCCGTTTGCCTGTGGGCGACGGTTACGCGTGCCCGCTGCGCACGCTGTTCCGCGGCAACGACATCGAGGCGCGCACCTCGCTGGCCTGCGATTTCCACTTCCTGTGACAGGGCCGCGCTCCAGAGCGGCGTTCGTTCGGTCGTCGATGGGTCGAACGGGAGTCCACCCGTCAGGATGAGAGCCGGATTCGACGGCAATAACGCCGCGGCCGACCGAAGACGTCCATCCAAGGCGATAAGCCCGAGCTGTTCCGAACGCGCGGCGAGGCTTGCCTCGATGGCGCACGGGACAACGGTCGTCCGTGTGATCCGTTCGTTACAAGACGGCATCGCCAAGGCTCTCGGCGCCGTTCCTAACCCAAGCGTGAGCGCGCATGCCGCGCTCACGACCATCGTCGTCGCTTTCATGATCCATCCTCCTCAGGCGAGAGAGACCGTTTCGGATGGCCGCCACACTCGGGCGAGCGCGCCTCTGCACGGCTCGTCGGTGGCGAACCATCCAACCGTGAAGAACGGTTCGCTAGGCCTTGGGGGGACGGAAGACCGAGGGCAGATCGGGATTGGGGGGAGCGTCCGCCTCAGCAGGAGCGAACGACACCGCTTGGGGCGAGTCGATGTGCGAGAGCGGGAAACTCGCGGATCCCGGCACGGCCCCGACGCCACCGTGAGCATGGTGGCACGTCGGACATCCTGGCGGGCAATCGCGCCCGGGTTCGTCGGAGGGGCAATCTGTGTGCCCCTCGGCCATGGAGTCTTCGGTGAACAGCAACAAATCCCCGACAGCGTGGCTCACGCCAGAGAGCTGAAATGCGAGCAGCACGACCAAGGCGCGGAGTGCCGAAAAGAGCACTGAACGGGTTCCTCGCCACGTTGACGAGGATCTCGGCGGGGTGAGCTGATCCGTTTCGAGCATCGGGTTCGCTCTGTGCAGGACTCAACCACGAAGCTACCTTTCAACCTTGGCGAGCGCAACCGAAGGCTCGCTAGATGTGCCCCTCTCGTCGAGCGTCCGCCAAGCACGTCGGAGAACCGCGTCGACGCTGACAAGTCCCCTGAGCACAAGGGAGAGCTTGACGCCCATCTGCGTTAGTAGCAGCTTATGTAAGTAATGACTTACGAAGATCGAGTTCTGGATGCGCTCGGCGATCGGACCCGACGGACAGTATTCAAACGTCTGCGTGGCGGCGCCCGATCGGTGGGGGAGATCGCACACGGGATGAAGGTGAGTCGTCCAGCGGTCTCTCAGCACCTGAGGGTGCTGAGAGCGGCACGCCTGGTGACAGCCCGCGCCGAGGGAACCCGCCGGCTCTATGCGGTGGACCCCAAGGGGATCAAGGCCCTAAGCGATCCTCCTGCTGCTTGACGAGTCGATGGTGGCGATCAGTGTGTCCCGTTTCAAAAATCGTGCTACGCGGCGTTTCGCACCTCGAGGTTCCGATGTCTCATCGGCTCAGGCCCCCAAAAACGCTCCCCCGCAGACGCGCAGCACTTGCCCGGTGACGCCGGCCGCGCCGGGCGACGACAAGAACGCAATCGTTCGGGCGACGTCCTCGGGCTGTCCCCCCTGCGCGAGGGCGGACAAGCGACGGCCCACTTCGCGAATCATGGCTGGCACGGCGGCGGTCATTTTCGTTTCGATGAAGCCGGGCGCCACGGCGTTGACCGTCGTGCCGCGGGGGGCGAGATCTCCTGCAAGCTTGCGGGTCATGCCGATAAGACCAGCCTTGGACGTGCTGTAGTTGGTCTGTCCGGTGTTGCCGGCGATGCCGGCGATGGACGAGAGGCTGACGATTCGGCCGCCATCGCGCAGCGCCCCCTCGACGAGCTTGTCGTTGATGGCGAGCACGGCCGAGAGGTTGATGTCGATGACCTGATCCCAGGTGGCTTCGGGCATGCGCGCCAGCATGCGGTCGCGGGTCACGCCGGCATTGTGCACGACGATGTCGACGCCGCCGTGTTTCTCGGTAACGTGCGACGCGATCTTGCTGGGAGCGTCGGGGGAGGACACGTCGCAGAGCAAGAACGAACCGCCCACGTCGCGCGCCACC
>Ga0193706_1001569_pt1 | contig 10034 bp, 10 predicted proteins | sample U3c1metaG_FD_160130 | JGI IMG/M metagenome (GOLD analysis project Ga0193706, IMG submission 160130) | Soil microbial communities from a riparian zone of the East river system, Colorado, United States - U3c1 | ecosystem: Environmental > Terrestrial > Soil > Riparian zone | place: USA: East River... | reverse complement strand
AGCTTCGCATCGCGGTGAACGCGATGCGAGCCGCGGCCGGCCTCAGTCCGGCGGTGTTCACCGATCCGGCGATCGCGCCGGGGTCTCCGTTCAAACGGCTGCACATCATCGAGCTGCGGAGCGCACTGACGCCGGCAGCAACGATCCTCGGCTACCCACTGCCGCCCCTCACCAATCCAACGATCACCGTGAACGTGACCTTGGTGAAACGCGCCCACATCGAGGAGCTTCGGGAAGGGGCCGACTGACGACGTTGCACTTGCGCGGACCTCATCCGCTTCATCTTGAAACAGAAGGCCATCCCGTTGAGGCGGGAGCACGCCGCGACGAAGTGACGTGAGCGCCGCGAGTGCTGGCGGATCATGAGCCTTCGAGGTCGGCGATGTCGGCGCGATCCCGCGGACGATTCAGCGCAGTCTTGTTCCGGATCAGATCCTCTCGCGACAGAAACGGGAGCGTCAGACCATCGACTTCGATCGCGTGCCGGCGCGGCCAGGCCTGATCGAACTCCAGTCCGGTGAGCGACGTGAGGATGTCGATGCGCGCCGGCACGACTCCGATCTGGAACACGACCTCCGCAGTCGAGAGATCCTCGAGACGGAGCTCGTCGAGCGGGGCGCCGAAGGCGAGCAGCGCCCGCCAGACGCGGCGCGCATTCTCCGGCGTCGCTCGGATCCAGAGATCGAGATCGCCAGTCGCGCGCGGCCGCCCATGCGCGGCCAGGGCGTGAGCGCCCACGATCAGGAACTCAGCGCCCGCGGCGGATAACGCGGCCAACATCTCGGCGAAGTCGCGGTTCATCCCACCGTCCGTCCTTGAAGGTCCACGCGTCACGGGTGAGTTGCCAGACGATTTCGACCCGCTGCCCGGGAGTCAGACCCATTTCGTCATCACGCTGGCCGGCTGCTGCGAGCGTCGTTTTCCGGACCCGGATGTCGCGTGCCGCCACACCGCAATTATAAGGGTCACTCACCTCGATGCGATCGCCTCAGATCTCGATCGTCACGGGTGCGGTCCTGCCGACCTGCCGAACGAGAGCGTGCCATCGCGGATGGCTCCGCCGCGGACGGTACTCCGCGTCGTGGACCCACGACCACATCAGAGCATTGCGCTCCTGCACACGGCGAGCTCCAACGTGTCGAGGGCGAGCTCCTGTTCCCGAGCGCAGTGAGCAGCGTGGCCACGTCTCGCGAGGCGACGAACACGTTCCGGTCGCGACGGGACTGCAGGTCCTGCAGGATCGCCTCGGCTTTCGACCGCTCGCCCGCGTCGCCAGCACGGCGCCGAGGCGCGCCAGATAGAACGGGACCTCGCGAACTCTCGCCCGGCGTCAGCGAACTCACATAGTCAGAAGTGGTGCCCAACAGGTTCCCCTGCCGATCCATGATGCTGAACTCGATCCGAACCATCCTCAGGTGGCGGGAGGATTCATTCACCACAGTGCCAACGATGGCGCTGCTGTAACCAGACTGGTCCCAATTCCAGTCCTTTAAGCTGAGCTGCGAGATCCGGGGCTCACGCCGCCCTAGCACGGCATCACGTTCTTCGGCTTGTTTGTGCTGCGGGGCGCCGTCGGCCGCCGAGCCCCACATGTTGCTCCGGGCAGCCGCCAAGTCGCAAGGCTCGGCTGCGCGCGGACTTCCTGACCACCAGGACCGGGGTTCATGCCATCCTTCCGGTAGACTATCCTGCGCCGCAGCGGTCCGTCCTGACGGCATCCCAACGAATGGACAAGAAGGCCCTCACCGAGACCGACATCCGGACGAAGTTCATCACACCTGCGATCGTCGGGAAGTGGGACGTGATGACGCAGGTCCTCGAGGAGCGCTACTTCACTAAGGGACGAGTCATCGTCCGCGGCAAGCTGACCTCGCGCGGCAAGGCGAAAAAGGCCGACTACATCCTCTTCTACAAGCCGAACCTCCCGCTGGCCGTGGTCGAAGCGAAGGACAACAACCACACCGTCGGCGCGGGGATGCAGCAGGCGCTCGACTACGCAGAAGTGCTCGACGTCCCGTTCGCGTTCAGCTCGAACGGCGACGCGTTCCTCGAGCACGATCGGCTGGCGACCGGCGGAGTGGTGGAGAGAGAGTTTCCACTCGACGAGTTCCCCTCGCCGGAAGAGCTCTGGGAGCGGTACCGGAAGGCGAGGGGCTACACCGATCGGCAGGAAGCGATCGCAACTCAGGACTACTACGACGACGGCTCCGGAAAGGCGCCTCGCTATTACCAGCAGGTGGCCATCAACCGTACGGTCGATGCCATTGCCGGTGGCCAGAATCGCATCCTGCTCGTGATGGCCACGGGCACCGGTAAGACCTACACCGCGTTCCAGATCATCTGGCGCCTCTGGAAGTCGGGAGCGAAGAAACGGATTCTCTTTCTCGTCGACCGGAACATCCTCGCCGACCAGACCAAGACGAACGACTTCAAGCCGTTCGGCAAGGCCATGACCAAGATCACCCACCGCACGGCGGACAAGGCCTTCGAGATCTATCTCTCGCTCTACCAGGCCGTCACGGGAACCGAGGAAGATCAGAACATCTACAAGCAGTTCTCGCCGGACTTCTTCGACCTCGTCGTCGTCGACGAGTGTCACCGTGGCAGCGCCGCCGCCGATGCTTCCTGGCGCCAGGTCCTCGAGTACTTTTCGTCGGCCACGCAGATTGGCATGACCGCGACTCCGAAGGAGACGAAAGACGTCTCCAACATCGACTACTTCGGCGACCCGCTCTACACCTACTCGCTCAAGCAGGGCATCTCGGACGGCTTCCTCGCGCCCTACAAGGTCATCCGCATCGGACTGGACAAGGACCTCGATGGCTGGCGGCCCGACCTCGGGCAGACCGACCGATATGGGCAGGAGATTGAGGACCGCGAGTACAACCAGCTCGACTACGACAAGGTCCTCGTGCTCGAGAAGCGCACCGAGCTCGTGGCGAAGAAGATCACCGAGTTCCTTCGCTCGACGAATCGCTTCGCCAAGACCATCGTCTTCTGCGAGAACGTGGATCACGCCGAGCGGATGCGCAAGGCGCTCGTCAACGAGAACGCCGACCTCGCCGCCGCCAACAGCAAGTACGTCATGCGCATCACCGGCGACAATGAGGAGGGGAAGGCGCAGCTCGACAACTTCATCGACCCCGAGTCGGTCTACCCGGTCATCGCCACGACCTCGCAGCTCATGTCCACGGGCGTCGACGCGCAGACCTGCCACCTCATCGTCCTCGACAAGCGCATCAACTCCATGACGGAGTTCAAGCAGATCATCGGACGGGGCACGCGCATCAACGACGACTACGACAAGCTGTTCTTCACGATCATGGACTTCAAGCGCGCTACTGCGCTCTTCGCCGATCCCGACTTCGACGGCGATCCGGTCCAGATCTACGAGCCCTCCGCCGGCGATCCGATTGTTCCTCCCGACGACGTCGAGCCCGACGAGGAGATCGGCGAGGGTGCACCGCCGCCTTACCTCGGCGGTCCGCTCGACCCCGATCAACCGACCTCCGGAGCTACGCGCTACTACGTCGATGATGTTCCGGTCATCGTGGCAACCGAGCGCGTGCAGTACCTCGACGCCGACGGCAACCTCATCACCGAGTCGCTTCGCGACTACACCCGCAAGACGGTGAAGAAGACCTGGCGCTCGCTCGACGCGTTCCTCAGCGTCTGGAACAGCGCCGACCGCAAGCAGGCCGTCGTCGACGAGCTGCTCTCGCAAGGGGTCTTCCTCGAGGAGCTGGCCGAGGAAGTGGGGCGGGGCTATGACGCGTTCGACCTGGTCTGCCACGTCGCCTTCGACCAGGCGCCGCTCACGCGCCGCGAGCGTGCGGACCGTGTGAACAAGCGGAACGTCTTCGGCAAGTACGGCGACCGCGCACGCGCGGTCCTGCAGGCACTGCTGGATAAGTATGCCGAGGGAGGCGTCCGCAGCGTCGAATCGCTGGACATCCTCAAGGTCGATCCCCTCACCGACCTCGGCACCCCCGTCGAGATCGTGCGCCTCTTCGGAGGCAAGGAAGCCTACCTCTCTGCCATCCGCGAGCTGGAATCCCACCTGTATCACGAGGTCGCTTAGGTCATGCCCAACGTCTCCAACGTCGTCAAAACGATCCAGGACATCATGCGCAAGGACGCCGGCACCTACGGCGATGCGCAGCGCCTGGAGCAGCTCGGCTGGATGTTCTTCCTGAAGATCTTCGATGACCGGGAAACCGAGCTCGAGACCATCCGCGGCAACTACAAGTCTCCCTTGCCCGCGCACCTTCGCTGGCGGAACTGGGCCGCGGATGCCGAAGGGATCACCGGCGACGGCCTGCTCGATTTCGTGAACAACACGCTGCTGCCGAAACTGAAAGGGCTGCGCGGCGGTGAGGACAAGATCGCCGGTTTGATTCGGATGGCTTTCGAGGACGCCAACAACTTCATGAAGAACGGCACGTTGATGCGCCAGGTGATCAACAAGATCAACGGCATCGACTTCAACGCCTCGGATGACCGCCACATGTTCGGCGACATCTACGAGAAGCTGCTGAAAGATCTCCAGTCCGCGGGGAACGCGGGGGAGTTCTACACGCCGCGCGCCGTGACGCAGTTCATCGTCGACCAGGTCAACCCCCGCCTCGGCGAGTCGATCCTCGATCCGGCGTGCGGGACGGGCGGCTTCCTGGTCAGCGCCATCGAGCATCTGCGCAGCCAGGCGAAGACGGAAGCGGACGAAGAGACGATTCAGACCAGCTTTGCCGGGATCGAGAAGAAGCACCTCCCGCACATCCTCTGCATGACCAACCTCATGCTGCATGGCATCGACGTGCCGTCGACCGTGCGCCACGACAACACCCTCGCGCGCCCGTTGCGTGACTGGTCGCCGAAGGAGCGGGTCGACGTGATCGTCACCAACCCGCCGTTCGGCGGGATGGAGGAGGACGGGATCGAGGCGAACTTCCCCGCGGAGTTCCGGACCCGCGAGACCGCCGACCTCTTCCTGGTGCTGCTGATGAAGCTCCTGAAGCCGGGCGGCCGGGCGGGCCTCGTCCTGCCCGACGGCACGCTCTTCGGCGAGGGAGTGAAGACGCGCATCAAGGAAGCGCTGCTGCGCGACTGCAACCTGCACACGATCGTGCGCCTGCCGAACGGCGTGTTCAACCCATACACGGGCATCCGCACGAACCTCCTCTTCTTCACGAAGGGCGCGCCGACGACGTCGGTCTGGTACTACGAGCATCCCTATCCGCCGGGTGCGAAGAGCTACAACAAGGGGAAGCCGATCCGGATCGAAGAATTCGACATGGAGAAGGCATGGTGGGGCTCGGAGAGCGACGGCTTCGCCGCACGCGTGGAGACAGAGCAGGCCTGGCGCGTGTCCGTCGATGAGATCAAGGCGGGCAACTACAACCTCGATCTCAAGAACCCCCACAACCCGGAAGAGGGACCGGGCGACGTCGAGCATCTGCTGCCGGAGTACGAGAAGCTGCTCGGCCAGATTGCGGAGACACGGTCGAAGCTGAGGCATGAGCTTGAGGAGGCGCTGCTCGCTACCTCAGGAAGTGACGCATGACACACGAGGAGTTCTTCGCGAAGTTTGACCTGTTGGCGGAGTTGCCCGATGCGGTAGCGATGATGCGGCTGGCGATTCTGGATCTGGCCGTTACGGGAGGACTGGCAAACGACTGCGATGGGAATGACGAAGCTTCAGTCCTGTTGACTGGCGCGGCGGTCGAACGTTCGCGACTCGTTGCTGCCAGGAAAATCAGAGCCCGTCGCGCGCCTCCACTATCGGAAAACGAAAAGGCATTCGATATCCCGCCGGGCTGGGCTTGGGCCAGGTTGTCAGATGTCGGCCACGAACTCGGACAAAAGGTGCCATCGACGCGATTTACGTACATAGACGTAGGCAGTATCGATTCCGGCGCTGGCCGTATCGCCGACGGCGTCGTAAGCCTCGACCCGAATGAAGCACCATCGCGAGCCCGAAAGCTCGTCGCGCATGGCACGGTCATCTACTCGACCGTTCGCCCGTACTTGAGGAACATAGCGATTGTTGATCGCGACTTCAGTTTCGAACCAATTGCGAGTACGGCGTTTGGCATTCTTCACCCGTTCGCGTGCATCGAGAGCCGTTACCTCTTCCTCTGGCTTAGAAGCTCGCCGTTCCGAGCCTACGTTGAGGCGTCGATGAAGGGTATGGCGTATCCGGCGATCAATGACGAGGCCTTCTACAACGGCCCGATCGCAGTGCCGCCCCTATCTGACCAGAGGCGGATCGTGGCGAAGGTGGATGAGTTGATGGCGTTGTGTGACCGGCTGGAGGCGCAGCAGAAAGAGCGCGAAACGCGCCACTCCGCGCTCACCCGCGCCTCGCTATCCCGCTTCGCGGACGCGCCCATCCCGGCCAATCTCACCTTCCTCTTCCACAAGTCCTACACCATCCCTCCCGCCGACCTCCGCAAATCCATCCTCACGCTCGCCATACAAGGAAGGCTGGTTGCTCAGGACCCTGGTGACACTTCAGCATCGGAGCTTCTCAGAGATATCGAAGCTGAGAGACTCCGCTTCGCAAGAGACCACAGTTTTCGCGCACCTAGCCCGCAGGTAGTCACCACCATCCCGTTTCAAATTCCTTCTGCTTGGGTGTGGTGTAGGCTCGGCTCAATTCTCAACGCTGTTACTGACGGCGACCACCTGCCACCGCCAAAATCAGAGAACGGCATCGCCTTCTTGACGATCGGCAACGTTACTACGGGCAAACTGGAGTTTGCTGGATCTCGCCTGGTTCCGGAAGACTACTATCGATCGCTTACTCATTTCAGACGCCCAGTACGCAACGACGTTCTTTATACGGTTGTAGGCGCCACGTACGGAAGGCCGGCGCTTGTCGATACAGATCGGCCGTTCTGCATTCAAAGGCACATCGCGATTCTTAAGCCCGGAGCGCACCTTGAAACTCGGTTGTTGCTTTTGTTAATGCGCTCGCCTCTCGTCTATGATCAAGCAACGGCGGGCACCACAGGAACCGCACAACCGACGGTTCCCTTGGGTGTTCTTCGCAATTTCCTCGTCCCCCTTCCACCGCTCGCCGAACAACGCCGTATCGTCGCCAAAGTGGATCAACTGATAGCTCTCGTGGACGAGTTGGAAGCGCAGCTCGCCGCCTCTCGCGCCACGGCCACGAAACTCCTCGACGCGATCGTCGGCGAGTTGACGGCCTGACGCAGGCGTTGAACGAGGCGCTTCCATCGCAGCCCCACGAGGGGGACCGCACGCCTCAGCGTTTCTTCGTGTCGCCGGTGGGCTGAACGGTGCGATGGATGGATGCGGACTGGGGACGGGAGCTGTCGCGCTTCAGGTATTCGGGCGCGTTTTGAAACCTGCGAGACGCCTCGTCCATGGTCTTCTGCAACTTTTCACCCTTGGTCATGATTGACTGCCTTCCACAAGAGAAATCGTCTTGAATCACGCGGCCAGAATCATCTGGCGCGCGGAATTTCGTTCTGACCAAAGAATCGGCACCACGCCGTAGTTCCGCAGAACGTCCAGATTCTCAGGCGCTGGGGCGCCTTCCGAGTCGTTCACGACCGCGAACGCGCCGAGCGCGTCGTGCCCGCGGATGTTACGCACATCTTCCACCGAAAACGCGAACGCAGTCGCGGTGTCCCGCCGAAGAGTATTGATCGCTTTGAGCACGCGCTCGGGGTGACGAGAGTCAGAGGGCAGCCCGACATCGAAGTGATGATCGAGTCCGCTCTTTCCGCTCAGCTTCACGTCGCGAAACAAAGGGATCTGCTCACGCCGCAGAAACTCCTCCACATCTTCGCGAAAGAATTGCACAACATGCTCTCGGGCCGTCACGTGCAGATCGTCTACCGCCAGGATGGCCTGCACGAGGTTGTGCTTTTTCTGCGGGAACTCGGACAGGGTGGCTTTCACCCACAGTTCGTCTCCGTCGATCTGCACGCCGTGTCCCTGGAGGATCCGCACGAGCTGCTCGCGCCGCGATCCCTTCGCCAGGTCGATCCCCCCCGAGCGGAGGTCGCTGACCGTGTACCCATCGTCGCTGATGCGGAAGGCACCGTTAACCTTCGTTAGAAAGAGTTCGATCTCGTCGCTGTGCCGATCGAGGAAGGGAGTGCTGATCACCACACCACCCTCGATCTCGTCGGTGCGCAGGTTTTCCCGAAGCCACCGCAGGTAGCCATCGACGAGGGAGCTGGCTTCGGTCGCGAGCATGGTCACATCACAGTCTGAATGTTCGGCCGGTTGATGATATTGCAGTAGTCGAGAAATGCCGTCAGCCAGTCCAGGTCGTGCGGATTGGCTGCCACCCGAAATGCTGGGAGATCCTCGGGCAGATAGGCCACCCGGTCATCGAACCCCTCACGGTAGAGGTGAATGTGAACTCCGGTGAATCGCTCGCCAGGCCGATGGGGATAGTGGTCGAGGTTCCGGTGCGCCTTGCCGTTGATGTCGATCCGTGCCAGCACGATGGAGCGACGCGCGCGCGTCTGGAACTTGAGTCGAGCACGAGTGCGGCCGCCGCGTTCTACATCCAGTAGAAACTCCTCGCGTGGTTCTCGCGATACGAGGTCGTGCACCTGCTGGTACGGAGAGTTCATGTGGAACTCTATGACGGAGGTGGAAACGAAGCTCTTGGCGACACTTAGCAGGTGATCCGCCTCCTGCTGTGTAATGGACATATGTCGGTCATTTTGCCGTAGACGACCCGACTCAGCAACGCGCACCTTGCAACATGCCGCGACCCGAGGGAACCTCGGTTCGTGGAGACGGAACACAACAGCATCGCCGACTTGCCCGTGGAGGAACGGCCCCGCGAGCGGATGACTCGCGGCGGTGCGATCGCTCTGTCGGACGCGGAACTGCTCGCTCTGCTCATCGAGCCGGGCCGTCGAGGAAAGAGCGCTCTCGACATCGGACGCGAGTTGGTCGCCGACGGTCTGCTGGCACTCGCGCGACAGGAATGGATTCCAGGGAAGGCGGTCGGGAGCCTCGGCGCGGCTCGCGTGGCGCGGATCGGCGCGGCACTGGAGCTGGGACGACGCATCGCGGCGCAGTCCACGACGTCGTCGGAACCGGTCCGCGACCCTGCCATGGTCGCGCGAAGGTTGATGGCCGCGTACGGACATCGAGTCCAGGAGACCTTCGGCGGCATCTTCCTCGACGCCCGGCACCGCATCCTCAGCGAGAGGGAGATCTTCGTCGGCACCCTGAAGTCCGCGACAGTCTCACCCCGCGACGTCTTCCGCCACGCGCTGAGCGATCACGCCGCCGCCGTCATCCTCTTCCACAACCACCCCTCGGGTGACCCGTCGCCCTCTCCGCAAGACCTGTCCTTCACAACGAAACTCGTTGGTCTCGGCGAGGCGCTCGGAGTGGAGGTTCTCGATCACGTCATCGTCACGACAAGCTCGTTTCTTTCCTTCAAGCAGCGTGCGTTCCTGTGAATCCGACGGAGCGCGCAGGCTCGCGTTCCGCTCACCCCGTCCTCCTCAACCTCTCGGCACCGGCTGCAGAATGCTCACGCGGTTGCCTTCTGTATCCGTGAACGCAACGTACTCGCCGATGCCGGGGATCATCATCGGCTCGCCGTGCACCGTTCCGCCGGCGGCCTTCACCTTCTCCATCGCCTTTCCGATGTCGTCGACGGCGACGACGACGGACGGATGCTGGCCGGGGCGGGCCGGGTCTCTCGGGAAGAAGCCTCCGTTGATCGCGCCGGGTTTCGAGGCCTCGGTGGTCGTGGCGGTGACGTAGTTCCCCATTTCCTCGCCCATCGTCTCCGTCTTCCAGCCAAATGCGGACTGGTAAAACTTCGCCATGCGCTCGCGATCGTCGTACGGCATCTCGAAGTGAACGACTGAGTCCATTTCATCCTCCAATCTGTGAGGGTGTGAGTCTAATGACCGCGGCCGTGTAACATCCACACATTCACGACACAAAACGGGATCGGGTGACCGCGTGACCGTCCGCCTGCGTCAGGCGGTGGGCGTCGCGTTCGGCGTCACGGTGATCGTGGG
>Ga0193706_1001568_pt1 | contig 10034 bp, 7 predicted proteins | sample U3c1metaG_FD_160130 | JGI IMG/M metagenome (GOLD analysis project Ga0193706, IMG submission 160130) | Soil microbial communities from a riparian zone of the East river system, Colorado, United States - U3c1 | ecosystem: Environmental > Terrestrial > Soil > Riparian zone | place: USA: East River... | reverse complement strand
CACGGACTTGTGGGTGAACCTGTGGTCAACCTATGGACGACCGGGGATGGCTTGCGGATATCGCGGAAACCTCGGGGAGAAGTCTGTGGATCTCGCGAAACCCGTTGACCGCGAGCCCCGAACAGCGGATGGTCCCCCTACCGCAACGGCACGGACGCAGTGACGGCGACGGAGAACGACCTGGGCTCGCCCCGGGAAACGGGTCCGCCACCTGAGGTGCGCACCACCGATGTGGAGGAAGGTGTTCACCGTCCGTCCCGCCGTACGGCCCTCGGGTCGTGCTGCGAGACGGGCCCACCGCACCGGGGCTTGCTCCGGCGCTGGTGGGACGGTCGGCAGTGCGCTCCGGCGCCCTCGCCGCTCGGAAAAAGGACATCGCCCGCCAGAGCTCCGGCTCCGACGGGCGATGGAAGTGATCGGACGAAGGCTAACGCCGACGAAAGATCGCATGGTGGATGCCAACCGCCTGGCGGCCCCCGGCCGCCGCCCGACCTCGGTCGGTGCGGCGTCGGGGGTCGCTGCCGTTTTGGGCCCTCTCGTCAGGAAGCTCGCTGCGCTCGCGTCCTTCCTCGAACTGGAGGGCCCTCGCTGCGCTCGGGGCTGTCCGACGGCCTCCGCCTCGTTCCTCGCCTCCGGCCGTCCCTTCCTGGGGGAGACCCCCCAGACCCCCAGCGGCTGCGCCGGACAGGGCGACGGGCGCGGTCGTCCCGATCGTTCGCGGCGGCGCCGTTCACCGCCCGTCGGTTGGATGTCAAGGGGTTGCGCGGATCACCCTCGCCACCGCCGCCGGGTCCTGGAGGTGGCAGGCGTGACCCGTCGACGCGATGACCTCGACCCTCGCCGCTCCGCCGATGGCGCCGGCCAGCCGCTCGCCCAGGGCTCGGAACCTGGCGTCGTGCTCGCCGGCGACGACGGTCGTCGGGGCCGCCAGCCCACCGAGCCCGTCCCACCAGGGCGGGTCCATCGTCCCGGTGCCGCAGAGGCGGAGCGAGGCGGCCAGCCCGGCGGCGGTGTTGGCCCGGCGGGCGGCCAGGTCGTCGGGCGCGGGCGTCAGCCCGGCGAAGAGGGGCTGGGCCAGCCAGCCGGCGAGGAAGGGCTCGACGCCGTCGGCCTCGATCCGCCGGGCGAGGGCCTCGTCGGCCTCCCGGCGGGCGGCCCGCTCGGCCGGGTCGTCGATGCCGGCGGTGGCCCCCACCAGCACCAGCCGCTCGACCCGGTCGGGGTGGTCGAGGGCCAGCCGCAGGGCGACCCGGCCGCCCATCGAGTAGCCGACGTAGATCGCCCGCCCCGCGGTGGCGGCCACGGCGGCGGCGGTGCCGGCCAGATCGAGCCGCTGGTCGGAGGCCCGCCCGTGGCCCGGCAGGTCGGGCACGGCCACCTCGACGTCGTCGCCCAGCCGCTCGACCACCGGGCGCCAGCTCACCCCGGTCTGGGTGAACCCGTGGAGCAGCACGATCCGCGTCACCCGCCGGACCGTACCCACCCCGTCTGCGAACTCGGTGGAGTAGGTGCCCGAAACGCGTCACCTACTCCACCGAGTTCGGGGTTGGTGGGGCTGGCCTCCCTACGCTGCGGGCGTGGACGACGGGATCGAGGTGCGGCCGGAGGACGTGGCCGCCTCGTGGTGCGCCACGCTGGTCGACGAGTGGGCCCGCAGCGGCGTCACCGACGCCGTGGTCTGCCCCGGCAGCCGGTCGACCCCGATGGCGCTGGCCCTCCACGGCGACGAGCGCATCCGGGTCCACGTGCACCACGACGAGCGGGCCGGCGCCTTCACCGCCCTCGGCCTGGGCCTGGCGGCGGGTCGGCCCGCGGTGCTGCTCACCACCAGCGGGACGGCGGCGGCCGAGGTCCACGCCGCCGTGGTCGAGGCCCACCAGGCCAGCGTCCCGCTGATCGTGGCCACCGCCGACCGGCCGCCCGAGCTGGCCGACGTCGGCGCCGCCCAGACCATCGACCAGATCCGGCTCTACGGCACTGCGACCCGCTGGTTCGACGCTCCCGGCGTCCCCGACCTGGCCGCCCGGCCCACCTGGCGGGCGCGGGCCGGCCGGGCCGTCGTCGAGGCGCTCGGCGGCGGGGGCGCGGCGCGGCCCGGACCGGTCCACCTCGACCTGGCCTTCCGGGAGCCGCTCGTCGGCGCCCCGGCCCACGTCCCGGCCGGCCGGACCGACGGCGCCCCGTGGGTCACGGCGACGGCCGTGCGGGCCGTGCCCGACCTCCGCGGCCTCGACGCCCTCCTGCGCCGGGCCCGGCGGGGGATCGTCGTCGCCGGCACCGAGCCGGGCGAGCCCGCCACCGGGCCCCGCTCGATCGGCAACGCCGCCCCCCGCATCGCCTCGGCCCTGGGCTGGCCCCTGCTCCTCGACGCCCGCGTGCGGGGTGGGCTGGAGGGTCACGGCCGCCGGGGCGCCACCGTCGTGGGCACGGCCGACGCCCTCCTGCGCGACGCCGACCTGGCTGCCGCCCTCCGTCCCGACCTGGTCCTCCACCTGGGGGCGCCGGTGGCCTCCCGCATCGTCAACGAGTGGATCGCCGCCGCCGAGGCCGTCGAGGTCCGGGTCGGCGCCCACGGCTGGACCGACCCGGGCCACCGCACCGCCCTGCGCATCCCGGCGCCGGCGGCCACCCTGGTCGACGCCCTGGGGGCCGACGACGGCGCCGGCGCCCTCCTCGCCCCCGCCACCGAACCGGGCTGGGACGAGCGCTGGCGCGGCGTCGAGGCCGCGGCCCAGGACGCCATCGACGCCACCCTCGCGGCCGGGTCCGACCTCACCGAGGCGGGGACGGCCCGCAGGGTGCTGGCCGCGCTCCACGACGGCGAGCAGCTCGTCGTGTCCTCGTCGATGCCGATCCGGGACGTCGAGTGGTACGGCCGCCCCCGTCGCGGCGTCGCCGTCCACGCCAACCGCGGCGCCAACGGGATCGACGGCGTGGTGTCGACCGCCGTGGGCGTGGCCCTGGCCACCGGCGCCCGCACGGCCTGCCTGGTCGGCGATGTCGCCCTGCTGCACGACGGCAACGCCCTCCTCGGCGTGGCCGCCCGGGGCATCGACCTCACGATCGTCGTCGTCGACAACGACGGCGGTGGCATCTTCTCGTTCCTGCCCCAGGCCACCGCGCCGGGCGGGCCGGCGTTCGAGGAGCTGTTCGGCACGCCCCACGGCGTCGACCTCCGGGTCCTGGCCGCGGCCCACGGCCTGGTCACCGTCGAGCCCGCCGGAGCGGCCGACGTGGCCGACGCCGTCCGGGCCTCGCTCGACGCCGGCGGCGTCCGCCTGGTTCGCGTCGCCACCGACCGCGCCGGAAACGTCATCGCCCACCGCCACCTCAACGAGGCGATCGCCACCGCCGCCCGCGACACCCTCGCCACCCCGTAGCCGCCAACCCCCGAACCTTGGACGAGCTCCGCCGCATGTGGCGTGGTTCCGTCCAAGGTTGGAGGGGGCGGGGAGGGTCAGGGGCGGACGAGGACGCTGAGGACGGCTTGGAGCTTGGCCCGGGTCTCGACCAGCTCGGTGGGGGGATCGCTGTCGGCGACCATGCCGTTGCCGGCGAACACCCGGGCGTGGGCGCCGTCGATCACGGCGCTGCGGATCGCCACCGCCCACTCGCCCTGTCCGTGGCGGTCCGTCCAGCCCACGGCGCCGGCGTAGGGGCCCCGGTCGAAGCCCTCGAGCTCGTCGATGACCTCCAGCGCCGCCGCCCGGGGCCGGCCGCACACGGCGGGGGTCGGGTGGAGGGCGGCCACCAGCTCGAGGACCGACGGCGTCGGCGACGACAGCTGGCCGGCGACGGTCGTGGCCAGGTGGGTCACGTTGGGGAGGGCGACGACCGACGGCTCGGCCTCGAAGTCGAGGTACGAGCAGAAGGGCACCAGGGCGTCGTAGACGGCGTCGATGGTGACCTGGTGCTCGTGGCGGTACGACGCCGACGCCTGGAGCCGGGCCACGGCGTCGGCGTCGGCCACCGGGTCGCCCCGGCGCGGGGCGGTGCCGGCCATGGGCTGCGACCGGACCTCGGTGCCGTGCCGGGCCACCAGCAGCTCGGGGCTGGCCCCGACGAAGCCGTCGACCTGGAAGACGTAGCAGCCGGGGAAGCCCAGGCGGAGCCGATGCACGACGGCGGCCACGTCGATGGGGGCGTCGGCCTCGACGGTGATCTCGCGGGCCAGCACCACCTTCTCCAGCCGGCCGGACCGGATCTGGGCGGTGGCGGCGGCCACCGCGTCGCACCACTCCTCGGGGGGCCGGCCGCTGGTGACCGTGAAGCGGCCCGGACCGGCCAACGGGGCGCGGGGGGCGAGGAGGTCGTCGAGGTCGAGCGGGGCGGGAGGCCCGTCGCCCTCGACGCCGACCTGCGTCACCCAGGCCTGGCCGTCGGCGGCCAGCACGACGGCGGTGGCGGGGACGATCAGATCGGCCGGCGCCCCGGGCTGGAAGGGGAGCGCCCCGACGGCCAGAGGGCCGGTGCCGGGGCGGTCGACGGGGTCGTCGACGGCGATGGCGGCGAGGGCGGACGCGGCCTCGGCGAGCGGCACCCGCAGGGCCTCGCCCCGGGTCCCGATGGTGGTGCCGTCGGCCCGAGCCAGGAGCACGCCGTCGGCCCGGGCCAGGGCCGACGGATCGACCGGCTCGGCCAGCGGACGGGTGACGGCGACCAGCCGGGGCGTGGCCATCAGGGCGTCACGCCGGGCCGCGGGTGGCGGTGATCAGCCGGGCGATGCCCACCGTGAGCAGGTCGTGGCGAGCGTCGGCGAAGCCGCTCTGCTCGAGCATCCCCAGCATCCGCTCGCCCGAGGGCAGGTACGACACCGACTTGGGCAGGTAGCGGTAGGCGGCCGGGTCCGACAGCAGGCCGCCGATCTTGGGCACCACCTTGCCGAAGTAGATGCCGTGCCCGAAGCGGAGCACCGGGTTGGGCGGCTCCGCCACCTCGAGCAGGGCGATCCGCCCGCCCGGGCGCACGACCCGGGCCAGCTCGGTGAAGAACCGGGGCAGCTCCTCCAGGTTGCGGAGCGCGAAGCCGCAGGTGATGCCGTCGACCGACCCGTCGGGGACCGGCAGGCGGAGCACGTCGGCGTGCACCAGCGGGGCCTGGGTGCGAGCCGCCACCAGCATCCCGAACGAGAGGTCGACGCCGATCGGCAGGTGGCCGTTGCGCACCAGCTCGGTGCACAGGTCGCCGGTGCCGCAGGCCAGGTCCAGGACCCGCGCCCCGGGTCGGAGGTCGAGGGCCCGCACCGTCTTGCGGCGCCAGCCCACGTCCATCCGGAACGTCATGATCCGGTTCACCAGGTCGTACCGGGGGGCGATGGTGTCGAACAGGGCCCGGACCGCCTCGACCTTCTCCTCGCCCTCGGGGAGGTGGTCGGCGTCGGGCAGCGTGCCGGTGCTCAACGGACGTCCAGGCGTGCTCACCGGGCCGACCTTAGGAGCGTTCTCGGCACGGAAGCGCACCGCAGCGGTGCACTTTCGTGCCGAGAACGGTGGGGTGCGAGGATCGCCGGCCGTGGCCCGCGCCCTCGCCATCCTGCTGCCCCCGTCGGAGGGCAAGGCCGCCGGTGGGCGGGGCGCGCCCTGGCGCCCGGGGCGGGGGATCCTCCCGGAGCTCGACGAGGCCCGGGCCGAGGTGCTGGCCGCCCTCGACCCGGAGGGCACCGGGGTGCGCGCCACCGGGACGCGGAGGGCGTTCGACCGCTACACCGGTGTCCTCTACCGGGAGCTCGATGCGGCGACGCTGCCCACCGCCGCCCGCCGCCGGCTGACCAGCAGCACCCTCGTGTTCTCCGGGCTGTGGGGCGTCGTCGGGCCGAACGACCCCATCCCCGACTACCGCCTGAAGATGGGGGCGGCGCTGCCCCCGCTGGGCCGGATGGCGACGTTCTGGCGCCCCCGCCTCACCGCCGCCCTCCAGACGCGACTGGCCGGGCGGGTGGTCTGGGACCTGCTGCCGGGCGAGCATGCCGCCGCCTGGGACCCGACCCGGGTCGCGATGCACCGTCGCATCACCGTCCGGTTCGTCACCGCCCAGGACACGACCGTCTCGCACTGGAACAAGCTGCTCAAGGGCTCGCTGGTGCGCCACATCGCCACGACCGGCCTGACCGATCCGCGCGGCCTGGCGGCCTTCGACCACCCCTCCGGCTACCGCTACGACCCGGACGCCACCGTCGTCGACGGTCGCCACACCGCCGTCGTGATGCGGAACTCGGTGGGATAGGCGACCGGTTTCGGGCACCTATCCCACCGAGTTCGCCGTCAGGACCCGGCGGCCGCCTCGGCCTGGGCCTTGGCCCAGCGGTAGTCGGCCTTGCCGGCGGGCGAGCGGACCAGGGCGTCGACGAAGACGAAGGCCTTGGGCAGCTTGTAGCGGGCGACGTGGCTGGCCGCCTCGGCCAGCAGGCCCTCCTCGTCGGGCTCGGCCCCCTCGATCAGCTGGACGACGGCCACGACCTCCTGGCCCCAGCGCTCCGAGGCCCGGCCGGTGACGACGACGTCGGCCACCGACGGGTGCGGGGCCAGGGCCATCTCGACCTCCTCGGCGAAGATCTTCTCGCCGCCCGAGTTGATGGTGACCGAGTCCCGGCCCAGCAGCTCGATGATGCCGTCCTCGCGCCAGCGGGCCCGGTCGCCGGGCACGGCGTAGCGGGTGCCGTCGATGACGGGGAACGTGCGCGCCGTCTTGTCGGCGTCGCCCAGGTAGCCGAGGGGGACGTAGCCCCGCTGGGCCAGCCAGCCGATCTCGTCCTCGCCCGGGGTGAGCTTCCGGGTGATCGACTCGTCGACGACGACCGTGTCGGGCCCGGGGGTGAAGGTGCCGGTGCTGGCGGCGCCCTTGACCGACGTCTGGCCCATCTGGGCACCGGTCTCCGACGAGCCCACGGCGTCGAGGATGATGATGTTGGGCAGCAGCTCGAGGATCTGGTCCTTGAGGGCGGCGGTGAGCGGGGCGCCCCCGTTGACCACGGCGAAGAGGGCCGAGAGGTCCCGGGGGCGGCGCCGGAGCTCCTCGATCAGGGGGCGGGCGAAGGCGTCGCCGACGAGCTGGAGGGTGTTGACGCCCTCCCGCTCGGCCTGGTCCCAGATGCCCTCGGCGTCGAGCCGGCTGGGCTCGTCGGGGATGATGATGGCGCCGCCGCCGGTGAAGGTGTTGAACGTCAGCCACTGGGCGGCGCCGTGCATCAGCGGCGGGGTGAGGGAGGAGCGGGCGCCGTTCTCGGGGATGGCGGCGACGACCGAGTCGAGGTCGGGATGGACGTCGGCCGAGCCGAAGGGGCGACCGCCCATGGCGCCCACGTAGATGTCGTGCTGGCGCCAGAGCACGCCCTTGGGCATGCCGGTGGTGCCACCGGTGTAGAGGATGTAGAGGTCGTCGGGCGACGGGGTGCGATCGTCGAGCGGCGCGGGGCTGGCCGCGGCCAGGGCCTCCTCGTAGTCGAGGGCGCCGGGCAGCAGGTCGAACCCGCTGTCGTCGGCCACCTGGACCAGCAGCCGCAGGTCGGGCAGCTCGTCGCGGATGGCGCCCAGCAGCGGGGCGAACCGGGCGTGGTACACGAGGCCGGTGGCGGAGGAGTCCCGCAGCAGGTAGAGCAGCTCCTCGGCCACGTAGCGGTAGTTGACGTTGAAGGCGCCGACCCGGGCCGCGCTGGCGCCGAGCATCCCCTCCACGTACTCGTTGCCGTTGTGGAGGTAGAGCCCGACGTGGTCGAGGTGGCTCTCGTGGCCGCCGAGGCCGTCGCGCTCGCGGCGGGCCCCCAGCCCGGCGTCGGCGAACACGTGGGCCAGCCGGGTGCTGCGGTCGAGCACGTCGGCGTAGCTCATCCGCTGGTCGCGGAAGATGATCGCCTCGCGATCGGGGTGGGCGTGGGCGACGGCGGCGAAGACGCCGGCGAGGGTGAACTCCTGGGGCATCGCTCGACCCTAGGAGACGACCTGACGCCCCGTCAGACGAGCCGTCTCGCGGACCCAGGCGTGGTCGATCTTGCCCGAGGGCAGGCGCCGGACCTCGGGCACCGGCACCACCCGGCGGGGCACCTTGAACGCCGCCAGGTGCTCGCGGCAGTGGGCGTCGAGGTCGTCGGCGTCGATCGGTCGCCCCGCGCGAGCGGCGACGACGGCCACCACCCGCTCGCCCCAGCGCTCGTCGGGCACGCCGACGACGGCGGCGTCGAACACGGCGGGGTGGGCCTTGAGGACGGCCTCGACCTCGTCGGGGAAGACCTTCTCGCCGCCCGTGTTGATCGAGCTGGCGCCCCGGCCCAGGAGCGTGACGGTGCCGTCGGCCTCGAGCCGGCCCAGGTCGCCGGGCACGGCCCACCGCTCGCCGGCGATCACCGGGAAGGTGGCCGCCGTCCGCTCGGGGTCGTTGCGGTAGCCGAGGGGGATGTGGCCGCGGCGGGCGATGAGGCCGATGCGGCCGGTGTCGATGCCGGGGACGAGGGGCTCGAGGTCGTCGTCGAGCACGGCGGTGTGGTCGCCCAGCGGGAAGCGGGCGGCGGGCGAGGCGACCTGGCCGGGCCAGGCCACGGCGTTGCCCTGCCCGCCGGTCTCGGAGGTGCCGTAGCCGTCGACCACGGCCACCCACGGGAGGTGCGAGGTGAGCTCGGCCCGGACCGCCGGCGACAGCACCGCCCCGCCCGAGACGATGGCCACCAGGGTCTCGAGGGCCCACCGGTCGGGGGCGGCGGTGAGGGCGTCGGCCAGGGGGCGGGCGAAGGCGTCGCCCACGATCACCACCTGGCTGGCCTCCTCCCGCTCGACCAGGTCCCACAGGTCGGCGGCCACGAAGGTCGAGGAGGGGAGCGTCACGACGGTGCCGCCGGCGAGGAGGGTGCCGAGGGCGACCCACTGCGCCGTGCCGTGGATCAGGGGCGAGGCGGTGACCGCCCGGGCGCGGCCCTGGCCGACCCGATCCACCAGCTCGGTGGGCGTCCGGGGGGCGTCGGGCGGGGCGCCGTCGAGGACGCTCGCGCCCCGACCGGCGCCGAGGGCGGCGAAGAGGATGTCCTCGTGGCGCCACTCGACGCCCTTGGGCATGCCGGTGGTGCCGCCGGTGTAGAGGAGGTAGCGGTCGTCGCCGCTGCGGCCGGTCGGGTCCGGCCGGTTCGGGGTGGCGTCGGCCAGCCGCGCCTCGTGGACGGGCCCTCGTCCGACGAGCGCCACGACCTGGTCGCCCTCGGCCCGCCGGGTGGCGACGGCCGGGTCGACCACGTCGCCCAGGTCGGGGCCGTGCAGCACGACCCGCGGCCGGGCGTCGCTCAGCAGGTAGGTCATCTCCGCCGCCGTGTAGCGGTAGTTGACGTTGAACGGGACGGCCCGCAGCTTGTAGGCGGCGATGAGGGCCTCGAGGTGCTCGTGCCCGTTGCGCAGGGCGATGCCGACGCGATCGCCGGGCTCGACGCCGTGCTCCACCAGCACCGCGGCCAGCCGGTCGGCGCGCTCGTCCAGCTCGGCGAACGTCAGCCGGCGCTCGCCCGCGACGACCGCCTCGCGCCCACCGACCCGCTCGACCACGGCCTCGAACAGGTCGGCCAGGTTCCAGCTCCTGGCCATCCACCGACGGTAGCGATGCATCCCCCCGCGATCGGAATCACGGAGCCCGCCGCGAGCCCTAGGTTCCGGGCATGAGCAGCGACATCACCTTCGGCGTGTTCGTCCCCCAGGGCTGGAAGATGGAGCTGGCGTCGATCGAGGGGGCCGAGGCCAAGTGGCAGCGGACCGTCGACATCGCCGTCCGGGCCGAGCAGCTCGGCTTCGACCACGTCTGGGTGTACGACCACGTCCACAACGTCCCCATGCCGGCGCAGGAGGCGATGTTCGAGTGCTGGACGACGCTCGCCGCTCTCTCCCAGCGCACCAGCCGGATCCGCCTGGGCCAGATGGTCGGCTGCACCAGCTACCGGAACCCGGCCCTGCTGGCCAAGATCACCTCGACCCTCGACGTCGTGTCGGGCGGGCGGCTCGAGTGGGGCATCGGCGCCGGGTGGTACGAGCAGGAGTACAACGCCTACGGCTACGAGTTCCCGTCGGCCC
>Ga0193706_1001567_pt1 | contig 10040 bp, 10 predicted proteins | sample U3c1metaG_FD_160130 | JGI IMG/M metagenome (GOLD analysis project Ga0193706, IMG submission 160130) | Soil microbial communities from a riparian zone of the East river system, Colorado, United States - U3c1 | ecosystem: Environmental > Terrestrial > Soil > Riparian zone | place: USA: East River... | reverse complement strand
AGGGGGTATCTACCTTGAGGATGAATCCCAGCGGATTGGCAACCTTCAAATACCTATGCCGCTATGGAATACCATGCGCAGGTCACCGGTTTATTTTTTAGATATCCCCTTTGCAAAAAGGCTTGAATATATAACGGAAGAATACGGAAAATTTGAAAAAGATATGCTGGCTGAAGCCATACTCCGCATTCAAAAACGCCTGGGCGGGCTCGCAACAAAAGAGGCGATTGCCTACCTGGAAGAAGGCAAATACAGGGAGTCCTTTCGTATCCTGCTCAATTATTACGACAAATGGTATAGCAAGGGCCTGGAAAACAGGGAAAATCTTTCTTCTTTATTAAATAAAATACCCTGTTTGGGCGTTGATACTCAAATCAATACTGAAAAACTCCTGTCATGCAAACCTGTAGCCGTTTCCTGATCATTTGCTGTATATTATTTTTTCCTCCGCATGTCTTTGCACAGGAGCAGGACCTTACAGGCCTTTGGAAGGGGTATATGTATAATGACACTACGCAGTTGAACTATAAATACGAGATCGCCATCAGTGAGAGAAAAGGAAAATTAAAAGGCTTTTCTCATACTTATTTTATTTTCGAGAATAAAGAATACCATGTCGTAAAAAAAATAAAATTTAAAAGAGATGATGATAAGTTAATTGTTGAGGACGTAGAAATGATCGCCAACAATTATCCCGAGGCAAGGCCGAAGGGAGTACGCCAGCTAACCGTACTTAATTTTGAAATGAAGGGTGATGTAATGATACTGGCAGGTTTATTCAGTACCAACCGCACCAAGCAATATGCATCGGCCACGGGCTATATTCATGTGGAAAGAAAAAGCGATTTTCGCCAGTCGGCATTGATACCTCACCTGCAGGAACTGGGCCTGGCTGAAGAACTTTCTTTCGTAGAGTCTGTGAACATAGCCGGAACAAAAACTGAAGTAAAACCAACTCCCGTTACTGAACAGCCGGTTGCTAAAACAGCACCAATAAAGGAACAGCCGGTTGAAGAAAAACCGGTGGTTAAAGCGCCACCCGTAACAAAGCCTGAAGTGAAGACGGTTCCGGTATCGGAAAAACCTGTTGTTAAAGCACCAGCTGTTGTAAAAGAAAAGCCTGTTACAGAGAAACCGGTCGTTAAGGCGCCACCGGTTGAAAAACCAGAAGTAAAGGCTGCTCCTGTAGCAGAAAAAGCCAAAGCACCCGAAACCGTTATTGCAAAACCCATAGAAGAAAAGATCCCTGCGGCCATTGCGCTTGCTTCGGCGATAGATGCTGATAAGCGGACCATTGAAACGATATCGGCACTTTATTTCAAAACTGATAGTTTGGTCATTACCCTGTATGATAACGGTGAAGTGGATGGTGATACTGTAAGTGTGTTGATGAATGGAAAACTCATCATGCCGAGGGTTGGATTAAGCACAAATGCGGTACGTAAAACCATTTATACCAGGGATATTGAAGACAGCATCCAGATCGTGATGTATGCCGAAACCCTGGGCAGCCTCCCTCCCAATACCGGCCTGCTGATCGTATATGACGGAACAGACCGCTACGAGATCAGGTTCAGTGGCGATATGAAGAAAAGCTCTGCAATTATGTTCAGGAGGAAACGCCCCCTCTAACTCCCCCCGTGGGGAGGATAAGCAAAGACCTTAGCGAAGCAAAAAACAGCCATCAAATGAATAGAAACGATTCAAATTCTCAGGGTCTTCAAGTCTCCCCTCCGGGGGTTCCCGAGCAAAGCGAAGGGAAGGAACATAGTTCGTTAGAGGGGGCTATAAAACTCACGCAATATTCTCATGGCGCAGGATGCGGATGCAAGATCGCACCAAAGGTTTTGGATGAGATATTAAAAAGCAACAGCCTTTCCCCCATCAATAAAGATCTTCTTGTAGGAAACAGCAGCAAAGATGATGCGGCTGTGTATGACCTTGGTAACGGTACCGCGTTAATTTCCACCACCGATTTTTTTATGCCGATCGTTGATGATGCATTTGATTTTGGCAGGATCGCAAGTGCAAATGCCATCAGTGATGTGTATGCCATGGGCGGCAAACCCATTTTAGCCATCGCCATTTTAGGTTGGCCTGTTGACAAATTACCGGCTGCACTGGCACAACAGGTTTTGGAAGGAAGCAGGAAAATATGTGAAGGAGCAGGCATTCCTTTAGCCGGCGGGCATAGCATCGATTCCACCGAACCCATCTTTGGTTTATCGGTGAGCGGTCTCGTTGATATTAAGCACCTGAAAAAAAATGATACCGCTAAAGCAGGAGATGCAATTTTTATAACCAAGCCGCTAGGCGTGGGCATCCTATCTACTGCACAAAAAAGAGGCTTGCTTAAAGAAGCGCATTTGCCGGTGATGATAAAGCAGATGACACAGTTAAATAAGATTGGTGAAGCGCTGGGAAAGATCAGCGGCGTTAATGCCATGACCGATGTAACGGGCTTTGGATTGCTCGGCCACCTGATCGAAATGGCAGAAGGCAGCGGGTTGTCGGCAGAAATAAATTATTCAGCATTACCGGTGATCGATGGCGCAAGAGAATACCTAAGTCAACGTATTGTACCCGACGCCACTTACAGGAACTGGAACAGTTACAGCGATAAAGTAAAATTTGAAAAGAGAGTAAATGTAATGGAAGCATTCAACCTCTTACCCGACCCGCAAACAAACGGGGGCCTGTTGATATCTGTCAATGAAAATTCGGTTGAAGCGGTAAAAGCTTTGCTAAGGGAAAATGACCTGGAATTTTTTGCAGAACCGGTTGGTAAATTTATCCCGATGGAGGAAAAGAGAATAATCGTAAAAATTTAGGAATAACCGAAGCTCTCTCTGTGTTCTTTGTGCCCATCTCCGTGTTCTCCGTGGTAAAAACCTTCGCTTCGATAAACAGGCATCCATGGATTTACCACAGAGTACACTAAGATCTTACACAAAGAGCACAGAGGCTTTTCCATCATCAAATCACCAAATTATCAAATCATCAAGTTGTAAAATCATCAAATCCTTTTTGTATCCTTGTACTACAAAACCCCTGTTATGAAAAAAGCATTTCTCCTGCACGTGTTGTTATTCGTCTCTGTCTTCTCTTTTGCGCAGGTAAACCTACAAAGCCTGGTAAAGCCGGGAACAAAACTGATCTATGCTGTTGAAGCAAATGAGGAGAAATATGATTTTATCGTTACGGTGAAAGCGTTACTACCGGCACTGGTATTCGATTGGGAAATGACTAACGGGTCAAAAGGCAGCATAACGCATACGCAACAGGCCATGATCTCTGCCAACACGATGTATAACTATTTTAAGCCGGGGGAAAAGACATTAGATGATAATTCTATCAGTGTGTGGCTAAGCAAAAATACTTTTCGGGCGCTGGGTAAAGAAGGCGCAATGATAAAAATGAATACAGGCGAGGCAGAAAGAAAAATGGGGACTAACGCAGGCACAAATGAATTTAGTATCCTGGTCAACGGGGAAAAGGAAAGGATCGAGGAAGAGGTGGCGAAAGAACTTAACAAAGAGGGAAACCAAACCGGAAGCGAAGACTTCTTTAGTTTTTATAACTCTTTTAAACTCCCGATCATCCTCAGGATGCGTAATGGCTTTTACATTGCGCTGAAAGAGATAAGAACTAATTAAGAATTAAGAATTATAGGTGCTATACTGCGCAAGTTAACTAGATGCTCTTCCCGGGAAGGAATTTTTAATTCTTCATTTTTAATTTTTAATTACCGTCACTAATTCCCGGCACCAGCTTATCTATTTTCCCCGAGAGCATCCGATCCTTCTCGGTCACAATATCCCCCGCATCATGGGTATTCAGCCAGATCTCAACTTTATTATAAACGTTTGTCCAGAGCGGGTGATGATCCATCTTCTCTGCCTCAATGGCAACCCTTGTCATAAATGCAAAGGCTTCTGAAAAATTCTTGAATTCGAATTTTTTATAGAGGGTATTTTTTTCTTCTTTCCACATAAAGATCAATTAAGAATTAAGAATTAATAATTTCCTTGAATATTGTACTCTGCGCACCTGAAGCGTCTCTGTAACCTGAAAGAATTCTTCATTCTTCATTTTTAATTTTTAATTAAAATATCAGGTGCTGCTTGTGTTTTATTTTCTCATTCGTCATTTCGGTAACCAGTTGAACGCCGGGTAAAGACCTGATGGATTGCATCAGCAATGTTATTTCTTCCGGCGCAACAGTATCACCTTTTATCAGCCACAAAAAATCCAGGTGCTTGAACTCGGGTAACAGGTATTCCCCATCGAACTGGTTATTGTATAAATAATGAGCGAGTGAAATAGCGGGTATCGCGTATTCATAAATAGAGAAAAAATACCTGCGCTGCTTTTTGGTAAGCTGTATCTCTATATCATTGTTCACCCTGAAATTAAAACCCAGCAACTGGTTCAGCTGCCAGCTGAACTGGTAATCCTTAAGCGGGGCAACAATGCCCAACAGCAAAGAATCTTCAAAGAATTCTTCAGCCAGCGCTTCATTGTCAATTTTTAATTTTTGACCTGTTGCCATTTATAGAATGCAATTAAAAAACAATATCAAATACCAGGTCTTCTTTTCCCCTGGTCACTTTTACTTTTGTCGCTTCTCCTTTGTTGAATTTCCCCAGCACCTGCATATAGCCCTGTACATCACTGACCTTATGATCTCCTATCTGCATGATCACATCCCCCGCTTTGATCCCAACTTTTTGTGCAAGTTTTCCTTCACTTACGCCATCAGCCCTTACGCCTGTGCCGCTGTAAGTATAATCAGGCATGATACCCAGGCTCACTTTAAAGCTTCTTGTTCCCTGCGCCTGTGCTTCCCTTGTTTTACTAAAACTTAATTTCCCTTTCTTATTGGTGCCATCTATTACATTATAGATGTATTTTATTACCTGTAGTTCGCCGTCGTAATTAACCTTTGCAGCATCGTCTGATGGCTTGTGGTAATCACCATGCGTTCCGGTAAAGAAGAATAAAACGGGAATGTCTTTCCGGTAAAAAGAAGTATGGTCGCTTGGGCCTGTGCCACTGCTGTCGAATTTTATTTTCAAAAATTTGTCATTTACAGCAAGTTGTTGTCCCCATACAGGCGATGTGCCGTAACCACCAATACTTAACCCATGCGTACTGTCATTAAGCCTCCCTACCATATCCATATTGATCATGTAGTTTGCCTTGCTGAGGTCGATGGTTGGATTTTCGGTAAAATACTTACTGCCAAATAAACCCAGTTCTTCACCCGAGAATGCAATGAAGAGATAGTTGTTGTTTTTTAACTTCGACTTTTTTATCATCTTACCCAACTCAATAAGTGCAGCCGAGCCGCTTGCATTGTCATCAGCACCATTATGGACCTGGGGTGTGCCTCCTGTAAATAAAGAGTTGTGGTCTTCACCATAACCCAGGTGATCGTAGTGTGCGCCAAGTATAACAGTATGGGCAGCGCCATTATCTATATACCCTATCACATTATGTCCTTTTCTTTTTTTCTCGCTTATCGCAACAACCATATTTATGCTTACCGGGGAGGTCTCATCCTTTAAATATTTTTCCTTTGTTTCTTTGCTGATGTACAAAACAGGGATCTTTGCTATTTCCGCTTTTGCTTTCGGCTCAAATTTTAATTCATCTTTTATCGAAGAGCTGTTATAAATAAGCAATCCTGTTGCACCCTTACCTGCAATCTTGTTTATTTTTTTATTAATGGCATCTGCAAGATCAAAATGGGGGTTAGCTTTATTTTCTTCCAGGGTTTCTTTGAGGTCCCAGAACCAAACCGTTCCGCTTTCCGGCAGTGCAATAGCAGCTGAAGATTCTGATCCTGCATTGGCGCTGAAGATAAAAGGAAAATAATCTTTTTCTAATACCAGCTGATTGTTATTTATTATGAGTTGCGTGGAAGGATCTATTTGTTTACCCTCGTTCACTTCGAATTGCTGGATGTATGTTCCGTTATCGCCCTTTGCTGCTAAACCGCCGGCAGCAAATTGTTTACTTATGTATTCATACGCCAGTTTTTCTCCCGGGCTTCCGGTTCTCCTGCCTTCCAGCTTGTCATCTGCCAAATAACCAATATGTGTTTGAAGGGACTCAACCACCAATTTATCTGCTTTTATATCTGCTTTTTTTGTTTTTTGAGCTGAAGCTGAAAAGGCAATAAGTAAAGACAGCCAGAGAAAATGTTTCATATCGAGTAGTGATGTTTTATAAAGAACAACAAAGGTAACTTAGGGAAGGACTAAATGAGTAAATGAAATGTAAAATTTATATGACGGCAGAACCGGGGCATGGTGCCGGTATCCATCTTTCTTAAATTCGTAAATGAGTGATGGGCTTTACTGTTATTTTTGCAGTCATCCTTAGTGTGGCAAAAAAAATAAACATAGCGTTAGTGGGTAATCCCAACAGCGGGAAAAGCTCCCTTTTCAATTACCTGACCGGTTTGAACCAGCAGGTAGGTAATTTCCCCGGGGTGACCGTAGATAAGAAGACCGGCTATAGCCATATTGCTGCCGGGCTGGATGCTACTATTATTGACCTCCCGGGTTCCTATAGCCTTTATCCAAAAAGGTCGGATGAGTGGGTGGCTTACCGGGTGTTGCTTAACCAGGATAAGACCATAAAGCCAGACATGGTGCTGCTGGTGGCCGATGCCAGTAACCTCAAGCGCAACTTATTATTCTGTTCGCAGATCATTGACCTGAACATCCCCGTGGTGGTGGCGCTTACCATGATGGACCTTGCCAAACACAAAGGAACACAGATCGACATACCCGGGCTGGAAAGAGAACTGGGTGTGCCTATTGTACCCATCAATCCACGAAAAAGCAAGGGACTGGAGCAGTTAAAAAAAGTAATTGAACAGTCTGCCGAAAATTTATATCACCCGCCTGCCCGCGATTTTATTGATAATAATGCATTGGCCGAAAAAGCCATAGAGCAGGTTAAGATGCATTATCCCGGCATCAGCAATTATACCGCTATTCATTATCTCATCAACCACGAGCATTTTGTGCTGGAGGATGATATGCAGGATACCATTGAGATAATTGAGGCAAATAATAAATTCAATCCCACAAAAACACAGGCCGAAGAAATAATGCAGCGATACGGTCGCATCAAGCACATCATGCAGCAAACTGTTGTGGAGAGTGACCCTTTGCAGAAGGCGCTGTTCAATGAAAAGCTGGATGATGTTTTACTGCACCGGCGCTGGGGCTATATTATTTTAATGACGGTTTTATTCCTTCTTTTCCAAAGCGTTTTTTGGGTGGCAAAATATCCAATGGATGCGATAGAGTGGGTGTTTGGAGAATTGGGAGGATGGTTAGGCAGCAGTTTGCCGGAAACATGGTGGAGCGACCTGCTCATCAATGGCGTTGTGGCGGGGCTTAGCGGTATCCTCATCTTTGTGCCTCAAATAATGATATTATTTGGATTGATAACGCTTTTAGAGGATACAGGCTATATGGCACGTATCAGTTTTCTTACAGATAAGCTGATGCGGAAGGTTGGATTGAACGGCAAGAGTGTAATGCCGATGATCAGCGGGTTTGCGTGTGCTGTGCCGGCCATCATGAGTGCAAGAAATATTGAGAACCGGAAAGAAAGGCTGCTTACCATTATGGTAACACCATTGATGAGCTGCAGTGCAAGGCTGCCGGTGTATACCATTTTAATTGCGCTGGTGATTCCTTCTGAGTTATATTTTGGATTTTTAAGTTTGCAGGGGCTGGTGATGATGGGATTGTATTTGTTAGGTACTGTAATGGCATTGATCGTTGCATGGGTAATGAAGTGGTTTATTAAAAGCACTGAGCGAAGTTTCTTTATTTTAGAATTGCCCACCTACCGGGCACCCAGGTGGAAGAATGCTCTTACAACAATGGTGGAGAAGGCGAAGATCTTTGTGTTTGATGCAGGAAAGGTGATCATGATGATAAGCTTATTGTTGTGGGGATTGAGTACTTACGGGCCCAGGAAAAAAATGGCTGCTGTTTCGGCTAAGTACGAACAATTGCTACAGGCAAATCCTCAGCAGGCAGATGAACTGAATAAACAACGCAAAACAGAATTGTTGCAAAGTTCTTTTGCCGGCACCCTGGGTAAAGCTATTGAACCGGCAATAAGGCCATTGGGTTATGACTGGAAAATAGGCATTGCTTTAATAACTTCTTTTGCGGCAAGAGAAGTTTTTGTTGGAACAATGGCAACACTTTATAGTGTAGGTGAAGATGATAACACCAACAGCAGTACCTTAAGACAAAAAATGGCAATGGCGGTGCGGCCCGACGGCACCAAAGTATATAACCTGGCCACCGGCATATCCCTGCTGATATTTTATGTTTTAGCTATGCAGTGTATGAGTACACTTGCCATTGTAAAAAGAGAAACCAAAAGCTGGAAGTGGCCGGTCATTCAATTTGTGTACATGACGGCGCTGGCATATGTGATGAGCTGGGTGGCGTATCGGATCTTTATCTAAGAGCATAAAGAGAGAAAAGGAGAAAAAGAGAAGAGCTTGTTATCCCCTTCATCTCTTTTTCTCCTTTTCTCTCTTTGCTAAGACCTCTTTGCTACCAATCCACCGCATAAATGATCCTGTTCTTCACCTGCGGGTAGATCTTCCTGTACAGGTCGTTCAATATCTCTTCTTTGGATGGCTCATGAAAATTACTGTTATTCACTATCGTCCAGTCATTGCTGCTTAGTGCACGGCTGTCGCCGTTATAGGATCCATGTTCCTCCTGGCGGCTATAATGTTCGCGGAAGGTATTGCTGCTTAGATTTCTTTTTGCATTAACGTCTGTTATATCGATCCCCATCTCCGCAAAGCCGGAATAAGTTTGCCTGGTGATATGAACAGTGGCGTATACGGTCTCGTAAATTACTTTGCCGGAAGTATCCCTGCCCTTTTCCACCTGCCTGCTTGCATTCCTTGTGTAACGGTAAGGAGAGTTAGGATGTATCTGTATGTTCTTTAAAATAAGGTCTACCACCATATCCGGCTGTATATTATCACGCCTTGCTTCCCATTCGGTATAGAACTTTGCAGCGTACCTGCTGCTGTTCTTACCGCCCAGCTCCCTCACCAGTGTTTGCTGAAAATATTCGTTGCTGTAATTATATCCATAATTTCCCCAGCCAGTATTAAAGAAGAAGGAATTATCGATCACCGGGTTTACCTGCACATTCACAATGGCATTCTGGTAGGCCTCATCCATTTTTTGTTTTGCGTCTTTATAATCAGCCACAAGCACATCTGTCTTTTTAAAATAGTTGTAAGCTCTTTTTGCGTTCTCACGCCCGGGCCTTTCAAAAGCTATACTGGCCTGTTCATAATATTCTGCTGCAGCCTGTTGCTTAATATCATAAAGGGTGGGCTGGTAATTTACGGGTGTTATTATACGGCTGGCAACATCTGCATCGGTGATCACATCATGCATTTCCTGCAGGATCTTATATTCGCTGATGACCTTATCCCAGCGGGTAATTTCCTTTGAAACGCTGTAGCCGTTTATCTTTTTTAAATGTCTTTGCTGCGCCAGTGTATAAAGAACCGGCAATGCATTGACCGCGGCGGTATCGCTGCTGCGTTTGTTCAATGCTTTGACCACATCAAACAGGGTCTTGTCGTCGTCCTGCCGGGATAAATAATTCTTGCTGGTTTTGCAGGATGCAAGGATCATCATTAGAATTGCTAAGTGTAGAATTTGTCTCATAATTATTGTCCTCCTTAAAATCAGACGTGCAAAGCCCGGCTAAGTTACTGCACTTACTTATGTTATAATAAGATTAACAGCATGTCAAAAACTAAGGATCAGTGTGTCATACCGGTTTGGCGGATTTATACTTTCCAAGTCAAATTCTCCCCTGAATTCAGCCACCCAGCCCCCGAATTATGCCGCTTATAAAAGCGGTTTAACTGCAAAAAACTTTTTTAAAAGCAGCAAATCCAATACAGTCAAAGCTTTCATCGGATTTGGACTAATATTCACCACCAGCTACTATAA
>Ga0193706_1001566_pt1 | contig 10043 bp, 9 predicted proteins | sample U3c1metaG_FD_160130 | JGI IMG/M metagenome (GOLD analysis project Ga0193706, IMG submission 160130) | Soil microbial communities from a riparian zone of the East river system, Colorado, United States - U3c1 | ecosystem: Environmental > Terrestrial > Soil > Riparian zone | place: USA: East River... | reverse complement strand
AAAAGTCACCACGCAGAACGAAGGCCCGCGCTACTGCACCGCCTGCCACCTGTCGACGGAGTCGCTCGCCAACTACGGCACGGAGTACGACACGTTCCGCACGGCGATGGCGAACGACAACTACGCGGCCCTCGACTTCCAGTTCCTCAAGCAGCACTTCGGCCAGAACACGGGCAACCAGATCAACTCGCCGGTCTGGGCGCACATGGCCGCGGGCCTGGGCACGGGCTTGTTCCTGTTCGACGAGTTCGGAGCGCCGATCAACCCGCTGGACACCAACCCCAACCGGGTCGGCGCCGGCGGCATCGCGCCCGCGGCGAATTTCAACATCAACCGCGTGCGCTTGAACCTCGACCGCATCGTCAACACCTCCGGGGTGGCGAAGGGCTCGAACAACCACGCCTGGCTGACCACGGCCTTCAATGCCCTGCTCGGGGCCAATCTTCGCGACGGCGCGAGCGACATGCAGCTCGCCGGTCCGCTGGGGACCACGCTGATCAGGAAGCTCAGCGATCCGACGACCGGTATCGTGCTCGACTCCTGGCTCGACGCCGACTCGGCCAGCCACGGCGGAGCGACGCCGCTGGTCGGTCCATGACGGCCTGACGCGCGCGGCTCGACCGCAACGATCGCGGTGCCGCGTACGGAGTCAGGTGAATTCGTCCGGAGTCGTGAGCCTCATGTCGCCTGCGCGCAGCGCAGGCGACATGAGGCTCACGACTCCGGACGAATTCACCTGACTCCGTATCGACGCTAGAATCCCCGCCATGACCAGCCTGGAGGATCTCGAGCAGCGCATCCGCGAGCGCGGCGTTCGCGTCGAGGAGCGGATCGCGCTGCTGCGCGTGCTCGAGCAGACGGACGCGGAGGCGCAGCTCGCCGCGCGGCGCGAGGAGCTGCTCGCCTCGGTGCGCAAGGCCGCGGACAAGCTCAAAGGCACCGCGGGATGAGACCGATCGCCCTGAAGCTGCGCAATTTCCGCGGCTGGCGCGAGGGCCAGATCGCCCTCGATCGGCCGCTGGTGGTCGTGATCGGCAAGAATGCCTGCGGCAAGAGCTCCACGCTCAACGCGATCGAGTGGTGCCTGTTCGGCAAGGAGATCGAGAAGAAGGCGAGTGGAATCGCCGAGCGCGCGGACTGGGAAGCCTCGCACCGCGGCGCCAGCGCGCCGACCGAGGTCGCGCTGACCCTCGCCACCGAGAGCGGCAATGCGACGATCACGCGCCGCCGCGACGCGGAAGCCGCGGCGCGCGCGGAGGACGAGTTGACGGTCGACCTCGCGGACGGCCGCAAGCTGGCGGGGAGCGAAGCCCAGGCCTGGATCCGCGAGTCGCGCCTTCCCGACTGGGAAACCTGGCGGCGCGCCTGCTGCCAGCACCAGGAAGTCTCGCGCGCGCGGCTGACCGACGCCAGCGACCGCTCGCTGATCCTCTCGTCGCTGCTCGGCCTCGATGATTTCGATCGGCTGAACGGGGTGCTGCGCGAGCAGCAGCCGCGCAAGCTGATCGAGCTGCTCGACTCCGAGCTCGCGGAGCTGGAGAAGGTCGTGCTGTACCGTTTGAGCCAGCCTTCGGAGGATCTCTTCGAGAGCGAGCGCCGTCTGGAAGCCCTGGGTGTCGAGCGCGCGCGCATTTCGCCGGCCCTGTCGCTCGAGATCGCGCGCGCCGCGTCCGGGCGCGCCCAGGATCTCGCGCTGCGCTTGCGCGTCACGATCGAAGTTCCGAGCTTCCCGAGCGACGCTGACGAGGCCGCGATGCGCAAGTGGGCCGACGCTTGGATCGCCCAGGTGCGCAAGGAATCGAAGCTCTCCGATCGTCTGTCAGCCGCGACCAAGAAGCGCGCGCGGATCGCGGCCGAGCTCGAGCAGCTCGAGCCGTCCGAAGCCCGCTGGCGCGAATCGAAAGAGACTCTGGCGCTCGAGCTGCGCGAGCGCGGAGACGATGCGACGCGCAAACGCCTGGGCCTGGAAGCCGCGAAGACCTTGCAGGATGCCGAGCAGCGACTGCGCGAGGAGAACCGCACGCTGTCGCTGCTGCGCGAGGCCGCCGGAGTGCTGCGCGAGTCGCAGCGCTTCGATCAATGCCCCGTGTGCACGAGCGGCGTGCCGGGACTGCTCGCCCGTCTGGAGCAGACGCTCGAGCAGGGAGGCGGCGGAAAAATCCCTGCCCTCAGCGCCGAGCGCGACCAGGCCCGCGAACGCGCGACCACGCTCGAGGCCGGCGCCGGCGCGCTCACTCGACTGGTCGACAGCGAAACCCAATCGCGCAAGTCCTACGAATCGCGGCGCGAAAACCTGAGTGCCCTGCTCACTCCCGGCCGGCTTCGCGACGGCCTGGACCTGCTCGCGGCCGCGCGCGAGGAAGACGAAGCCCTCGCCAAGGAAATCTCCGAGCTCGAGACCCTGCTCGCCGGCCTGGAGCCCGAGCTCGAGGCCCACCGCGGCGACGCCGAGCGCCTGCGCGAGCTGAACAAGTGGCGCGTCGCGGCCCGCCGAGCCCAGCAGCGCGCCGACCTGAGCGCCTCGCCCGAGTGGAAGGCCTTCCAGGAAGCCCTCGACGCCGCGGCCTGCTTCGCCGCCGATCTCGACGTGCTCGGGGCGATGGCGCGCGAGGCTCAGGAAGAGCGCTCGTCGAGCCGCGAGGAAGAAGTGAATCGCTCGCTCGGCGTGTACACGCGCCTGATCGCGGGCGAATCCGCCGGTCTCGACGTGCGCGTGCGCGTCAAGCGCACGCCGAAAGGCTTGAGCTACGACATCGAGGACGCAGGCGGCGGCCGCGCCCTGTCGATCTTGAATCAAGCATCGCTCAACGCGATCTCCCTGGCCCTGCTCTTCGCCCAGGCCGAGGAACGCGCGCGCGGCGGCCTGCCGACCTGGCTGGTGCTCGACGATCCGGAGCAGAGCCTCGACGACGAGCACAAGCAGGGACTCGCGCGCGCGATCGAGCGCGTCGCGGCGAACTCCGCGGTGGTCGTGGCCCTCGCTCCGGGCAAGCTCAGCGAATGGCTGATCGCGCGCAGCGCCCTGCCGCGGCGCACGATCCAGCTCGGGCCCCGCGACGCGAAGCTCGGCGTGCGCATCGAATCGCAGGAGGAGCGATGAAGCTCGAGGTCCACGAACGACTGACCGGCCTCTCGGCGGCGTCGGCCAAGGAATACGGGAAGCTCGTGCAGAAGCTGCTCGCGATCGCATTCCTCGAAGCCGGCGCGGAGAGCTTGACGGATCGCAGCACCCAGGGCATCGACCTCGAGCTGGTGATCCGCCACAAGTCGCGCGCGATCGAGGTCAAGACTTCCGAGAGCGGCAGCGTCTCGCTCGGCAAGAAGGACCTCGAGGGTCTCGCCGCGCGCGAGGAAGGCGGCGCCCAGGCCTATGTCGCGGTGCTCGGCAACCGTTTCCTGGACGAGTGGACCTTCGCGCGCTTCCACAAGGGCGAGCTGCAGGCCCAGCAGAGTTATTCGATCACCCAGCTGCGGCCTTACCGCGACCATGACCTGGAAAAACTGATCGCGAAGACTTTCCCCGAGGCCGTCTTGAAGCACGCGGACGCCGCGGCGAGCCGCGGACAACCGGCGCTCGACGAAGTGCTCGCCGGATATCCGGCGTACCGGCGCGCGTAGCTCGCTCTACGGACAGCGCAGCTCGATCGCGCACTCGTAGGTTTCCGTCCAGTCCGCTCGATCGAGCGCGGCCAGGAGCGCGATCATGAAATCGCGCTCCGGCGTGCCCTTGAAGGCGGACTTGCCGTTCCAGGTCACCTCGATCGGCTTCGACACGTCGAGCAGCTCGCGCGAGAGATACAGCGTCGCGCGCTTGACGCCCTTCGAAGTCAGCTTGACGTTCTGGCCTTCGATCTCGACCTCGATGTTCGCGGTCGGCCGCGTCTGGGCCTTGCCGTCGCCTAGCGCATCGAGCTCCTCGACCGACAAGGATCCGCACCAGGGATCCTCCAACGTCTCGAAAGCCTTCGCCGAGCGCTTCGGGTACTTCGCGCGCTGCTTGAGCGCGAGCCACTTGAGCCCTTCGTTCAATCGACTCCAGGTCGCGATGTCGTGGCCCGCGCCGGCGATCTCGACGTACTTCAAGTTCATCCCCGCCCGCTGCAGCCGCTCGCTCGTCCCGCGCGCCTGGGACACGGGACAGATCGCGTCCTTCTCCCCGTGCAGCACGAAAATCGGCAGGTTGGTGAAATTCACCGTGTAGGGATCGACCTGCCAGGTGACCGAGGACATCGGCGCGATCCCGGCGTAGCGATGGCCGCTGGCGCGACCGAGGTACCAGGACCAGAAGCCCGTCTGCGAAAGTCCGCTGACGTACAGCCGGTCCGGATCGATGCAGAAGCGCGAGGCGAGATCGCGCCAGAAAAGCTGGAACACGCCGGCAACGCGGTCCTCGGGCAATTCGCCCTTGAGCCCGCCGGCTCCGATCTGCTCGAGGATTTCCGTGCGCGCGATCAGCCAGTTGTCGAGGCCGGCTTGCGCGCACTGCCCGCGATAAAACGGCAGGAAATCGGCCTTTTCCTGGTCCGATTTGCCCGCGCCCGTGCCATGGCCCGGATCGAGCAGCACCGGCGAGGGCTGGGCCGGGTCGTAGCCCGGCGGCACGTCGACGGCGTAGCGGAACACGCCTGCCTCGCAGCTGAACGTGTAGCCGACGGTCGTGTCGCCGAACTTGTGCAGCTCGGGCCCCTTGCGCGGCTTCGCCGGATTCTTCTCGAGCAACGGCCCGGCGCGCAGAGCTTGGATCAGATCGTCGAAGGCGTACTTGGCCACGAGCTTCTTGGCCTGTGTGGTCAAGGCTCCGCGCGTCTTCGGCTCGTCCTTGGCGAGGGCCTCGGTGAACAGCGTGCGCAGCTTGGCCGCCTCGGCAGCGGGCAGACTCACCGTCTTTTCCTGGATCGGCGCGGCGCACACGGCGAGGCAAGTCAGCAGGGCGAGCAGCTTCATCACGACCTCCCGAGTCTCAGGCCTTCGAACGATTCTCCAACCAGCGCAGCAGCAGGCGCACGCCGACGCCAGAGCCCTGGGGACCGCCGACGTAATCGCGGTTGATCCCGCCCCAGGCCGTGCCGGCGATGTCGAGGTGCGCCCACTCGGTGTCGCCGACGAAGTAAGAAAGGAAAGCAGCGCCAGCGCTCGAGCCCGAGCCCGCGCCCTCGCCGTTGATGTTCTTCAAGTCGGCGACCTCGCCCTTCATCTGGTCCTTGTGCACGTCGAGCAGCGGCAGCGGCCACAGGCGCTCGAAGACCTGGTCCCCCGCCTGGCGCAGCTCCTGCTCGAGGCGCGGGGTGGAGGCGAAGAGTCCGCTGAGCTCGTGTCCCAGAGCGACGACCACCGCGCCCGTCAACGTCGCCAGGTCGACGATCGTGTCGGGCTCGATCTTGGACTTCGCGTAGCTGATCGCGTCGCACAGGATCATGCGGCCCTCGGCGTCGGTGTTGAGCACCTCGATCGTGGTCCCGTTCATCGCCGTGACCACGTCGCCGGGCTTGATCGCGCGCCCGTCGGGCAGGTTCTCGGTCGCGGGGATCACGCCGTGGATCTCGAGCGGCAGATCGAGCTCGGCCAGCGCATGGAACACGCCGAGCACCGCGGCCGCGCCGGACATGTCGTACTTCATGTCCCACATCTTCGAGGCCGGCTTGATCGAGATGCCGCCGGCGTCGAAGGTCACGCCCTTGCCGATCAGCGCGATCGTGCCTTTCGATTTCGACTTCGAGCGGTAGACCAGGTGCAGGAGGCGCGGCGGCTCGCGGCTGCCTTGAGCCACGGCGAGGAAAGCGCCGAGCTCGAGGGCGCGCAGGGCCTTGGACTCGAGGACCTTGAGGCTGATGCGCTCGGAGCGCTTGGCGATCTCGCGGGCAGCGTCCGCGAGGTCGCGCGGCGTGAGCACGTTGGCCGGCGAGTTCTGCAGGTCGCGCGCGAAGAGATTCGCTTCCGCGAGGACTTGCCCGCGCCGCGCGCCGCTCTTGAAGCGCTTGCCCGGACCGCAGAGAGTCACGCCGAGCAGCTTGCGCGCGCGCGGCTTGCTCTTGAAACGCGTGTAGCGATAGGCGCCCATCAGCGCGCCCTCGGCCAGAGCGATGCCGGCGATCTCCTCATCGCCCGCCTGCTTGGCCAGGTCCGCGTCGCACCAGATCGTCGCCGCGGCGGCGCCGATCGTGTCCGCGCGCTGCACGGCCAGAGCCGCGACGCGCCGCACGCGCTCGCTGGTGATGTCCGCGGTCTTCCCCAGGCCCACGAAGAGCACGCGCCGCGCCGGACCGGCGAGCGCATCGGCCAACCGCACCTCGCGGAATTCGCCGCGCAGATCGCCGAGAGCCGTGGCATGGACCTCGACGCCCGCCGGGAGCGCGGGTTTCGCGCGCTCGTGGTGGAAAACGACGAGCAGGTCCGTCTTGCCCAGGCGGGTCTTGGAATCGACGACGTTGAAATTCATGCGTGGTTGGGAACCCGGTTGGCGGAAAACGGCCGAGGCGCGGCTGAAGGGACTCACATGTCGATGTACTTCGGACCTCCCCCGCCTTCGGGGACGACCCACTCGATCACCTGGTAGGGATCGGCGATGTCGCAGGTCTTGCAGTGCACGCAGTTGGCGAAATTGATCACCGGGCCGGCGCGCGGATCGCCGTTCGCGGGATGGCCCGGCGGCCATTCGTAGACGGCGGCCGGGCAGAAGTGCTGGCAGGGGTTGCCGAATTCCTCGGTGCAGCGCTCGACGCAGATCGCGGGGTTGGTGACCACCAGGTGCGGCGGCTGGTCCTCCTCGTGGATCGCGCCCGACCAGTACACGTCGGTGAGCTTGTCCATCGCGTTCGTGTCGTTGAAGCGCGGATGAGGCAGCTTCGACTTGCCGCCCGATTGCTCGAGCGTGCGCGTGGTCGACGAGTCGATGTGGCTCTTGCGGTGCTTCACGAAGCCGCGGCCGCCGGTGACCAGCTGCACGCCGGCGTCGAGCACGCCCGCGAAAAAGCCATGGTCGAACGCCTGGCGGAAATTGCGCACGCGCCACAGCTCCTCGCGCGCCCACGAGGCTTCGAATTTCTCGGTGTAGCTCGAGAGGCCCGCCGCCGACGTGTCGTTCTTCGCGAGGGCCGCCGCGATTGCTTCCGCGGCGAGCATCCCCGACTTGATCGCGAGGTGCACGCCCTTGAGCCGCGCCGCGTTCAAGAAACCGCCGCTGTCCCCCACCAGGCAGAAACCGTCGCCCTGCAAGCGCGGCATGGCGAAGTATCCGCCCTCGGGGATGGTCTTCGCGCCGTAGCGCAGCACCTTGCCGCCCGCGAGCCGCGCCGCGATCGCCGGATGGGCTTTCCATTGGACGAACAGGGAATGGGGATCGAGCTTCGCGTCGTGGTGGTCGAGACCGACGACGAATCCGATCGACAGACGATTGTCGCTCAATCCGTAGATCCACCCGCCGCCGTATCCATCGGTGCCGATCGGCTCGCCGAGCGTGTGGATCACATGTCCCTTCAATTCCGCGGCGCGCTGCGGCGGGATCTCCCAGATCTCCTTGATGCCGGTGGCGTAGACCTGGGGGTTGTCAGGCTTGTCCAGGCCGAGCCGCGAGATCAGGTACTTCGCGTTGGAGCCGCGCGTGCCCTCGGCGAAGACCGTGACCGCGGCGAGGATGTTCATGCCGGGTTGAAACGTCGATTTGGGCTCGCGGTGCTTGTCGATGCCGGCGTCGCGTGTCTGCACGCCGATGACGCGCTCGCCTTCGAGGAGGATCTCCGCGGCCGCGAAGCCCGGAAATACCTGGGCGCCGAGAGCCTCGGCCTGGTCCTTCATCCAGCGCACCACGCGGTAGAGCGAGATGATCGAGTTGCCCGCGTTGTGCAGGGGCGGCGGCATCAAGGCGCCGCGCAGGGTCAGGCTCTTGCCCTTGGGGCGCAAGAGCTCCATGCAATCGTCGACCACCGGCGACTCGACCGGGCAGCCGCGCTCCTTCCAATCGGGAAAGAGCTCGTCCATGCCGCGTGGGTCCATGACCGCGCCCGAAAGGATGTGGTAGCCGACCTCGGCCGCCTTCTCGAGCACGAGCACGGTCTTCTCGCCCTGGCCCGCGGCGTCGAAACGCCGGCGCAGCTCGATCGCGCAGGCCAGGCCCGCGGGCCCCGCGCCGACGATCAAGACGTCGACCGGGAGCTCCTCGCGCTCGATTTTCTTGACCTGCCAGGAAACTTGGGGAGCGTCGCTCATGCCTTCCTCGGCGGGGAGGATAGCAACGCCGCTCACGGCCTGTCGCCGATCCACGCCTCGCCGCCCGGATAGCTCTCGCGCTTCCAGATCGGCAGCGTGGCCTTAAGCTCGTCGATCAGGAATCTGCAGGCCAGAAAAGCGCTATCGCGGTGCGGGCTGGCCACGGCGACGACCACGGCGGGCTCGCCGATCTCGACCTGGCCGACGCGGTGCGCGACGAGCATGCGCAGCCGCTTGTCCGCCCGCGTTCCGCCTTCGTCGCCGAAGCGCTCGCGGCAGCGCGCGAAGATTTTCGCCATCTCGGGCTCGAGCATCGCGGCGTAGGCCTCGTACTCCAGTTTTTCGACGCTCTTCCCGCGGCTGTGGTCGCGCGCGAGGCCGCTGAACAGGACGCAGGCGCCGAAAGCCGGATGCTCGACCCGCAGCTGGCAAGCCGAGGGCTCGATCGAAAGCTCGGAGACCTCGAACACGCCGCGCTCGAGCAGCTCGTCCTCGCCCGAACCGCCGGACACCGGCGGGATCAAGGCGATCTCACTCTGCGGGGTGAGCCGCGTGTCGTCGGCCGCGTAGGCGCGATCGACGGCCACGCGCACGTGGCTCAGCGAGCCGAGCGCGGGCACCGCCGCCTCGAGCGCGCGCTTGAGCGCCGCGAGGTCCGCGCCTTGCGGAAGCTCCAACTCGAGCTCGCTCACCGCGGCGCGCTCGCGCAGCTCGGCGAACAGTCGCACGCGGACGCGCACGGTGCTCAGAAGGGCGTGTCGTCGGCGTCGAGCTGCGCTCCGCCCGACTGGGACTCCACCGCGCCCGCGCTGTAGCCGCCGGCGCCGCCGTCCTCGGAGCTCGGCTGGCTCTCGCGCGCGCCACCGCCGGAGCCGACGAATTGCCAGTCGTCGCCGACCACGTAGAGCTTGGAGCGCTTCTCGCCCGACTGCTTGTCGTCCCAGGTGTCCAGGCGCAGCGAGCCCTCGATGAACGCGGGCTTGCCCTTGTCGTGGAACTTGGCGAAGGCCTCGCCGCGCTTGCCGAAGAAAGTCACGTCGACGAACGTCGCTTCCTCCTTCCACTCGCCGGTCTGGTCCTTGAAACGCCGGTTGACCGCCAGACCCAGCTTGCAGATCGCCGTGCCGCCCTGCGTGAAGCGCACCTCCGGCTTGCGGGTCAGGTTGCCCATCAGGATCACTTTGTTGTAGCTCGACATGTTCTCGCCCTTTCGAGTTGTGTGCGTTGGCTCCGTCCGTTTTCACCCGCGCCCCGGAACCAGAAGACGCGGAATGCGCAGTCTATCGCCGGCCCTGGCGCGGCGCTGCGGGAAGACTACGATGCGTCTGTCTTTTCAGCTCCGATCGTCGTCCCCCACCGGAAAATTCGCGCGATGGCCAAGAGCGAACCCAACGCCAAGCTCCGCCCTCTCCAAGGCCGCGAACGGCGCGCGCATCCGCGCGCCGCAGCGGACTGGCCGCTGGAGATCATGCTGACCAGCGGTCCGCGGCCCGGCCTGGTCCAGGCGCGCGTGCGCGACGTCTCGCGAGCCGGCGTGTCGTTCTACGTCGACCGCCCGATCGCGATGATGACGATGCTCGAGCTTTCGTTGGAGCTTCCGAGCGCGAAGGGTCGCCAGAAGTTGCGCGGCAAGGGCGCGGTGGTGCGCTGCGAGAAGATCAGCGCGGCTGTCGAGCACTATGAAGTGGCCGTATTCCTGCACGAGCTCAGCGAAACCGATCGCCGCGCGATCGACCTGCACGTCGGCCACGGTCTGGCTGCCGGGACGCTGGAATCGGCGGACGACTGAGGCGGGGATGGTCCCCTGACACGGCTCGAACGATAGAAGCGGGCGTGGCCAC
>Ga0193706_1001565_pt1 | contig 10044 bp, 18 predicted proteins | sample U3c1metaG_FD_160130 | JGI IMG/M metagenome (GOLD analysis project Ga0193706, IMG submission 160130) | Soil microbial communities from a riparian zone of the East river system, Colorado, United States - U3c1 | ecosystem: Environmental > Terrestrial > Soil > Riparian zone | place: USA: East River... | reverse complement strand
CGCGGTGGCGGTTCGGGCGGCGGGCGCGGCGCCGGCGGTCCCGGCGGCGGTCGCGGTCCTGGTGGCCGCAGCGGCCCGCGTGCCCCCGAGGTGACCCGCTGATGCTGTCTCCCAAGCGTGTGAAGTTCCGCAAGCAGCACCGCGGCCGTCGCCGCGGGCTCTCGCGTGGCCAGGTCAAGGTCCAGTTCGGCGAGTACGGCCTCAAGACGCTCGAAGAGGGCTGGCTGACGAACCGGCAGATCGAGGCCGCTCGTATCGCCATGACCCGCAAGATCAAGCGTGGCGGCAAGGTGTGGATAAACGTCTACCCGGACAAGCCCTTCACGAAGAAGCCGGCTGAGACCCGCATGGGCTCCGGCAAGGGCTCGCCCGAAGGCTGGGTCGCCGTCGTGAAGCCGGGTCGCGTGATGTTCGAGCTGGCCGGCGTGCCGGAGCCGCTCGCCCGTGAGGCGATGCGCCTGGCGGGGCACAAGCTCCCGGTCAAGACGAGATTCGTCATGCGAGAGGACCACTGATGGCCACGAAGGCGATCGAGCTGCGCGACCTGGACGAGGCTGGCCTCGCCGAGCATCTGCGCACCGCGCGGCGCGAGCTGTTCGGGCTGCGGTTCCAGCATGCGACGGGCGAGCTGGAGAACACCTCGCGCTTGCGCGAGGCGAAGCGCGAGGTGGCGCGCGCGCTCACGGTCCTGCGTGAGCGCGGAGTCGATGTCAACAAGGAACTGAGCCGGTAACCGATGGCCGACGAAGAGCAGAACGAGAACGTCGAGGAGACGACCCCGGCCGCCGAGGCCGAGGCGCCCGAGGCCGCTGAGGCCCCGCGGGCGGCTGGCGACGCGCCTGCGTCCGATGAGGCCGCGACGCCGTCCGCGAAGACGACGCCCGCGAGCCCGCGCGAGCAGCGCCGCCAGGCGCGCGCGGAGCGCGTCGCTCGCGAGGCCGGCTCGCGTCCGTCGCGGACGCCCGAGGAGCGTCAGGCGGAGCGCGACGCCGCGCGCAAGGCAAGAGCCACCCGTCGCACCGCCGCGCGCGTGAAGCTGCGCGAGAAGGCGCGCGCCACGCGTGGCGCCGCGCCCGCTGAGGCGACGCCGCCGCGTGAGCACGGCGAAGGCCGCCAGAAGGAGCGTCAGGGCGTCGTCATCTCCGACAAGGCGAACAAGACGATCACCGTGCGCATCGATACCGCGCGTCAGCATCGGCGGTATCACAAGATCGTCCGCAGCTCGACGACGCTGCACGCGCACGACGAGTCCAACGACGCGCACATCGGCGACACGGTCGTCGTGCGCGAGTGCCGTCCGCTGTCGCGCCTGAAGCGCTGGCGCCTGGTCGAGGTCGTGGAGCGCGCCCGATGATCCAGAACGAGACGCGCCTGAAGGTCGCCGACAACACGGGCGCTCGCGAGATCCTGTGCATCCGCGTGCGCGGCGGCTCGCGCCGGCGCTATGCCGGCGTCGGCGACGTGATCGTCGCGACCGTCAAGCAGGCGAGCCCGCAGGGGTCCGTCAAGAAGGGCGAGGTCGTGACGGCCGTCGTCGTGCGCACGAAGAAGTCCTACGGGCGCGAGGACGGCACCTACATCGGCTTCGACGAGAACGCCGCCGTGATCATCGACGCGCAGAACAACCCGCGTGGCACGCGCATCTTCGGCCCGGTCGCGCGCGAGCTGCGCGAGCGCAACTTCATGAAGATCGTCTCGCTCGCGCCGGAGGTGCTGTAGGCATGCCTGCTCGCATCCGCAGAGACGACGAGGTGATCGTGATGGCCGGCAAGGACCGCGGCAAGACGGGCCGCGTCCTGCGCGTCGACCCCGTCAAGGACAAGGTCTTCGTCGAAGGCCTCAACATCGTCAAGCGCCATCAGCGCCCGACGCCCGGCCAGCCCGACGCGGTTGCCGGCGTGATCGAGCGCGAGGGGCCGATCCACGTCTCCAATGTCATGCTGCTCGACCCGAAGGACCGCAAGCCGACGCGCGTCGGCATCGAGGTCCGCGAGGGAAGACGCTTCCGTATCGCCCGCCGCTCCGGCACCGCCATCGACTGAGCCCAATCATGCCCGCACGACTCAAAGACCGCTACGCATCCGACATCCGCCCGGCGCTGATCGAGCGCTTCGGCTACTCGACGCCCATGCAGGCGCCGAAGATCGAGAAGATCACGATCAACATGGGCGTCGGCGACGCGAAGCAGGACGGCAGACTGCTGAGAGAGGCGCAGACGCAGCTCGCGCGCATCGCCGGCCAGCAGCCGAACGTCCGCAGAGCGCGCAAGTCGATCGCCAACTTCAAGCTGCGTGAGGACATGGCCGTCGGCGTCAGCGTCACGCTGCGCGGCGAGCGCGCCTACGAGTTCCTCGACCGCCTGCTGTCGATCGCGATCCCGCGGATCCGCGACTTCCGCGGCCTCAGCCCACGCTCGTTCGACGGTCGCGGCAACTACAACATGGGCGTCAAGGAGCAGATCATCTTCCCGGAGATCGACTACGACAAGGTCGATCAGGTCCGGGGGCTCGACATCGCGATCACGACGAGCGCGCGCACGGACGAGGAGTCCTACGCGCTGCTGGAGGCGTTCGGGATGCCGTTCGCGAGAGACCGCCGCGGCGCGCCCGCGGCGGCGACCAACGGAAGCTAAGGAACCGCTATGGCCAAGACCTCACAGCGTGTCCGCCAGCAGCGGACCCCCAAATACAGAACCCGTGGATACACGCGCTGTCGCCGCTGCGGCCGCTCGCGCTCGGTCTTCCGCAAGTTCGGGATCTGCCGCATCTGCCTGCGCGAGCTTGCGCACAACGGCTACATCCCCGGCATGACGAAGTCGTCCTGGTAGGCATGCACCTTTCCCGACTCACGCACCCACGGATGACGCAGATGACCTTCGCTGGATCTGCGTCCTCGGACTCGCCTGTGCTGCCAGCACAGGCTTCGTCCTGCGTCCTTGCCCAGCTCGATCCTCTGCGCCCCCGTGTGCACGCGAGCCAGAAAAGGAGCATGTGCGCATGTCGATGACGGACCCGATCGCCGACTTCCTCACGCGCGTGCGCAACGGCGCGCACGCGTCGCACGACATCGTCACGATCCCCTCCTCGAAGCTGAAGAAGGAGCTGGCCCGCATCCTCACGGAGCAGGGCTACATCGAGGGGTGGGAGATCGAGGCGCCGAACGCGGAGCATCCCGGCGAGCAGATCAAGGTGAGACTCAAGTACTCGGGCAACCGCAAGCCGGTCATCCAGGGCATCCAGCGGGTGTCCCGTCCCGGCCAGCGGACCTACGTCGACCACGCCCACATCCCGAAGATCCAGGGCGGCCTCGGCACGGCGATCATCTCGACGTCCGTGGGCGTCATGACCGGCCACGACGCGCGCAGAATGGGCGTCGGCGGCGAGGTCGTGGCGAAGGTGTGGTGAGCGTCTCATGAGCCGCATCGGCCGCAAGCCCATCCCCGTCCCCGCTGGCGTCACCGTCGCGATCGAGCCCGAGCTCGTGACCGTCAACGGCCCGAAGGGCGAGCTCCGCGAGCGCATCCACCGCGACATGACGGTCGCGCAGGACGGCGAGCAGCTCGTCGTCACGCGCCCGACCGATCGCGGCGAGCACCGTGCGCTGCACGGCCTCACGCGCTCGCTCGTGGCCAACATGGTCGAGGGCGTCACCAACGGCTACGAGAAGCGCCTCGAGATCCAGGGCGTCGGCTATCGCGCTCAGCTCAAGGGCAAGGACCTCGAGCTCGCCCTCGGCTACTCGCACCCGGTGCCGATCAAGGCGCCGGACGGGATCGAGTTCGAGGTGCCGCAGCCGACGCGCATCGTCGTCAGAGGCATCTCCAAGCAGCTCGTCGGCGAGACCGCCGCCAACATCCGCAAGCAGCGCAAGCCGGAGCCCTACAAGGGCAAGGGCATTCGCTACGAGGGCGAGTACGTCGCCCGGAAGGTCGGGAAGCGCGCATGACCGTTCTCACACGTCCAGCCCGCCGCCTCAAGCGTCGCCGCCGCGTGCGCGCGAAGATCCATGGCACGGCCGCGCGTCCGCGCATCTCGGTGTTCCGCAGCAACCGCGGCATCAGCGCTCAGTTGATCGACGACGACGCCGGCCGCACGCTGGCCGCGGTCAACTGGACCGAGGCCGAGCTGCGCGGGCTGCCGCGTGGCGACCAGTCTCGTCGCGTCGGCGAGCTGCTGGCCGAGCGCGCGAAGGCCGCCGGCGTCTCAGAGGCCGTCTTCGACCGCGGCGGCTACCAGTACCACGGCCGCGTGCGGGCCCTCGCCGAGGGCGCGCGCGACAGCGGCCTGGCCTTCTGAGCGACCGACCTACCACCGACCGACCAGCTTCGAACCGCTACCCTCAGGACTCCATGGCACTCGCACTTGACCGTTCCGTATCCGCCGCCGGGCTCGACTTGCAAGAGCGCGTCGTTGAGATCAACCGCGTCGCCAAGGTCGTGAAGGGCGGCCGGCGCTTCTCGTTCACCGCGCTCGTCGTGGTCGGTGACGAGCGCGACATCGTCGGCGTCGGCTACGGCAAGGCGAACGAGGTGCCCGTCGCGATCCAGAAGGGCGTGGAGCGCGCGAAGAAGAACCTCATCCGCGTGCCGAAGCACGGCTCGACGATCACGCACCAGACGCTCGGCATCTTCGGCTCCGGCCGCGTGCTGCTGAAGCCCGCCTCGCCGGGCACCGGCGTGATCGCCGGCGGCGGCGTGCGCGCGGTGCTCGAGCTGGCGGGGATCCACGACATCCTCTCGAAGAGCCTTGGGACGCAGAACCCGATCAACCTCGTGAAGGCGACGATGGCGGGCCTCGAGGGCCTGCGCCGCCCAGAGGAGGTCGCGGACCTGCGCGGCCTGTCGATCGACGCGGTGCTCGGGCTCGACCCGAATCGCAACCAGGCGACCGCTGAGCTGACCGCCGAGGACGGCGAGCCCGGCGAGGAGGCCGCCGCCGAGCAGGAGCCGGTCGCCGTTGGCGCCGCTGACTCGGAGGACGCGTCGTGAGCGAGACGATCCGCGTGACTCAGGTGAAATCGCGCAACGGCTCGAACAAGCGCCAGCTCGACACGCTGCGCTCACTCGGCCTGCGCAAGATCGGCCACACGGTTGAGCAGAGAGACACGCCGCAGGTGCGCGGCATGGTTCACGCCATCCGCCATCTCGTGAAGGTGGAGGCATGAGCCCCGCCGCGAGAGCGAAGGCCGAGGAGGCTCCCGAGGAGCGCATCGGCCTGCATAACCTGAGACCGGCCCCCGGCAGTCGCCGGCCGCGCAAGCGCGTCGGCCGCGGCGAGGGCTCCGGCACCGGCAAGACGTCCGGCCGCGGCCAGAAGGGCGCGGGCTCACGCTCGGGCTCAAAGGACCGCGCCCGCTTCGAGGGCGGCCAGATGCCGATCCACATGCGGATGCGCAAGCTGCGCGGCCCGCACATGAAGAAGTCGATGCCGTTCGAGCCGTTCCGGACGCACACGCAGCCGGTCAACCTGCTCGACCTCGAGGCGCGTTTCGACAGCGGCGCCGAGGTCACGCTCGAGGCCCTCAACGCGAGAAACCTCGCGAAGCGCAGAGGCATCCCGGTCAAGGTGCTCGCCAAGGGCGAGATCACGAAGCCGCTGACCGTCCACGCCCACGCCTTCAGTGCGGCCGCGCGCGAGCGCATCGAGGCCGCCGGGGGAACCTGTCACATACTCGAGTAGGGGGACTCGGGCATGCTCGCGACGATTCTCAGCGCGTTCACGGTCGCGGACATCCGCAAGAAGCTGGCGTTCACGGCCGCACTGCTTGCGCTCTACCGCTTCGGCGCCCACATACCTGCCCCCGGCGTCAATGCCGAGGCCGTCGACCAGATCCAGAGAAACTTCTCGAGCGGCGGCGTCCTCGAGTTCCTGAACATCTTCTCCGGCGGCGGGCTGTCGCGGATCGCCCTGTTCGCGCTCGGGATCATGCCGTACATCACGGCCTCGATCATCATGCAGCTCCTGACGGTCGTCGTACCGTCGCTTGAGCAGTTGCAGAGAGAGGGCGAGATCGGCACGCAGCGGATCACGCAGTACACGCGCTATCTGACGGTCGGGCTCGCCGGTGCGCAGTCCATAGCGTACGTCTTCCTCTTCCGCTCCTTCCAGAATCAGGCCGGGGCGCCCGTGATCGAGAACTTCGGCCTTGCGAAGCTGACGCTCGTCGCCGTCTCGCTGACCGCCGGCTGCATGCTCGTCATGTGGATGGGCGAGCTGATCACCCAGCGCGGGATCGGCAACGGCATCTCGCTGATGATCTTCGCGAGCATCGTCGCGGGCCTGCCGAACGGCGTGACCGCCTGGTGGACGAGCCCGGACCCGGTCTTCAAGGTGATGATGCCCTTCCTCGCGCTCGGCGTGATCGCAGCCGTCGTGTTCGTGCAGGAGGGCCAGCGCCGCATCCCCGTCCAGTACGCGCGCCGCGTGATCGGCCAGCGCATGACGCAGGGCGGCCAGACCTACCTGCCGCTGCGCGTCAACATGGCGGGCGTGATCCCGGTCATCTTCGCGGCGAGCCTGATGGCGTTCCCGCCGACCGTCGGCCAGATGATCAACACGCCGTGGGCGAGAGACCTCGCGAACTTCTTCAACCCCGGCGCGGGGCCCTATCTGATCGGCGAGACGATCCTGATCGTGATGTTCACCTACTTCTACACGGCGGTCACGTTCAACCCCGTGGAGCAGGCGGACAACCTCAAGCGTTACGGCGGCTTCATCCCGGGCGTGCGCCCCGGACGGCCGACGGCGGAGTTCCTCGACCGCATCCTCGCGCGCCTGACCTTCCCCGGCGCGCTGTTCCTGGCCGCCGTGGCCGCGCTGCCGACGCTCCTGATCAACTCGACGAACGCGAACTTCTTCTTCGGCGGCACGTCGCTGCTGATCGTCGTCGCCGTCGCGCTCGACACGATGAAGCAGCTCGAGGCGCAGCTGATGATGCGCAACTACGAGGGCTTCCTGAAGTAGCGGCGGGGCGCCAGCCCGTCGCGCCATGGCGCATGGGCGCGCCAGGGTGACCGCGAGCGCACGGGTCTAGTACGTTTCGCTCTCCGTGAGAGAGCTGAACCTCATCCTCTTCGGCCCCCCCGGTGCCGGCAAGGGCACGCAGGCCGCACGCCTGCAGGAAGACTTCCGCCTGCCCTACGTAGCGACAGGCGACATCCTGCGCGCGGCGGTCAAGGAGGGGACGCAGCTCGGCCTGAAGGCCAAGGGCTTCATGGACGCCGGCGAGCTCGTGCCGGACGAGCTCGTGATCGACCTGATCGTCGACCGCATCGGCGTCGACGACGCGCGCGACGGCTTCATCCTCGATGGCTTCCCCCGCACGCGCGCGCAGGCCGACGCGCTCGGCAAGGCGTTCGACGACCTCGGACGCCGCATCACCGCCGTGCTGCTGATCGACGTGCCGGACGAGGACCTCGTGCGCCGCATCTCCGGCCGCCGCGTGAGCGTCAAGACCGGCCGGCCGTACCACGTCGAGTCGGATCCTCCGAAGCACGAAGGGCGCTGCGACGTCGACGGCTCGCGCCTCGTCCAGCGCGACGACGACAAGCCGGAGGTCGTCGAGAAGCGGCTGGAGGTCTACCACGCCGAGACCGAGCCGCTCGTCGGCTACTACGACGACCTCGGCCTGCTGCGTCGCATCGACGGCACGCGCAGCCCGACCGAGGTCCACGATCACGTGCGCGCGGTGCTGGCGACGCTGCGCCTCGAAGAAGACCTGTGATCGTCAAGAAGACGCCCGACCAGATCGACAAGATGGCGGCGGCCGGCGACATCCTCGTCCGCACGCTCGACCTCGTCGCCGGCAAGATCCGCCCCGGCGTCACGACGAAGGAACTCGACGCCGCCGCCGAGCGCTTCATCCGCTCGCAGGGCGCGGCGCCCGCCTTCAAGGGCTACCGCGGCTTCCCCGGCTCGATCTGCGCGTCGCCGAACGCGATGGTCGTGCACGGGATCCCCGGCCCCTACAAGCTCGAGCGCGGGGATGTCCTGTCGGTCGACGTCGGCGTCGTGCTCGACGGCTGGGTCGCCGACGCGGCGCGCACGTTCCCGGTCGGGCCGGTCTCGCCGGTGGCGCAGAAGCTGCTCGACACGACCGCGGGCTCGCTGTTCGCCGCGGTCCCGCGGTGCAGAGCCGGCAACCGGCTCGGCGACGTCTCGCACGCGATCCAGCAGCACGTCGAGGCGGAGGGCTTCTCGATCATCCGCTCGCTCGTCGGCCACGGGATCGGGCGTGACATGCACGAGGACCCGCAGATCCCCAACTACGGTCCGCCCGGCCGCGGCCCGCGGCTGGAGGAGGGGATGGTGCTGGCGATCGAGCCGATGGTCACGGCCGGCCGCCACCAGGTGGAGATGGCCGACGACCACTGGTCGATCTTCACGCAGGACGGCTCGCTCGCCGCCCACTTCGAGTTCACGATCGCGATCACCGCAGACGGGCCGCGCGTGCTGACGCCGTGGCACGAGAACGGTCGACGCGCCGCGGCGGCCTGACGGCGCCTCGGCGCGCCTGACCACCGGCTTCGCCGGCGGTGCCCCGTCCTCGCCGGTTCATGTGCGAAGCACACTTCACCGGCTGCGTCCTTGCCAGCCACGCCGATCCGCCGCCAGGTGAGATCAACGCGCCCGTCTAGCCTCCTTTGCTACTCTTCATCGTCGCGCTCGGAGTCGCCCGGCTCCGTGCTGCGTGATGTCCTCGACGTGGTAGCGGCAGCCGTCCCGGTTGCCAGAGCCGCGGCGACTGGAACCAGCCGAAAGGGATCATGAAGGTACGACCGTCGGTCAAGCCGATGTGCGAGAAGTGCAAGATCATCCGACGCCACGGGCGCGTGCTGGTCATCTGCTCGAACCCCCGTCACAAGCAGCGGCAGGGGTAGGGCCCGCGCGATGGCTCGCATAGCAGGCATCAACATCCCGCTGAACAAGCGCGTCGAGATCGGCCTCACGTACATCTACGGCATCGGCCGGTCCCAGTCGAACAAGCTGCTCGCCGAGCTCGGCATCTCGCCGGACACCTACGTCCGCGACCTGACCGAGGACGAGGTCTCGAAGCTCCGCGACCAGATCGACAGAGATCTGATGGTCGAGGGCGACCTGCGCCGCGACCGCTCGCAGAACATCAAGCGCCTGATGGAGATCGGCTGCTATCGCGGCCTGCGCCACCGCCGCGGGCTGCCCGTGCGCGGCCAGAAGACGAAGACCAACGCGCGCACGCGCAAGGGTCCGAAGCGCATGCAGGTCGCCGGCAAGAAGAAGGCGGGGAAGAAGTAAGTGAGCCCAGCACCGAAGCGCCCGCAGCGCGGCCGCCGCAGAGTCCGCAAGAACATCCCGGTCGGCCAGGCGCACATCAAGACCAGCTTCAACAACACGATCGTCTCGCTGACCGACCGCGAGGGGAACGTGATCGCGTGGGAGTCCGCCGGCGGCGCCGGCTTCAAGGGCTCGCGCAAGTCGACGCCGTTCGCCGCGCAGGTGACGGCCGACGCCGCCGCGCGCAAGGGCATCGAGCACGGCCTGCAGAAGGTCGAGGTCTTCGTAAAGGGTCCCGGCTCCGGCCGTGAGACCGCGATCCGCTCCCTCCAGGCCGCCGGTCTCGAGGTGACCGCGGTTCGCGACGTGACCCCGCAGGCCCACAACGGCTGCCGGCCGCGCAAGCGGCGGCGCGTCTAGGAGTCGCCGCCATGGCACGTGACACCAGCCCACAGTGCAAGCAGTGCCGGCGGGAGGGCCAGAAGCTCTTCCTCAAGGGCGAGCGCTGCCTGACCGACAAGTGCGGCGTCGAGCGCCGCGCGTACCCGCCCGGCGACCACGGCCGTGGCCGTCAGAGACAGAGCGAGTACCGCGTCCAGCTCCGCGAGAAGCAGAAGGCACGCCGCTACTACGGCGTGCTCGAGCGGCAGTTTCGCGCCTACTACGAGAAGGCGAGCCGCCAGCCGGGCATCACCGGCGAGAACCTCCTGCGCATGCTCGAGTGCCGCTTCGACAACGTGCTCGTGCGCCTTGGCTTCGCCGCCTCGCGACGCCAGGCGCGCCAGCTGATCCG
>Ga0193706_1001564_pt1 | contig 10050 bp, 5 predicted proteins | sample U3c1metaG_FD_160130 | JGI IMG/M metagenome (GOLD analysis project Ga0193706, IMG submission 160130) | Soil microbial communities from a riparian zone of the East river system, Colorado, United States - U3c1 | ecosystem: Environmental > Terrestrial > Soil > Riparian zone | place: USA: East River... | reverse complement strand
CGACGCTTACCTGAAGTGGAAAAAGACATTCGTCGTAGCGGCTGGCAGCGGTCAACGCGTGCAGCGTCCGGAAAACAACAACGACAGCGTATCCGAAGGAATCGCCTACGGGATGCTCATTGCTGTCTACATGAACGACAGAGCGCTGTTCGACGGCCTCTTCAATTATTGGACGTCCAATGTTGCGAGCGGCGGGGGCTCGGCGGGTCCTCTCATGACCTGGCAGATCCCGGGGGGCACCGGATCGGCGACCGATGCCGATCAAGACGCCGCTTTCGCTCTCCTCATGGCCGCCAAACAGTGGGGCGGCTCGTACCAAGGCGCCGCGACGTCGATGATCGGTAACATCTGGACCTACGACATCGAGGCGAGCACGTTTTATCCGAAGGGGGGCAGCACGTTCACCGGCTCTGGCTCGGCCCTCACCAATCCTTCCTATTTCGCCCCCGCGTATTATCGACTCTTTGCCACCGCCGACACCGGTCATGCTTGGAGCAGCGTGCTCAGCGCCGTTTACACCGCGCTCGCCAACATTCAAGCCAAGGTGAGCGGCGGGCTCGTGCCGGCATGGTGCACGAGCCAATGCACTGGCATCGGCGGTGGAAACTACCCCGACAACAACATGTACCAATACGATTCCCATCGAACGCCGTGGCGCATCGGCCTCGATGCTTGCTGGAACAACGAATCGCGAGCCATCAGTTACGTGACGGCAACCACCAACTTCTTCGCCGCGCAATCGAAAACAGCCGGTCTGGGAGGCCTGGCCGACATCTATGCGACCAGCGGTTCCAAGGGACCCACCACCAAGCCCAATTCGATGTCCCTCATCGGAACCGCTGCCGCGGGCGCCATGGCGACGGCAGGGAGCAACGCCGACGCCAAGAGCTTCCTCGACCGGTCCTACCAGTTCCTAGTCGATGCCACGTATACACCGGACCCGGCCGCCGTGACCGGCACCGCGCGGACGTACACTTACTACAATGCCACGGTGGGCCTGCTGATGGCTCTGACGCTGAGCGGGAATTTCAATCCGCTCTAGAAGAGGCACGTCACCGCAATTTCCACTCCGCCAGCAGCGCCGAGACCAGAAAATCGCGGAGGAGCCGCACGCGAGCGAGCTGGTAGCGAGAAGCGGGCGAAACGAGATAGATCGCCCCGCCCGTGACCGCATGGTCCGGGAGCACGTGGACGAGCTTGCCGTGTTCCACCGCGCTGGCGGTCAGAACCGTGGGCAGAAGGCCTATCCCCGCGCCGGCGACCACCATCTGAGCATTGAACCCCATGTCGTCGGCGCCGACGGATCCGGTCACCTCGACGCTCGCCTCGCCCTTCGGGCCGGTGAGCCGCCAAACGTTTCTTCCCGCTTCCGGACGGTAAAGAACGCAGTCGTGCTGGGTGAGCTCGCGCAGCGTTTTCGGTTTCCCGCGCCGCCGCACGTAAGACGGTGCGGCAAAGAGCGCCAGAGGCGACGGCGCGATCTTGCGCGCGACGAGCGACGAGTCGCGCAAGAGGCCGGCGCGCAGCGCCAGATCGATCCCTTCCTCGACGAGGTCGACCGCGCGCGACGTGAGCACGAGCTCTACCCGGATTTTCGGATATTCCCGCACGAAGCGCGCGATGATTTCGGCCAGCGCACTGGAGCCGGAATCGGGGACCGCGGTCATGCGCACCGTTCCCCTCGGCTCGCTGCCCATTTCTTTCACGTCGGCGGTCGCCTCGTCGACACTCGCCGTGATTCCGCGCACACGAGCAAAGTAGGCGCTGCCGGCTTCGGTCAGGTTGAGTCGGCGCGTCGTGCGATGGAGGAGCCGCACGCCGAGCTCCTCCTCGAGCCGGGCCACGCCCCGGCTGACCGACGATTTTCGCAGTCCGAGCAGCGCAGCGGCTCCCGTGAAGCTGCGGGTATCGACGACATGAACGAACATGGCCACCAAGTTCAGATCCATTGTTGCTCCCTACGCAACCAAGTGTGCAATGTTCGCGGCATAATGGTGCGTTCGAACAACAATTATCATCGCGACCGTTCCTTCGCACGCGACGAACGACGGAAAGGAGATCGGAATCGACGACTGCCGTCAGCGCCCACGTGCGAGGCATACGCACGGCCGTCGTCACGTGTCGTCCCCGTGGGCTATGCCCCGCGGGTGCGTGTCCGCGCGAGCGCGTTACCTCGTTCGAGAAACTGTCTATCGCTGCGGTGAGAGCGCGATGCCGCGGAAAATCGTATTGCTCGGGGCGGTGGCGAAGACCGTTCCCGTCACGTTCGGCGAACCGTCATCGACGAAAACGACGAGACGATTGGCGCTCAATTCCGAGGTGCTGGCCAGCAAGATCACGCCGACCGGGGAAACGACGCCGGCCAGACCGCGGAACGATGACGAGCCGTCGCCGACCGCGGCGAACGTTGCCATGCGCGACCAGGTGCGGCCGTCGAAAGTCCATTTCTGGATGCCGCCGCCATTTCCGTCGCTTTCTGGATCGCGGTCGTCGGTGAGGTACAGCGTGTCGAGTCCCGCCACCGTCGCGCTCCGGTCGAAGAACGCGAACGCGTAGGGGCTCAAGCCCGATCGCGGCAGGCCGGCCAGTGCAGCGACACTTTGAACGCCCGTCGTGGGCCTGCCGTTGCCCACCGTGAAAACCGTCGTCATGGGCGACGCGCCCGAGCTTCCGTAGAGTTGGTCGCCAAAGAGCGCCACCAGACGCACGTTGTCGGGCGTCGCCACGATCTGCGTGGACCCGGATCCCCCGACCGTGAAGTACCACACGCCGCCCGCGGACCCGCCCACCCAGAAGGACGCGCCGTCGAGCGAGGCTGCGCTGCGCACATTGCTGCCGGAGAATGCTGCGCCGAGGAGCGTGGTCGTGTCGATGGTGGCCGCGGCGTCGATGCGCGCCACGACGCGCTCGACGTCGGTGCTCGTCGCGACGGAGGCGCGTCCCGGCGACGTTGCATAGCCAGCGAGCGTCAGATAGCGGCCATCGAGCGACAACGAGAGGGCACCTTCGGACGCCGCTTTTCCCGACAAGGTCAGGGGGTGCTGGCCGCCGGAAGCCCTGCTGGGCAGAGCGAGCGGCTGGCCCACGACTTGGCCATCCCAGCCGCGTTCTTCGATGAAAACCGCAGTTGATTCGGCAGACAGTTGTGTCGTGCCGTCGCCGACGCGCACGACGCGAAAGGTGGGAGGTGCGCCGCCGCCGTGGGCGTCCGTCGCGACATCGGGCGATGAGCTTTCCCCATCGCGCGCGCCCGTATCGGCACCCCAGGCGTCGCTCGGAGCCGCGTCGTCTGCGTCGGGCGCAGGCGTCCCCGCGTCGGCGTCGCGCGAAGGGGTGGCGGTGTCGCGCGGTGCATCCAGGGCGTCGTGGGGGGCGGCGGCATCAGCGTCGGCTCGCGTTCCATTTCCGTCCCTCGGCGCGGCGTCGGGAGCGGGCGCATCGGCCGTGATTCCGGCGTCCCGATTGCCGACTGCATCAGGGGTGGTCGCATCGGTCTTGTTCGCGTCAGCCGCGTCGTGCGGGCTGCGGTCGAACGACGGCGCGTCGTCCATCGCGGTGGCGGATCCGTCTGCCGCATCGGGTTGGGACGTGTCGGCGCGATACGGTCGGCTCAGGAGCTCGTCGTCGTAGACATTGCAGCCGATGACCGTGCCGAGGCACGCGGCGAGCGATGTGCCTAAGAGCACCGCGCGCCGGGATCGAAGCGGAATTCGGAATGCCATGGGAGTCTCCTCGGCCCGCGCCTCTCCAAGAACGAGGAGAATCCGCCGAAGCCGCGAGGCCTTTATCGCAGGTGATCCGTTTCGGCTATGGGACGTTTCGGTGTCGGCGTCGCTGCGCCGACACATCGGGGTTGCTTACACTCGTACAGACCCGACCCTACACCGCGCTATCTCGTGCGGCCCAGCGGCGAGATGGGGAATTTCAGAAGCTTCCGAGCGCCGTCAGGCCCGCTGTGCGATCGCTGAACGCCGGAACGACTTGGACGTGAAAGGGGGTGGCGTCGGGCGGCGTCACCACGTCCTCTTCGAAAGGTGCGAGGACCGCCGCAACACCACCGACGAGCGCGCCGCCGCCGGCAAACGCCATTTCGGTGGCGCTCGGGCGATGGTGAACGCCTTCCAGGAGCGGAATGCCGATCCCCAAAGCGGATCCGACGGCAGCGCCGACCACGACGTCGGAATAGAAGTGCTTGCCGGCGCGAATGCGCCAAATCGATGTTGCCGTTGCCAGGGCCGATTCGACGCCCCACAGCCAGGGGCTCGCCGCAGCGTCAGGATGCGCGGCCGCGAAGAGGTAGGAGCCGCCAACGGCGGCGGCGAAGGCGGTGCTCGCGTGGCCGGAGTAAAACGAGAGAACGGCGTCGCCGCCTTGCGACGTGACGTACGCCGCGGCGGGAGGGACACGATAGTTGTACGGCCGCCAACGCGGCATCGTGTACTTGACGGCCGTGTTGAGAAGGACATTCGCCCAAAGGACCTCTGCATAGAGGATGGACGTGTTGGCCAAGCGCGTGTCGAGGCCGTGGGTGAGCTCGACGCCGATCGGTAGCGCCGTCGACGTCAGGAGGGTCACGTCGCTGGCTCCGCTGGCCGCGGTCGAGAGGCGCCCGCGCAAGGCGTCATCCCAACCGAGCCATTCTGACGACGTCGGTTCCGGTCGCGCCGGCCGGAGAAGCGCCGTGGTTGCGATGGTCAGGCCCATGGCGGCGGCCACCGCACCTCCGCGGGCGACGTAGTATCCGGCGTCGTGTCGCTCGTCGAGTGGGCCCTCGGCGCGCGCCGCGGTCCCGAGCAGCGCGAAACATGCCGCTACCCGAGCGCCGCGGGCACGCCGCCGAGGCTCTAGGCTCTGTCGCGGCATCCGTCGTCCCAGATCGCTACCGTGCCGCGCGCACGATGGCTTCGGCGGTGCGATCGATGTCGTCTTCCCTGGTTGCCCAATTGCTGACGCTGATGCGCATGGCGGCTTTGCCGTGCCAGGTCGTTCCGCCCATCCAGGCGATGCCTTCCTTCTGTACCTGTTCGATGACCGCGCGTGTGCGCGCGTCGTCGTCGGCAAATCGCACGAGCACTTGATTCAGATTCACCTCGTTGAGCACGAGGATGCCGGGGCCGGCGGCCAAGCGGTCGGCCATGCGGCGGGCCAGCGTGCAACAGCGCTCCACCAAGTCGCGCACGCCGTCACGCCCGAGCGAGCGAAGGACGGCGTAGAGCGCGAAGCCGCGCGCACGGCGCGACGAATCGAGTACCCATTCCGACCCCTCGCGGTTCTCTCCGCTCACCATGAGGTAGGGCGCGCTCGCCGCCATGGCCGCCCGGTGCGCGATGGGATCGCGCGTCGCCACGAAGCCGGAGTCGTAGCCGACGTTGAGCCACTTGTGCGAATCGGTCGACCACGAGTCGGCGCGCTCCACGCCCGCGATGAGGTGGCGCAACCGAGGAACGGCGGAAGCCCAAAGACCGAACGCGCCGTCGATGTGCAGCCAAGCGTTGGGGTGCGCGTCGACCGCGTCGGCAATGGCGGAAAGCGGATCGAATCCTCCGGTGTTCACGTTGCCGGCCTGCGCGCAGACAATCACTGGCGTCGGCCCGGCTCGGCGCACCGCTTCGGCAAGAGGTTCGGCACGCATGCAGCCTTGGCCATCGCTCGGAACGCGTGTGACGCGATCGCGCCCGAGCCCGAGGTATTGCAGCGCCGTCAGCATCGTGGCGTGCGCTTCCTCGCCGAGGATGACGGCGATCTCGGGCGCTCCGTAAAGGCCGCGCGTCTCGACGTCCCAGCCGACCTTGGCGAGGACGGCGTGACGTCCCGTCGCGACGCCGACCGCGTTGCCGAGCCCCGCACCGGTGGTGATCCCGTAGCTTGCCTCGGCGGGAATGCCGAGCAGCTCCTTCATCCAGGCGCCCGCGACTTCTTCGGCTGCCGCTGCGGCGGGCGACATCGCGTAGAGCGCCGCGTTTTGGCCCCACGCCGCCGTGAGCCAATCGGCGGCGAGGGACGCGGGAAGTGCGCCGCCCACGACGAACCCGAAGTAGCGCGGTCCACCCAGCGCGACGAGACCCGGGTCGAGATCGCGGGCCAGTCGTTCGATCACGGCCAACGGATCTTCGGGGCCGCTAGGAAGAGGGCCGCCGATGCGCTCCGCGATGGCGGCCGCGCTGGCGCGCGGTCCGACGTGGCGCGCGGGGAGGGACGCAAGGTACGCGGTGGAGAGGTCGGCAGCGCGCTTCAGCAGCGGTGCCAGATCGTAGCGTGGGTCGGCCATCGCCTCGACCATAGCGGCACCGCCGTGAACTTGCGAACGACCTATCCTGTCGGCCTCGGCAGGTGGGGAGGAAAGGCAACCTCCGGTGGCGCGTCGCGTGCCCGCGCGACCGCACCAAGACTCATTTTGTGCAGATTTGCGCGCAGGCGGCGGGTTCGATGTCGGGGTTCATGACGTCACTACAAGTGAAGGTCTTGAAGCCGTCGATGCACGCTTGCAGCTTGTCGGCATGGAACACGTCCCCAGAATTGCAGTTCTGCTTTTCGGGCGTGCATTCTACGCTGAACTTGATCACGCAATCGGCGGCATTGAGTCCGACCTTGTCTTTCGACGCGTCGAGTTGCTCCTTCGTGAAACATTTGAAAACCTTATCGCACATGATCTGTTGGATCTGTTTGCACCCCTCGACTGGATCCGATGCGGTGCCCCCCCCCGAATTGTTGTCCCCTCCGCAAGCGACGAACCCCCAGATACCCACCGCGCAGGCGGCAACTGCAAGCAACTTTCGCATCGGTCACTCCTCCCGTATCAGACCATCACATCACGCGCCGGCGCGTCGAAGCAAGCTCTTACAACCAACGGACGCTGGCACTGAGTTCTCCATCGACAGGCACGATTTGCGGCGCGCTGTTCGCAAAGTAGCCGACGTAAGTACGTGCAAACAAACCTGCTCCACCCAGCGCGCCTGACCGAGATTTCCACCCCAATCTGTGGTCTTACAGGGCCCGATCTTGGTCCCGCTGAGTAAGCCACCTTGCCATACCGGTGCGTCGAAGAGCGCGCCGTGCTCCACACCGGTGGCGATGCTCGAGCTCTTGCGTCAGCGGCGACGTGACGCTTCGCTTTCCACTTTCGTCCACTGATCGGCAAGCTTTTTCACGGAGACCGGCTCGGCGGTGCGAAGTTCCTGTGCGAAGAGCGAAACGCGCCACTCCTCGAGGAGCCAGCGGTAGCGTTCGAGCTCGTCGCTCTTCGTGCCTCGCGCCTTCTCGGCCTCGGCGCGTGCGGTATACGCCTGCCAGCGCGGCGCCAGCTCGGCCTCGCGGTCACGATCCTTGGCGGGGTGGTTGCCGAGACGCTCGATGCGCAGGCGCGCCGCCTTCAGATAGCGTTCCAGGTGGCCGAGCTGACTCCAGGGGGTGTCGCTCACGAAGCCGGGGTAGATGAGCCGGGCGAGATGGTCGCGGATCACGGCCCATGGAGCGCTGCCGACAGGAGACGCGGAAGTGGGCAAAAGGCGCGCGACCTCCAGGTACGCCGCGAGGATCGGAGCGACGCGGGCCGCGATCTCGTCGGCCAGGGCGGCCAGCCTGCCGCGCGCTTGCTCGGCACAGCGCTCGAACGCTTCCTGCGAGCGCGGCGATGCGCCGCCTGCGAGGCACGCGCGATCGATGGCGGCCGCGACGAGGTCGTCGCGAAGGGCGTCGGCGCTGCCGACCAGCGCAAACTGGATGCTCATGGCCTGCATGCCGGGCAGATTGCGCCGGACGACCTTCGTCGTCTCACCGAGCTTCATGGCGAGGAGACGTCGCACGCCGCGGCGATGCGACGCCGCCGCTTCGCCGGCATGCTGGAACACCCGGAGCGCGACGTTGTCTCGTTCCACCGCCAGTGCGGGGTACCCGGGCAAAGAGAAAGATCCGTGCCGGATCTCGACCTGATCCGGCAGGTCGCCGAAGTCCCACGCCGTTACCCGTTCCCGCTCCCAGTTGCCCATCGACGCGTGAACGAAGCTTGCGCGCGCTCGGGTGGCGAGCTTGGACTGAAGCTCCCCGAGATCGCGCGATGTCGCTACCGGTTTGCCTTGCTCGTCGACCACACGAAAGAGCATCTGGAGATAGTCGGGACACGCCGCGCGGTTGTACGCGGTCACCGGCACGGCGACCGGCCTTTGTCTTTCGAGATAGCGGCTCAGCGCCGTGCCGAGCGTTTCCGTTGCGCCCTGCGATGCCTCTTGGCTCCGGGCCCGCGTTGCTTGGGCGAAGCGTTCCGCCACCTCGCGTACAGGAACGAAATTCTTGCGGATGGCCTTGGGGAGCGATTCGAGAAGGGCGGTCACCTTTTCCACGAGAAGGCCGGGTACGAGCCATTCGAACGGCGCGCTTTCGAGCTCGCCCAGCGCGGCGAGCGGCACCGTCACGGTGATGCCGTCCTCTTCGTGGCCTGGCTCGAAGCGGTAGCTGAGAGGAAGCTGCAAACGGCCGATGGTGAGCGCGTCGGGGAATTGGTCCTGGGTAATCGCCGCCGCGTCGCCGAGCAGAATGTCGCGCCGCTCGAGAAAGAGCGCGCGGGGGTGGCTCTGTTCGATCTTCTTGCGCCAGGCCTCGAAACGACCCCCCGACCACGCATCGGCCGGTAGCAACTTGTCGTAAAAGGCGAAGACGGCTTCTTCGTCGACCAAGACGTCGCGCCGCCGCGCCCGATCGACGAGCCCTTCGATCGAGGCAACGACTTCGCGGTTGTGGCGGAGAAACGGCCCCGGTGTGCGAAGCTCGCCGGTCACCAGCGCTTCTCGAATGAAGATCTCGCGCGCCGCTTCGGCGTCGATGCGCGCGAAGTCGATGCTTCGCCGGGTCACGATGGGCAAGCCGTGAAGCGTCACTTTCTCGAAGCCGATCACCTGCCCGCGCGACTTGTCCCAGTGCGGTTCGAAGTAGCGTCTCTCCAGGAGGTGCTCGGCCAGGGGTTCGATCCACTCCGGTTCGATCCTGGCCACCGTACGCGCGTAGAGCCGTCCCGTTTCCACGATCTCCGCTGCCATGATGAAAGCTGGCCTCTTCTTGAAAAGCGCGGAGCCGGGAAAAACGTTCATCTTCACGTTGCGGGCCCCGACATAGAGCCGGTCGTCGAGCTTCATGGCGACGTTTCCCAAGTAGCCCGTGAGCAGCGCCTGGTGGAGCGCGGCGTCGTCACTGCGGGCGCTGGCGATGGGAAATCCCATGCCGCGCACCAGCTGATGGAGCTGGCGGTGAACGTCCTGCCACTCGCGTATGCGCAAGAAGGAGAGGAAATGCGATTCGCACCACGCGCGCAGCTTGCTCGATCCGACGCGTCCCGCCTCGTCTTGAAAGGCGTCCCAAAGTTTCAGATACGAAACGAAGTCCGAGCTTTCGCTCTGGAAGCGGCGATGCGCCTGATCGGCCTTCTCCTTGGCATCGTGCGGCCGGTAGCGCGGATCTTGCACGGAGAGGGCGGCGGCGATGACGAGGATTTCCGCAAGGCACCCGTGATCGCGTCCGCCGAGAATGATCCGGCCGACCCGCGGATCGACCGGGAGGCGTGCGAGCTCACGTCCCACGCGCGTGAGGCGATGCTCCTCGTCGAGAGCTCCGAGCTCGAAGAGCGTCGCCGCTCCGTCGCGAATCGCACGCGTGCCGGGGGGCTCGACGAAGGGAAACTCCTCGATGGTGCCGAGGCCGAGCGCTGCCATCTGCAGCATGACGCTGGCCAGGTTGGTGCGAACGATCTCCGGCGGCGTGAAGGCGGGGCGGGCTGCGAAGTCTTCCTCCGAATAGAGCCGGATGCAGATGCCGGCGCTGGTCCGGCCGGCGCGTCCGGTCCTTTGGTTGGCCGACGCCTGCGAAATCTTCTCGATGGGCAGCCGCTGCACCTTGCGCCGCGTGTCGTAACGGCTGACGCGCGCGAGACCGGTGTCGATCACATAGCGCACGCCGGGAACCGTCAGCGACGTCTCGGCGACGTTGGTCGCGAGAACGATGCGCCGCCCGGCGTGCGATCGAAACACGCGGGCCTGCTCGCCGGCCGAAAGCCGAGCGTAGAGG
>Ga0193706_1001563_pt1 | contig 10052 bp, 13 predicted proteins | sample U3c1metaG_FD_160130 | JGI IMG/M metagenome (GOLD analysis project Ga0193706, IMG submission 160130) | Soil microbial communities from a riparian zone of the East river system, Colorado, United States - U3c1 | ecosystem: Environmental > Terrestrial > Soil > Riparian zone | place: USA: East River... | reverse complement strand
CTCACGTAGAGGCGGGTCATGGGCGCGCCGGTGTGGGTGTTGCGGCCGGGCTTGCCCCCGGTCTTGCCCTTCGGGCCCTTGCCGTCGCGGCCGGGCCGGTCCGGCCGACCGGCCTTCTCGGCCTTGAGGTCGACGGTCGGGATGTCGGTGTCGTCGGAGTCGGCCCCGGCGACCCGCAGCTCGTGCACCAGGCTGACCGCGGCCAGGGCGATCTCCATGAGGTCGTGCTCGTCGCTGAGCGACTCGACCACGACCCGCACCCGGTCGAGGTGATCCCGGTCGCCGCCGAGGACCTCGTCGAGCGCCTCGCGGGTGCCCTCGAGCTGGTGGGCCCGCAGTTCGTCGACGGTGGGGACCTGGCGGACCTGGACCTTCTGGCCCGTGACCCGCTCGATGGTCTTGAGCATCCGGTGCTCGCGGGGCTCGGCCAGGGTGATGGCCACGCCCTCGCGCCCGGCCCGGCCGACCCGCCCGATGCGGTGCACATAGGTCTCGGGGGCCGAGGGGACGTCGTAGTTGACGACGTGGGTGAGCTGGTCGATGTCGAGGCCACGGGCGGCGACGTCGGTGGCCACGATCAGGTCGGCAGCGCCGGAGCGCAGCCGGTTCATGACCCGCTCGCGCTGCTCCTGGCCGAACCCGCCGTGGAGGGCCTCGGCCCGGTAGCCCCGGCCGTTGAGCGTCTCGGTCAAGGTGTCGACCTCGGCCCGGGTGCGGCAGAAGACGATGGCCGCGGTGGGGGCCTCGACGTCGAGGATCCGGCCCAGGGCGGTGGCCTTGTGGGCCCGGCGCACCAGGAAGGCGGTCTGGGTGACCGCCGGAGCGTCGCCGTCGGAGGTGGTCGACCGGCCCAGCTCGATGCGGGCCGGGTCGCGCAGGTGCTTGCGGGCGACGGCCTCGATGCGGGGCGGCATGGTGGCCGAGAACAGGACGGTCTGGCGCTCGGTCGGGGTGGCGCCGAGGATCTCGTCGATGTCCTCGGCGAAGCCCATGTCGAGCATCTCGTCGGCCTCGTCGAGCACGACGGTGCGGACGGCGTCGAGCGAGAGCGAGCCGCGACCGAGGTGGTCGACGGCGCGCCCCGGCGTGGCCACGACCACGTCGACGCCGCTGTCGAGGGCCCGGAGCTGGCGGAAGATGGGCTGGCCGCCGTAGACGGGCACGACCCGGGCGCCGACGGCCCGGCCGTAGCGGTGGACGGCCTCGGACACCTGGATGGCCAGCTCGCGGGTCGGGACGAGGATGAGGGCGGTGGGCGACTTGGGCCGGCGGGCCTCGGGCACCAGGGCGTGGATGATGGGCAGGGCGAAGGCCGCCGTCTTGCCGGTGCCGGTGGCCGCCTGGCCCATCAGGTCCCGCCCCTCCAGCAGGACGGGGATGGCCTCGCGCTGGATCGGCGTGGGCTCCTCGTAGCCGAGCTTGGTGACCGCCGCGACCAGGTCGTCGGCCAGCCCCAGCTCGTCGAACCCCGGCCCGCTCCCGTCGTGGGCGGCCTCGGCGGCCTCGGGCTCGGGGGCGGCGGCCTCGGGCGCCGCTGTCTCGGGCGCCGCTGTCTCGGGCGCCGTGGGCTCCGGCACGTCGGGTACCTCGGCCGCGCGCTCGGCCGGCTCGGGCTCGGGCTCGGGCTCGGCGGGCTCCGGCACGTCGGGTACCTCGGCCGCGGGCTCGGCCGGCTCGGGCTCGGCGGGCTCCGGCTCGGGCTCGACCGCCTCGGGTCCGTCCGGCGCCGCGGCCACCTCCGGCTCTGTCGCCTGGGGGTCAGCTACCGGTCCTACGTTCATCGCCGCGCTCCGATCCGGGAGAGTCCGCTCGCCCGGTGCGATGCGCCGAGGCGGCGACGAACGCCGCCGCGGAAACAACTGTGCCTTTGGGTTCGCTCGCTGCGCTCGCTCACCGATCAAGGGTAACGGCAGGGAACACCGGGTCCCCCAGGGAGGTTCCGGTGGGCATGAAGGTCGACGTCTGGTCCGATGTGGTCTGCCCGTGGTGCTTCGTGGGGCTGGCCAACCTCGATGTGGCCCTGGAGGGCTTCGGTCACGCCGACGAGGTCGACGTCGTGCTGCACTCGTTCCAGCTCGACCCCCGGGCCCGCACCCGGACCCCCGAGGAGAACGTCGCCGGCATCGCCCAGAAGTACGGCTCGTCGGTGGGCGCGATCAAGGCCCGTCAGGCCCACATCATCAGCCTGGGCGCCGAGCGGGGCATCGACTTCCGCTTCGACCAGCAGTGGGGCGGCAACACCTTCGACGCCCACCGCCTGCTCCACCTGGCCCTCGACCGGGGCGTCCAGCGCCAGCTCAAGACCCGCCTGGGTCGGGCCACCTTCACCGACGGCGACCCCATCGGCGACCACGACACGCTGCGCAAGGCATCCGCCGACGTCGGCCTCGACCCGCAGGAGGTCGACGACGTCCTGGCCGGCGACGCCTACGCCGCCGACGTCCTGTCCGACATCGCCGCCGCCCACCAGATGGACGTCACCGGCGTGCCCTTCTTCCTGGTCGACGGGCATCTGGCCCTCTCCGGCGCCCCGCCGCCCGAGCTCCTGGGCAAGGTGCTCCAGCGGGCCTGGGACGAGTCCCACCCCACCATCGAGCGTGTCGACGGCGCCGGCGGCGCGGAGGAGTGCGGCCCCGACGGCTGCGACCTCTAGCCTCGGCTCGATGCACGTTGCGGCGTTCCTGTTCGCCCGCACCGTGGGCTTCGGCGAGGCCGTCGTCCTCGCCGTGATCATCACCGTCGTGGTGGTGGCCAGCCTGATCGCCTTCCGGCACCGCACCGACGGGGATGCCTGAGGGCGGCGACGCCCGGCCGCCGGCCGTGGTCCGGGCCTGGCGCTGGATCTGGGAGCCGTCGGAGCGCTCGCTCCACGTCGACGCCTGCCCCCGCTGCGGCTCCACCGTGGTGGTCGCCCAGGGCCGACCCGAGCAGGCGTTCGACCGGGACCGGTTGACCGCGGTGTTCGGCCGCGCCCGGCGGCCCGGCGCGCTCGGCCGGAAGGGAGCGGCCGGGCCTCCCGACGAGGGCCAGCTGCTGGCCGCCTGCCCCGAGCACGGCTGGTCGCCCTACAACGAGCGGAGCCTCCGCCTGCGGAGCCGACGCCCGGACTGATCGACGGGCGTCAGGCGGCGACGTCGTCGGGGTGGTCCGGCAGGCCGAGGTGGGGGAACAGGCTGTGGTCCATGTCGACGAAGTAGGTGATGTTGGCGATCTTGCCGTCGACGATCTCGAGCAGGTGGACGGCCCACGGCTCGTGACGGCCGTCGGGCCCGCTGGGCCGGTACTGGGCGAAGCCCTGGCTGCCGTTGATGTCGATGGGCAGCAGGCGCGAGCCCTCGCACTCGGCCCCCGGACCCAGGTTCCACGCCTTCCACTCCTCGGGGCCCCGCAGCCAGAGCGGCCAGGGCGGCATCGAGTGGGTGGCGTCCTCGTGGAGGAGGGCCACCAGGCGGTCGAGGTCGAAGCCCTCGAAGGCCTCGACGTACTGGGCCAGCAGCACCTTGTCGCCCTCGTCGTCGACGGCGACCGGGGTGGCCCGGCCGTCGGCGTCGAGCGTGGCCCGGGCCCGCTGGAGGGCGCTGTTGACGCCGGCGACGGTGGTGTCGAGCAGGACGGCCACGTCGGCTGCCGGCCAGCGCAGCACCTCGCGCAGGATCAGCACGGCGCGCTGCTTGGGCGGGAGCTCCTGGAGGGCGCTGACGAACGCCAGCCGGATCGACTCCGACTGGACGGCCCGCTCGGCCGGGTCGAGATCGGTCGGGACGACCCGCCCGGTGGCGACCGGCTCGAGCCAGGTCTCGCCGGCGAGGGGGGCGCCGAGGTGGACATCCGCGGTCGACACGGGACCGAGGTCCATCGGCAGGGCCCGGCGCTGCTTGCCCCGCAGCATGTCGAGGCAGACGTTGTGGGTGATGCGGTACAGCCAGGTGCGCAGCGACGAGCGGCCGTCGAAGCGGTCGAGCGCCCGCCACGCCCGGACCATGGCGTTCTGCACGGCGTCCTCGGCGTCGAACGACGAGCCCAGCATCCGGTAGCAGTAGCCGGTGAGCTCCCGGCGGTAGCCGTCGAGCTGGCCCTCCAGCTCGGCCCTTCGGGCCTCGGCGGCGGTGGCGTCGGCGGGGGGCTCGACGGTGGCGGTCATCGGGGCCGGGCCTCGGTGCGCATGGCGCAACGGTACCGTCCCGTCCGCGCCGTGACGTCGGGGGGACGTGGGCAGGTCGGTGGTGCGCATGGGGTGACCTCGCTGTCGGCGGCGCGTCGCAGGGGGGTGGACGATCGGCGCCCGCCGGACTCATCGGTGGCGCGCGCCGGCTCGCTGGTCAGGAGCGGCGGGCCCGCTCGGCCCGCTCGGCCCGCTCGGCCACGGCGGTGGGCAGGGGGCCGTGGGCCAGGTGGTCGAGGATGCGGGCCGCGGCTTCGGCGGGGGTGAGCACGGACGTGTCGATCTCCAGGTCGTAGTGCCCGGGCCGGTGGACCTCGTCCTGCCAGCGGCGGACGGCGGGGGTGGGTGCGGCGTCGGGACCGAGTGCCTCGTAGCCGGCACCGCTCGCCCGCCGGCGTCGCACCACCTCGTCGAGGGGGCAGCGCACGCCGACGACCCAGGCCGGCAGCCCGGCGAGGCGACCGGCCACGATGGCCCAGGTGCCGAGCGGTCGGGAGTGGCCCTCGTGGTGGCCCACGTCGACCACCACGGCCTGGCCCTCGCGGCTGCGCCCGGCGACCTCGTCGTACAGATCCGCGATCAGGCCGGGCAGGGCGGCCTCGACGTCCGGTCGTTCGCCACCGGGACGCAGCCCGAGACCGGGCTGGAGGGCGGCGGGCGTGGCCGCCCGCGACGTCTCGACGCCGAGGTTCGTCCAGACCCGGTCGTCGGCGGCGGCGAGGGCCTCGGCGACGGTGGACTTCCCCGACCGGGGGGCGCCGTTGAGGATGACGACCGGCCCCGGCGCGGCGGTCATCCGTCGCCGACCTGCCCGTCGGTCATCTCCCGCAGGACGTCCAGGTGACCGAGGTGGCGGGCCGTCTCGTCGATCATGTGGAGCATCACGTAGCGCAGGTTCACGGTGCCGAGGAACTGGTTGGGGATGGCGCTGACGCTGTCGAGCGTGAGGTCGGCGGCGATGGCCCGGGACGTGGCGCAGGCCTCGTCGTAGGCGGCGACGGCGGTCTCGACGGACAGGCCGGCGTCGGGGACGAACGAGCCCTCGATGTCGGACGCCTCGGGCTCGCCGGTCAGGTGGTGGCGGAACCAGCGACCCTCGACGTAGGTGAGGTGGGTGACGAGGCCCAGCACGGTGAGCCCGCTGCGCGTGGCCACGCTGGTGGCGCCGTCCCGATCGAGGCCGAGGGCCTTCTGCCCCACCACCGCCCGGTCCCAGTCCAGGAACCCCTCGAGGATCCCCCGCTCGTCGCTCGGGATCTCGAGGGCGGCCACGGTCGGAGGCTACGACGGGGCGTTGCCGGTCGCCCGTCGATTCGCCAGGCTCGACGGCATGAGCCCCACCATCGCCACCACCACCGACATCGACCGGGACGGCCTGCTCGACTTCGTCCGCCCCCGGCACCGCATGGTGCTCGTCACCGAGCGGGCCGACGGCCGGCCCCAGCTCTCGCCGGTGACCGCGGGGGTCGACGGCGAGGGCCGCATCGTGATCTCGACCTACCCCGAGCGGGCCAAGACGGCCAACCTGCGCCAGCGGGCCCGGGCCAGCGTGATGGTCCTGTCCGACGAGTGGAACGGCCCGTGGGTCCAGGTCGACGGGGCCGCCGAGGTCATCGACCTGCCCGACGCCCTCGAGCCGCTCGTCGACTACTACCGGTCGATCTCGGGCGAGCACCCCGACTGGGACGAGTACCGCGAGGCCATGACCCGCCAGGGCAAGGCGCTCATCCGGATCACCCCCGAGCGCTGGGGCCCCGTCGCCACCGGCGGCTTCCCCGCCCGCCTGGCCGACTGACAGCCCCCAGCCCCCTCGCCGAACTTTGTGCGAGCTTCACCGCTGTAGGGCGAAGGTCGCACAAGGTTCGGCTCTCAGCGGGGTGACGGGCGGCCGGAGCGGACGAGGAGGTCGGCCCAGGGGTCGTCGGTGTCCGGCTCGGCGACGGCACCGGGCCAGCCGGCGGTGGCGGCGAGCAGCCGGGCGCAGACGGCGGCCGGCGGCTCGAAGGGGACGTCCAGGCCGGCACTGACGTCGTGGGCGTGGAGCGCCAGCTCGAGCCCACCCCGGGGGGCGAAGGGGGCCGGCCCGGTGACCACGGGTCCGCCGCGGGAGAACAGGGTGGCCCGGGCGTCGGGCGGCGCGGTGCGGATGACGGCGGCCAGCATCCCCACCACGGCCCGGAGCCCGTCGAGCATGTCGGCGGGGCCGGCGTGGGGCAGGGCCCGCAGGAGGTCGAAGGCCGGGTAGCCGTCCTGCTTCCGGGAGGCCAGGTTCAGGGCGTACGAGAACACGCAGTCGATGGTGTGGTCGGCGGTGGCCAGGCAGGTCCACTCCAGCGTGCCGGCCGGCACCGACCAGTCCCGGTCGAAAGCCGATCCCCACGCGGTCAGCGCCAGGTCGCCCACGACCTCCAGGTCCTCGGCCGTGAAGGCCACGTCGTCACCCATCACCCGATCCTGCCGCAATCGGCGTGCTCGAAGGGCCGAGGCCGGCCACGCTGCGGGGATGACCACGATCACCGACGCCCTGCGCTCCGACCTGGTCGGAGCGCTCGAGGCCGGCGACCGGCCTCGGGCCTCCGCCCTGCGGGTCGGCCTGGCCGCGGTGGCCAACGCCGAGGCCGTCGACGCCGCCGGCCCGACGGTGGCCGCCGGTCTCCGGGGCGACGTCGCCCGCCGGGACCTGAGCGCCGCAGAGGTCGCGGCGGTCCTGGCCACCGAGCGGGACGACCTCCGCGACCAGGCCGCCGCCCTCCGTGCCCGGGGTCGCCCCGAGGCTGACGACCTCGACGATCGGGCCGCCGTCCTCGCCGCCCACCTCCCGACGGAGCTTCCCACCGATGAGCGCCAGCCCCGCACGACGTCACACTGACGATGCCCACCCTCGAGGAGATCGCATGACGCCCGAGTCCGACCGTTTCCGGCGGGTCGCCGCCGCCTTCACCCGCGTCGTCGAGGCCGTGCCCGACGACGCCTGGGACGCCCCGGCCCCGCCCGAGGGCTGGCGGGCCCGCGACGTCATCGGTCACCTGACCGAGTGGTTCCCGGCCCTCTTCCTCGACAGCTGGGGCGTGCCACGCCCGGAGCTGCCGTCGATCGAGGACGATCCCGTCGGGGCGTGGGCGGGCCTGCGTGACGCCGTCCAGGCCGCCCTCGACGACCCGGCCGTGGCCGATCAGGAGCGGGACATCCGGCCCGGCACCATGACCTTCGCCGGCGCCGTCGACCAGCTCGGCACCAACGACGTGGTCATGCACCAGTGGGACCTGGCCCGGGCCACCGGCGGCGACGAGCGTCTCGACCCCGACGAGGTCCACACCCTCCTCGTCGGCATCGAGCCCATGGACGAGATCCTCCGCCAGAGCGGCCAGTACGGCCCCCGCGTCGAGGTCCCCGACGACGCCGACGAGCAGACGAGGCTGATCGCCTTCATCGGCCGCCACCCCTAGGCCACGGTTCGCCTCTGACCTAGGTGACCGTCCGGCGGCGCTTCCCGCTCATCCAGAGGGCGACGTCCAGCACCCGGATGAGCGAGATGTCGTCGTCGATCTCGGTGCGCGTCCTGATGCCGAGCAGCCGGGCCTGGAGGCTGTCGTGGTCACGGAGCAGGTCGCGCAACGGTCGCCAGTAGCCGTCGCCGTCCCGCCGGTGCAGCTCCTCGCGGACGACACCGTCGTAGACGGGGAGCAGACGGGGGCGCTTGCGGGCGAGGAGCTTGCCGGCGGTCACCCAGCCGCAGCCGGGAACCTCACGGACGAGCCTCCAGAGCTGGTCGGCCGGGGACCCGGGACCGATGACGTCGTCGTCGGCGTCCCAGAGGTCGACGTCGGTCGGGATCTCGCCCAGCAGGGAGGCGAACCGGGCGCCGTCGTCGTCGAGCAGGGTGAGGACGGCCTCGCCGGGGATGTCCACGCTGAGGAGCGAGACGGCGACGATGTCGTCGGCGTCGAACCGGTCGCGGGCGCCGGGGCGCGACCCGCCGCCGCCGAGCGTGTCGAACCGGCGGCCGGTGAACGTGGCGAAGTACTCCGCCACGTCGGCGACCGCTCGCTCGTCGAACGCGGCACCCACGTCCTCGAGCGCGATGGGCTGTTCCGTCACGGGCAGTACCCCCCTGTCGAGGGCAGAGTCTGCCAGAGGTCGGCCCTCCTGATCAGGGGTGGAGGGCCAGGGTGGCTTCCACCTCGACGGCGATGCCGGCGGGGAGGGACGAGACGCCGACGGCGAGGCGGGCGTGCTCGCCCCGCTCGCCGAACACCTGGACGAAGACCTCGGAGGCGCCGTCGATGACGGCGGTGTGGTCGGCGAAGTCGGGGGTGGCGTGGACGACGCCGAGGACGCGCAGGAAGCGGTCGACCCGGTCGAGGCTCCCCAGCTCGGCCTGGACCGTGGCCAGCAGGCTCAGCGCCGCCAGCCGGGCGGCTTCGACCCCGTCGGCCACGGTGAGGTCGTCACCCAGGCGGCCGATGACGAGGGTGCCGTCGGCCCCCAGGGGGATGTGCCCGCTGGTGTGGAGGACGCCGTCGTGGACCACGGCGCTGCGGTAGCGCCCGGCGGGCGGGAAGACGGGGGGCAGGTCGAGGTCGGTCAGATCGGGGAACGTCGGCATGACCCCAGCCGACCACGCCCGGCCCGCCACCGCCATGACCTCCGAGGTAGCCCCGCCCGGCCGGCGCCGGGTCACACTGGGGGCGTGGGGGTGCCTGATCCGCTGGCGGCGGCCATCGCCGAGAACGCCCTCTGGTGCGATCACGTCGGCCGGGCGATCGGGGCCCGGACCGCCGTCGACGTCCACCGGTGGTGGTCGGACGCCCGCATGCCGCCGTTCCACCCCGACGCCGTGAGCCTGGTGCCGGGCGTGGCCGCCAGAGACCTGCTGGCCGGCGTCGACGTCGGGCCCGGCTGTTCGGTGAAGGACAGCCACGCCGACGTCGACCTGGCGCCGGCCGGGTTCTCGGTCGCCCTGACCGGACGGTGGTGGCACCGCCCCCCCGGCCCGGTTCCGGCCTCGGCCCTGATGCCCGCCGTCGTGGCCCTCGGCGACGAGGTGGTCGGGGGCGTGCTGGCCGGCGACCCGGCGATGCGCCTGGTGGCCGCCCGCGACGACCAGGGGAGGGTCCGGGCCCGTGCCGTCCTGCACGACGCCGACCCCGGGGCCGGCGCCGTCGTCGGCGTGTCGAACCTCACCGCCGATCCCGGCTTCGAGGCCCAGGCCTGGCGGGCCATCGTCGGCGTCGCCTCCGGGCGTCACCTGGTGGGCTGGGAGCGGGAGGAGGACCTGGCGTCGGTGGTGGCCGTCGGCGGTCGAACACTCGGCCCGCTCCGGGTCTGGCTCCGCCCCGACGACTGAGGGCCGGTCAGGACGGCCGGGGGAGGAGGACACCCCGCGCGGCCAGGTCGTACTGGAAGGCGACGAACTCGGCCGGCGCCAGCGTGATGTCCCAGCGGGTGCGCTGCTTGGCGGGCGCGCAGCCCTCCCAGTGCTTGCGCACCTTCGTGCTCGACGGGCACCCGACGGTGATGGCGCCGAGGCCGGTGCCCAGGCGGAGGTAGGTGCCGACGTGCTCGTCGTAGCCCGGGTCGCCACCCGAGCCGGTCTCGTCGCCGCCCGACCCGCCGACGTGGCGGATGAGCGACCCCGACTCGACGTGGGCCGGCAGCGCCACCCGGGTGGTCCCGGTGCCCAGGCGGTGGTGGAGCACCACGGCCCGGTCGGCGACCTCGACCCGCGCCCGGACCCGACCGCTCCGGCCCATGACGAGGGCGACGAGGATCACGCCCAGACCGGCCAGGAGGGCGATGCCGAACGACGAGCGGGCGATCAGCTCGAGGTGCTCGCGGATCACCGGGCCGGTGGGCTCGCCGCCGGCGGCATCGACGGCCCGCCACGCAT
>Ga0193706_1001562_pt1 | contig 10054 bp, 9 predicted proteins | sample U3c1metaG_FD_160130 | JGI IMG/M metagenome (GOLD analysis project Ga0193706, IMG submission 160130) | Soil microbial communities from a riparian zone of the East river system, Colorado, United States - U3c1 | ecosystem: Environmental > Terrestrial > Soil > Riparian zone | place: USA: East River... | reverse complement strand
GTACTTCGACGCGCTCACCGGCCTTCCCAATCGCATGCTTTTCAACGATCGGCTGGCGCAGGCGCTCGCACACTCCCGCCGTCGCGGCGCGCGCGGCCTGGCGATCATGTTTCTCGATCTCGACCGTTTCAAGACCATCAACGACACGCTCGGTCATGGAGCAGGCGACGAACTGCTGCGCACGACGGCGCGCCGTCTCGCCGCTGCCTTGCGCGAGGAAGACACCGTGGCCCGCATGGGCGGCGACGAGTTCGTGTTTCTGTTGCCGGAGATCGACGACGTCGAAGACGCGGCTCGCGTGGCGCGGAAGGTCGTGGACGTCTTCGCCGAGCCCTTCGACGTGCTCGGCCACGAACTGCACATCACGACCAGCATCGGCATCAGCATGTTCCCGCTCGATGGGCCGGACGCAGACACGCTGACCCGCAATGCGGACACCGCGCTCTATCGCGCCAAGGAACAGGGCGGCAACCGCTATCAGCTGTACGCCCCGGCGATGAATGCGATCGCATTCAAGCGGCTCGTCCTCGAGAACAGCCTGCGCCGCGCTCTCGACCGCGACGAGCTCACGGTGCATTACCAGCCTCTGGTCTCGCTGGAGAACGGGGAGGCCGTGGGAGTCGAGGCCCTCATCCGCTGGCAGCATCCCGAGCTGGGCATGATCGCGCCGAGCGAGTTCATTCCCCTCGCGGAAGAGACCGGCCTCATTCTTCATCTGACGCGGTTCGTGCTGCGCGCGGCCTGCGCGCAGATGAAGAAGTGGCTCGACCAGGGACTGTCGCTGCAATCGGTCTCCGTGAACGTCTCCGCGTATCACTTCAACGGCTGCGATCTTCCGGCCACGATCGCCGACATCCTCGCTGCCACGGGCCTGAACGGGAAACATCTCTGCGTCGAGCTGACCGAGAGCGTGGTGATGGAGAACGCAGAAGACACGATCCGGACGCTCGAACAGTTGAAGAGTCTCGGCGTCAAGATCTCGATCGACGACTTCGGAACCGGCTACTCCTCGCTGAGCTATCTGAAACGCCTGCCCATCGACACGCTGAAAATCGACCAGTCGTTCGTCCGGAACATCCCGGGCGATGAGGGAGACGTGGCAATCGCGAAGCTGATCATCGCCATGGCGCACAACCTCCATCTCTCCGTCGTCGCCGAGGGTGTCGAGACCGAGGCGCAGATGGAGTGCCTGCGGTCGAACAAGTGCAATGTCATGCAGGGCTACCTGGTGAGCCGTCCGCTGGCAGCCGAGCAGATCGCAGGTGTCGTGGAAGCGATGAACTGGGCTCGCTGACGCGTCGCGCCTGAGCTTCCCAGGCCCGCATTTCCCGTACTCTGCTTACGGCGCACCGGCGGGCTCGCCCGCCGCTTTGTCCCACCAGGGTGTCTGCGTCAGGTCGATGGGGTTGGCGGCCATCGGTTCGACGAGCTCCCCCGGCCGCGGCACGACGAGCGTCACGCCCGCTCGTGCTGCCGCGGCGGCGGCGCGGTCCGGCGGCTCGCGCCAGGGATGAAAGCCGAGGTTGAACGTGGCCCAGTGGACGGGGAGCATCACCCGGCCGCGCAGGTCCTGATGCGTCTGCACCGCCTCCTCCGGCGTCATGTGGATTTCCGACCAGGTCGGATCGGATGCGCCGATCTTGATCAGCGTCAGGTCGAACGGGCCATGCTGCGCTCCGATCCGACGGAACTCCTCGGAATAGCCGCTGTCACCGCTGAAGAAGAAGCGGTGCGCCGGCCCCTTCACGACCCAGGATGTCCAGAGAGTCTCGTTGCGATGCAGTGGATTTCGACCGCTGTAATGACGCGCGGGCGTGGCCGTAATCTCGAGACCGTTCCACTCGACGCTCTCGTTCCAGTCCAGCTCATGGATCTGGGCGGGCGCGACGCCCCAGCGCTCGAGGTGAGCGCCGATGCCGAGCGGCACGGCGAAGTGCGTTCCCCGCGCGGCGAGCGCGCGGATGACCGGCATGTCGAGATGATCGTAGTGATCGTGCGAGATGATGACCGCGTCGACATGCGGCAGCTCGTCGACCGCGATCGGCGGCGCATGAAAGCGTTTCGGCCCGACCAGCGTCGACGGCGAGCAGCGATCGCTCCATACCGGATCGGTGAGGACGATCCGGCCGTCGATCTCGACGAGCACCGAGGCCCAGCCGATCCACGTCGCGCGCAACCCGGATGCGGGCGGGGTGGCGTAGTCGCGCGTGGAGCGATGGATGACCGGCACGGGTGCGAGCGGCGCGCGTTGCTCCTTGCCGAAGAACTGCCGCCTGGCCATCTCGCGCATGGAGCCCGTGGCCATACGCGTCTTCTCGGGATTGTGGAACTTGCCGCCGGCAAACTGCGGCGAGCGCCGCGCGCGCTCGAGCCGCCGCCCCGTGACCCGCCCGCCAAGGGAAGCGAGCCACTCGGTGGACTGGAGCAGGACCACGACCGCGCCGCCGAGGAGGAGGAAGAGGACAGCGAATACCCGGGCGCAGCCACGCTTCATGCGGCAATGGTCGCATGGAGCGCGGTAGTCAGAGGACGGGTCAAAAAAGAAAAAAGGGCCCCAGGGGCGGCCCTGGATGAAACGTCAAATTGGTGGAGGCGGCGGGAGTCGAACCCGCGTCCGAAAACAGTGGCAGCCTGGCTACTACATGCTTGTCTCTCCGCTTGATCTCATCTCTGCATTGTCCGGAGAGCGGGAACCGTGCAGAGACCAGCCTCTTGATCTCGTGACGAACGCGTAGGCGTTGCGCGCGTCACCAGCTCACATCATGACACTCGACCCCGTCGCCGTGAGCAGGCGGCGGGCGAGCGCTCACAGGTTTTTAGGCTGCGAGAGCGAAATCGTTATTCGCGTTTAAGTTTTTTCGACCGGTTTTACGAGCGAACCGAAGCTCGGCATGCAACCATGACCCCGACGTGTCCCCGTCGAAGCCGGTGCGCCCCCAATTTGTCAACGAACTGCGCATGAGAACGACTCGGGCGGTGGCAGAATTTCGGCCCGACAGTCGCAGAGGGACTCTCGCATGAATCAAGCTGAGCTCGACCGCATCGTCTCCGCCGCGTTTGCCGAGGATCTGCCGGACATCACCAGCGAGGCGATCTTCGCGCCGTCCGATCGCGGCTCGGCCCGCTTTCTCGTCAAGGCCCGCGGCGTGATCGCGGGCCTGGCGGTGATCGAGAGCGTGTTCCGCACGCTCGACGGCGCGGCCAGCGTCTCGATGAAGGCGCGCGACGGCGATCTCGTGACACCCGGCGACATCGTGGCCGAGGTGCAGGGGTCGGTGATCGCGCTGCTGTCCGGCGAACGGACCGTGCTCAACCTTCTCCAGCGCGCCTCCGGCATCGCCACCGCCACCCGGCGCTACGTCGATGCCGTGAGCGGCACCGGCGCGAAGATCTACGACACGCGCAAGACCGCGCCCGGGCTGCGCGCGCTCGACAAGTACGCGGTCGTCGCCGGCGGCGGAGAGAGCCACCGCATCGGACTGCACGACATGTTTCTCGTGAAGAACAACCATGTGGATCGCGCGGGCTCGATCACCGCGGCGGTGCAGCGCATCCGGGCCAGGGGGATGCCGCAGAAGATCATGGTCGAGGTGCGGAACATGAAGGAGCTCGACGAGGCGCTGGCCCTGGCGCTGGACTTCATTCTCCTCGACAACATGGATCCCGACCAGCTTCGCGAGGCGGTGCGCAGGACGGCGGGGCGCGTGCCGCTCGAGGCCAGCGGCGGCATCACGCTGGAGACCATCCGCGCCGTCGCCGAGACCGGAGTGGAGCGGATCTCGGTCGGGGCACTCACGCACTCGGTGACCGCGCTCGACATCTCGATGCGGATCAGCACGTAGCGCCGGCGGGCGGTCCGCGCGGCGGTACGTTCGCGCCCGGGTGGCACGTCGCTTGCGGCCTCGCAGGACTCAATGGCCGACTTCACCATTGCCGTCGTGGACGACGACGCGGCGATCCGCCGCCTCGTCCGTCTCTTTCTCCGCCGCGCCGGCTTCGAGGTGCTCGAGTGCACCACCGGGGAAGAGGCGCGCGTGCTGCTGCAGACCCAGCAGTGGGATCTGGCCATTCTCGACCGCCGGCTTCCCGATCTCGACGGCGTCGTGCTCGCGCAGGAGCTGAAGGCGAATCCTGACTTCCGGACGAAGTATCTGATCATGCTCACCGGCGAGGATGAGCAGGCGGACAAGGTCGAGGGGCTGGAGCTGGGCGCCGATGACTACATCACCAAGCCGTTCCAGTATCCCGAGCTGCTCGCGCGCATCCGCGCGGGCAAGCGCATCGTGGACCTGCAGAACGAGCTGCTCGAGACGAACAAGCGCCTGGCGCTCCTGTCGATCACGGACGGTCTGACGCAGCTGCACAACCATCGCTACTTCCAGGACGAGCTGGCGCGCGCGTTCGAGGAGTCGCAGCGCTATCAGCGCCCTCTCTCTCTGGCCATGATCGACATCGACTTCTTCAAGAAGTTCAACGACACCTACGGGCACGCAGTCGGCGATGACGTCCTGAAGGGCGTCGCGCATCTTTACCGCACCTCGGTGCGCAGCACGGACCTGGTGGCGCGGTACGGCGGTGAGGAATTCGCCGTGATGATGCCGGAGACCGCGCTCGACGACGGCATCGCGTTCGCGGAGAAGATCCGCAGCATCGTCGAGAGCACGGCCATGCCCACGCAGGCGGGGCAGCTCGGCGTCACCGTCAGCATCGGCGTGGCCAGCGTGCCCCACTCGCGCGTGAAGACCGCCAAGGAGCTGATCGTCGCCGCCGACAAGGCGCTGTATCGCGCGAAGAGGAACGGACGCAACCAGGTGCAGGCCGAGCGCCGCCGCGAGGGACTGACCCGTACGCCACGCGTGAAAGGCGAGGAAAAGACGGAAGAGAAGAGAAGCGAGACGGCGACCGCGCGTTGATGCGGGACGCGCGAAAAGCCCCGTAAGCCCGACTCCCTACGCCCGACCCCGGCCTTACGCGAGCTCTTTCGCGGCCCGATCGATCTCTTCGCGCAGGCTCACGACGTAGCGCATGAGCACTCCGTCGTCTCCTCCGTCGGAACTGGTTCGCGACTCGACGGCTTTCTCCAGCTCGGTCGCGTCATCCGAGATCCGCTGATAGCCGTAGCTGCCGCCGGATCCTTTCAATTGATGTGCGAGATACGCGAGGCGGTCGAGCGACTGACTGGCGCTACCCCCGTCCAGGAGAGCCTGCATCTCCTCGACCTTCTCTCGAGCCTCGTCGAGGAACTCCCGCCGGAGCTCGTTCAGTTCGTGATCCACCATCAAAGCCACCTGGACCCCCGGCTGCTCGCGTTGCACGCGGTATGCCGCCCCGTTCGCCTATCATTCATGAGCACATGACGGCGGAAACTCTGGTGGTGCCGCGCGCGACGCTCGACATCGAGGAGCCGTGGACCATGCCCGCCGTCTGCACTCCGGTCCGACTCCGCTGCTCCACCGACTCCAGCGCGCCGCGCCTCTCGACCAACGTCGCGATCTGGTTCGACGCCGAGCATCTGTCGATCCTCTTCTCGGCCGCGGACGACTACGTGCAGTCGACGCATCTCACTCACGACGCGCCGCTTTACGAGGAGGACGTCGTCGAGGCCTTCCTGGCGCCGGAGATGCCGTCCCGCTACTTCGAGCTCGAGGCGAGCCCGAGGGGGACGTTGTTCGATGCGAGGATCGAGTCGCCGGAAGGGGTTCGGAGCGGGATGGTCGTGGACCGCGACTGGACGTGCGACGGGCTGGTCGCTGCGGTGCGCCGCGTGACGGAGTCGAGCGGAGCCGCCACCGTCGACACGCTCCTCCGGGTCCCCTTCACCTCGCTCGGCCGGCCCGCGCCGCTTCCCGGCGAGCTCTGGAAGGCCAACTTCTTCCGCATCGACCGCCATCCCACGCGGGGCGACGAGTACAGCGCGTGGCAGCCGACGCTGAAGACCCCGGCTGACTTTCACGTCGTGGCGGCGTTCGGCACGCTGCGGTTCGCGTGAGACCCGAGCTCAGAGCTCAGAACTCAGAACCCAGAACCACCTCCGGATTCCCAGCTAACCCCTTGCGGCACAGGGAATTCATGCGAGTTTTCCAGTTTTGTAAACCGCATCACGAGCGAAGGGAGATACAGTCAGCGCGGCCAGGAATCCCTTCTTCGTCCATGGTGAACCCGATTTCCAGAGTCTTGATCGTGGCATTGATCGCAGTGTCTGCATTCGCCGGCGATGAGCCGAGGTGCAATGGAGCTGCGCGTGAATGCGAGCAGCAGATCCGCCACATGCTGAGCGGACGCCGTTATTTCGGCGCGACGATCGAGGACCAGAACCCGGGGCTGGTGATCAAGTCCGTCATTGCAAACAGTCCGGCCGCTCGCGCCGGCCTGGAGCCGGGCGACAAGATCATCGCCGTGAACGGGAAGTCGCTGACGCAGGCCTCGGGGCGCGATCTCAAGCAGATCATCGCTGACGCACGGGGCACCGGCCGGCTGTGGATGATCATTTCGCGTCGCGGCGCGTACAGCAAAGTCGAGACTCAGCTGCAGCCGTATTCGAAAGAGCAGATGCAGAAGATCATCGCGGCCCACCTCGCGCAGAGCCATACCTCATCGGCGGGCGCGAACTGATGCGGGTTCCTGACAGGCCATGTTCGACGCGATCACGGCGAAGCTGACGGCCATCGTGCCCCGACCGGGACGCCGGCGTGAGCGCGTCTCCATCCTGCTGCCGTTTCTCATCATCTCCCTCGGTCTCGGCGCGCTGGCGTGGCGCTCGTACAACCTGTCGGTGCGCACGGAACAGGGTGCGAACGCCGTTGCGGAGCAGTACGCCGGCTATGCCGCGGAGATCACCGCCCGCCGCCTCGACGCCGCCGTGCGCGCGCAGATGGCTCTCGTCTCGGACGAGTGGCAGCAGACGGAGCGCCGCGTCGACGCGCCGACGTTCGCCGCGCTCAGCTCGTGGATCTCGCAGCACCCCTGGATCGTCTCCGCGATCTACGTGCCCGACGAGGATCCGGCGAGCTCGATCTACTACGCCGAGATCGGCCGCCCGAAGAAAGAGCGGTTCCGGATCGCGCGCGAGCTCTTCACGTCGACGGGAATGGTGCGCTACGAATACGACCCGCACGCGCTGCTGGACCAGGTGAAAGACGCGATGAAGCAGCCGCCGCTGGCGCGCAACGGCGCGGCCGGTGCGCTGGCCATTCAGCAGCAGGCCGACGTCACGCTCGTGTACAACGGCCGTGAAGGAACCGAGCGGCTCGAGGACGGATTCAGCTCGCTCTCGAGGCTGGCGGCGCCGCTGTCCGAGTTCGGAGTCCGGGCAGTCGTGCGCACGGCGTACGTGGGCGGCACGGGCTGGCAGAACCAGCGCGTCATGAGCCTGTGGGTCAGCCTTCTCGCTCTCGCGCTGATGAGCGCGGGCGCGCTGCTCGCGCTGCGAGGCATCAACAAGGAGTCGGAGACGATGAAGCTGCGGGGCGCGCTCATCGCCAACGTCTCGCACGAGCTCCGCACGCCGCTCTCGATGATCCGCCTCGGCGCCGAGACGCTGAAGCGCGGCAAGCTTCACGATCACGAGCGCGACGCAATTCAGGACCAGATTCTCCACGAGGTGCTGTTGCTGTCGCATCTCGTCGAGAACGTCCTCGACGTGGCGCGCATGCAGAACCAGAACACGAAGGTGCTCGCGTTCACGCCGGTGCTGCCGCGCGACCTGATCCGCGGATTGATCTCCACGTACGAGTCCTGGATCCGCAGCAAAGGCTTCGACGTGACCATGCAGCTCGAAGAGGGCATCGGCGAGCAACTGTGGGACCGCGACGCCGTGTCGCGCGCGCTGCTCAACCTCGTGGACAATGCCATCAAGTACTCGGCCGACGATCGCTGGATCGAGATCGTGCTCAGGCAGACCGCGGAGCACGTGGTCATCGAAGTGAAGGACAGGGGCATCGGCATTGAGCCCAAAGACGAGGGCCGGATCTTCGAGCCCTATTTCCGGGCGCGCTTCTCCGACACGATCACGCGGCGCGGAGCCGGCCTGGGGTTGACGCTCGTCCAGCAGATCCTCGCGTCACACGGAGGCTCGGTCGAGCTGGAGTCGGTACCCGGCAGCGGCTCGACGTTCCGGTTGATGTTCCCCCGCAGTCTGGCCGCCGGGAGTCCGGCAGAGGCCCCACGGATGGGGCGCCACCGAATTCTAGAAACCTGACACCTGACTGGGCCGTAACATAGCGCGACAGGGAGAACGAATGACGAGGATTCTGGTCGTTGAGGACGAGGCGGGCCTTCGGCAGGGGCTCGAGATCAATCTCCGCCACGAGAACTACGAGACCGTGACCGCGGGCGACGGCGAAGAGGCCATCCGCCTGTTTCACGCCGAGACGCCGGATCTGGTGCTGCTGGACCTCATGCTGCCGAAGAAGAGCGGGTTCGAGGTGCTCGACCACATCCGCAAGGTCTCCAAGGTGCCGGTGATCCTGCTGACGGCGCGCGGCCAGGAGACGGACAAGGTGCGCGGCCTGCGCGGTGGCGCGGACGACTACGTCACCAAGCCGTTCGGCGTGCAGGAGCTCTTCGCGCGCATCGACGCGGTGATGCGCCGCAGCGAGGTGGTGACCACGACGGCCAAGACGGTCTGCGAGGACTCGCTGATCCGGCTCGACCCGGCCACGCGCGAGGCGTCAGCGAACAACGAGAAGCTCAAGCTCTCACCGAAGGAATTCGACCTGCTCATGTATCTCTTCAAGAACAAGGAGCGCGTCGTTCCGCGCGACGAGCTCCTGTCGCGCGTGTGGAACTACCGCGTGGACCTGAACCTCAACAGCCGCACGGTGGACACGCACGTGACGCGCCTGCGCCGGAAGTTGCAGAAGGCGGTGGGAACGGATGCGGCGGTCATCGTCGCAGTCGCAAAGATCGGCTATCGCTACCTGGGCTCCACCAGCGGCGCGGTGCTCGCGCATTGAGATAGAATCGCCGCAACTGAACTTCGAACGAGACCCGGGCCCTTTCGGCCGGGTCTTTTTCGTTTCTTCCGAAAGGAGATGCACATGCAGCACGCGAAGATCTACGACAGCATCACGGAGCTGATCGGCAACACGCCGATGGTGCGGCTGAACAAAGTGGTGCCCGAGGGGGCGGGCGAGGTGGTGGTCAAGCTCGAGTCGTTCAACCCGCTCTCGTCCGTCAAGGACCGCATCGCCATCTCGATGGTCGAGGACGCGGAGCGCAAGGGCGAGCTCCGTCCGGGCTCGACGATCGTCGAGGCCACCAGTGGCAACACCGGCATCGGGCTGGCGTTCGTCGCCGCGGCGAAGGGCTATCGGTGCACGCTCTTCATGCCCGACTCGATGTCCGTCGAGCGCCGCAAGCTGCTGCAGGCCCTCGGCGCCGAGCTGGTGCTCACGCCCGCACCGCTCGGGATTGGTGCGGGACAGAAAGGCGCGGCCGAATACGCGGCGAAGACGCCCGGCGCGTGGCTCTCACGCCAGTTCGACAATCCGGCGAACCTCGAGATTCACAGGCGGACCACGGCGCAGGAGATCCTGCGCGACACCGACAACAAGCTCGACGCCTTCGTAGCCGGCGTGGGGACGGGCGGCACGGTGACAGGCGTGGGGCAGGTGCTCAAGAAGACGCTGCCGAAGACCCTGGTGGTGGCCGTCGAGCCGATCGAGTCGCAGGTCCTCAAGGGCGGCGAGCACAAGCCGCACAAGATCCAGGGCATCGGCGCGGGCATGATCCCCTCGATCTACGACGCCTCGGTCGTCGATCGCGTGCTCGACGTGACCTATGAGGACGCAGTGAGCTACACGCGCCGTCTGGCGAAGGAAGAAGGAATCTTCGTCGGGATCTCGTCGGGCGCCGTGACGTGGGCGGCGATCGAGATCGCGAAGGAGCTCGGGCCGGGGTCCCGCGTGGTGGCAGTGCTCGCCAGCACGGGAGAGCGGTATCTCTCGACTCCTCTCTTCGAGTACACGGACCTCGTGAATCAGCCTGCGACGACGCCGCAAATGTGGGCGGAGATGCAGGCCGCGAAGGAACAGAAGTAGAGCGTCCCGAGAGC
>Ga0193706_1001561_pt1 | contig 10056 bp, 9 predicted proteins | sample U3c1metaG_FD_160130 | JGI IMG/M metagenome (GOLD analysis project Ga0193706, IMG submission 160130) | Soil microbial communities from a riparian zone of the East river system, Colorado, United States - U3c1 | ecosystem: Environmental > Terrestrial > Soil > Riparian zone | place: USA: East River... | reverse complement strand
ATTGGCGACAGGGCTCTTGAACAAAGGCTTAGGTCAAAATACATTTATGATCTTGGCCTGGCCTGGAAGGAAATGACGGGCTTACCCTTTGTGTTTGCAGCGTGGGTAAGTAATAAGGAACTGCCGGCAACATTTATAGAAGGCTTTAATGCTGCAAATGCATATGGCCTGAATAATTTAGATGCCGTGATCACTCAAAATACCACCGCTGTTTTTGACCTGAAGAGTTATTATACCGAATTCGTGAAATTTAAGCTGGATTTAGATATGCATACCGCAAAAGCTTTATTTTTGAGCAAAATAAAAAAGTCCTGATGAAAATAGTCATATTCGCGGGGGGGTTAGGTACACGTATCTCCGAAGAAACAGATACACGCCCGAAGCCGATGGTTGAGATCGGCGGTAAACCCATTATCTGGCATATCATGAAAATATACAGTCACTATGGCTTTAATGATTTTATTATCTGCCTCGGGTATAAAGGCTACGTGATCAAAGAATATTTCATGAATTATTTCCTGCACAATTCGGACATCAGGATCGACCTGGAAAATAATAATATGGAGATCCTGGGTACCCGGTCGGAGGCATTCAAGGTTACCCTTGTAGAAACGGGCGTGAACACAAAAACTGCGGGAAGGTTACAGCAGGTGAAAAAATATATCGGCAATGAAGACTTTATGCTCACCTATGGAGACGGGGTTTGCAATGTAGATATAAATGAACTGCTGGCTTTTCATAAAGCCAATAATAAGATTGCAACCGTTACTTCTGTTCGGCCGGATGCCCGTTTTGGCGGCATGGACCTGGTTGCTGACGGAACTGTAAATTCTTTTCGTGAAAAAGCAAAAGCGGATGCACAATGGATCAACGGTGGCTTTTTTGTCTTGAAACCGGAGATATTCAATTACCTGCAAAAAGATATGAGCACTATCATGTGGGAAGACGAGCCACTTGAAAAACTCACCGCTGACAAACAATTAGTGGCATACAAACACAATGGTTTCTGGAAGTGCATGGATGCATTGAGAGATAAGATAGAACTGAATGAATTATGGGAATCAAACCGTGCAGAATGGAAAATATGGTAACAAATTCCTTTAATGGCTTTTACGAGGGGAAAAAAATTTTCCTTACAGGCCATACAGGATTTAAAGGCTCATGGATGCTGGCCCTGCTGAATTTGTTGGGGGCCCGGGTAAGTGGATATGCACTTTCGCCTGATGAGAACAAAAATGCACTGTACAATGTGATTGGAGGGGATAATATCTGTAAATCCATAATTGCCGATATAAGAGATAAAGAGGAGCTGAAAAAGGCAATTTTATCAGCTCAACCCGACATCATTATTCATATGGCCGCACAGCCTTTGGTAAGATATTCCTATGAAAATCCTGTTGAAACTTTTGAAGTAAATACGATTGGTACGGCAAACCTCCTTGAATCAGTCAGGCTGCTGCAAAAAAAGTGCAGCGTTATTATTGTTACCACAGATAAGGTTTATGAAAATAAAGAATGGCATAATGCTTACAGTGAAACGGACAGGTTAGGCGGTTATGATCCTTATAGTGCCAGTAAGGCAGCTGCTGAAATAGTTGTAGATAGTTATCGTAATTCATTTTTTAATATTGATGATTACAATCTTCATCAAAAAGCAATTGCTTCTGCAAGGGCCGGTAATGTGATTGGCGGGGGAGATTGGAGTGCCGACAGGATAATTCCCGACATTATTAAGGCTTTACTAAATGACCAGCCAATAAGTATACGTAATCCCGGTGCAGTACGTCCCTGGCAGCATGTATTAGATCCTGTTGCAGGATATTTACTTCTTGCGTTTAAGTTATACGAAAACCCTGCAGATTTTTCCGGTGCATGGAATTTTGGCCCGGCCAGCGAGGATACTTTTTCTGTGATCGATCTGGTAAAGAAAATGATACAGGTGTGGGGTGGCGGGCATTACATCATTGCGGATAGCATTGATCAGCCTCATGAGGCAGGACTTTTAAAGCTCGATATTAAAAAATCTGTGGAACAACTGGGTTGGATACCAAAACTTGCAACTAATGCGAGTATTGATCATACAATAGAATGGTATAAATCTAATGAGAAGGAGGCAATGACCTATAAGCAACTTGAGAATTATTTTAATATTCCGGTACACAGATAAACCATCCGTGTGATTCATTATAAAAATAAAAAAATAAAAATGCTTAATTTCGCCCAAATCTAAAATTATTTTTTTTACAATTATTAATAAATAAATAAAATGAATGCAATAGAACAATTCGAACAGGAGAAGGAAGGACATATCAGTCAAATGGGCCAGGATACCGAACTAAAAAAAAAGTCTTTAGACTGGATGCTCCATGCTGACAAATATAAATATACTTACAACTTTGAATGGATGGGAAGGCCGATAATTAAATATCCCAACGATATTGTTATCATGCAGGAGTTGATCTGGAAACTCAAGCCGGATGTAATAGTAGAAACAGGTATTGCGCACGGAGGCAGTATTGTTTTTTCTGCATCCATGCTGGAACTGATCGGAAATGGTGAAGTGGTGGCTGTTGATATTGATATTCGTAAACATAACCGTGAAGAAATTGAAAAACATCCAATGATGAAACGGATCACGATGTATGAGGGAAGCAGTACTGATGGAGCGATATTTGAAAAAATTAAGTCACATTGCGAAGGAAAAAAGACTGTGCTGGTATGTCTTGATTCCTTGCATACCCACGCCCATGTTCTTGACGAACTTAATCTCTACTCCAGCCTCGTTACCCTTGGTTCTTATATTATTTGTCCTGATACTTTTATAGAGTTTTTTCCTAAAGGTTATTATGATAATCGTCCTTGGGATGTAGGAGATAATCCCCATACAGCTGCAATGGAATTCCTAAAGTCAAATCCTGATTTCGAGATCGACAAACAGTTGAATGATAAGCTGATGATCACGGAAGGGATCGACGGGTATTTGAAAAGAATAAACTAAAAGTATAGATGAATAATATCACTAAAATAAAAAACAGTTTACATATCGATTCACAACTGAAAACACTTTTCATAGAGGCACTGATCGATTTTGAAAATAAAGCCGGCCATCCCGCCACTAATGTGAGGGATATAGTATCGGGGCCACTGGCAGATGAGTTATTTACGGGAGAAAAATTTTCAAAGAAGCTGGATAACGGGATCAAAATAAATTTCGTTTTCAACTCCAAAATTGCCAGGGAATTTTTATTATCTCATCCTGCTGTTCCCAATCATATATGGGAACCTCAAACCACGAAGCTCCTGCTGCATTTTTCCAGCAATGCAAAGAATGTAATTATTGCGGGGGCATATTTTGGCGACCAGGCAATTCCAGTTGCCCATAATATTAAAGATACCGGTATCTGTCATACGTTCGAACCAAATAAACATAATTCTGACCTCATTAGCGAAAATGCAAAACTTAATAACTTAAATAACATCATCATCAGCGATCTTGCTTTATGGAACAAAAGTGATGAAAAACTGATATTTGAAGGAGAAGATGCTTTGGCTTCAACGGTTGAAGCAAAAGACACTTCTACTAATGTTTTATATACCATTACTATCGATGACTACGTGGCTCGCAACAAGGTGGGAAAAGTTGATCTCCTGATGATTGATGTTGAAGGAAGCGAGATAAAAGTTTTGCAGGGGGCAGTTGAATTGTTGAAACAGAACAAGCCGGTTGTAGTATTTGAAACCCATAGCCTTTATGATGATTGGAGTAATGGTTTACAAAACTCCCATTCTGCAATATTAATGAAAGATCTGGAGTATGAGATATTTGCAATAAGAGAGTTTCATCAGAACATTGATACGGGGAATATGCCAATAGAATTATTGCCCTTGGATAGAACTTATTGCGAAACGCCGCCGCATCATGGATTTAACCTCCTGGCCGTTCCGGAAAAAAGACTGGTAGAAAATGATCTCTTCAGGATCGTTTATGACCTCAGCCCGAAGCTGATCCTTCCTAAGAATGACCCTAAGTTTTCACCATCAAAATTTTAAACAGAGCGAATGATATTCAATTCTACAAAATTGACCGGGGCATTTACTATAGATGTGCAGCCTTTCCAGGACAGCCGTGGATTTTTTACCCGTACATTTTGTGAAAGAGAATTTGCAGCGCATGGATTGGTACAGCATTTTGTGCAGGCCAACCATTCGGGTACACCTGGTAAAATGTGTGCAGGGCGCCATTTTTGATGTGATCATTGATGTGAGAGTGGGTTCCCCGACCTTCCTTCAATGGTTTGGTGCAGAGTTGACCGCTCAAAATAAGCGTATGATGTATGTTCCTGCAGGCTTTGCTCATGGCTTTCAGTCTTTGACAGACTATTCAGAGATGACTTACATGGTTTCTGCTTTTTACAATAAAGAAAAGGAGTGTGGTATAAAATATGATGACACAGCAGTTGGTATTGAATGGCCGCTGCAGGTTTCATTGGTATCTGATAAAGACCAGGCCATCCCATTAATTGATGCATCCTTCACAGGGGTTAGCTTATGACAATAGCAGATCAATTCCCTTTAGTAACCGTTGGTATACCTACATTCAACAGGCCCGATGGCCTGCAGCGAACATTGGAATGTATCATTGCTCAAACCTATAAAAATCTCGAGATCATTGTATCTGATAACTGCTCAACTGACCCCAAAGTTGTATCCCTCCTTGAAAGATTTGCCGCAGAAGATAAAAGGCTGCAGTACTATATACAGGATAAGAATTTAAGCATCGTTCCTAATTTCCAGTTCCTGCTGGATAAAGCAACGGGCGAATATTTTATGTGGGCTGCTGATGATGATAACTGGGACAATAATTTTATTGAGATTTGTGTACGGGGCATGGAAGCAAACAAAAATGCAGCACTTTGCATGACCGATCTGAAAATCGTGGGCATGGATGGAAATTCTAAGCCCGGTAAACTAGACAGGGGTTTTATGCAGGATAACCTTTACAGCCGAAACTTTCATTTTGTAAAGAGCACGGATGAGAATAAATATTTTTTCTGCGGGCTTTATCGAACAAGATTGGTAAAGAATATTCCTTTCAACAATAACTGGGGCGGAGATCATATGTTCATTTTTGAAGCCCTCAGCAAAGGGAAGTTTTTGTACCTGCCAGGCCAGTCAAATTTTTACTATTACCGCGGGGGTAACTCTACCAATATGGGCAGGGTTCGTAAAGCATTTAATATCAGGAGCAGGTATTATTTTTTTGAGGCCTATTTTTTAAAATATTGTACTTATCAATTTGGCTTTAAGCACCTCAATATATTTCAAAAGACAGGTTTGTTCTTTTCAAATGCATTGGGGTTAATTTGTAATGAAGATTTTATATTGTATTATATCTTTATCAAAAAACCGTTTAAAATGTTGTTCGGGAAGTTCAAAAGAAAAGCTGTTGAAAGTAACTAAATTACAGTGAAGAGTTAAAAAAAGCGGAAGGTTTGCTCTGATATGTATTGTTAAATAAACATAAATGAAAATTTTAATAACAGGTGCAAATGGTTTTATAGGTTCTTACCTGGCGTCTTATTTTTTACAAAAAGGGCATGAAGTGATTGCCAGCTCACGCCGGTTCAATGCATCAACCCAAACTTTACTTTCAAAAGCGACACAGCTTGAACTGGATGTGCTTGACAAAGAAGGATTGCATAAATTAACTGTATCTGCTGATGTGATCATACACACCGCAACAGCCAATGATATCATTTCAAAGGACACTTTAAAAGGTATTGAATTATCTGCTGTAGGTACAAAGAATATTTTGGATCTTGCTGTTAAGAATAACATTCCCAAAGTAATGGTATTCTCTACCCTCCAGGTATATGGTACAGATTTGATGGGGGATATAGACGAAAATTCAACGCTGCATTACCAGAATGATTATGGATTAAATCACCTCTTTGGTGAAATGTATGCGGAACTTTATTCAAGGCAGGCAAAGTTGAATACTGTTTCTGTGCGTCCCAGCAATGTCTATGGCCGTATATTAACCGACAGCTTTAATCGCTGGAGTCTTGTACCAGGCTGTTTTTGCAAGGAAGCAATAGAATCCGGTATCATTACTATTAAGTCATCGGGACTGCAAATGCGCAATTTTGTTAACCTGCAAAACCTCAGCAGGGCAGTTGACAGTATCCTGCAACATTTTCCTGATAATTATGAATGTTATAATTTAGCGTCTTCGCAGCCAAATACCATGGTTGAAACCGCTGAAAAAGTAAAGACTGTGTATGAAAAGCTTTTTCAAAAACCGGTTCAGTTAAATGTTACCGGTACAGAACCCAAAGAAACCAATCATTTTAAGGTAAGCTTAAAAAAGCTGGAAGCACTTGGATTTACAGAGGACGAAAATTATACCATGGAAACGGAGATAGCACAAATATTCAATTATCTAACATCAAAATAAAAAAATGAACCCAATTGAACAATTTAAGCAGGAGAGAAACGGAAGCTTTAGGAGGCGGTTACCTGAAACGGATAGCATAATAGTTACCGCAATATATAGAAATGACTGAAGCAAAAAATATAGATCTAGATGAGCAAGCCAGTAGTGAACCTTTAGTAACTATTGGCTTGCCTACTTATAACCGGCCCCTGGGCTTGCAAAAATGCCTTGAAACCATTGTCAGCCAATCTTACAAAAACCTCGAGATCATCATTTCTGATAATTGCTCAACAGACGAATGTGTGCAACAGGTGATACAGGCCTTTGCAGCCAAAGATGCCAGGATAAAGCATTTCAGGCAACCGGTAAATATTGGGCTGGAAGGGAATTTTAATTTTGTGTACACAAAAGCGTCTGCAGCTCTTTTCACCTGGATGAGTGATGATGATCATTTTGATACGAACTATGTATTCGAATGTGTAAAATTCCTGCAGGCCAACCCCTGTCATGTCTTATGTTCGGGTGTAGCAAAATATTATTCCGGAAATGATTTTCTTTTTGAGGAACAGATGTTTAAAGTCGATCAACCGGGAGCATTAAAAAGGGTGTTTACTTATTTTTCCAAAGCAGGGAAGAACGGAAACTTTTATGGCGTGTTCCGTAGTAATATCTTAAAAGCAAACCCATTGGGAGAGCATGTTGGCTGCGACTGGTCGTTTATGGCCAAGTTAGCCATCCTGGGAAAGCTTTCATTTGTTACTACAACACAGTATTACCGGTCGGCGGATGGGAATTCAGGAACACGAAATAAAATGGTAAAAAAATTCAGGTTGAACAGATTTAAGAACATTTTTTTTGAGACTTATTCAGCTTATGAGATTTCGACACATATTTTTAACGATGCCGCAGTAAATGGCAGGTTCAATTATTTACAACGCCAATTCATTATAGCACTGGTCTTTTCGCAGATCAACTTTAAGCTTTTTATGAATTTTGTACAGAAAAAGCTTAAACAATCTTAATGATTGTCCCAACATGTAAAAATGCGATCCAGTATTAATCAACAGAGAAAAAAAGTATGACTGGCTTTGATCTGAGTGCGATACCGGCGAATGCAACTGTTCTTACAGCAAAGCTTAGCCTTTATTCTCATCCTACTCCCGTTAACTCGGAAGTAATTTTATTGATGCCAATTAGGGCCCGGCTAATGCATTTTTCATTGAGAGGGTAAACGCTGCCTGGAACCCTGCTACGATAACCTGGCAAAATTAACTGCAACCGATTTGGCTACACAGGTTTTCATAGCTCATACTCCGCTCACTTTCCCTGACCAGATTGTTGATGTGAAGCACCTTGTTGCACCCATGATCATCTCAAATAGTAATCATGGTTTTATGTTGTGCTTGCAAAGTGAAACTATATATAATTTGAGGGATTTTTGTTCAAGCAGACATGCCAATGTTCCGAAGCAGTCAAAATTTGTTATAACATACCAATAAAATAATTTCTTTCCGGATTGTGCCACAAGATCTTCTCTTGTGGCATTTTTTAATAAAAACATCACTTGTTTAATATTGCTGCAGCTTTAGCAGCAATATTACCCCAGTAAAAATGATCAAAAAATTCCGCCGGCGTTTGTACCCGGGAATCTAGAAGAATAATTTGGCGGGCAAATGCAGGCCAATCGCCATCTGCAATAACCTTCATTTTGTGCCCGGTTACTGCTGCTGGTATGCCTATAGCACCACTTTGTGCGCTAATGACAGAAAGGTTATATCCCAGGGCTTCCACCAGTTTGGTTTTGATACCGCCGCCATCAACTACCGGGTTAATGAAAATATCCGCGCCTTTAAAATAAAGGTTAATATCATCTACAAACCCGGCGTAGATAATGTTTTTGTCTTTGAACCCGGTCAACCCGTTGTACTCAGCAGGGAGTTTGTTGCCGCAGATGATGATCTTGTATGCAAGATCTTTTTCTTTCAAAAGAAGCGGGTTGATCTTTTCAAGGATGGAATCAACTGCTTCGAGGTTGGGTTTATAACCGAGTGTTCCGTTAAAGAGTAATATTTTTTCTGTGCCTGGTATATGGTGGGTGTTGCAGATGATCTTCCGGGCAGCAGATTTTTCCTCATCACCGGGGATCCTGCTGTGTTCAAAACCATAAGTAATAGTTATACATTCATTAGGGTCAAGGTTAAAATTTTCAATGGCATATTCCAGGTCGCTATCATGGATAAAGAAGTTGAGATCTGCATTCCGGTGGGTAAATTTTTCGTAATGCCATAAAATACCCCACCACCATTTACCCATTGTCTTAAAACGCTGGGATTCTATATTGTGGGAGTGGACTACCAGTTTTATTTTGCAAAACCACTTTAATAATAAGCCCAGCCAACCGAAATAGGGGTGTTCAAGGATAAGGTGTGTTATTTTGTTTTCCCTGATAATCCGGCTAAGCGAAAAAAAATAGAAAAGGTTGATATAACGAAGCCTGCTGTTACTCAAAATGTTTTTGATGGGGTAATCCTCTGTATTGACCTGGCTATTTTCTTTTATCGTAACACAGCTTAGTTCTGTGTGCCTGCTTAAATAACGATTAAAAAAAGCAATGCCTTTCTGCCCGCCCATATCGGGAGGCAGGAATTTGTACGAAACAAGACTTAATATCCTGGTTGCTTTGTCCATTGATTACTTTTTCCAGGCAACTACATTAACAAAGGGTGCAAACCAATATCCCCGGGTACCGGAAACTTTTATAATGCGGTTCAGTATCCCCGTCACCAGGTTTACCAAAGCATATTTATAATTGGTATCCCAAAAGCCGGCAGTATATTCTGTGGTGAAGCCGGCATTTTCTATTATGTCGAAATAATTTTCCTTTGTGATCAGGTGTTCGGCCCACATACCTGTTTTGCAGTCACACGTGTTGGTACCTAAAAATTCTACGGGTATTATATTTTTCTTAGCAAGATACAGATCTATCGCATCCTGGAAATCAGCAAATGCCCTTCCCCGCGTAAGCTTTATCAATTCTCCCAGGTCTTTTGAATCAATACCCGGTATTAATTCTTTTATAAGATCTTCGCGTTGTCTTTTAAAAAAGCTTTTCTCTACTTTTTTATGATACCAGTAATGCTTTAACCGCATCGCAATATTGTGATAATTGGCTGTGGTTGTTGAATAGCAAATAGCTGTAAGGTCCGACTGGTAAAGCTTTGAATAGAAACCTCTCAAATCATAAATATGTTCAACTACATTGCGGGAAGCGACAATGTCGAAATAAACGCCGTTTTTTTTGCCATAGCCGATCACTGCATCTATATCGCCATTGATAAAGCCGGTGATCTTAATTTCCAGCTTTGTACATATTGTCCGGGCATAACCGGCCCATTTTGGAAAATAATCATTAAAATAAACTTCTTTAAAACCAACTAAGCCTGCCAGTAAAAAAAGTGTTCCCAGCCCTGCGCCATAATCTATAAATGTTATATCTGAAATCCTTTTATTACTTTTTTTTACGGCATGATAAATAATATTGGCACTGCTTTGTACTGAAAAAAATAAACGGTTGCCACCATGATGGTTGTTAAAATAATATTTACCAAATTCATCAATAT